>Ga0209770_10000056_pt1 | contig 63144 bp, 54 predicted proteins | sample LauGreSu1BDMLBDD_2_FD_187572 | JGI IMG/M metagenome (GOLD analysis project Ga0209770, IMG submission 187572) | Freshwater lake microbial communities from Lake Michigan, USA - Su13.BD.MLB.DD (SPAdes) (version 2) | ecosystem: Environmental > Aquatic > Freshwater > Lake | place: Lake Michigan, USA... | reverse complement strand
GCGGCATCGAAGCAGCTGTACCTCGGCTGCCGCAGTTCTGGCGGGGTTACTCGAAGCGATGGTCAACCGGATCGCCGATGTTCTCGAGCGTATTGGCGGTGATATCGACGCCGTGTCGGCGGACGTGTTCACACCTCCGCCTCGCGGCCAACGACGACGGCATACCCGTGACTATCGACTGATCCTCGAACGGGTTGGTCGCAACGGCGATCTGACCTCGAAGGCCCGCGAGACCCTCGCGAGTCTGACTCGCCTGTTGGCGTTCCTGCAGCAGTCGAACCACCCGCTGCTCACGCCGGAGGTGCGCAGCCGATTGAAGAGCCTGGTGCGCGATGTGACACAGATGAGCGATCACGCGGCCTTCCTCGCCAACAAGGTCCAGTTCATGCTCGAGGCCACGCTCGGCATGATCAACATCGACCAGAACAACATCCTGAAGATCTTCTCCGTGGCCACCGTGGTGCTGCTGCCACCCTCGGTGATTGGCGCCATCTTCGGCATGAACTTCGAGTGGATCCCGACCTCCCAGGAGCCCTGGGGATTTCCCGCCGCGCTGCTGCTCATGGTGGCGAGCGCAGCCCTGCCGTACTGGCTCTTCAAGCGCCGCGGCTGGCTCTGAGCGAAACCCCTGTTCGGGGCCTTTACCCGCCTGCCCCCTAGAGGGTTAGGATAGGTACTCAATGAAAACATGGCGCCGTTCAATCTGCCTTGGCAGCCTGCTGCTCGTGCCGCTGGCCGCGCACGCCAACAATCAGCACTTTGCGCTGGCGGCCACCGGTCGCTTCGACGAACTCGCGCGTTTGATCGAAGCCGAGGAGCAGACCGCGAAAAAACCACTCCGCACCGCCGATCGGCACGCGCTGTGCTTCGCCTACTCCAAGATCAAGCGTTACGACAAATTGCTGCCCTGCCTCGACCAGCTCGAGGAACGGATCCGCAGTGGTGACCTGCGCACGCGTCTGCTCGGCCTCGACGATGGCACACCCACGGTGCACGTCATGCGCGCCGATGCGCTGATCGAACTCGGTCAGTACGCCGACGCCATCGAAGAAGCGCAGAAAGGACTCAAGTGGCTGCGGGAAGCCGACAGCGACGATCTCGACATGATCGTACATCTCATGGCCGCGGTGTCCCTGGCCGCGACGCTCGAGGGCGACCGTGAGGCCGGCAGCAACTATGCGCGCGAGCTCGACGAATTCCAGCTCGGTCTGCTGGGCCGTGACTACGTCGGTACCAAGGCCATGGCACTCGGTCGGGTCTACATGGCCCTTGGCGAATTCGACAAGGCGGTCAAGGCCATCGAGAGCGATACCACCTTCGGTTTGCGCAGTTTTCTCGACAACCTCGTCAGTGGCGCGACGCTGCGCGGCGTCAACAACTGGCTGTGGGCCGAGTTGCCCCGCGACTTCATGATCACCAAGGCCTACTTCGAGACGGGTCGGATCGACGAGGCGCGAACCGGCTACGACGAACTGCTCCGCATCCCTCAAGTACGGGCTAACGGCGAGATCTACTGGCAACTCCTCAGTGATCGCGCTCGCATCCACGAACTGGATGGAGAGATCGACAAGGCACTCGAGCGCTATCGCGAGGCCGTCGAAGTGATCGAACGGCAGCGCCTGAGCATCAACACCGAGACCAATAAAATCGGTTTCGTCGGTGACAAGCAGGCCGTCTACGGTCGACTCGTCGATACTCTCTACCAGGCAGGACGCATCGAACAGACCTTCGAGTACATCGAGCGCTCGAAGGCGCGGGCACTCGTCGATCTGCTCGCCACCAAGAACGAACTCAAAGGCGCCTCGCTTGCAGCCCTCACCGAAGCCGATCGACTCGCCATCGAGCAAGCCCCCGCCGACATGGATGCACTGGCGAGCAATGCGCAACGTGAAGCCGAAGCGGCACGTTTGACCGAGGAATTACGTCGCAACGATCCGGAGCTCGCATCCCTGGTCAGCGTCACGGCGGTGCCGATTGCGGAGATCCAAACTCGTCTTCTCCCAGACGAAGTTGTGCTTCAGTACTACCTGAGCGGCGAACAGCTGTTCGTCGGCGCCGTCACCAAAGATGCGGTGAGCATGCAGCGCGTGGCCGACGGGGACCTCACGGCGAAGGTGCGTCGTCTGCGCGTGACCATCCAGGAAGACGAGGACGAGGTGCGCACCCGGGACTACGCCAAGGAGCTGTATGAACTGCTGCTCGGTCCGGTGCGCCCACTGGTCACAGGCAAGAACCTGCTCGTCGTACCCCACGGCGTGCTGCATTACCTACCGTTCGCAGCGCTGTACGATGGCAGCGACTATCTCATGCAGAGTACGCTGATCCGCTTCCTGCCGAGCGCCAGCACCATCCGCTTCCTGCGGACACCGAGCGGCACGCAGAAAGACCCCGTATTCGTGCTTGCCAATCCGGATCTGCAGGATCCCGCGATGGATTTGCCCTTCGCCGAAACCGAAGGCAAGTTCATCGCGCAGAACATCCCTGCCAGCGAGATCTTCGCGCGCGCTCAGGCGTCGGAGGAGATCTTCAAGTCTCGGGCGCCTGCGTTCCGCATGCTGCACGTGGCCTCGCACGGCGAGTTCAACGGTGCCGACGCCCTGCAGTCGCGATTGCTCCTCGCGAAGTCCGGAACCGAGGACGGCTCGCTGACCGTCGGTGATCTCTACAACATGCGCCTCGATGCCGACCTCGTCACCCTCTCGGCCTGCGAAACAGGTCTCGGTAAAGTTCAAACTGGCGATGACGTGCTAGGTCTGACGCGCGGCTTCCTGTTTGCCGGCAGCAGCAATATCGTCGCCAGCCAGTGGAAAGTAGACGATCAGGCCACCGGCGTGCTGATGCAGCATTTTTATGCGAATCTGAGCCAAGGCAAGCCCAAGCGCGAAGCGCTGCGGGAGGCGCAGCGCGAAACGCGCAAGACCTTTGCTCACCCGTTCTACTGGGCGGCGTTCTACCTCACCGGTCTTGGAGTCTGAGATGTCACGATGGATTGCGATCTTGCTGCTGGTGGCGAGCGTGCTGCCCTCGACTGCACGGGCAGCCACGCAGGAGCCCTTCAAGCACGCGCTGATCATCGGCGTCTCGATCTACCGTGATGAGGAAATCCCGCCGCTGTTCGGCGTACCGAACGATCTCGACAGCGCCAAGGAAATCGCCGTCGCCATGGGCATACCGGCGGGCAATGTCACCGAACTATTCAACGAGCAGGCCACCAAAGATCGCATCATCGCCGAACTCGGCAAGCTCGCCGCTCGGGCATCAGAGGGCGGTCGCATCCTCGTGTACTTTTCCGGACACGGTACGCGCTGGCGGGACCCGAATGCAGGCGGCTGCGTCGAGGGTTTGCTGACCTGGGATCGCAAGGTCATCGTCAATCGCGAATTCGCCCAATATGCCAAACCGCTCGGCAGCAAGGCCGACAAGTTGATCATCATGTTCGATGCCTGCCACTCAGGCGGTATCGCTGGGCTACGCGGCAATACGCGTTCGCTCGGTAGCGAAAACGGCGGCCTGCGACCGAAGTTCTTCATGAAAGCGGATGAAACCGGCACGGCCTGCAACCGACCCTCCAACGTTCGCACACGGAGTCTGCTCGGCCAGAATTCCGATGGTGTCGATGCACTGCCCGAGAATGTCGTGCATATCACCTCGGCGAGATCTGACGAAGTCAGTTTCGACGAACCGAGTCGCGGCGGTCTCGCTACGCAGGCCATGAAGAGCTGCCTGCTTGGCAATGCCAAGGACCTCGATGGCAGCGGTGCCGTGACGCTCGCCGAAGTCGAGCAGTGCGCGCAGGAATTCATCAGCACCAAGGTGGCCCGATTCCCGGACCTGCTGCCGCATCACGTCAGTGTCACCGGCTTGCGCAACATGATTCCGGTCGCCGCGGCCGGAAAGCCCACGCAATCGGCGGCACCCACGGCCGAGGCTGTACGACTAGAGCGGGAACGACTGCAACGCGAGCAAGCAGCGCTCGAGGAACAGCGCCGCGCCGAAGAGCGGCGTGCAGCTGAGCAGCGTGCGGAAAAAATCCGCCGCGAACAGGAGCGTCTGGCGGCCGAGCGTGCCGAAGCCGAGCGACTCGCCAAAGCGGAACAGGAGCGTCTCGCCCGCGAGGCGGAACAAGCACGTGTCGCCCAGCTCGAGAAGCAACGCCTCGCGCGCGAAGCCGAGCTCGCCCGTGTGGCGGAAGGCGAACGCAAGCGACTCGCCGCTGAAGCCGCGGCCGCCGAGGCCGCACGGCGCGAATCGGAGCGCCTCGCGCGGGTGGCGCAAGAGAGACGAGAACGCGAAGAGGCGGAGCTTCGCGCCGAGCAGGAGCGCCTCGCGCAGCTCGCCCAAGCCGCAGAGGATGAGAAGAAGCGTCTGGCGGCAGCACAGGCGGCGGCAGCGCAAACGGCATTGGCCGCAACACAGGCGGCACCGATCGCGACGACACCCGCCGTCACGACCGGGCCGGCAGCCGCTGAACCCGCGCCCGTTTCCGCCGTAGCATCGGTGCAGAACCTCTACGACCAGCGCGATCCGCGTCGCACGCTCACTGTCACCGTGCCACGCAAGTCGTTACGAATTGGACAGGACCCCTTCGAGATGACAATCACCTCGAAGCACGACGGTCATGTCTACATCGTGCTGCTCGGCAGCGACCAAACCAGCTTCTATCTGCTGTTCCCCAACGGGCTCGATGGCAGCAACACGATCAAGGCCAACGTGCCGATGCGCTTGCCGCGCCCGAACTGGGGTGTGGTGGCGGGCGGACCGCCCGGCACCGATCACGTGCTCGTGCTCGTCACCGACAACCCGCGCGATCTGTCGGTGCTCAGCAGCAATGCTGCGAACCCCGAAGCACCCTACACGTTCAAGGCCGCCGATACCGGCGGTCGACGGGAGTTGATCAATTTCGTCATCGGTGAGGGCGTGCGAGGATCGCCGCGATTCGCCGCGGCCTGGCTCAAGGTGGAGGAAGTCCCATGAGAACCGTAAGTCTGTTGTCTGTCGTCGTCGTCGGTGTGCTCTTCAGTCCGCAGGCCTTCGTGCAAAACGCGCCCGGGACTCCCATGTCCGCCGAGGAAATCATCAAGCAACTTGCACCGCCCGATCCGGCCGCGACCCCCGCGCCAGCCCCGGGCACCGAAGGTCGCACCCGATCCCTGCGCAACCTCAAGCCGGTGGCGCGCAGCATCGACATGAGCATCAACTTCGAATTCAACTCGGCGAAGATCACGCCGGACAGTCTGCCGGTCCTTGAGCAGCTCAGCATCGCGATGAAAGCCAACCAATTGGCCCAAACTCGGTTCATGGTCGAGGGCCACACGGACGCCAAGGGCAGCTCGCGCTACAATCTCGAACTGTCGGCGCGACGCGCCCAGTCCGTCGTGAACTACCTGCAGTCCAAAGGAGTCGAGACCGATCGACTCGAGTCGATCGGCAAGGGGTTCACGGAACTGCTCAACAACACCGACCCGCTCGCAGCCGAAAATCGCCGCGTGCGCATCAAGGCCCTGCCCTGAGGAGTCCTCTCATGACCGCGCTGACCCACTGGCTTCAGTCGCTTGCCCTCCGGCCGCTTACCATCAGGCTCATAGCGCTCGGCCTCACCTCGAGCGGCGCCATCAGCTCGGCGCAGCAACCGCTGCTACTGGTGACGGAGGCGGAGATGCAGGCGTCGCTCGCCGCACCCGAGCCGCTTTTTCCCCGCTTCACACCGGAGCCCGGTGCCCCACGAATCCTTGTCGATTCACCCAAGATCAATACAAGCGTCGCCTCGCCCACCACGCTGAAGCTACGCTTCGAACCCGAAGCGGGAACGACGATTCGGCCGGAGACGTTCAAGGTTAAGTACGGCTCCTTGCGCATCGACATCACGACGCGCATCACCAGCTCGTCGGCCGTGACCGAGCAGGGTTTCGAGGTGCAGAAAGCGGCGCTGCCCAAGGGCAGGCACACACTGATCATCGCCATCGAGGATGGTGTGGGTCGTTTGTCGGAACGCCAGCTGCAATTCGAAATTCTTTGATCGAGGATTGACCATGATGACGACTTTGCGCGGTCCGCTGGCTGCATTCTGCGTCGCTTTTCTGCTCGTTGCCTGCGGTGGTGGCGGTGGTGGTGGTGGCGGTTCTTCCGGTGGCGGCTCGACGAGTTCTGCGCCCGGTGCGCCCACCAACATCGTGGTGGCAGCGGGCAACGGAACGGCGACGGTGAGTTTCACCGCGCCGCTCAGCAATGGGTCCTCGGCCATCCTCGATTACACTGCCACCTGCGCGGCGAGCGGAGCGAGCCGTACCGCGACGGGCACGGGCAGTCCACTCACCGTGACCGGGCTCACCAATGGCGTGAGCTACAACTGCACCGTCACTGCACGCAACGCAGTGGGCAGCGGCGCCGCCTCGTCAGGCGCCAGCGTCACACCCACGGCTCCAACCACCTCGTGTTCGGCGACCGATCGCAAGAATTGGGTCGTCCAGCAGTTGCGCGAGTGGTATCTGTATCCGGAGACGCTACCCGCCACCGTCAACGTCGATGACTATGCCACCGTCGACGCGCTGATCAGCTTCATGACGGCCACCGCGCGCGCCCAGGGCAAAGATCGCAATTTCACCTACATCACCTCGATCGCCGAAGAGAATGCGTTCTTCAACTCAGGCGCCACCGCGGGCTTTGGCATTCGCCTCTTCAGCGATACCGCGGCGCGGCGCGTGTTCATCACCGAAGCTTTCGAAAATGCGCCAGCGCTCACGGCCGGTATCGATCGGCGCGACGAACTGCTCGGCGTCGGCACGACCACCGCGAACATCCGCTCCGTGTCCGACATCATCGCCGCCGAGGGCGCAAGCGGCGTCACCAATGCTCTTGGACCGAACACCGCGGGCACGACGCGCGTACTGCGCGTCTCGGGACCCTCGGGCACCCGCGATCTGACGATTGCAAAGGCCGATTACAGCATCGAGCCCGTCTCGCCGCGCTACGGTGGCGTGATACTGCAGGATGGCACCAAGAAGGTGGGCTACATCAACCTTCGCACCTTCATTTCCTCGGCGAATGCTCGGCTGCGCGAAGAGTTCCTGAAACTGCGCAATGCAGGCGTCACCGAGGTCATCGTCGATTTCCGCTATAACGGCGGCGGTCTCGTCTCCACCGGGGAACTGATGGGTGATCTGCTTGGCGGAAATCGATCGTCAGGCCAGATCTTCTCGCAGCTGACTTTCCGACCGGAGAAGTCGGTGGAAAACTCGATCAAGTATTTTGCCGCCCAGCCCGAAGCGGTCTCGCCGACGAAGTTGGCGTTCATCGGCACACGCTCGACCGCCTCGGCGAGCGAGCTCGTGATCAACGGTTTCATTCCGTACTTCAATGCCAACCTGGCGCTGATCGGCGACAACACTTTCGGCAAGCCGGTCGGTCAGATCGCGCGCGATCGGGCTAGCTGCGACGATCGACTGCGTGTGCTCGCCTTTACGACACGCAATTCGGCCAACTCGGACGCCTACTTCAACGGACTGGCGGAGGCCGTCAAGGCGAGTTGTCGCGCGGCGGACGACGTCACGCAACCGCTCGGCAACGCCAGCGAAGCGTCGATCCGGCAAGCGATCGACTACCTCGCCGGCAAATCCTGCACCGCCATCTCGGTGAGTTCCGGTGTCGCCACGCTGACGGGACGCAAGCAGGCTGCAGCCGCCGTATTGCCGGACACCGACGCGCTGGATCTGGAACCGCTGGTACCTGACCAGCCAACGGTGGCGCAGCGTGAGATGCCGGGTCTGTTTTAGTCGGTTCATTCCGGCGAGCGACGCATGAGGTCGCGTCCGCTGGCAATCGTGGGACTCGCTGCGGCCGCCGTGTTTTTCAGCGCCGTGGTTATCGATACGCCGCTGCTGCAATGGCTCGCCAAGCCCATACCGGTGCTGGCACTCGCCCTCTGGGCGGGGATGCAACCCGGACGCGACGCAAAATGGATTGCCGCGGGTCTCGGTTTCTCCGCGCTCGGTGATCTGCTGTTGTCGCTGCCTTTCGATGCGTTCGTATTCGGGCTACTCGCATTCCTGCTCGCGCACCTGCTGTATCTGACTGCATTCGTGCTGCGCACCCGCGCGCCGGCCCTCGGCTGGGCAGTGCCCGTCACGGCTTTCGGTGTCATCGTCTTCGTCACGCTGCAGCCGCATCTGGGCGAGTTGCGGTACGCCGTACTGGCCTACGTGATCGTCATCTGCAGCATGATGTGGCGCGCCCTGGCACAGCTTGGGCGCCGTGAGCTCGCGCCCGGTGTCGCGCAGTGGAGCGCACTGGGCGCGGTGACTTTTGCGCTAAGTGACGTCCTCGTGGCTCGCAATCGTTTCATCGAGGAATCGATGACGACGCAGATCGTGCTGATGGTGCTCTACTGGAGCGCCCAGGGGATGCTGGCGGCCTCGGTCAGCGCAGTGAACCGACCAGCACTTCAGCCAGATCGGCAATGAGTCGCAGACCTGGGTTGTCCGGCGAGTAGTCGATCTTCGGCATGTCGTCCACCGTGATGGCGAGCGCCACCCGACCATGCGGCGTATGAACGATGCCTACGTCACTGCGCAAGGCATCGAGCCCGCCCGACTTGCTGCGCACCCGCGCGTCGCCCATCCGCCGACCGATACCGTCCTTGTGCTTTTGCCGCTCCAGCATGTCGAGCACGATGCGCGAGGATTCCGCATCGACCACCTTTCCCTGCTCGAGCATGGCGAGCAGGGTCACCATTTCACGCGGTGTGGATGAGCCGATGCCGAACCGCTTGTTGGACTCGAGCATCCCTGCTCGACTCCAACCCTCAGCGGGCTTCAATTGCGTACCATCGCCGCGCACCTTGCGCATCGAGCGTGTCGCCGGCAGACCTAATTCGTCCATGTAATCGTTGACGGCATCCGCTGAGATGCGATCGAGGATCAGGTTGGTCGTGGTGTTGTCACTCACGGTGATCATCAGCATGGTCGCATCGCGCACTGACAGCGCCTTGCCCGCCGAGAGATCTGCAGCCACTCCGGAACCCGACACCTTGTCCTGCTCACGCAGCAACAAAGGCTCCTCCCACGATACCTTTCCCTGCCGGACCAGCATCGCGACGGTGCAGGCGATAGGTAATTTGATCGTGCTGGCCGTGCGCACGGGCACATCGGCGCGCAGGCCGAACTCGCTGCCCGTATCGAGATTACGCGCATAGAGTGCCACACTGCCGCGAAAGCCCTCGGTCAGGGCCGCGACTCGAGCGGCGAGCGGTATCTCGGCAGTGGTCGGAGGCGGGGGCGGCGTCTGCGCTGCTGCCGCCCACGAGGACAGCAGCAGCGCAACGACCGCAACGAAGAACCCGTCGAATCGACTCAGAAGTCCATCCTCAGCGACAACTGCACGCGACGCGGCAGGAAGTAGCTGCGCGGCTGACCGTAATTGGCCGCGAACTCGACCTGCTGGATGTTGTAGCCAGTCTGTCGATCCAGCACGTTGAACACGTCGGCACGGAGTTTCAGGGTCGGCAGCGAGCCGATCTTGAAGTTCTGCGTGTAGTTCAGATCGAGCTGGTAGTGACTCGCTGCGCGACGGCTGCCCGCTGGCTCGGCGAAGGAGCTGATGGCCGCCGAGGCGTTCACGAGCCCGTTGCCATAGTAGTTGCTCGACCACGTCTCCCACGGCTGACCCGACTGGTAGACAAGGTACGCACCGATGTTCGCCTTCCAATCCGTGGTGTAGTGACCGTAGATCTTCAGGATGTGCGGCCGATCACCCGACAGCGTGCCGTCCTTGTTGTCCCAGACGTACTGGCCACGCGCATCGTTGTAGAACGACGAACCGACGAAGGTGTTGGCGTCGTTCACCGTCGTGGTGTTGTCCTGGTCGAAGTTGCCGCGATAACGGCTGCGCACGTACGAGGCGTTGAGGTAGGTGCGATCACCCGTCCATTCCGCCTCGAGGCTCGCTTCCCAATACTTGGTGTAACCACCATCGACTTCCGCGATCACGTAAGTCGATCCACCGATCTCGGCACGAATTGCAGCGAGATTAGGCACGTAGTCACCGAGCGCGCGAAGCGCCTGCGGTACGCCACCGTTGGGACCGTAGGTACCTTCCTGCGAGCGCGCGAAGTTCCAGATGTCCTCCCAGAAGTGCGAGCCCTCGCGGTAACGCACGTGGCCGCGCAGCGCCCAGCCCTCGGAAACCTGACGGGTGGTGCCCAAGGTGAGCTCGTCAACGCGACGCGGCTTCATGCCAGATGCGAAGACTTTGCCGCTCGAGGCACCGCGATAGACGGACTCGAGGAAGTTGCCGTTCTGATCGAAGCGAATATCGAGCACTCGACTGAACAGGTTGCGATCCCAGGAGGCGGCACGAGACAACGAACTCGCCTCAGGGTTATAGGACGCGAAGTTGGCGAACACGGTGTTCGAACCGTCGTAGCGCCAGGTCACGCCGAGTCGCGGCTGGATCATGTCCTTCCAGTCGATGGTGTACATCTTGTACTTGTTGCCCGGCGCCAGTTCATAACCCGAGACAGTGCCCGCCTTGGGCCGCAAACCCTGCCCGTAGAGTTCATCCTTGCTGATGAGCACGCCGAGGTTGAAGTCAAAGTTCTCCCAGGTGATCGTGTCGTTGAGTTCGATGTTGTACGACTTCGACGACGACACGATCAGCGGCTTGAGCGGATTGCCGTTCACATCCTTCGCGCCCGACTCGGTGATCGTGGCCTGGTAGAAGTACGGCACGCGCGGCGTCGTGGTCGTGGTGTTGACCGTGCCACCGTTATAGGAGATCACGCCCCAACCTTGCGTGGTACGCATCAGTTCCTCGGAAATCTCCGAGAACTTCACACCCGCGTGCAGCTGGTGGCTCGTGCTGCCGATCTCAAGCTTGTGATCGATCGCCACCTCGAACGTGTCGCGGTAGAAATCCTGATCGTTGATCTCGGGCCATGCACCGATACGACCGCCACCCGCCTTGACGCCGGCGGAATTGGTGTAACCGTACTGGTTGATCAGCAGCTGTGCCTGCTGGTTGAAGAGAATCTGCGCCGGGGTCGTGGCCGTCGCAAGCAGCGTCGGCACCGTGAAGCGTCCGGCATTGGTCAGATCGGCGATGTTGAGCTTGTCACCCGGCTTGCCGACGAACGACAGCACTTTGTCAGGCGTGCCCGCGGTTTCAAGGTCGAACTTGCCGAACTTGAAGCTGACCGAGGTGTTCTCACTGGCGATCCACGAGCCATCGAGCGTCAGGATGCTCTGCTCGGAGCGCTCGCCCGTGGAGACCGTATCGGCATCGAGCGTACCGATGCCCGCGCCGTTACCCTCGCGCTTGGAAGTGCGCAGGCTGACGTTGAACAGCAAGTCTTCCGTCGGCGCCCAGGTGAGCTTGCCGAAGTATTCGTTGCGGATGCTCTCGTAATCTTTGACCGCGCCGTAGGCGGTGGTCGGGTTATCGCGGGTGACTTCCGGACGGTAGTACGAAGCGTAGAAAAACAGCGAGTCCTCGACGATCGGCCCACCGAAACCGGCATTGACCCAGCTCTGGTCGAGCGAATACTTGGAGATACCGCGCACCTTGGAGACCATGCTCTTCGGCTGAACCTTGTATTCGACCGTCCCCTTGAACTCGTTGGTGCCCGACTTCGAAGTCGTGTTGATCGAGAAACCGCCAGCGCGATTGAAGCCGATGGCCTTGACGCCGCCGCGCTCCATCGACACGTTCGCCACGTCGTGGGTCGAGGGGTCGGCCGCGAGGTTGCCGAACAGGGGCAGCGACACGTCCACGCCGTCGAAGCCGTACTTGTTGTCGACGCCCGAGCCACCGGCAGAGGGACCGAGCACGGCGTTTTCGGAGTACTGCACACCCGGCACCAGCTTGAGCAGATCGCGGTAGCTTTGGCCGACGGGCAGGCTCTCGACGTTCTTGGCGCTGAGCGAATTACCGAGCGAAGCGTTGCCCTGGCGGGAGAGGCCACTCGAGACGATGGTAACGACCTGCAGATCCTCAGCACGCGTGGCCGAGAGGGCCACATCCGCGATGGACGTCTGGTCCAGCAACACCTCGACATCGACGCGCTGCAGTACGCCGGCCGCATTGCTAAAAGTCAGCGTGTACTTGCCGGGCAGCAGCAGCGGCAGGTTATAGGTGCCATCCGAGCGCACGGTCGCCGTGCGGGGCTTCGGCATGACGTCGCTGGTGGCGGTCACGGTGATGCCCCCGACGGTCGATCCGGCGGCCTCAGCGGTCACTTTGCCGCGGATGCCACCGGCTTCCTGGGCAAATGAGGGTACGGACATGAGCGAACCGGCCACGAGTGCGGCGGCCACGGCTTTGGCGATTGGATTCATCGGCGAGGTCTCCCCGAGCGTTTTTTGATGCGACGCTGTGTCAAGTAGCGTCAAGACGGCATTCAAATACTTTTGCCTACGTTGTGCAAGCCTCGACCGGCAGCCGCGGAGCCGGGGCGTGATACCCTGCGCGCGGGGTATACTGCCCGCGGGCGCCCGTAGCTCAGCTGGATAGAGTACTGCCCTCCGAAGGCAGGGGTCGTGAGTTCGAATCTCGCCGGGCGCGCCATGTCGATACGCCATCGCTATTCCGGAGAACTCGCCATGATCACCGCGCCGCTCAAAACCCTGTTCGTGACCTTGCTCGCCCTGGCCTCGGTACTGACGCTCGCCAACACCCCCGAGGTCGGTAAGCCCGCTCCGGCCTTCAAGTTGCAGGACCAGACCGGCGCGTGGCGTTCGCTCGCCGACTACCGCGGCAAGTGGGTCGTGCTCTACTTCTACCCCAAGGACAACACCCCGGGCTGCACCACCCAGGCCTGCGAGTTTCGCGACAACATCTTCGCGTTCCGCCGCGTCAATGCCGTGATCCTCGGCGTCAGCGTCGACAAGATCGACTCCAAGGAAGCCTTCGCCAAGGAGCACAGCCTGCCCTTCCCCGTACTGGCCGATGCCTCGACCGAAGTCACCAAGGCCTACGGCTCCCTGACCAGCTACCCGCAGTTCAAGCTGTTCGACATCGCCCGGCGGGATACCTTCATCATCGACCCGCAGGGCCGGATCGCCCGCCGCTTCGACAACGTGAACCCCAAGGGACACTCGGAGATGGTGTTGGCCGAGCTCGCCAAGCTGCAAAAGCAGGGCTAAGCCCCTTTAGGGGCCAGCCCGACCGAATTTTGCGACCGAATACCGGATACCCGTCACCCGATCCGAATCACATCGGCTCCCATCCGACCGATACAGGCCTTGAGGAGGCGATGTTGCCCCTCAAGGTCCCCGGAAGGAGGGTGTCGTCATGCTCGAGTTGCCGCCGTCAGCGCAAGGCCACGGTCAGGTTCGCGGTTTGCACCGCGACATCGAGCGCCTCGTTCGCCAGCAACTCGACGAGGTCAAGCCGGCTCCTAAACCTGCGCGATTCCGCCGCCGCGTTCGACTGACCCACGAGCTGCTGTTGCGGACCCTGGGGCCGGGTCAGGTCATGAAGGTCGAGGAATCACGCCGCCTCGCGATGTGGGCGTATTACGAGCTCAACCGCGACGGCCTGTACCAGATGTTTGGCGAGACCATGATTCGGGTAGGCGACGAAGTCGCCACCAGCATGCAAGCTTTCCCGCTGCTCGCGACGCCACAGTTCTTCGAGCGTTACACGCGCAGCGTCGCAGGCCACGGGCCGAGCCTGATCGGCGTGATGCTCGAGGTCGTGCAAGCGCTGCTCGGTGAGGTCGGCTACGACCGGCGGGCACCGAAAGACCGCTGGCCACTCTGGCGACAGCGCGGCAGCGCACAGTTCGCACTGCCGCATGGTCTCGTGGCCGGCGACATCCCGGAGTTCGGCGACGTATTGCTGCGCAACGTCACCCCGGCCGCCCGACTGGACCAGCGCCGGCGCGAGCAGTGGGAGCGCATTCGCCAGAGCGGCAAAGTGGTCGTCGTGCGTGAGCGCTGGGTGCCGCGCGTGGTGGTGGGCGGACGCTGAGGCAGTCTCCCCGGCAAATCCGAGTCTCAACCCTGGCGTGCCGGCTCGGTCAGGTACATCGGAAACACCACGCGCACGACCTCGCGCCACAGCTTGGCGCGAGTGTCGTTCTCGTTGAGTCCCGCGATATCGACTAGCAACACTTCGTGACCGTTCTGGCTCGCCTGCGCGATGGACTGCAGGGTTTCGGGCGCTGTGCCGTCAGGCAGGAAAGCCACCAGCAACTCGATATTGCCGAACTCCTTGCCGAGGAAAGTCTTCACGTCGACAAAGTCGGTCAGGTGCAGCACGGCGTCGTGCGAGATTTCCTTCTCCAGCAGTCGACGGATACGCAAGCCCACACTGCGCATGCCGGGTCGATCGATGTGCAGCGCGATGATCACCGCCTGCTGCGCCTTGCCGACGCGCGAACCATCCCAGAAATACTCGACGCCGAGCTCCGTGGCGTGCTGGGCGCTGAAATACGTCTTCGCGATCGTGAAGTAGACGAGTCCGACGTTGAACGGCAGCGTCATGTCGATGACGAAGTTGGAAAAACTGATGCTGAAGAAGGTGATCACGACCAGCGTCAGTTGCCCGATGACGAAAACACGGTTGATGGTCGACTGATCCGTGCCTGCCATGAAGGCGCGCGACATCGCCACGAGGATGCCGAGCGCAAGCAGCAGCGCCACCCAGGACGGCATCAGACGCAGTGCCGTGCCGTTCAGCGCATCGTCAATCGCCGTAGCGATGATGGTGCTGTCATCGGTGGTGACCGAGGCGGACGTCGGCTTGATCACCGAAATCCCGGGCGCCGTGGCACCGACGATCACGATCTTGCCCGCGAACATCGACCAATCGAAATTGCCGCGGCCTTGTGAGGCGGCATACAAGTCGGCGAAGGACACGCGCTGATAGTCGCCGCGCTTGTTGCGCCAATTGAGCTTGGCGCGCGGCTCGTCGCTGATATCGATCTCGCCGCCGGCAAGCTGGACGATCATCGCCGCAGTCGAGGGGAGCACATGCGACTGAGTCGGCACCCAGTACTGGTAGCGGCGGATGATGCCGTCGCGCTCAGCGTAGAGATTGGCGGCCCCCATGCGTTTCTGCAGATTTTCGAAGAGGGGCAATATGACTGCGACCGGATCCGCCGGAGGTGCCGGTAAGGTGGCGCGCGCGCCGGGCAATCTCGCCGCATCGAGTTCGCTCACACCGTCGTTGGCCGCCGGCAGACGCACGAATGGAAAGACGATGTTGGGATAGGCACCCGCAACTTCATTGAGGCTCGCATCGCCCTCCGGATCGCTCTTCGAGGGCTCCGATACCAGTTGATTGAGCAGGATGCCCTGCGGCTTCTCCTCGGCGATGGTGGCCAGCGCCTCGGCGACCACGCTGTTGCTCCACGGCCAGCGACCCTGGTCCCGACCCACCTCCTGCAAGGAACGCTCGTCGATATCGATGATGACAATGCGCGGGTCCGGTGCCGGACTCGAGATGCGCAGTTTGACTAGACGATCGTAGATCACCTCGCTGCCCCGCCCCATCATCCCCTGCAGGGAATAATCGGCGAGCAGCAGTACGGCGATCGCTGCGGCCAGCAATAAGTAAAAACGCGCCTCCCAACGCCGGCACCAGCTGCCGAAGCCTTGCAATAGAGACAGCAGCGCGGTTTTCATGGACTTGAACCTTTGAATGTACGAATTCGCGGCGCCGCCGCCGAAGCCAGGGCGGCGCCCTCCAATTCCGGGGTGACCTGCGCAGCGACCGCCGCGAGGCGCTCGGGCAGCGGTGGCGTCATGGACAGCAGCAGCGACGCGTCACGACCCTTGCGCACGGCCTCATCGATGTCCTCGAAGACCGTCAGCAACGCAGACGTGTCGTAGCCGGCACGACCGGCCAGCACTAGGCCGTCATGGTCTGCCTCGAGTACCGATGCAGCACCCACGCCGCGCGTCAATCCCGCCACCGACGGCGTAGCACCGCGACCCAGCCAATGCTGACGCTGCACCTGCGCGATCTCGCGCGCGAGCACCGCGGCCAGATCGTCCTCGCTGTCGAGCAGATCGAACAAACCTCGCGTCAGACCAACGAGGCCGTTGGGGAGGCCAAAGCTGGCGATGGAGGTGGAATCGAGCAAGACGAACCGCCACGGCACCTCGCGCCGCTCTGCGCCCGCGGCGACGATGTTGCCAACCTTGGAGACGTATTGCTGCAAGGCAAGGTTACGCACGGGGCGGGCAGCTCCGAGCAGTTGCGCAGCCATCTCCTGACCGGCGGCAAGCTCCTCGGGCGACAGTTGCGCCGGCACTGACGCGGGCAACGGGCTCAGGTAGCGAAGCGACCGCGTCTGCAACTGGCCGGCGGCGGCGAAGTCCACGGCAGCCTGCGGATCGGGAAGACTCTGCAGCAAGCGGCTGAGCTCGGTCTGGTTCGGCGTGGCCGCGAGTAACACCTCGGCCGTCAACGGCTTCTGCCGCTTGGCCACCCCGCGAGTCCCGCTCGTCAGCACCACATTACCGCTGGCCTCGCGACCGGTGGACAGCGCTGCAAGACCGGTCTCCATCGGTCGAGCCGACGGCGAGCGCAGGCTCGACAGGCGGACCCAGCCTACCTGCCCGCGCAGCCCCTCAACTCGGCGCCAGAATCCCTTGCGCTCGAAACCCGTGAGGTTGTGCCCAGCGCGTAAATTGGCCACGGCACGGGCTGTTGCGAGGGGTTCCTGACGCAGGGTGTCGTCACGAGCGAGCACCAGGCGTTCGCCGCGGGCCGCAGCGCCATCCACCGCTGCCGGTTGAGCCTGCCCCAAGGCGGCCGCACCCAGTACCAGCACGGTCAGCCAGAGCCACCTGTACACCCTCCCCATCGAGACAATCTAACCGGACACGCCGATGTGCGGAAGGCCCGGCCGGTTGATATAACTACATCATGCATTGCGCCCCCACCCGGTGGCTCGCCGCGTCGACCGCAGGCGTTTGGTTGTTGTTCGGCGCGTCACCCGCCGCAGCGGACTCGGCTGCCCAACGCAGCTTTGCGGAAGCGACCCGCTACACCGTAAAGATCGAGGCCTCCACCGAATACTCGTTCATAGAGCGCGATTCGGGCGCCTGGAGCGGCGCGGGATTCCTGGTGGATCGGGCACGCCGCTGGGTGCTCACCAATGCGCACGTCGCCGGTTACGTCGACACCACCCTGCAGGCGAGCTTCAAGGGTCAGCCAAATCGCGGTGCGCGCGCGCTGTTCGTCGACAACCTTCTCGATCTGGCCGTGATCGAGCTCGAACCCGGCGCGGTTCCGCAGGAGGCCACTGAAGCGCGTCTCGCCTGCGCCAAGGTTCCCGCAGTCGGCGCCGACCTCGGTGCATTCGGTCATCCGCTCGGCTACGCCTTCACCGCCACGCGCGGAATCATGGCCGGCATCACGCGTTCGGAAGGCTATCCGATGATCCAGACCGATACACCGATCAGCCCGGGCAACTCCGGCGGGCCGCTGATCGATCTTGCGACCGGCGAGGTGGTCGGCATCAACACCGCTTCGATCGGCGACAAGCGTGCGCAGAACGTGAACTTTGCCGTGATGATCACCGAGGCCTGCCGGGTGCTCGAGCTGCTGCGCGAGGGGCGATCGGCCACGGTTCCTAAACTCGTCACCGATTTCGCCATCGACGAGGATGACGTGATGACACTCAACGTCGCCCGCACGCCGCTGCGCGACGATGGATTTAGCCTGCGCGCAGGAGACAGCGTACTCGGCATCGACGGCGATCCGCGCGAGTTCGTGGGCGCTGCGGAATTCCTGCTGGCTTTGCGCGGTCGCAGCGGCAACGTGCCGCTGCGCGTGCTGCGTAACGGTCGCGAGGAAGTGCTGAATACCGCGCTGGTGCCCAGCCTGCAGCACGTCGGTCGACGCGGTCTTGCCATCAGCGGTGTAGTGTTCGCTGCGCGCAAACTCGCCGAGATCGCCTCAGCCGACGAAGCCGGCGTGCTGATCGTGCACCAGGTTGAGCCCGGCTCCAGCGGCGATCTGCACCAGATCAACTACGGGTTTCAGGTGGTGTCGATCGACGGTCGCGAGATCACGACCTTGTCGCAACTGCAACGTTTGGCTGAAGCCGCGCAGCGCGAGGATCGCGCGCTGCGACTTATTCTGCGCGCTGTCACCGACGACTCGACGGCGGAGGACATTTTTCACCTGCGCGAATTGCCGGTCGACTCGGTGAGGTGGTACCCGAGATGAACGGCCGCATCGTCGTATCGTTGTTGCTCTGTGCAACGGCTCTGCCGGCGGTGGCCATCGACACGATCCGCTTCGCGGCACGCGAGATCACGGCGGCGGGCACTCGATTCGAGAACGTCGAAGTGAAGCTCGTCCTGGACCCTAAAACCGGACTGCCGCGCGGTCGAGTATCCGCCGGCAGTACCTTGATCGGTCCGGTGGCCTTCGATGTCGCACTCAGCGAGCGTCCCGAGCTTCGCGAGACGACCCTGACCGGCGATCGCTTCGCTATCGCGGGCGGAGAACTCGGCATCGAGGCGGTGTTCACGCCGAGCCGCTGGCGCATCGAGGGACGCGCAGAGCGTATCGAGAGCGATGGGCTGCTGACCTTCACCCGTCGATACATCAACATCCCGCCCGACATCACCGCTGCGGGGCGTCTCGATGGCCTTGTGCGTTTCGTCGGTCGTCCCGGGCGTGAACTGCCCACCGAGGCCTATGCGGAATTCGTCGGGAAGGGTGTCGGCTTCGCCAACGGCGAGGGATCCTTCGCCGGCGAAGGCATCGATGTGCGTTTGCATCTACGGGCCGATGCGCTCGAGGGCACAGCATACTCACTGCAGGGCGATCTGCGCAGCGCTGCGGGCGAAGCACTCTTCGGCAACACCTATCTGCGGCTCGGCAAGTACCCGACATCGATGGATCTTAAAGGCAGCTTCGATGGCGACTCGATCGACATCGAAGAATTGAGCCTCGTGCAACAAGGGCTCCTACGGGCGAGCCTCGCCGCAAACCTTGCGCTCGGTGCCACATTCATCGACACGCCGCTCGATCCGAACTCCGTGAAAGTCAGGCGCGCCGATCTCACCTTGCACGAACTGCGCTTCCCTGACCTCTACACGAGCTATCTGCAGACCGCACTCGCAGGCACTGCACTCGACTCGCTCGACACGGCGGGCAGCGTATCGGGTCAGTTGCGCATCATCGATAACGTGCCGCAAGCGGGTGAACTGCGACTGGCGGATCTGCGCTTGCGCGACAGCAAGGGCATGTTTCATCTGGATGGATTGAAGGGCGAGCTGTACTGGACGGCCGAGGGCGACGATCCCGCAGCGCCGTCGTACATCGCCTGGGAATCCGGCGGCGCCTACGACGTCGGCGGCAGCGGCAGCTCGATGCGTCTCAGTTTGCGCGGGGCGACGGCTGCGCTCCTCGAGCCCGCGCGACTGCCGATCTTCGACGGCGCGCTCAACATCCAGCAACTGCGCATCGTGGATCCTGGTCAGGATTCGATGCAGATCGAGTTCACCGGCGAACTCGAGCCCATCAGCATGGAAGAGCTCACCAAGGCCTTTGGCTGGCCCGCATTCGGCGGCGTCGTCACCGGCCGTATTCCGGGCGTTCTTTACCGGGATAACAAGATCACAGTGGCCGGCGATCTCGAGGCGGAAATCTTTGACGGCGTCGTACGCGGCAACAATATCACGCTGAGCGACCCGCTCGGTCGATGGCCTCGCCTCGAAGCCGACATCCGCGTCGAAAATCTCGATCTCGAAGCACTGACTCGAACCTTCGAGGTGGGCACGATCACCGGTCGTCTCGAGGGAGGGCTCACCGACCTGGAACTGTTCGACTGGTCGCCCGTCGCCTTCGACATGTACCTCGGCACGCCGGCGAACGATCGCAGCGATCGGCAGATCAGCGTGGACGCCATCAACAGCATCTCCAACGTGGGCGGTACCGCCGGCACAGGCGTCGCGGCAGCCATGCGCACCGGCGTGCTGCGCTTTTTTTCCAACTACCGCTACAAGCGGCTTGCGCTGCGCTGCGTGCTCGAGGATGACATCTGCAGCCTCTCCGGCGCGCCCATCTCGCCGAACCGGTACTATCTGCTCGAGGGCGCGGGCGTACCGCGCGTGGATATCATTGGCAACACCGGCCGCGTGCGTTGGTCGGAGCTGCTGGAGCAAATCGAATGGCAAATCCGCACCGGCGGCACATTCGTCGTCGAATAGCCCGGGCTCTCCCGGTGTCTGGAATCATCTGATCTCGAGGTGTCGATCATGAAGACCCTGCTGCGGCTGAACCTCTCGCTCGTCACGCTGCTGATCTCAGCCTGCGTCACCATCAACGTGTACTTCCCGGCAGGCGCCGCGGAGAAGGCGGCCGACGAAATCATCGATTCGGTGATCAAGGGCGCAGGCAAGGCTGCACCGCGCAGCTCCACCCCCGCTCCGCGGACGACCCCGCCGCAGTCCTCGGTACGACATCAGACCGACACGCATTGGCTGGTGCAACTCGCCGGCCGCACGCTGCATGCGCTCGTTCCCGCAGCGCACGCACAGGGCGTCGACGCCAACATGGATGTCTCCTCGCCGGAAATCCGCGCCATCACCGCCTCGATGCAGGAGCGTTTCGGCCAGCTCGAGCGATTTTTCGATGCCGGAGTAATCGGTCTGACGACCTCGGGCCTCATAGAAATCCGCGATGCCAACGCGGCAGCCCTGCCCGATCGCGCGCTGGTGCGTCGGCTGGTCGCCGAGGACAACAACGACCGCAACGCCCTGTACGAGGCCATCGCGCGCGCCAACGACCGTCCCGAGTGGGAAGCAGACATTCGGAGGATTTTCGCCCAGCGCTGGATCGAGCGCGGTGCAAGGCCCGGCTGGTATTACCAGGACGGCGACGGCAACTGGCAGCAGCGCTGATCGCGAGCCGCCTTGACCCGCAAACGCCAACGCACACTGCTGATCGTCGGAGGCCTGCTGGCGAGCATTGCTCTCGGGGTCGTGCTCGTCGTCGTGTTTCGTAACCCGCTGCTCAACTCCGCTCTGGTGCGCAGGGAAATCAGCGCCGTGCTGCGCGAGGAACTCGGGCGCAAGGTGGATCTGTCCGGCGCCATGCGCATCGACGAGTGGCCGTGGGTGGAACTCAATGTCGGTCGAGGCTCGATCGACAATCCCGCGGGCTTCAAAGGTCCGCCGCTCGCGCAGTGGGATCTCATCGAAATGCGCTTCCACTACAGCACGGCCTATGAAGAAGAACCGCTGCTCTATGGGGTCGTCATCCACGGACTGAAGATGGACCTGCGCATCGATGCCGCGGGCCGCGACAACTTCAGCGATCTCGGCTCGCGGGATCCGACGCCGCCGAGCGTGCCGTTGAACGTGCCGCGGGTCGAAATCCGCGATGCGGAAGTGCGCTTCACCGACGAGCGCGAATCCACCGCGCCAAAATTCGTCGCGCGATCCATCACGTTGCAAACGGGCAAGGTTGAGCGCGGCGTCGGCCCGGTGGAAGGACAGCGCTGGCGCATCAGCGACATCGACTTGCGCGCCAAGCCACTCGATCTCGACACCGTGGTGCTGCGCGTGCCCTCGCTGTCGGTCGACGCCAGTGTTCCCGCCGCACGAATCCCCGCGGCAACCGTCAGCCTCGGCCCGATTCGCCTGCGCCTCAGCGATCTGGCCGTGTCCATGCCGGAGGGCAAGCCGTCGCAGGCTGCAGGTCGTTTCGCGCTCGATCCTGTGCCGCTCGCGGCGCTGATCGAAGCCGCAGGCCAACAGCCGCCCTTCGCACGCAACTCCCCATGGTTTCGGCTGCGCGGTCTCTCGGGCAGCCTGAGCCAGACCGAGCAGGGGCTGCTCGTCGATGATCTGCGCGTGGGCATCGACGATGTGCGTCTGACCGGCTCGATATCCGTGGGCCGAAAAATCCGCTTCTCGCTCCAGGGGAACCGCCTCGATCTCGATCGCTACATCGAAGCCCTAGCGGACAATTCGTCCACTGCGCCGACCGGCGGCTTTCCCGGCAAAACCTTGCTGGGCTTACCGCTCGAGGGCACGGTGCGTCTCGACAGCGCCGTCTCGGGCGGCCTGCGGATGCGGGAGATCACGCTGGAAGTCACCGATCGCAGCCGCTGACCGCGGCCGCTTTTTGGCGCCGCGACGGGGCTGCGGTCGACGGGCTGGCGGTGGGCGGATATACTCGCGCCCGGTTTTAACTGAGCCCTCAGGACCGCATCGTGAGCACGCAGGATTCCAAGTTTTTCAACATCTTCAGCCTCGTCCTCGGCATTCTGATCGTGATTACCATCCTGCTGTTCGCGCTCGCCCGCGCCGTCGGCCGGGACACCCAGGTCGCGCACATCGAGAGCGACCCCAAATACGTGTCGGACGTTGAGCTCAACCTGACCTCGGGTCGCGTGGCGGTTGCGGGACAGGACAATTCGGCGCTCGCCATCGCCCCGGCCGCCGGCGCCGTGGTCGCCACCCTCGCCATGCCGACCAGCGGCGTCGAGGTGTACGACCAGGTCTGCGGCGCCTGCCACCTGAACGGCATCGGCGGCGCGCCGAAATCCGATGACCGTGCCGCTTGGGCACCGCGTATCGCCCAGGGAACGGCCACGCTCTACAAGCACGCCATCGAGGGCTACACCGGGAAAAACGGTGTGATGCCGGCCAAGGGCGGACGTGCTGATCTGTCGGACGAGCTCGTCCAGGCCGCCGTCGATCACATGGTGTCGAAGGCCCAGTAAGCCGTCGGCCCCGGGGCCGGCGATCCAGGTGATCGATTTAGGTGCCGCCGGTTCAGGTGCCGGCTACGTTGCCGTTTCAGGCCGCCGTCAAGGCGCGACGCAGTGCCAACGCTTCGGCCAGATGCGCTTCACCGACAGCAGGCTCGTCGGCAAGGTCTGCCAAGGTCCTCGCCACCCTGATCAGTCTGTGGCGTGAGCGCATGCTCAATCCCAGAGCATTTGCGGTTCGCTGCAACAGCGTCTGAGCCGGCGGCAACATCTGACAGACGCTCTCGAGTTCGCCCACCCCCAGTGCGGCGTTGAGAACTCCCTGCCGGGCCTGCTGTCGGGAACGCGCGCAACGGATGCGCGCACGCACGGCTGAATCATCGGCCTGACAGCGACGACGATGCTCGGCGAGATCGGTCTCACTGACGGCGGACAAAGTGACCCGCATGTCGAGCCGATCGAGCAACGGCCCGGACAGGCGTGCGCGATAGCGCTCGACCTGCGCCACCGTGCACTGACAGCGACGTGAGCCGTGGCCGTGATACCCGCAGGGACAAGGATTCATGGCCGCAACCAACTGGAACGCGGCCGGATACTCGGCATGGGAACCGACCCGCGCCACGGTCACGACCCCAGTCTCGAGCGGCTCGCGCAGCGCTTCGAGCACGCGACGGTCGAACTCGGGCAACTCATCGAGGAATAACACCCCCCGGTGGGCGAGCGTGACCTCGCCCGGACGCGCGGCAGGCCCGCCACCGATGATGGCACTGGCCGATGCCGTGTGATGCGGGGCGCGAAACGGCCGACATGGCTCCTGCGCCGCGCGACCTCGGGCGATGGAATTGACCATCGCGACCTCAAGCCGCTCCTGCTCAAGCAACGGTGGCATGAGATGCGGCAACCGTTCGGCCAACATGCTCTTCCCGCAACCGGGCGGTCCGACGAGCAGTACGCTGTGCCCCCCCGCCGCCGCCACTTCGAGGGCGAGCTTGGCCGAGGTCTGACCACACACATCCGCCAGCTGCAGCACGTGGGCGGAACCTGCAGGTTCGTCCACCGTCGCAGTGATCTCGGCAACCTTGGGCAAGGCTTGGCGCTGATCGAGATGCGCGCAGACCTCGAGCAGACTGCCTGCGGCATGCGCCGCGAGTCCCGGCATGCACTGCAGGTCCGCCGCGTTGTCCCGCGGCAAGATCACCGAGTGTCCCGCCTGCGCGGCCGCAGCAGCGGAGGGCAGTGCACCACGGATGGCGCGCAACGCTCCGGTGAGACCGAGTTCGCCGAGAAACTCGACTTGCTCGAGCGAGCTGCTCGCGCCCACCTGGCCGGCGGCTGCGAGGATGCCGATGGCGATGGCTAGATCGAAACGCCCGCCATCCTTCGGCAGATCAGCGGGCGCGAGGTTGATGGTGATGCGCCCGGCGGGCAACTCGAATCCCGAGTTGACGAGCGCTGCCCTGACCCGCTCCTTGCTTTCTTTGACCTCTGTCGCCGGCAGACCCACGATGTTGAAGCAGGGCAGACCGGCACCGAGATGGACTTCGACCTGCACGACCGGCGCAAGTAGGCCGATCTGCGCCCGACACGCTACTCGGGCGACGGCCATGGCTCAGCCGGCCTCGCGACCTGCCTTCGCCTCGGCCTCGAGCTCAGCGAGGCGACGCTCGAGCTGTTCGAGTCGCGCACGGGTGCGCTCGAGCACCTTGCTCTGGGCGACGAACTCGTCGCGGGCCACCAGATCGAGCTCACTCAGATTGGCGCGCAGCACCGCCTTGAAGTTGCGCTCGAGATCATCCCGCAGGCCCTGCATGGCCGGTGGCAGGACTGCAAACAACCGGCGGGCCAGTTCATCGATGCGAAATTCCATAAGCGAGGCTCCTCTAGCCAAGACAATTCGGGGCTCTGCCCCCTATTGACGCACGATCCTGGTGCCAAGCGCCAAAACGGTGCGTCGCTACCGCAAAAATGACGGAAAAAAACCGCTTCGGGCCGGTCCGCACGCAGTGCGAGCGGTGGCACGGTTTCTGCAATCCACTCTGGCCGACCGAAGCGGGCACAAGGATACCGTGCCCGAGCCGGGCGGCGCAGAGCGGCATATCCCCGCATTTGCCCGGAAACCGAACTTGGAAGGCTGCCATGGCGATGAAACTGATCACCGCGATCATCCGGCCGTACAAGCTCGACGACCTGGAGATGGCCGTTGCGCAACTCGGGGTGCAGGGGATGACCGTCGTCGAGGTGCAAGGGTACGGCGCCGAGCACGGTCACTCCGAGGTCTACCGCGGTGCGCAGTACCGCATCGACTTCGTGCCGCGGACTCAGGTGCAGATTGCGGTCGACGAAACCATCGTTGAACCGGTCATCGAGGCGATCGCCAACGTGACGCGCACCGGCAAGGTCGGCGACGGCAGGATTTTCGTATCCGGGTTGGCACAGGCGATTCGCATACGCACCGGCGAGACCGGCGTAGCGGCCGCCTGAATCTTTGGCGAGCAGGGAGAGGGAACATGGAAACGACGAAGCGATCGACACACGCAATCCGCCGCTGGCTGCAGTCCGCTGCTGCCGTGGTGCTCGGAACGATGGCGCCCGCGCTGGCGCTTGCGCAGGATGCGCCCGTGCCCGACAAGGGTGATACGGCTTGGATGCTCGTCTCCACGCTGCTCGTCATCCTCATGACGATCCCGGGCCTCGCGCTGTTCTACGGCGGTCTCGTGCGCTCGAAGAACATCCTCTCGGTGCTGATGCAGGTGATGGTCGGCTTCTCACTGATCGTCGTGCTGTGGTGCATCTACGGTTACTCGCTGGCCTTCACCGAAGGCAGCGCGTTCCTCGGTGGTACGGGCCGGCTGTTCATGAATGGCCTGTGGGATCCGTCGGCCGGCACGTTTGCGCTCGCAGCGACCTTCAGCAAGGGCGTCTACATTCCAGAGATCGTTTTCGCCGCCTTCCAGGCAACCTTCGCAGGCATCACCTGCGCACTGATCGTCGGCGCCTTCGCCGAGCGCATGAAATTCGCCGCAGTGCTCATCTTCATGGTGATCTGGTTCACCATCGCCTATCTGCCGATCGCTCACATGGTGTGGTTCTGGATGGGGCCCGATGCGTACACGGACGCCGGCGTCGTGGATGCGATGAACGCCAAGGCCGGTTTGCTCTGGCAGTGGGGCGCTCTCGACTTCGCGGGCGGCACGGTGGTGCATATCAACGCAGGCGTCGCGGGTCTCGTCGGCGCATACATGATCGGCAAGCGCGTGGGCTACGGCCGCGAGCCGATGCCACCGCACAATCTCGTGCACACCATGGTCGGCGCCTCGCTGCTGTGGGTGGGCTGGTTCGGCTTCAACGCCGGCTCGGCGCTGGAGGCCGGCAACTTCGCGGCCCTCGCCTTCATCAACACCCTGCTCGCCACCGCCGGTGCCGTCGTTGCCTGGTCGCTCGCCGAGTGGATCCTCAAAGGTCACGCCTCGATGCTGGGTGCCGCCTCCGGTGCCGTCGCGGGACTCGTGGCGATCACTCCGGCTGCCGGCAACGTCGGTCTGATGGGCGCGCTCGCCATTGGCGCCATCGCCGCAATCGTGTGCCTCTGGGGCGTCACCGGACTGAAGCGACTGCTCAAGGCCGATGACTCGCTCGATGTGTTCGGCGTGCATGGCATCGGTGGCATCGTCGGCGCGCTGCTGACCGGCGTGTTCAACACGCAGGCGCTCGGTGGACCGGGACTCGTCACCGACTGGGTCACGGCCAGCGTCGGCTCGAACCCGATCGCCGTGCAGGTGCTGACACAGGCCAAGGCCGTGGGCGTCACGGTCGTATGGTCGGCGGTGGCCGCCTTCATCGCCTTCAAGATTGCCGATCTGATCGTCGGACTGCGTGTGGCCGAGGAGGCCGAGCGCGAAGGTCTCGATACCAACGAGCACAACGAGCGCGCGTACACGAACTGATCCACGACACGACTTCGATTCACCACGATTTACAGTAGTCCCCTGTAAACCCCCTTGGGCGGCGGTCTCGCGACTGCCGCCCTTTTTTTCACTGCGGTATCGTCCCCGCGTAAGATGTCGACATGAACGTCGGCTTTCTCGGTCTCGGCGCCATGGGCATGCCCATGGCGCGCAATCTGCACAAGGCAAACCTCCTGCAGGCGGTGTGGAACCGCACCAATGGCAAGTCAGCAGCCCTCGCTGCCGAGTTGCACTGCACCGCCGCAGCAACACCGGCGCAGCTCGCCGCACAGTGCGAGGTGATGGTGATCTGCGTCTCCGCAGACGTCGACGTGCTGGACGTGGTCGATGCACTGCTGCCTGGCATCCAGCCCGGCGCGCTCGTCATCGATTGCTCCACCGTGAGTGCCGATACGGCGCGTACTGCGGCCGCTCGCCTGCGCTCTCGGCAAGCAAGCTTCCTCGACTGCCCGGTCAGTGGCGGCGTGGAGGGCGCACAGAAGGGCACGCTCGCGATCATGTGCGGCGGATCGGCCGAGGATTTCGCGCGGGCCAAGCCCGTACTCGCCGCGATGGGCCGCACGATCAGCCTGTTCGGCGCCACCGGAGCCGGTCAGGCGACCAAGGCTACCAACCAGATCATGTGCGCCGGCATCATCCGCGCGGTCGGCGAAGCGATGGCCTTCGCCCGTGCGCAGCAGCTGCCGCTCGAGCAGGTGGTCGAGACCTTAGGTCAGGGCGCGGGCTCCTCGTGGTACTTCGTCAATCGTGCGCCCAACATGATCCGCGGCAGTTTTCCGGCCGGGTTCCGTGTGCGCCTGCACGAAAAGGATCTGAAAATCTGCCGCGACATGGCGGCGGCGAGCGGCGTATCGCTGCCCGTCGTCGATGACGTGCTGCGTGAATACGCCGAACTGATCGCTGAAGGGTATGGCGATGAAGACATTTCGGCCATTTACCGGCTCAAGTGGCGGCTGTTCGCCGAGGCCCCGTTTCGCAACCCGCCGGAAACTGAAATCTTGGATTTACTGCGCCGAGCACGCAACGTCGCCATTGTCGGGCTGAGCGCCGATCGCAGCCGTCCGAGCCACGGCGTGGCGCGCTCGTTGCAGAAATTCGGCTACCGCATCATCCCGGTCAACCCGAGCGCCGACAGCATTCTGGGCGAACCCTGCGTGCCCACGCTCGCTGCGGCGGTAGCGGCCCTGCCGGCCGGCGAGCGCATCGACATCGTCGACGTCTTCCGTCGCCCAGAGCATGTCTCAGCGATCGTCGATGAGTGCATTGCCCTGCATCTGCCGGCGTTATGGCTGCAGGATGGCGTCATCGACGAAGCAGCGGCCCGCCGTGCGCGTACGGCGGACGTTTTCACCGTGATGGATCGCTGCATTTTCCGCGACCGCGCTGCACTGCCGACATGAGCCTCGCATTCACCAAGATGCACGGCCTCGGCAACGATTTCATGGTGTTCGAGGCGCAACACGAGGCGTCATTGCCGACCGCCGCAGGCTGGCGCGAACTCGCTGATCGGCACACCGGTATCGGCTTCGATCAGGCACTCGTCATCCTGCCGCCGCGCACCGCGCACACCCTCGCCTACTACCGTATCTTCAATGCCGACGGCGGCGAAGTGGAGCAATGCGGCAACGGCGCGCGCTGCGTGGCCGAGTGGCTGCGGCGGCACGATCGCTGCGGCACGGATCTGCTGCGCCTCGAGAGTCGCGGCGGCATCATCGAAGCGCGCTTCACCGCGCCCGGCATCGTCGCCGTGAACATGGGTGAGCCGCGCTTTGCCTCAGCGGGTCAAAGTCACCTGCAGCTCGATGCGGAAAGCATCACCTTCACCGAGGTATCGATGGGCAATCCGCACATCGTGCTCGAGGTTGAGGACATCGACGCGGCACCGGTTGCGCATCTCGGCCCGAGGCTCGAATCGCACCCGCGCTTTCCGGCACGCACCAACGTGGGCTTCCTGCAGATCGTCGATCGACGATACGCGAAGTTGCGAGTCTACGAACGGGGTGTCGGCGAAACGCGGGCCTGCGGCACGGGCGCCTGCGCGGCCATGGCCGCCGGGCGACGCGCGGGCGCGTTCGACGAAGAAGTCGCCATTGCACTGCCGGGCGGAACGCTGTCGTTGTGCTGGCCTGGCGCAGGTGAACCGCTGTGGATGACCGGCCCTGCAGCCGTGTCGTTCCGCGGCGAAATCGGAGACTGACTAATGATCGATGCCAAAGCCGTCAAGGAATATCTCGAAGCCCATCCGGAATTCTTTGACGACCACCCACATTTACTCGAGACGCTCACCGTGCCCCACGCGCCGCCGGGCGGCGCGGTGTCGCTCGTAGAGCGGCAGGTCAAGGTATTGCGTGAAAGACAGGCCGCCAGTCGCGAGCGGCTCGCGGAACTCGTACGCGTCGCGCGCGACAACGAGTCACTCACCGGACGCGTCCACCAGCTCGCGCTGCGTCTGCTGCACGCCCGCACGGCCAGCGAGGTGGAGGCACAAGTCATGACATCGATGCACGAGGATTTCGCCGTGGCTCCGGTGCGCCTGCTGCAACGGGCTCCGGACACAGCCGGTCTCGAATCGGTGTGGAGTGCGGGCAGGCCTCGCTGCGGGCACTTCGCCGAGCATCAGCGGGCGGCCCTGTTCGGTGCAGAGGCCGCCGAACTGCGCTCGATGGCCATCATTCCGCTCGGCGCGGGAGCAACACGCGGCGTACTCGTGCTCGGTAGCAGCGATGCCGATCGCTTCAACCCGGGCGTCAGCACGGATTTCCTGGTTCGCATCGGTGAGCTCGTGGCGGCCGCCCTCGCCCGCTGCGGGGTCGAGCCCGCGGTGTGACGCCCGAGGCTCTCGCCTGGATCGAGCGCTTCGGTGCACATCTGGCCGGTGAGCGCCGACTCTCGCCACATACTCATGCCAACTATCTGCGTGAACTCGCAGCACTCTCCCGTTGGTGTGACACGCAGGGAATCGACGAGTGGTCGCGCCTCGACAGTCAGCACCTGCGGCTGTTCGCGGCCCGCTCGCATGCCGGTGGTCTTGCGCCGCGCAGCGTACAGCGACGGCTCTCCGCGGTCCGCACGTTCCTAAAATTCCTGCAACGCGAACGACAACTGAGCGCGAATCCCGCCGCCGAGGTACGCGCGCCCAAGAGTCGCCGCACCCTACCCGGCACGCTCGATGTCGATCAGATGGGTCGACTGCTCGACATGCCGACCGACGATGCGCTCGCCGTGCGGGATCGGGCCATCATGGAATTGCTGTATTCCTCCGGGCTGCGTCTTGCTGAACTCATCGCACTCGATCTCGAGGCGCTCGATGCGACGGATCAGACCGTGCGCGTCACCGGCAAGGGTCGTAAGGTGCGCATCGTGCCCGTGGGTCGCAAAGCCCTCGAAGCCTTGCAGCACTGGCTCCGCGAGCGGCAGACACTCGCCCCCGCCGGTGAGCCTGCGCTGTTTGTCGGACGAAACGGTCGTCGACTCGGTCCGCGTACCATCCAGACCCGGATCGCCCGCTGGGCGCGGCTTCAGGGGGTGCCCCTGCATGTGCACCCGCACCTGTTTCGGCACTCGTTCGCCTCCCACCTGCTCGAATCGAGCCAGGACCTGCGCGGGGTGCAGGAGTTGCTCGGTCACGCCGACATCGCGACAACCCAGGTCTATACCCACCTTGATTTCCAGCACCTCGCCCGCATCTACGATCAGGCCCACCCACGGGCGCGCAGGAAACCGCCGAAGGACCCTACATGAGCGACACATTCAATCCACACGGTACGACCATCCTTGGCGTGCGCCGCGACGGGGTCGTGGCCATCGGCGGCGACGGTCAGGTGACCCTAGGCACCACGGTCATGAAGGGCAATGCCCGCAAGGTGCGCCCGCTCGGGCAAGGCAAGGTGCTCGGCGGCTTCGCCGGCGGCACGGCCGACGCCTTCACGTTGTTTGAACGCTTCGAGGGCAAGCTCGACAAGTTCGGCAACCTCACACGCGCTGCTATCGAACTCGCCAAGGACTGGCGCTCCGATCGCTATCTGCGACGACTCGAGGCGCTCCTGCTCGTGGGTGACCCGAACAAACTGTTCGTCATCTCGGGCAACGGCGACGTCATCGAACCGGAGCACGACTTGGTGGCCATCGGCTCGGGCGGCGCCTTCGCGCAGGCCGCAGCGCGGGCCCTGCTCGAGAACACCGATCTGCCCGCGCGGGAGATCGTCGAGCGCGCGCTGAATATCGCCGCCGACATCTGCATCTACACCAATCGCAATCTGGTCATCGAGGAGCTGCGCGCGTGAACAGCCAACCCGCACCCGACGGCTCCAGCCTGACGCCTCGACAAATCGTCGCCGAACTCGATAAGCACATCGTTGGCCAGGATGCGGCCAAACGTGCCGTGTCGATCGCGTTGCGCAACCGCTGGCGGCGCATGCAGGTCACCGAAGCGCTGCGCACGGAGATCACCCCCAAGAACATCCTGATGATCGGCCCTACGGGCTGTGGCAAGACCGAGATCGCGAGGCGGCTCGCTCGACTCGCCCGTGCACCCTTCGTCAAGGTCGAAGCCACGAAGTTCACCGAAGTAGGGTACGTCGGTCGCGACGTTGACTCCATCGTCAAGGAGCTGATCGACGCCTCGATGAAGATGACCCGCGAGGCGGAACTCGGCCGGGTGCGTGATCGCGCAGCCGATGCGGTCGAGGAGCGCATTCTCGATGCGCTGCTGCCGAAACCGCGGTTGATGGGCTTTTCCACCGACGAACCGGTTGCGCCGCGTGATGCCGACACGCGACAGAAGTTTCGCAAGATGCTGCGCGAGGGCACTCTCGACGAACGCGAGATCGAGATCGAACTGCGCAGTCCCGTGGCAGGCATGGAGATTGTGGCTCCGCCCGGCATGGAAGAGATGCAACAGCAATTGCAATCGATGTTCCAGAACCTCGGTGCCGGTAAATCGCGTCCGCGCAAAATGAAAGTGCGTGAGGCCGCCAAACTGCTGCTCGACGAAGAGGCTGGCAAGCTGCTGAACGAAGAAGAGCTGCGCACGGCGGCCGTGCGCAATGCCGAACAGAACGGCATCGTGTTTATCGACGAAATCGACAAGGTCTGCCGTCGACAGGACACCTACGGCGCCGACGTATCGCGCGAGGGCGTACAGCGTGATCTGCTGCCGCTCGTCGAAGGCTGCACGGTGACCACCAAGTACGGGCCGATCAAGACAGACCATGTGCTGTTCATCGCTTCCGGGGCATTCCATGTCGCCAAGCCTTCGGATCTGATTCCAGAGTTGCAGGGACGCTTCCCGATTCGCGTCGAGCTCGAGCCGCTCGAGGTCGAAGATTTCGTGCGCATCCTCACGGAACCGGATGCCTCGCTGACGACGCAATACACCGCTCTGCTGCAGACCGAAGGCGTGAGCGTGCAGTTCACGCAGGACGGGGTGCGGCGCCTCGCGGAAATCGCTTACCACGTGAATGAGCGTACCGAGAATATCGGTGCTCGGCGTCTGCACACGGTGATGGAGCGCCTGCTCGAAAGTCTCTCCTTCGATGCCAGCGAGCAATCGGGATCCCACATCGTCATCGATGCGGCCTACGTCGATCGCAGCCTCGGCGAGCTGTCCGACAACGAAGACCTGAGCCGCTACATCCTGTGACGGCACGCGCGTGAACGATCTGGCGCTCGGCTCGATCGTGCTTGCCTTGGCCGCCGTGCCTGCGGCGCTCCTCGTGCTGCTGCTCGCGGATGTCGTCAAACTCGATGGCGCCAGTCGCCGGCAGCGCTGGATCCGTCGCTCGGCGGCCGTGCTCGCCCTCCTCGCCCTGCCATCCGTCGGCAACGCGGTCTGGGGTTGGGCCGGCGCCGCTCACCTAGAGCCGCTCTGCCAGGCCTACGCCGCGCCCGAGTTCCATGTGCGGCGCCCGATCGCATTGGCCACCCTTCGAGTGACGACCGACGACGTCGTGGCCGCAGGGCGTGCGCCCGAGTGGCTCGCAAGCCTGCGCGATCCGGTGATTGGGCTTGCGGCGCTGCATCTTGCCGGCGACCCTGCCGCTGAGGCGGCAATGCTCGAACTCGACGTGCGCCGCGTCGTACACCACCGCAATCTTTGGTTCACCGTCAATATGGACCGATTCCGGCTGCTCGATCGCGATACCGGAATCACGCTCGCCGCGGGCGATGAACTATGGGTAGACGCGGGGAGTGCCCGCTATCACTGCGGCATCGGCAGCGGCCCAAATCCGACGCGGGTCACGGCCTATCCAGGCGGGGATGGCATCGCACGCTTCATGCGTCGCGCGCTGGCCGGACCCGTCGGCTAGATCAAAAACCCGAGATTGCGCGTCGCGAAATTGTTGATGCTCGGCGCGACTTTCGCCAGATCACTCTCGCCGACGCCGAACCAGCTGGCGAGCGTTGCCGCGTACTGATCGGCCGAGACCGTCGGAATGATGCGCCCACCGCCGACATCCAGCGGACCGTTGATCTCGAGCAGCGGGTAATCCCCGTAGAAACGACCGCCCCGTACGGCGCCACCTGCAACGAGCTGCACGCCGCCCCAGGCGTGGTCGGAGCCATCGCCGTTCGACGTCAGCGTGCGTCCAAAGTCCGAATGCGTGAACAGGGTGACGCTGTTGTCCATGCCGATCTCAGTCAACGCGTCGTAGAAGGCCTTGATCGAACTGCTGATGTTGGCGAGCAGGCCCGGCTGGTCGGCAACGAGATCGTCGTGCTGATCGAAACCGCCAGCCGAGACGAAAAAGATCTGCCGAGACATCGACAAGCTGCTGCGCGCAGCGATGAGCTTGGCCACGGTGCGCAGTTGCGTCTGCAGCGCCGAGAGCGTGGCGCCCGTATTCGGCAACGCCGCAAAGTTGTATGCGCTGCCCAAAGCGCCATTGACCTGATCGGCAAACTGCACCGCGCGCTGCTGGATGCGCGCGTAACTGCGCTCGTAAACGGTATTGGCCGTCGCGCTCGCCGATGAATTGCTGATCGTCTGGAACGCCGTGCGTCGGGCGAGACCCACGCCGCTCGTCGCAAAACCACTGAACGTGGCCGCACCGGTCGCGCCCATCACGTAGGGCCGCGCGACCTCGCCGGCCTGAAAATACGTCTGTCCCGCCAGCGAGACGTTGAGCGACAGCCCCTGACCCGAGGTCTGCGCATTGAGCACGTCGGCGACGCGTCCGCCCCAGCCTGACTTGAGCACGGTCCTGCCGCGCAGGCTGTGCCACTGATCCTGCTGGTCGTTGTGCGAGAAGAGCTGCGGCGGCAGCGCGTGGCCTGTGGTCGTGGCGGTCTGGTACTGCGGCTTGGTGGTCGGGCGCAGCAGAGGGCCGATGTTGGGTAGCACCGCGAGCTTGCCCGCATTGAACAGATCCCGGGCGCCCGTCATGCTCGGATGGAAGCCGAAGGTCGGATCGCCCGGCAACTGGCCGACTCGCGTCACAGGCAGCAGGGCGGCCCGATCGATCGCGAGGCTCGAACTTGTGCCGCCGCCGCGCGAACGTGCATAGGCGTTGTACTCGGCGGTGCTGGTCGGCACCACCATGTTCCACGAATCGTTGCCACCGAAGAGGAACAGACACACGAGGGCCTTGTAATCGCCGAGGCCACCAACACCGCTCATCTGTGCGTGTACGGTACCGGGAGTTCGACCGAAGGCGTAGGCGACTCCGCCGGCTGCGGCGGCCTTGAGGAATTTTCGACGTTGCCGGTTCAAGGCTCTGTACTCCTCAGCGTTGCAACGCGAATTCGGGCGAAGTGACGATCAAATAAATGGCGTCTGCGGTACGCGTGGCGAGTGCCGTCGTCGGATTGGTGGTCGGCACCGCCGTGCGTTCGATCTGCGCTTTCGTCTCGCTCTTCAGCGCGGCCGACATCTGTGTGCTGCCGCCGAGCAGCTTCTCGGCCACTCGGTTGACGAGCGCCTCGGAGTCGGTGGCGATGGCGAGCTCATCGGTGGTGTTGATGAACATGTCATCCGCGTTCAAGGTGGTCGCCAATTGAGTTCGACTCAGCGACTGCACCCAGAAAAAATTTGCTATCTGCGTGTTTGCATACTCGGTGGCGATTTGCATCTCGGGCGCCACGCGCCCCGCATCGGCAATCTCACCGGAGGGTGCGAAAAACGGACTGAAGAAATTGAACACCGAGGGCGAGGACCCCTGCGCCTGACCGAACACGGCGGCAGCACCACCGGCGAAGTTGCGCGCCGCGCCGATCTTGCCGCTCGCCGACCGAGCAGTGTAGGCGCGCCACAACTGCGTCAGTCGCAGTAGCGGTTCCTTCAGCTTGCCGGCATAGGCGGCCTGCGTGCCCGTGGCGGCACCGCGCGCCTCGCTGTCGAGCAGAATCGCGCGTACCACCGCCTCGAGATTGCCGCGCCGGCCGCTGCCGTCGTTGTTGAACTTCTCGGCGACACGCTGCACGTATGCAGGCGAGGGATTGCTGGTCACAAGCTTCTGGATCAACTGACGGGAAATGAACGGACCGACGTTCGGGTGGTTGAAAACGTTGTCGAGCGCGTCCTTCAAATCCTGCGCACCGGACTGATTGGCGGGGATGGTGCCATTCGTCAGGGTCGAGCCACTATAGGCCAGCACACGTTTGGTGCCGATCTCGTGCTGATCGGCGAACAACTGCATCGGCTTGACCTGGTTGTAGCCGGTCGCGGGGGCGAGCTGCGGCCGCGTGTTGGCGAACGTGCAGGTGGTCACCGTCGATGCGCATGCCCACTTCCAGCCGGTGAAGACGCGCGCGAAGCCTTCGATGATGTCCTGGTTGTAGGTCGGGATCGCTTGACCGCTGGCATCGAGGCGATTGCTGCCGTCGACGTTGAGTTCGACGAGGCCGATGCTGAACAACTGCATCATCTCGCGCGCATAATTCTCATCAGGACGCAGGTTCGTGCCGGCGACAGCCTTCTGGTTGCCGAGCATCGACAGATACACGCCCATCGCCGGGTGCAACGTCACCTCCTCGAGCAGCGTGCGATAGTTGCCGAAGGCGTTACGCGCGAGCATGTCGTGAAAATCTGCGGTGGCATTCGGCAGGTTGAGCAGCGCGCCGACCTGCGAGACCACCATAATTTCAGAGAGCGCGAAGGCCACGCGCTGGCGCAGCTGATCTTCGCCGTAGACGACGTTGTTGAACCAGGTCTCGAGGCGCACGGCATTGAGGCTGCCAATGTTGAATCCCTGCGGAACCGGATTCGGATAAGCAGCCTCGAGCGCAGGCAGCAACAGCGAGGCGGGTTTGGCGACCTGCGCATCGATCCAGCGCGTGTAAGCGGTATTCGAATCGCCGAGCGCGATAAGGCGCGAGGCCTCAGCTTCGGTGGCGCCGAAGCCACCCTGATTGAGGAAGCGGAAGGCTTCGACCTTGCTGACCGGAGGCGCGGAGATGCTCGAGCCCGAGGAGCCACCGGACGAGCCACCGCCACCGCCGCAGGACGCGAGCGCGGCAGCCGCGACAACGATCAAGCACCGTTGCAGGAACCCTCTCATGGTGCAGAGGCTACGCCGACTGCTCGGCCGTTGCCACCGTTCTCAACTGCAGCGGTCAACCCCGCAGGTCAAGAATCGTCAAGCGAACTTAGGAGTAAAACTGTGCAGCGAGCAAATCGAGGCGCTGCTCGAAATCACCGCCCGTCGGCAGCAGCACGCAGCCGGCCGGTAGCTCCTCGGCACTGAGCATGCGGGCCGCAAAGCCGCCCACCCACACCTCACAGCGACCGCGCAGTTCCTCGGCCAGCTGCGACAACTGCGACAGCGCCGGCACTTCGTTCTCGGGCATCACGAGCGACACCAGCACGGCCCGCGCCTCGACCTCGAGTGCGAAGCGTGCGATCTCGAGCGGCGGACAGTCGACCCCCAGGTAGTGGGTACGGAACCTGCGCGTCGCCGCCAGCCAACTGCACATGAGGATGCCGAGTTCGTGACGCTCGCCCGACAAGGTGGCGAGCACCAAACATGGGCCGTTGTCACTGCGCAGGTAGCCGCGCGAGACGGAGATGATGAGCCGACGCACGATGTCAGTGACCATGTGCTCCTGCGCGATCGACACCTCGCCTCGATGCCAGCGCTCACCCACTTCGCGCACGAGCGGCACGAGGATGGTGTTGACGACCTCGTTAGGCGGCAGCAAAGCGACGGCAGAGGTCAGCACCTCTTCGACGCCCGAAGGGTCGGAGTGCTCGGCCGCATCGATGGCCCGCTCTACATAAGACTGGCCGCGGGTGGGCCCAGGGCGCGCCTGGCCGCCCGAATCCGCCACCAACTTTGCGAGCTCGTCTTCGCCCAGATGCGCAAGCCGGCTGATGGTGTGGCCGAGCTCGGTGGCCGTGCGCAGCAAGCGCAAGCGGGCGACGTCGGCGGCGGAGTAGGTGCGGCGGCCTGAGCCGTCGCGAGAGGGGGTGACCACCTCGTAGCGCCGTTCCCAGGCCCGCAGGGTCTCGACGGTGAGGCCGGTCGCCTGAGCGACGGCCTTGATGGTGAATTGGCCGACGGAACGCGGCGATGAGACGGGTTTGTTCATGCCTTGTTCAACTCTTGTACAGCCTTACCATGTACAACATCTTGACAGGTTCATCGCTGTCTGTCATCCTTCATTCCGTTGATGGCAGCGTACGCAGGATCGCGGTACGCCTTAAACCGCACTAAAGGCCGCCCACGAGGCAGCCCACTCAGGAGTACTGCAATGACCCGTTTCAACAGTAAATTCGCGCTCGTCGCCGCCCTGCTCGTCGCAGGTTCGGCGGTAGCCTCCGCCTCCGGTTCGTCCACCGTCCTCGATGTCGCCAAGGAGAAGGGTAACTTTACGACCCTCGCCAAGGCCATCGAAGTCGCCGGTCTGCAAAGCGCCCTGACCGCCCAGGGCCCGGTGACCATCTTCGCGCCGACCGACGAGGCCTTCGCGAAGCTGCCGCCCGCCCAGCTCGAGGCGCTGCTGCGTCCCGAGAACAAGGACCAGCTGGTCAAGATCCTCACCAACCACGTGGTTCCGGGCAAGGCACTGGAAGCCGACGACATGAAGCGCGCTCGCAGCGCGAAGACCGTCGCCGGTGAAGAAGTGAAGTTCGAGCTCGTGCGCGGCCGCCTGCGCGTCGATGGCGCCCGCGTCACCGGTGACTACAACGCCGATAACGGCGTGGTCGTGGCCGTCGACACGGTGCTGCTGCCGAACTGAGCAGTCGACTGACCGATTTGGAATCGGGCATCGCCTCGCCGTGATGCCCACCCCTCCCAAGGACGGGAGGGTGGCAAGGATGCCAAACGTCCAAGGACGATCCGGGCGAGGCGGGCTGAAAGGTCCGTCTCGCCCGGGGCCGTTTAGGGCCCCGAGATCCACCCGCTCGCCAATCCACTAGGTGAGCGTGAGCTGCCGCATCAGGCGGCGGCTCGCGGTGCGTTGCTACGATGCCGCGCGATGTTCCCCACCACGACCGTCGGCAGTCTGCCGAAACCCGACTGGCTCGCCGAACCGGAGAAACTCTGGGCGGCCTGGCGCCTCTCGGGTGATGAACTGCAACGAGCGAAAGAACGCGCCGCCCTGGAGTGGCTGCGTGAGCAGGAAGCGGCCGGCATCGACATCGTCGGTGACGGCGAGCAGTTCCGCATGCACTTTGTGCACGGCTTTCTCGAGGGTCTCGACGGCATCGACTGGACGCGCAAGACGCGCATGGGCATCCGCAACAACCGCTACGAGGCGGACGTGCCCACCGTCACGGGACCGCTGCATCGGCCACGGCCCGTGCATGTGCCCGACGCGGCCTTCATGCGCCGGCACACCACGCAGAAATTGAAAGTTACTCTTCCCGGGCCAATGACGATCTGCGACACGCTCGCCGACGGCTACTACGGTCGGCGCGCTGACATGGCCATGCGCTTTGCAGAACTGCTCAACGCCGAGGCGCGCGAAATCGAAGCAGCCGGCGCCGAGGTCATTCAGTTCGACGAGCCTGCGTTCAACGTCTTCCTCGAAGAAGTGCGCGAGTGGGGATTGCCTGCACTTGAGCGCGCGATGCAGGGCCTGCGGGCAACGACCGTCGTACACATCTGCTACGGCTACGGCATCGAAGCCAACATCCAGTGGAAGGCCTCGCTCGGCGACCAATGGCGGCAGTACGAGCAGATATTTCCCTGGATCAACGCGAGCAGCGTGCAGCAGGTGTCGCTGGAGTTTGCCGGCTCGCGTGTGCCACATGAGGTGCTGCGTCTGTTGCCCGACAAAACGCTGCTCGTTGGCGCCATCGAAGTGCTGCCCGGCAAGCTCGAGAGCGCCGAAGAAGTGGCTCATAACATTCTCGAAGCAACGCGACATGTGGACTCCGCGCGTCTCATTCCCTGCACCAACTGCGGCATGGCACCGTTGCCGGCCGCGCTCGCACGCAGCAAATTGCAGGCGCTCGGTGCCGGCGCCGCGCTGGCTCGACGAGCACGCTGACACGGAGCGACACTCACTTATGGATCTGCAACTCAGTGGCAAACGTGTGGTGCTCTGCGGCGCGAGCGGTGTACTCGGTCGGGCCATCGCAAGAACCCTGGCCGCCGAAGGCGCGCAGGTCGCCTTGCTCGGTCGCGATCTGGCGCGACTGCAAGTCGAAGCGATGCAGCGCCCGACGAATTTCTGCGCAGTCGGCTGCGATCTCGGTTCCGCAGCGGCCACGGCGCAAGCCATCGAGGAAGCAATCACGGCGCTCGGTGGAGTAGATGTCTTTGTCAGTGCAGCCGGCGCAGCGCAGGGCGGCGTGTTCTGGGAAATCGACGATGCCGCCTGGCAGCGTAACCTCGATATCAAATTGTTCGGCACCATCCGCGCGCTGCGCGAAATCGCCCCGCGCATGATTGCGCAGCGTGGGGGCCGCATCGTACTCGTAGTCGGCAACTCGGCACGTCAGCCGGAGCCGCGCATGCTGCCTGGTGCAGCTGCAAACGCAGCGCTTCTGGCCATCGTGCGCGGGCTTGCCGAGGAGCTGGGTCCGCATGGCGTTGCCATCAACGCAGTCAACCCTGGCCCGGTGCGCTCGAGCCGCTGGGATACGCTGATGCAGGCGGCGGCTAAACGCGAAGGCTGCACGCCGGCCGAGGCGGAGGCCAAGTTTCTCGAGAAGACCGCGCTGCGGCGTCTTGCGACGCCTGAAGAAATCGCCACCCACGTCGCCTTCCTGGCCTCGTCCATGGCGGCACACCTCACGGGCACTTCACTCACCATCGATGGCGGCAGTACCAAGTCACCATGACAGACCAACTCGGCTATCGCGGCCGCATCGCGATCGTCATCCCCTCCACCAACACGAGCTGTCAGCCCGAATCGGAACGCCTGCGTCCGAAGGGCGTCACGAACCACGTCGCCCGCATCAGCATCCGGGAGCGACCGCTGACCAGCGAGCAAGCCTTCCTCGAGCACGTGCAGGCCATGCGCGATGGCATGCGCAGCGCGATCGATCAAGTGGTGACCTGCCAGCCGACCCACGTGATCATGGGCGTCGCGCTCGAGGCGTTCTGGGGTGGCGTGGCCGCAGCCGATGAACTGCAGCGCGAACTGGCTGAACGCGCCGGGGTCGGCGTCTCCATGGGCTCGACCGCCACGGTCGCGGCGCTGCGGCGTCTTGGCGCCCGCTCGATTGCCGTACTCACCCCTCACCAACCGCGGGGTGACGAACAGGTGCGGCGTTATTTCGAGGAGGCGGGTTTCGCACTGCCTCGGCTCATCGGGCTCAAGTGTCCCTCGCCCATCCAGATCGCACACACCAGCGAGCGACAGGTGATCGACGCATTGCGTGCGCTCGACGGCGATGACGTTGATGCGCTCGTCCAAGTCGGCACCAATCTCGCCGCCGTCGAAATCTGCGCCGAGGCCGAGCGCTGGCTCGGCAAACCGGTGCTCGCCATCAATGCCATCACCTACTGGGATGCGCTGCGCCGCTCCGGTATCGAAGATCAGCTGCAAGGCTGCGGCTCGGTGCTGGAGCGATTCTAGATCGTGATGGGCAGAACGTGACGGACGACGCGCAGCGCGTACTCATCGCCGGTGGTGGCCCGGCCGGTATGTCCGCCGCAGTGTTCCTGCTCGCTGAGGGCGTGCCGGTGACCGTGCTCGAGCGCAGCGTCACGCCGCACGCCGACCCGCGTGCCGCCACCTACCATCCACCGACACTCGAGATGTTTGAGCCGTCGGGCGTCACGGCCGAATTGCACGCCCGCGGCATCGTCACGCCACACTGGCAATATCGCGATCGGCAGAACGGACTCATCGCGCAGTTCGATCTTGGCGTACTCGCCGCAGACACGCGTTACCCGTATCGCTTGCAGTGCGAGCAACACAAGCTCGTCGCCATGCTGGAACGACGGGTCGTCGAACATCCGCTCGCACGCGTGCTGCATGGCGCCGAGCTCGTCGGCGTGACGCAAAACGACGAACAAGTGCAGATCGAGGTACGCCATCCAAACGGCGGCAGCGAGCGCTTCCAGGGCAAGTGGCTGATCGGTGCGGATGGCGGACGCAGTCTGGTGCGCAAATCGCAGGATATCGGCTTCGAGGGCTTCACCTGGCCAGAGCGCTTCCTCGTGATCACCACCACCTTCGATTTCGCGACGCTCGGCTACGCCTACAGTTCCTACACGATGGATCCGATCGAGTGGGCTGCAACCTTCAAGGTGCCGGGCGAGGACGAGCGCGGCATCTGGCGGTGCGTGTTCCCGACTCGTCCCGAAGAAAGCGAGCAGGACCTGCTCGATTTCGCCCGTGCAGCACAGCGCCTCGCCGCCTTCGCGCCCGAGAGCGTGCAGGGTCGCATCGTGCACACCAATCTTTACGCCGTGCATCAACGCGTCGCGCAGACCTACCGTAAGGGTCGGGTGCTGCTGGCGGGCGATGCCGCGCACGTCAATAACCCGCTCGGCGGCATGGGCCTGAACTTCGGCGTGCACGATGCACACAACCTGGCGCACCGACTCGGTCGAGTGTGGCGCGGTGAAGCAGGCAGCGATCTGCTCGATCAATACGATCGGCAACGACGCGCGGTGGCCGAGCGCTACCTGCAGGCGCAAACCATCGCCAACAAGCAGACACTCGAGGAAACGGACGAAACCCAGCGCCTAGCGCGGCAGGCCGCGATGCGCGCAACCGCAGCCGATCCGCAGCAGGCGCGTGAGTACCTGCGGCGAACCGCCATGATCGAGGGCCTGCGCGCCGCCGCCGCGATCGACTGAACACGCCGCGGTAGACAGCCCCAGAGGTCGCCGCCAACGGGCACGTACGCCATCGGACAAGCGCGCTAGAATGAGCGGCGGGGGTTGTCGCGCGCGGCGCGACGTGTACAGGGCAGGAGTGTGCGTACGGTGATCTGGGTCAAGCGTATCGGCTGGGTTTTGGCGTCGCTGATTCTAGTGTTGTTGCTGTTCACGCTCGAGTTCATGCACTTCGGCGGGCAGTTCACCGCGCTCCCCACGGCAACGCCCGGCCCCTGCTCGCGCATCGCCCTCACCGCCAGTGCCGAAGATATCCAGATCGATCGCAGTCGCGGCGTTGCCTACCTCTCGGCGCTCGACCGGCGCGGACTCGTCGAGGGCAATAACGTGCAAGGCGATATCCTGCAACTCGATCTGAACGATGGCAGCGCCACACCGGTTTCGGCACTCGCCGCACGACCGAGCGATTTTCGTCCGCATGGTATGTCGCTCTACCGCATGGGCGATGGCATGCAGCGGCTGTTCGTCATCTCGCACCCCGCCGGCGGTGGCCACATCATCGAAATCTTCGAACAAGTCGGCGGCGGGCCGTTCCAGCCGGTGGCGAGCATCCGCCATCCACTGCTGCTCTCGCCGAATGCCATCGTCGCAGTGGGTCCGGAGCAGTTCTATGTCGCCAACGACAAGGGCGCAACCAATGCGCTGCAACGAGTCAGCGAGTTCGGACTGCGCCGCGGCATGTCAAAGCTCGTTTACTTTGACGGGCAGGACATGCGGATCGTTGCCGATGGCTTGAAGAGCGCCGTCGGTCTTGGCATCAGTCCGGACGGTTTGCGGCTGTATGCCGCGGAGACGCTCGGCAAGCGCCTCGCCGTTTATCGACGCAACGCCGGGACCGGCGAACTCGTCTTCGACAAGCACGTGCCGATCGTCGGCTCACCGGATAACGTCAACGTCGATGCTGAGGGCGAGGTCTGGGTCGCCGTGCACGCACGGTTGCTCGATCTGGTACGCAACTTCGGTGATGCAGGACATGCCTCACCGACGCAGATCGTTCGTTACGTGGAGACAGACAAGCGTCCGCTGCAAACGGTGTATGCGCAGGATGGTCGCGAGATCTCAGCAGGTAGCGTCGGAGCCGTCTCCAATGGCACCCTGCTCATCGGATCGATTACGGATCGCACGGTGCTGCGGTGCCGGCTGCCCTGACCGGTAGGCCGCCGCAGCACCTTATGAAAACATACGGGGGATCACGCACATGTCATTGAACCGACGCCAATTCGTTGCCTCCACGGCTGCCACAGCGGCAGTCGCGAGCCTGTCCAACACGGCGTGGACTGCCAGCAGTGGCGATCCGGATGTCATCGTCATCGGTGCCGGTCTCTCGGGACTCGAAGCGGCGGTCACGCTCGAAGAAAGCGGACTCAAAGTTCGCGTCCTTGAGGGACGCAAGCGCGTCGGCGGGCGTGTCTACACCCTCTTTGATCTTCCGGGACATCCGGAGGTGGGCGGCAACAGCATCGCCAACGCGTACGGTCGCTGTCTGGCGGCTGCGCAGAAATACGGCATCGAGGTCGTCAACGTCATGCCGCGACTGATGGCCAACCGTGCCGGTCAGGAGCTGTTTCTCGGTGGCGAACACATCGCCCTCAAGGATTGGCCGACCCATCGGCGCAATCCGTTCACGGCCGACATGAAGAAACTGCCGCCCTGGGCCTGGGCCGACGCCATGTTCAAGCAGCACATGCCGTTCCGCGACCTGCAGAACTGGTACGACGAGGCGCACGCGCAGTACGACATCTCAATCCACGAGTTCCTCTCGTCCAAGGGTGCCACCGACGCGATGATCCGCCTCGGCTACGACACCAACATCGCCTACGGCACCACGGCCTACGACGTGTCGCTGCTGCAGCAGGCCTTCTCCGATCACTGGCAAAACGTGAATCGCGGCGCGATCATGGCGTTCTCGCGTACGGGCGCGGTGAACGCGCCAACACCAGGCGCGGCACCGGCTGCGCCCGCTGCGTCCGCCGCACCCGCCTCACCGCCCGGCATGACCGGCGGCAGCGTGCTGATCGGCGTGTTCAAGGGTGGCAACCAGCGCCTGCCGATGGCGATGGCGCAGCGCCTCAAGGGCGATGTGCTGCAGGGCAAGCGCGTCGTCGCGATCGAGACCTCGGCCACAGGGGCCAAGGTCACCTGCAGCGACGGCTCGGTGCATCGCGCCAAGGCCGTCATCTGCTCGATGCCCTTCTCGACGCTGCGCAACGTGGCGATCGATCCGCTGCCGCCGCCCGTGCAGAACAAGGCCATCCAGACGCTCGGCTATATCCCGATCACGCAATTCCACGTGCTGTCGAAGAAGCCGTTCTGGGAGACCGATGGCCTGTCACCTTCGATGTGGACGGACGGCCCACTCGGTCTCGTGCTCGCGCAAAAGTTTGGCAAGACCGACACCGAAGTGACGAGCCTCACCGTGTGGTGTCGCGGTCTCAACGGCCTCTACATTGATCGCTTCAACGTCGAGGACGCCAAGCGCATGATCATCGCCGAGTTCGAGCGACTGCGGCCCGCCTCGAAGGGTCTGCTCAGCGTCGGCGCCGTGCACTCCTGGACGACCGATCCGTTCTCGGCAGGCGACTGGGCGATCTTCCACCCGGGTCAGGTTCGAGAGTTGCGTGCGGCCATCGCACAGCCGCATCAGCGGCTATTCTTCTGCGGCGAACACACCTCGATCGGCAGCCGCGGCATGGAGGGCGCTTTCGAATCAGCCGAACGCGTCTCGCTCGAGGTACTCGGCGCGATCTGATCGACTCGCGACCGAGGCGCTACAGGTCCCCGCCTGCTCCGCGCCAGCGCGGCTTGGGATAGGGATCCTCTTTGGCGGGCTTCGGCCGTACGGTCGACTTGCTGCGCCAGAGGATCAACCACCAGAAGCCGAAGAACGACAGGCTCATCCAGCAGAACTCGTGCATCCCCCACTGCTCGACGCCGTAGCGTGCGAGATTCTCGAAGAGGATAAACACGACGGTGTATGCCACGGCACCCGCCATTGCGCCGAGTTTCCAAGCCCCTGAGCGATTGCGGCCGCGGACACCGATGATCCACCACGCCGTGAGATAGAACACGGTGTAAAGATTGATGAGCACGAGCCAGGTGGGCTTCGGCGCGTTCAACCAGTAGTGGTTGACCCAGAATGCACCGGCACCGAAGAACGTCAGCAGCACGTAGCGCCACTCATCGAGGGGCTCCTTGAGCACACGCTGCCAGAGCCACACCAGAAACACGTAAACCGTCCAGGTACCGAAGATGAGTTCATAGAACTGCACCTTGCCCTGCCAGGCATCCTCAAGCGGCGGCATCCACATTGGCGTTGTCCCCCCCGAACACTGCAACGTTGCACCGAGTGCATCGACCTTAGCGGCTTGGCGACCGCGGTGTGACCGTTACCCGCTGCCGCGGCCAACCAATGGAACCGCTGCCACGGCGCGGGTATCCTCGGCACAGCAAAGGGGGTCGCATGCCAAATGCCGGAATCACGGGCTGGGGGAAGTGCCTGCCACCGTGCACGCTGTCGAACGCCGACATCGCCACGTTCCTCGAAACCTCGGACGACTGGATCACGAGTCGCACCGGTATCCGCGAGCGGCGGGTGGCGCATACCTCGCTCGGCGATATGGCCCATGTGGCCGCGATGCGCGCCCTCGCCTGCGCCGGACTCGAGGGCAAGGACATCGAGCTCATCGTATTCGGGACCACCACCCATGACGATCAGTGCCCGAACATGGCCTCGGGGCTGCAGCAGCGCATCGGCGCCGACGGCTGCGCCGCCATGGACGTCAATACCGCCTGTACGAGCTTCCTGTACGGACTCTCGACGGCCACGGCGCTGATTCGCAGCGGCGTGGTGCGCACGGCGCTCGTGGTCGGTGGAGAGCTCATTTCTCCTTACCTCGACTGGAACGATCGCAACGTGGCCGTGCTGTTCGGCGACGGCGCAGCGGCGGTCGTGCTGCAGGCGACCGAGGCGGATGAAGGTCTGCTGCTCGAAAAACTCGGCTGCTACGGCGAGTCGCGTGAAATCCTGCGCATCCACGGCATCGGCAGCGCCTACGTACATCAAGGCCGGCTGCTCGGTCGGACCGAGTGGCAGTTCGAAGGTCAGGAGATCTTCAAAAAAGCGGTCAACGGCATGGGTCTCGCCTGCGAAGACGTCCTACGCCGTGCAGGTAAAAGCGCCGACGACGTCGATCTCGTCATCCCGCACCAGGCGAACCTGCGCATCATCGAGTCGGTCGCCAAACGCGCCGGTGTGCCCATGGATCGCGTGCACGTGAACGTTCAACGCTACGGCAACATGTCGGCCGCCACGGTGCCCACCGCGCTTTGCGAGGCGCTCGAAGAGGGGCGCGTCAAACCGGGCGGATTGCTGCTGATGCCGGGCTTCGGCGGCGGTCTGACGTTCTGCGCCCACCTCGTTCGCTGGGGCGGGCGCACCACGCCGCTCGGCACCACAGATGTCGATCTGCCGGCGCCCACCCGCACCGCGCTCGAGATCGTCGAGCGCTATCGCAACGCACGCGGCGCTGCCTTGACCTGAGACCCGCAGCAAGGAGAGAGCATGGCCGCCTCGGACCCGCGTCGTCGCATGCTGCCTGTGGTGGCGATGGCGCTGTTCATCGACTCACTCGGCATCGGCATCATCATTCCGGTGGCGCCGCAGCTCGTAATGGATCTGGCGGGTCTCGGTCTCGCGGAGGCAGCGCCGATCGCCGGCTGGCTGACCCTCGCCTACGCATCGATGCAGTTCGTGTTCTCGCCGATCCTCGGGAATCTCAGCGATCGCTACGGACGTAAGCCGATCCTGCTCGCCTCGCTGGCAGCACTTGCCGTGGATTACGTGCTGATGGGCTTTGCGCCAACATTGGCCTGGCTCTTCATCGGACGGATCATCGCGGGCATCGCTGGTGCCACTTTCGCGACCGCGAATGCCGTGGTGGCGGATGTGATCCCGCCCGAGCAACGCGCCAAATATTTCGGCTTGAACGGCGCAGCCTGGGGCATGGGGTTCATCGTTGGCCCCGCGGTCGGCGGACTACTCGGGGACTTCGGCTCGCGCGTGCCCTTCTTCGCCGCGGCCGGCTTCACGGCTCTCAACTTCCTCATCGCGCTGGCTGTGCTGCGCGAGACGCTGCCGCAAGGGGATCGTCGCGAGTTCTCGGCGCGACGCGCCACCGTGATCGGTGCGCTGCGCTCGGTGGGTCGCGTTCCGGGTGCGCTGATCCTGCTGTTCGTGATCTTCATGTATCAGATCGGCCACGACACTCTGCCCTCCACCTGGGCGTGGATGACCATGGCGAAGTTCGACTGGGACGAGCGTGGCGTCGGCATCTCGCTCGCCGTGCTCGGACTCGGCACAGCCGTCGTGCAGGGCGGTCTTGTCGGCCTTTTCACACGCAAACTTGGCGAATACCGCTCCGCACTGCTCGGGCTCGTACTGGGTTCGATCGGCTTCTGCGGCTACGCGCTCGCCGACACACCGACGATGTTGTTTGCCAGCGTACCCCTCGCGTGCCTGATCGGTCTTGCTATGCCTTCCATGCGTGCGCTGCTCTCGCAGCGTGTACCGGCCAACGCTCAGGGCGAGCTGCAGGGTGCGATCAGCGGCATCGTCGGCTTCACGGCGATCGTCACGCCCTTCAGCATGACCCACGTGTTCAGTCTCGCGACCTCTGGGCCCCTGGATTTCCCGGGAGCGCCGTTTGCACTCGCCGCCGTATCGCTGCTGGCGGGCGCGGCAGTACTCGCCACGGTGGCACGCCGCAGCGCGACCTCGCCCCATAACCCGTAGCCCCAATGAAAAGGCCTGCAGAATCGCTCCTGCAGGCCTCTTTCGCTGCACGCTGCCCACAGCGCGACTACTGCGCGCCGCGGCAAACGCGACTTACTTCTTGGCGGTACCCGCCTTCTTTGCTGCGCGCTTCTTGGCGCGAGCCGGGTCCTTCGGACGCGTCTTGCCGAACGAGCCCTGATAGATCTTGCCGCGACGGCTTCTGGAATCTCCCTTGCCCATCTCATCCACTCCACTGTTTGCCCGTCACGCTGACGGCCGGGCGCAAGTGTAGGACAGTCAGCGGTAGCGCGCCATCAGCTTCTCGAGCTGGCGGGCGCCCGGATTGAGGGCCGAGAACGGCAGCTGATTGAGCGGCTGGTCGGGCGTGCGGTTCAGGGCGTGGAACTCCGTGGCGGTGGTCGGCCGGCAGTGCAGCAACCCGGTCAGGTATTCGCCCTGCGCGATGTGCTGCTGCACATAGTCGTAGGAGGCATGCGCATCGGTCGGGTCGTAGTCGGCGGCCAACTTGCGCAGCACCACCCGGCTGCCGTCGTGCAGCAAAACGCTCGTCGCTTCGCCCTCTGGATACTCCGTGGTGATCTCGCGCTGCTTGGGTACGAAATCCGCCTCGACCACAGGTTCGTAGTTCTCGCGCGTGAAGGCGTAACTCTTGGTCGAGCCCTCGTGATCGTTGAAGGTCACGCAGGGCGAGAGCACATCGATCAGCGCAAAACCCGGATACTTCAGACCCGCCTGGATCAGGGGCACCAGCTGCGCCTTGTCGCCCGAAAAACTGCGTGCGACGAAACCGGCGCCGAGGTTCATGGCGAGCAACACCGGATCGATGGGCGGCTGCTGGTTCACTTCGCCTTTCTTGGCCTTGGTGCCGATATCGGCCGAGGCCGAGAACTGTCCCTTGGTGAGGCCATACACACCGTTGTTCTCGATGATGTAGAGCATGTTCACGTTGCGCCGGATGGCATGACAGAACTGCCCGAGTCCGATCGATAGCGAATCACCATCACCCGAAATGCCGATGTAGTAGAGCTCGCGATTGGCAGCATTGGCACCCATGGCGATGGAGGGCATGCGGCCATGCACCGAATTGAAACCGTGTCCGCCGCTGACGAAATACGCCGTGGTCTTCGAAGAGCAGCCGATGCCAGAGAGTTTGACGAGATTCTCGGGGCGGATCGAAATGCCCCAACAGGCCTCGATGATGCCCGCGGTGATCGAGTCGTGGCCGCAGCCGGCGCACAGCGTGGACAACGCGCCCTCGTACTCGCGACGCGTGAGCCCGAGATCGTTGCGCGGCAGTGAGGGGTGCGAAATCTTCGGCTTGGGAATGAAGGTCATGACACGACTCCCGCAACGGCCCGTCGACCCTCGCCGAGATCGGCGAGCACGCCATCGACGATGAACTTGGAGGACACCGGCAGTCCGCTGTAGTGCAGCAGCGAGCGCAACTTCGACTTGCCGACCCGCGACTCGAGCGTCAGCAGCGAGCGCAGCTGCGCATCGCGATTTTGCTCGACGACATAAAGCACCTCATGGTCAGCGAGGAACTTCTCCACCTCCTCGCCAAACGGGAAGGCACGGATGCGCATGTAGTCAAGTTGCACGCCGCGCCCCTTGAGTACGTCGAGCGCCTCATGGACCGCGCCGTCGCAGCTGCCGATCGACACGATCGCCGCCTTCGCTGTGCCCGTGCCCTCGATGACGGGCTTTGGCATATGGCGCTTGGCCGTGGCGAATTTGCGCAGCAAGCGATCGAGCACAAGCTGGTACTCGGCGGAATCCTCGGTATAGGTGCCAAGCTGTGTGTGCCCTGAACCGCGCGTGAAATACGCACCCTTCGGGTGCACACCCGGGAAGGTGCGATAGGTGATGCCGTCCTCGTCCTTGTCGAGGTAGCGATAAAACTTGTCGATCTTCTCCAGATCCTCCTTGCCGAGCACCTTGCCGCGATCGGGCTGATAGCTGTCGTCCCACTTGAGATCGCGGCACATCCAGTCGTTCATGCCGATGTCGAGATCGAGGAGCACGAGCACCGGCGTCTGCAGCCGTTCGGCCAGATCGAAGGCCTGCACGGCCATGTAGAAGCACTCCTCCGGATTCGCCGGGTATAGACAAACGTGCTTGGTGTCACCGTGCGATGCGTAGGCGGCGGCCAACAGATCGCATTGCTGCGTGCGCGTTGGCATGCCCGTGGATGGACCCACGCGCTGCACGTCGAACAGCACTGCGGGGAGCTCAGCGTAATAACCGAGACCCAGAAACTCACCCATCAGCGACACGCCGGGACCCGACGTGGCGGTGAAGGATCGAGCGCCGTTCCAGTTGGCACCGAGCACCATGCCGATGGCGGCGAGTTCGTCTTCGGCCTGGATGAAAGCGAAGTTCGCCTTGCCGGTCTGCGGATCGATGCGCAGCTTGTCGGCAAAGGACTTGAAGGCGTCCATCAGCGAGGTCGAGGGCGTGATCGGGTACCAGGCTGCGACCGTCGCACCGGCATAGACGCAACCGAGCGCAGCCGCCGTGTTGCCGTCGATCATGATGTGGTCGCCCGTTTTGTCCATACGCGCCACGCGCAGCGGCAAGGGGCAGCTGAAATGCTCGCGGGCGTAGTCGTAGCCGAGCTGGATGGCCTGCATGTTGGAATCCACCAGCGCGGGCTTCTTGGCGTAGGTCTCGGCAAGCAACTCGCGGATACGCTCGAGATCAAGATCGAGCAGCGCCGCCAGTACCCCGGCGTAGCAGATGTTCTTCATCAAGATCCGCGTGCGCACGCCTTTGAAGTGCTCGTTGCACATCCGCGCAAGCGGCACCCCGATGACCGTCACGTCATCGCGTTTGAGCAGTGCGGGGCGCGGCCAGGTCGAGTCGTAGATCAGATAACCGCCTGCCGCCACCTCACGCACGTCGCGGGCGTAGGTCTCGGCGTTCATGCACACCATGATGTCGACCTTGCCCGAGCGTGCCACGTAACCGTCTTTGGAGACGCGGATCTCATACCACGTCGGCAAACCCTGAATGTTTGACGGGAAGTAGTTCTTGCCCATCACCGGGATGCCGCTGCGGAAGATCGACTTCATCAGTAGGGTGTTGGCGCTCGCGGAACCGGTGCCGTTGACCGTGGCGATCTTGATGGCGAAATCATTGACTCTGTCGTCGGTGCCCATGCGACCCTCCTGCTTCAAACGGCCTGGTCGGCCGCGTGCGGCCACTTGACCCAGGACTTCTGCATGTCCCACGCCGCGGTGGGGCATCGCTCGGCACACAGGCCGCAGTGCACACAGACATCCTCGTCCTTGACCATCACCCTCTGGGTGAACTTGAGCGGCGCAGATACGTACAACGCCTGAGTCACGTTGTTTGCCGGCGCCTTAAGCCGGGTCCGCAGTTCCTCCTCAGGGCCCGCAGGCGTCATCGTCAAACAATCGACCGGACAGATGTCGATGCAGGCATCGCACTCGATGCACAACTTTGTCTCGAACACCGTCTGCACGTCGCAGTTCAGACAGCGCTGCACTTCCTCGGCAGCCTGTTCGGCCGTGAAGCCGAGTTCGACCTCGATGTTGATTTTCTTGAATCGCTCCTTGAGCGACACGTGGGGCACGAGCTTGCGCTCGGTCATGCTGTAGTCGTTCGCATACGACCACTCGTGCATGCCCATCTTGCGACTCTGCAGATTCATGCCGCGCGGCGGGCGCTCGGTCACCGGCTTATCCAAGCAACGCAAGTGGATGGAGATCGCTGCCTGATGACCATGCTCGACGGACCAGATGATGTTCTTCGGACCAAATGCTGCATCACCGCCAAAGAACACACCGGGTCGGGTGCTCTCGAAGGTCACCGGATCGACCTTGGGCACATCCCACTTGTCGAACTCGATGCCAAGATCCCGCTCGATCCAGGGAAAGGCGTTTTCCTGACCGATCGCGAGGATCACATCGTCAGCCGGGTAGAACTCCTCGCCGGTCATACGCTCGGCGACGATGCGCCCGCGCGCATCGAGATCGTATTCCAGCACCTCGAACATCATGCCCTTCAGCCGCCCGCCCTCGAGCACGAAGCTCTTCGGCGAGCGGTTGATGACGATCTCGACGCTCTCGGCCTCGGCGTCCTCGAGCTCCCACTCGGAGGCCTTGAAGAACTGCCGCGGCTTGCGCGCCATGACCTTCACGCTCTGCGCACCGAGACGCAGCGCGCTGCGGCAGCAGTCCATCGCCGTGTTGCCGACGCCGATGATCAGCACGTTCTTGCCGACGCTTTGCACGTGCTCGAAAGCGATGGATTCGAGCCAGGCGATGCCGATATGCACGTTGGCGGCGGCTTCGCTGCGCCCCGGAATGTTGAGCTCCTTGCCCTTCGGCGCCCCCGAGCCGACGAACACGGCATCGAAGCCGCCTTCCTCGAGCAATGCACGCAATGAATCGATGCGCTGGCCGAGTCGCAGATCGACGCCCATGTCGACGATGGTGCCGATCTCCTCGTCGAGCACCGCGGCCGGCAGCCGGAACGAGGGAATGTTGGTTCGCATCAGCCCGCCTGCCGTGGCGAACTGTTCGAAGATGGTGACCTCGTAGCCGAGCGGCATCAGATCGTTGGCAACCGTCAGTGACGCGCAGCCCGCACCGACGCAGGCGATTTTCTTGCCGTTTTTCTGCGTCGGGACCGGCGGTAGGCGATCGCGATATTCATCCTTGTGGTCGGCAGCCACGCGCTTGAGCCGGCAGATCGCCACCGGCTTCTCTTCCACCCGCCCGCGTCGGCAAGCCGGCTCGCAGGGTCGATCGCAGACTCGACCGAGAATTCCCGGGAAGACATTGGAGTGGCGGTTAACGAGGTAGGCTTCGGTGAACCGACCTTGGGCGATGAGGCGGATGTATTCCGGTACATCGGTGTGGGCCGGGCAGGCCCACTGGCAATCCACGACCTTGTGAAAATAGTCGGGATGAGAGGTGTCCGTCGACGTCATACAACCCCCGAATCGGTCGAACCATCACTCTTGTGGCCCGAGTATCGGAGAGGCGGAGGCAAAAGTCACCGTGGACAAGACCTCTACGCGTCGTAGGATTCGCACCATGAACGAAGCACCCATCGAAATCCGCCTGCGTCGCCAGTCCCGCGTGCTCGAGATCGCCTTCACGGGCGGCGAGCGCTATGCGCTGCCCTTCGAGTTCCTACGCGTCAATTCGCCTTCGGCCGAGGTCAAAGGTCACGGCCCAGGGCAGGAAACGCTGGTGCTCGGCAAACAAGCGGTGATGGTCTCGGCCGTCGAACCGGTCGGGCAGTACGCCGTACGTCTCATCTTCGATGACGGCCACGACAGCGGGCTCTACAGTTGGAAGTACCTGCGCGAACTCGGCAGGGACCAGGACGTGCTCTGGAGGCAGTATCTCGAGCGGGTGACGGCCGCGACAGCAAAAGGCTAGGCTAAAAAAAAAGGCCGGGCAGCCCGCCCGGCCATCAGTCCCTTCTAATAGTTCTTATACCCCCCGTTTCGTCCGAGCCGCGTGCGGCCCGGCGATAACTGAGTAAGGGTTGTACGCCTTCCGCAGAACAAAATCCAGCAGTCGGCCACGAATGCGTGCTGGAGGCTACAATGGCGGGCCCTCCGGAGCACCGATCATGTCCGCCGACCCCGCATCCAAAACCACCCACTTCGGTTTCGAAGAAGTCGCCTGGTCCGACAAGGCCCGGCGGGTACGCGGCGTATTCGACTCGGTCGCCCCCAAGTACGATTTGATGAACGATTTGATGTCTGCGGGCATGCACCGCCTGTGGAAGCAGTTCACGCTATCGCAAACCCACCTGCGCCCCGGTCAGCGAGCCCTCGACGTCGCCGGAGGCACCGGCGATCTGTCGCGAGGCCTCGCAGCGCAAGTCGGACCACAAGGTCTCGTGGTGCTCTCCGACATCAACGGCGCCATGCTCAGCCACGGTCGCGACCGCATGATCGATGCAGGGCTCCTTCAGGGCATCGGCTACGTACAGGCGAATGCCGAATGTCTGCCTTTCGCCGATTCGAGCTTCGACTGCGTGACCATCGGCTTCGGTCTGCGCAACGTCACGGATAAACCAGCAGCGCTCGCCTCGATGCAGCGCGTGCTGAAGCCGGGCGGCCAGTTGCTCGTGCTCGAGTTCTCGCATCCGACAGCGCCCGGTCTCGCTCCCCTCTACGATGCCTATTCGTTCCGGGTACTGCCGGCCCTCGGCCGCCTGATTGCCAACGACGAGGACAGTTACCGCTATCTCGCCGAATCGATCCGCAAGCATCCGGACCAAGAAACATTGCTCGGCATGCTGCGCAATGCCGGACTCGAGGATTGTCGTTACCACAATCTGAGCGGCGGCATCGTGGCGCTACATCGCGGCTATAAGTATTGACGCATCGCCCGTGCTGATCGAACTCGTTGAAAACATGCTGAATCGCAACCTCGGGGACTCGCCCGCGGCGCGAACCCTGTGCGCCGCCTTGCGCGGACAGCGCCTGTTCGTGATCGTCAGCGGACTCGATCTGCGCCTCGGCATCGAATCGCTCGGCTCCACGCTGCGTCTGCAGCGCAATCCCGAGGGCGACAGCCACGCAACGCTCGAAGGCAGCCCGCTGAGTCTCGTCGCCCTCGCCGGCCCGCAGCCCGAGCGTCAGCTGCAAAGCGGCGCCGTGCAGATCCGCGGCGATGCCGAGGTGCTGCAACGCTATCGGGAACTCGCGCTGCTGCTGCGGCCAGATCTCGAAGAAGAACTCGCGCGCCTGATCGGCGATGCCCCGGCCCACAGCCTCGGTCGCATGGCCCGCTCGATGCTCGATCTCGGGCGACGCGGTTCGCGCACGGCGGTGCGCAACACCGCCGAGTACTTCGCCCACGAGAGCGGCGATCTGGTGCCGCGCGGGGAAGCGGAGGTGTTCTTTGCCGACGTCGATCGACTGCGCGAAGACGTCGATCGAGCGGCAGCGCGCCTCGATGCGCTGCTCGCTCGCCGGCAAGCCGGTGTGCCTTCCGACGACAAGGTGCAGCCATGAAGCTCCGCGTGCTCGCCCGACTGGTGCAGATCCAGCGCGTACTCGTACGCCACGGACTCGACGAGTTCGTCCGCGAAACGCATCTGTACCGACCGCTGCGATTTGTCTTCCTGCTCTCGCCGTGGACTTGGTTCGAACGCCGCAAAGGAAACTCACGAGCCGAGCGACTGCGACTCGCCCTTGAGGAACTCGGGCCGATCTTCATCAAGTTTGGTCAGGCGCTCTCGACTCGACGCGACTTGCTGCCCCCCGATATCGCCGCCGAACTCGCCAAACTGCAGGATCGGGTACCGCCCTTCGACGGCGCGGTGGCGAAGCACATCATTGAAACCGGCTACGGCAAACCGCTGGATAGCGTTTTTGCAAAGTTTTCGACCGCACCACTCGCCGCGGCCTCCATCGCCCAGGTGCACGTCGCCACCCTGCACTCGGGTGAGGAAGTCATCGTCAAGGTGCTGCGCCCCGGCATGCGCGAGATCATCCAGCGCGATCTGATCGTCATGCACGAACTCGCGCGCCTCGCCCGCAACAACTCTGCCGAAGCACGGCGGCTGCGCATCGACGAAATCGTCGACGAGTACGAGAAAACCATCCTCGACGAACTCGATCTGATGCGCGAAGCGGCCAATGCCTCGCAGTTGCGACGCAACTTCGCCGGATCCGATCTGCTGCACGTGCCCGAGGTGTACTGGGACCACTGCCGGGTCGACGTGATGGTGATGGAGCGTATTCGCGGCGTAACCATCAGCGACATGGACACCTTGCGGGCGGTGGGCGCCAACATTCCGCTATTGGCGGAGAGCGGCGTGAAGATTTTCTTCACGCAGGTCTTTCGTCATAACTTTTTCCATGCCGACATGCATCCCGGCAACATCTTCGTACTGATCGACAATCCGGCACGTCCGCGATACGCGGCCGTCGACTTCGGCATCGTCGGCACGCTCGATCTGCGCGACCAGCATTACCTCGCCGAGAACTTCCTCGCCGTGTTCGACCGCAATTACCGGCGTGTGGCCGAGCTGCACGTCGAATCCGGCTGGGTGCCGCCTGACACGCGCGTCGATGAGATGGAGTCGGCGATCCGCACGGTGCTTGAGCCGATCTTCAATAAGCCGCTGAAGGACATTTCTTTCGGCACGATCCTGCTGCGCCTGTTCGACATCTCGCGACGCTTCGACATGCGCATCCAGCCGCAGCTGATCCTGCTGCAAAAGACGCTGCTCAATATCGAGGGTCTCGGGCGCGACCTGCATCCGGAGCTCGACATTTGGCAGACGGCGGCACCGATCCTGCGCGAGTGGATGCGCGATCGGCTGAGCCCACGCGCCCAACTGCGCCAGTTCCGCGATCACCTGCCCGCGCTCGTCGAGGTCGCACAGGCGCTGCCACCCTTGATGAAGGTGGCCGTGCAGCGCTTGCAGGACGGGACCCTGCACATCGGTGCCCAGCCCGAAGACATCGAGCGGCTGCGCGAGGAGATCCGCGCCAGCGAACGTCGGCGCAGCAAAACCGCGATCGCCTCGATGCTGGGACTTGGCGGATTACTCTGGCTCGGTCTCGGACTCGATCCGCCGTGGTTGACAACGGTCCTTATCATTGCTTCAGCCGTTTTTTATTGGCGCAGCCGCCGCCACTGAGGCGTCGTAAATGAAATCCCACTATCGGGTTGTGGTGATCGGCGGTGGCATCGTCGGCGCTAGCGTGCTGTATCACCTCGCGCGCCACGGCTGGAGCGATGTTGCGCTCATCGAGCGCAGCGAACTCACCGCCGGATCCACATGGCACGCCGCAGCAGGTTTCCACGCCCTCAACGACGATCCGAACATCGCCGCACTGCAGGGCTATACGATCAGCCTCTACGAAGACATTGAGCGTGAGAGCGGCCAGAGTGTAGGACTGCACATGACCGGCGGCATAAGCCTCGCCGCCTCCGAAGAACGCTGGCAGATGCTCAAGGCCGAGCGTGCGATGTACGAGACGATGGACATGGAGACGACGCTGGTCTCGCCCGAGCAGATCACGGAGATGTGTCCACTCGTCGATCCGCACGGTCTCCAAGGCGGCTTGTTCGACGCACACGAGGGCTACGTGGATGCTCATGGCGCCACGCATGCCTTTGCCATCGCGGCACGCAAACGGGGTGCCGACATTATCCTGCGCAATCGTGTGCTCGGTCTGCGGCAACGGGCGGATGGCCAGTGGGAACTCGAGACCGAACAGGGGTGCATCGTTGCCGAACACGTCGTCAACGCCGCCGGCCTATGGGCGCGGCGCGTGGGTCGCATGGTCGGAGTCAACCTGCCGGTGACGCCGATGTCGCACCACTACCTCGTCACCGACGATGTGCCGATGTTAGCCACGCTCGGCCGCGAATTCGTCTCGGTCACCGACCTCGAGGGTTTCACGTATCTGCAACCGCTCGGCAAAGGCGCACTGCTAGGTGTTTACGAGCGTAAGCCGCAGCATTGGCGCAGTGAAGGCGCGCCGTGGGATTACGGCATGGATCTGCTGCCGCCCGACGTCGATCGCATCCTGCCGGAACTCGAGATCGGCTTCGCGCGCTTTCCGGCACTCGCCGAAGTCGGCATCAAGCGCTGGGTGAACGGCGCGTTCACGTTCACCCCGGATGGCAACCCACTCGTCGGTCCTGTACCCGGTCGCCGCAATTACTGGGTGGCCTGCGGCTGCATGGGCGGTTTCTCGCAGGGCGGTGCGATCGGTTTGACGCTGGCTCGCTGGATGATCGAGGGTGATCCGGGCTACGACATCTTCGGCATGGACGTCGCGCGCTACGGGGCGTTTGCCGCCGCGGAACGCTACCTGCGCGACACCACGCGTCAGTTCTACGCACGTCGGTTCGTGATCTCCTATCCGAACGAGGAGCTGCCGGCGGGCCGACCGCTCAAGACCTCTTCCGTTCACGATCAGCTCGCCGCGGACGGAGCACGCTTCGGCTGCAACTGGGGCATGGAAACGCCACAGTTCTTCGCGCGTAGTCGCACCGACTTCGTCGAGAACCTGACTGTCCGTCGCTCGAACGCGCATGCCTTCGTCGGGGAGGAAGTTCACGCCACCCGTGAAGCGGCGGGCATGTTTGATGCCGCCGTGTACGCACGCTACGAAGTCAGTGGCCCCGGCGCAGCCGCGTGGCTCGATCGACTGCTGGGGTCTCGTCTGCCCGCGGTCGGGCGCGTGCGCCTCGCACCGATGCTCGGCTTCGGCGGCAAGCTGATGGGCGATCTGACCGTCAGCCGTCTGGCCGAGGATCGGTTCTGGTTGATCGGCTCGTACTATCTGCAGCAGTGGCACGGTCGCTGGTTCGATGACCTGCTACCGCCGCATGGCGTGACCTTTCGCAACCTCAGCGACACGTGGTCAGGATTCGCGCTGTCGGGTCCGCTCGCCCGCGACATCGTTCAGCCGCTCGTCGAACGGGATCTGTCGAATGCCGGATTTCCTTTCATGTCTTGTGCCGAGATGGGCATCGGCCTCGGCCGCGGCATCGTGGCGCGACTGTCGCTCACAGGTGAACTCGGCTACGAGCTCTATGTGCCGGCAACCCAGCAGCGGATGCTGTACGACGCGCTGATGAATTCTGGCCGCGCGCTCGGTCTGCGCAACATCGGCAATCGGGCGCTCGACTCGCTCCGCCTCGAAAAAAGCTTCGGTATCTGGTCGACCGAGTTTACCCAGTCGATCACGCCCGGGATGTGTGGACTCGATCGACATGTTTCCTTCGACAAAGGCGATTTCATTGGCCGTGAAGCCGCGCTACGCGAGCGCGATAACCCTGCGTCGCGCAAGCTCGTCACCCTCGCGATCGAGGCGACGGACGCCGACGCGTCCGGTTTCGAACCAGTGAAACTCGCCGGCCGACTCGTCGGCTACACCACCTCGGGTGCCTACGGTCACTGGGTGAGGCAAAGTCTCGCGCTCGCCTACGTCGACCGGGACGTCATCGCAGCGGCGCAGGCTGCGCGGGGTGAACTGCCGAGTCTCACCGTCGATGTCGTCGGCGAAACACGCAACGCACGTCTGCTTGAGGGTCCCGCCTACGACCCAACCGGCACACGCATGCGCAGCTGACCGTGCCGCTGATCGGTACTAATCGGCCGGAAACATCAGCGTAATGCCGTAACGCTCCAATACGGACTTCGCTTCGGCTATCGAAGACAGTCGACTAACCCTCGAGAATCGCTCGCCCGTCGTGGTGTCGTTGAACGTCGACTGGGCAGCATCCGTCTCGCCCAACTCGTACCGAATGGTCTCGACTGCGGCAAAGATCTCTCGACTGCGGGCATCGCCCGATTCATGAGCGCGATGCAGCATCCATAGCGATTCGTGGAGCACGATATTCGGCGCAGGATCACCGCGCACGCACCAGAACTCGACTCTGCCGGGATAGGTGGCGAGCGTCCGCAGGGACCCCTCGGTGCCCGTCGCGGTGTCGCCAAGGTGCAGCACGTAGAAATCGGGTACGTGGCGTCGATCGAGGACCGGATAGCTCACGCCCGGTTTGAGTCGCGAAATCCCACCCGCTCGGTATGCCCCGGCTGCATCGGCTGAACGGAGTTCGCGCGCGTACGGCAGACGCGCGTTGCGCTCGGCGCAATAGTCGAGCGCCTCGTGATACGAATAGCCGTAGTTCGGCGAGCCGGGATCGGTGCGCGCGGGGTTACCCGGCATCGCGATCCACTCGAGAGCGCCGCGCGACTCATCCCATGCCGCGTAGACGTTCGACTGGAAGTAGTCAAACACGCGACTCGCCAGCACCTCGACGGCCCGCGTCAATGTGCCGCGAGTCGAGAAGCTGCGGCTCGTGCCTGTCTTGAAGTTCTGAATCTGCAGGGTAAGCTGAAACTCGTTGTCACCCATCGACGTGAACGAGCCGTAGGCTGTGAAGTCGATTTGCTGATAGACGCGCACCGCTTGATCGAGTCTTGCGGGTTTGTCTTTTTCCCGCCCTTCTATGAACGCACGAAACGCCGCCGGATTCGATCCGGCAGAAAACCGTAGCCGCCGCTCGTCCGGACGCAGTTGATGCAGCACATAGAGACGGTCGAGCGCTGCCTTGAACTGATTTTCCAGCGATATGTCGATGGCTTTCTCATCACGCTCCCGATGCAAGTCACGCATCATGTCGAAGGTGAGCAGGATATTGGCCAAGGGCTCACTCATGGCGGAGACATCAGTACCGGACGCCGCGAGAGCCTCCAGCGTCCCGCTCAGCTCGCGGAAATTCTCGCGACGCACCCGGTCACGCCGGGTCGCGAGCGTGGCTTCGTACTGGGCAAGATCCGCGGCCGCATAGAACGGCACCGTATTCCACATCACGAGAGGCTGCTTGCCCTTCGTGATGAAGCCGTCGTCACCCGGGGTGGTTGATGCCGACGAGGCCGCCGAGCAGAGGACCAACAGGATCCACAGCAAACCGACGCTGCGACGAACGGGGTTCCAAGCGCGATGCTGCATGCGGGTCAAGGTACCTGCGAGGCGTCGCAACGATGCGACGAGACACCGAATAATACCGTGCCGACGAAGGGCAGACGATCATCCGCGAGTCTGACGATCTCCTGACGCTCCACCGAAGTCGCGCGTCGGTCATGCGCCAGGACGGCAGCCCATACCGATCGTTTGCTGCGGCCACTCCGCAGCGGTCTATCAGCCGGCGCGCAAGCTCCGCAGCCAGGTTGCAGCGTCTTCCCCGCGCTCGAGCACCTCGACGAGTGCGGAACCGACCACGACCCCTTCCACGTGGCCCCGCAGGCGCTCGACCTGCTCGGCTGAACGAATGCCGAAACCCGCACACACGGGCACCGGCGAGACGGCTTTGACCCGCGCCAGGTACTGGAGCACCTCGTCCGGAACCGTGACGCTTTTGCCGGTGGTACCCGTCATGGTGACCGCGTACACGAAGCCCTCACTGGCGGCGCACACCCGGGCGAGGCGCTCTGGCGTCGTCACCGGAGTCACCATCTGCACGAGGGCCACGCCCTCCTTGACGAGTGCCGCGCGAAATTCGTCGCCCTCGTCAAACGGCAAGTCCGGAACGATGAAGCCGCAGACGCCCGCCGCCGCCGCGTCCTGAGCGAGCCGTGCGTAGCCATACTGCAGCAACGGGTTGAGGTAGCTCATCAGCACTAGCGGCGCCTCGGGCCGCTGCATCGTGGCGAGTTCGCCGAGGATCCACTTGAGGCTCACGCCTTGCTTGAGGGCAGCCTGACTCGAGCGCTGGATCGTCATGCCATCGGCCATCGGATCGGTGAACGGCACGCCGATTTCGACGACGTCGGCCACGGAGGCCACGGCGTGCAGATGTTCGGCGAATTTTTCGATCTGCGGAAACCCCGCGGTCATGAAGGCTACGAGCGCCGGCTCACCGCGATCGACGGCGGCGCGGATGGCGCTGCTCAAGCGTGCATGAGGCTTCATGGCTTGGCTCCCGCATGAACCGAGGTCGACGACGCATTGCCAGCGAGCAAGGTGCGCTGCAGGGTCGGCATATCTTTGTCGCCGCGACCTGACATGCAAAGAATAGCCGTCTTGCCGGGGTTTTCTTTGGCCCAGCGCTTGGCGCCGTGCAATGCATGCGCCGTCTCAAGTGCAGGAAGAATGCCCTCGAGACGCGAGCATTCCTGTAACGCCGCAAGCGCTTCGCTGTCGGTGGCCGACTCGTAGCGCACCCGGCCTGCTGCAAGCAGCAGAGCGTGCTCGGGTCCGACCCCCGGGTAGTCGAGACCCGCCGAGATCGAGTCCGTCTCGTGGATCTGGCCGTTCTCATCCTGCAACAGCAGCGAATAGCAGCCCTGTAAGACGCCCGGCCAGCCATAGGAAAGGCTTGCAGCGTTTTCACCGAGGCCGCTGCCACGCCCGCCGGCTTCGATGCCGATGATGGCGACCGACGTATCCGGCACGAACGCATGGAACATGCCGATGGAATTGGAACCACCACCCACGCAGGCAAAAACGGCATCCGGCAACCCGCCCTGACGCTCGATGAACTGCGCGCGTGCCTCGCGGCCGATGATCGCCTGCAGCTCGCGGACCAGAAACGGATAAGGATGCGGGCCGACAGCGGAGCCCAGCAGATAGAACGTGCCATCGGGATCGGCGACCCAATCGCGCAGCGCCTCGTCGATGGCCGCGCGCAGCGTCTGATCGCCTCCGGTCACGGGGACGACCTCCGCACCAAGCAGTCGCATGCGTCCGACGTTGGGCGCCTGCCGCTCCATGTCGATGGCGCCCATGTACACCGTACACGGCAAGCCGAGGCGCGCGCAGGCCGCGGCGCTCGCCACGCCATGCTGACCTGCACCCGTCTCAGCGACGATGCGTCGGGCACCGAGGCGCTGCGCAAGCAGCGCCTGTCCGAGAGCGTTGTTGATTTTGTGGGCGCCGGTGTGTGCGAGATCCTCGCGCTTGAACCAGATCGAGGCACCCCACGCGGCCGACAGTCGCGGCGCATACGACAAAGCTGTGGGACGCCCGACCCAGTGGCGCAACTGGTCGGTGAGCTCCGCCTGGAAGTCCGCCCGGTGCAGATGCTCGCGCATACCCGCCTCGAGTCGCTCGAGCGCCGGGATCAGCGTCTCCGGCACGTACCGGCCACCGTAGGGGCCGAATCGACCGCGCGCATCGGGAAAGCGGCCGGCGAGTTCCTGCTCGAGCAGTGCACTCTGCTCGGCAGTCGAAAATTTAACGTGCGCATTCATGTTTGGTTCTCCGCAGCGGCTGCACGCGCAGCACGCACAAACTCATGGATCCTCGTGGCGCACTTGCGCCCCGGCGAGGATTCGATGCCGCTCGACACGTCGACGCCGAACGGCTGGACGGCGCGAATCGCCGTAGCGACGTTACCCGAATGCAGTCCGCCCGCAAGGATCAGTTGCGTCGTCGACGCGAGCGATCGCGCCATCGTCCAGTCCGCGGCCTCACCGACTCCGCTAACCGGGCCCTCGAACAACACTCGCCTGGGCAGCAACGTCGGCAGCGCCAGACCACTGCGCAGCACGGGCCACCAGATCCGTATTGCCTCGAGCGAGAGCATGGCCTCGTCGGCGAGATCAGTTTGCAGCGCATCTGGTGCGAAATCCTGCATCACTTCACCCACCTCTGCCGCAGTCGGATGCAACATGACTGCGACGCAGCAGACTCGACCGCGCGCAGGCGCCGCGAGCCGCCTGGCTTCGGTCGGCGAAACGCGTCGTACCGACGGTGCGAGCACGAAGCCGAGCGCATCGGCTCCGGCCTCGAGAGCCGCCGACACCGCCGCTTCGCTGTTCATGCCGCAGAGTTTCACGAACATGGCTGCTCACGCGCTCCCTGTGAGGCCAGTGCGAGGGCGTTGCCCACGCGTTGTACGACCCGCCTGCAGCATCTGCTCGACGAGTCGCTGCGGCGTCGGATGAGTCATCAGCGCACCGCCCACGAGGGCGAGGTCGTAGCCCGTCGCC
>Ga0209770_10000055_pt1 | contig 64510 bp, 68 predicted proteins | sample LauGreSu1BDMLBDD_2_FD_187572 | JGI IMG/M metagenome (GOLD analysis project Ga0209770, IMG submission 187572) | Freshwater lake microbial communities from Lake Michigan, USA - Su13.BD.MLB.DD (SPAdes) (version 2) | ecosystem: Environmental > Aquatic > Freshwater > Lake | place: Lake Michigan, USA... | reverse complement strand
AGAAATGGTGTTCAAAGTAATAATGCATCTGTGCAGATTGCAACAAGTCAATATTCCGGTACAGCAATATCACCAGCTTTAGTCACTATCAATAATAATAATATCGGAACGATTGTAGCAGGCGAGTCAAATGCAATGTTCTTGGCAATTGGTACTGATGGTGTTGGTGCTGTGAATAATGTATTTGCAGATAATTACACAGTGAATGTAAGAGCAAATGCTATCCGTACTTCAGATCAATCAGTTGGCGGATCAACTATTGAAGTTGCTGATGGAAGACCTAATAGAGCTTCTAATATTCGTAATATCTTTGGTTTTGGCACTGGTTCAACAATCAATGGTTTAGCAACAGCAGGTAATGGTAATAGTGGTAATAACACATTTACACATGCAGCAATCTTGACAGGTGAAACTTCACTTGCAGATTATTCAACAGCGATGCTTAGAACAGAAAATGCAATTGCATATCCAAATTCTACAGATCCTATTGTTATTTCTCGTTTGATTGCATCACCATTGGCAAATGCCACAAGTGACATTACAAGAAATGCAGTTGAAGTTCGCGAAAGCAGTGGCTGGTCAATTGGTGCTGAAGGTACATATTTCAAAGAAACACTTACATTCCCTGATCATAGAGTACTATTAAATGGTCCTCGTTCAAATGGAAATGGTTTTGCTGAACTTCTACCTGGAGCAGGTGGAACAGGTGTTATGGTAACTTCAACAGGTCGTGAAAACAAAGACATCCGTGGATCAATTCGTTTCAATACGGTTGGTGCAGGTCTTTTTGGTCGCGTATCAGTAGGTGCACAACACAAAGGTGATGTATATGTACAAACAGCAAATGTTGGTGTAGATAATAGCCTAGCATTCCGTCATAGCTCAACAACATTGCCTTCATTGGCTTCTGTAACAGGAATGAGCAACAGTTTGGATCGCGCATTGGATATCAAAGCAGGTATGGATGATGCAGATGATGATAATTATACTGCAAATACTTCAACATTGCGTCGTACAGGTGTTTTCCGTGCAGGTACAAATAGCAATCAATTCTTGAAAGAAACACCAAATGCAGTTGCCGGTACAGAGCTCATGAATGTCTTCCCAAATCCCGCAAGCGGAGATGTGACAGTTGCATTCAAGGTTCCTGTAGAAGGTATGATTCGCGTTGCATTATATGATGCAATGGGTAGAAAAGTAACAGATCTTCGTGAAGAATATCTGAACATCGATACCTATTCAACAACATTCAATGCTGCAGATTTGCCAAGCGGTACATATCATGTACGCCTTATGCATGACTTGTTCACAGTAACAACATCCGTAAGCGTAATCAAGTAATCGGTTCAAAACAAAAGGTTTTGATGCAAATAGAAAGCCCGCTCTTGTGTAAAGAGCGGGCTTTTTTATAAAATGTCAAATGAAAAATGATGAATTGCGAATGAAATGAAAGAATGGAAGAATTGAAGAACCGAAAAAAGGAAGGATGAAATGGGGAATGATAAATGATGAATTGCGAATGAAATGTAGAAAAGGAAGAATTGAAGAACCGAAAAAAGGAAGGATGAAATGGGGAATGATAAATGATGAATTGAGAATGAAATGTAGAAATGGAAGAATTGAAGAGCCGAAAAATAGAGGAATGAAATGGGGAATGAAAAATGATGAATTAAGAATGAAATGTAGAAATGGAAGAATTGAAGAGCCGAAAAATAGAGGAATGAAATGTAGAATGATAAATGATGAATGGAGAATGAAATGAAGAAATGGAAGAATTGAAGAACCGGAAAATGCAGAATGAAATGCAGAATGATAAATGATGAATTGAGAATGAAATGAAGAAATGGAAGAATTGAAGAACCGAAAAAATGCAGCATGAAATGGGGAATGATAAATGATGAATTGAGAATGAAATGAAGAAATGGAAGAATTGAAGAACCGAAAAATAGAAGATGAAAAGGGGAATGAAAAATGATGAATTGAGAATGAAATGTAGAAATGGAAGAATTGAAGAGCCGGAAAAAGGAAGAATGAAAAGGGGAATGAAAAATGATGAATTGAGAATGAAATGTAGAAATGGAAGAATTGAAGAACCGGAAAAAGGAAGAATGAAAAGGGGAATGAAAAATGATGAATTGAGAATGAAATGTAGAAATGGAAGAATTGAAGAGCCGAAAAAAGGAAGAATGAAATGTAGAATTGAAAATGCGGAATGAAAGGATAAATTATGGGAGCTTATTACGTATGAATTTTATGTACTGAATAGAAAGATTTGTTAAAAAGAGAGGGGAGAATGAATATTGTCAAAGAGAAGAGTACGGAATTTGGAATCTTGATTAATGTTATTTGCATGAATAGCAGAACAAATGTGAGTGCGAATGTGATCAATCAATTACACAGAAGTGGGATGGCTGTTGGTGCTATGATAAGAGAAGCCGAATTTGCTGAAAGTAAAAAAGACTTTATTCATAAAATGTCCATCGCACAAAAAGAAGTAAATGAATCTTTATACTGGATTGACATATTATTATCACAAGAAAATGAGAATCACAATGAGATTATAAAAGCTCAATCATTAGCAAAAGACATATTCTTCATACTTATTGCCATAAATAGAAAGGCTAAAAAAGGAACTAACTAAGCCATCATTTACCATTCTACATTTCATTTATCCATTTTTCAATTTATCTATTCCTCAATTCTTCCATTCAATTCATCATTTGTCATTTTCAATTCTACATTTCATTCATCCATTTTTCAATTTATCCATTCCTCAATTCTTCCATTCAATTCATCATTTGTCATTTTCAATTCTACATTTCATTCATCCATTTATCAATTTATCCATTCCTCAATTCTTCCATTCAATTCATCATTTGTCATTTTCAATTCTACATTTCATTCATCCATTTTTCAATTTATCCATTCCTCAATTCTTCCATTCAATTCATCATTTGTCATTTTCAATTCTACATTTCATTCATCCATTTTTCAATTTATCCATTCCTCAATTCTTCCATTCAATTCATCATTTATCATTTTCCATTAATCATTTCTGCGACGATTTTTCCGCTGCTCATAACGCCCGGCAAACCTGCGCCTGGATGAGTGCCTGCGCCGACGATATAGAGATTGGAAATATCTTCAGAGAGATTATGAGGACGGAACCATGCGGATTGGGTGAGAATGGGTTCTACACCGAATGCATTTCCGAGATGAGAATTGAGCGTGTCACGGAAATAGGTTGGAGTGACATAATGTTCGCTGACAATATGCTTGGATAAATCAGGCATATAGCGCTCTTCGAGATATTTCACGATGCGATCGCGATATTCAGGACCCTTCACTGACCAATCTGTACCGGATGCAAGATGTGGAACGGGCGAAAGAACATACCAACAATCATGTCCTTCAGGAGCAAGTGATGGATCTGTCGCCGAAGGACGATGCAAATACAGTGAAAAATCATCCGCCAAATGCTTCTTTTTAAAGATGTCTGTGACGAGCTCTTTATATCTCGGACCCATTATAATCTCATGATGTGCAAGATCTTCATACTTTTTATCTGTACCGAAATACATCACAAATAAACTCATGGAATAATGCAGATTCTTCATGCGATTATCGGTATTCTTCTTGCGATATTTCGCAGGTATCATCTTCATATACATGTTACCAACATCAGCATTACTCACCACAATATCAGCTTTCATAATTTCACCTGATGTGGTCTTGACGCCGGTGGCACGCTTGGTTGTATCATCAATCATGATTTCTTGGATTTCGGTGCCAAGTTGAATCTTTCCACCGATATCTTTGAATACATTCACGAGTCCTTGAACCAATGCACCCATGCCACCCATCGCAAACCATACGCCCCATCTTTGCTCCAGAATATGAATCAAAGCATAAATGGAAGTTGTTTGAAAAGGATTGCCGCCTACAAGCAATGGATGAAAGCTGAATACCTGACGAAGTCTGTGATCTTTGATATGCTGATTCACCATACCCGCAACAGAGCGCTCCGCACGCAATGATATGAGATCAGGTAGAACCTTGAGCATTGAACCAATTGTGGTAAATGGCTTATCAATCAAATCAAATCCCGCTTTGAAGATTTTCTCGGCATCTTTGATGAAACGATGATATCCTTTCACATCATCGGGATTAAAAGCTTCGATTTGCTTGAGAATCGAGTCTTTGTCCCCATTATAACGGAAAATGGTTCCATCTTCGAATCGTACATTATAGAATGGATCAATAGGAACAATCTTCACATAATCATCAGTTTTCTTGCCGGCTATTTCAAACAATTCATGAATCAGCCATGGAGCGGTAATAATCGTCGGACCCGCATCAAATTTGTATCCATCGCGCTCAAATACATATGCTCTTCCACCCGGTTTGTCGAGTTTATCGACTATGGTGACTTGATGTCCTTGAGCTTGTAAACGAATTGCGGCACTGAGTCCGCCAAAACCACTTCCGATGACAATGATATTCATATTCTATGAGGAGATTGAATGGGATAATCGTGAGATATGCGTAAAACATGAAAAAAAGGAGCTTTGGTTCCATCATTTCGAGATGCTTATGGCTCAAATCCTTGAAAGTACGGCATATACTATTGGTCGCGGAGCAGTCATTCCGTATTTTTGAGCCATTATTCAAACCACAATGGCTTCAATGTCAGATCCCGGACTCAGAACCATCCTCGTCTCAGGAGGAGCAGGATTCATAGGAAGCGCATTTGTCATGCAAATGCTCGCTTCTCATTCCAATCTCCGCATCATCAATGTGGATGCTCTTACTTATGCGGGAAATCTCGAAAATTTGCAATCGATCGAGAATGAACCACGACATGTTTTTGTACATGCTGAAATCCAAAATACAGAATTGATGCATAGACTATGCAAGCAATATGCTGTGGAAGGCATCATCAATATCGCGGCCGAATCTCATGTAGATAGATCAATTCAAGATGCAAGTCCATTCATTGATACAAATGTTCAGGGAACGGTATCTTTGTTAACCGTGGCTCGTGATGTAAAGCTTAAAAAGTTCGTGCAAGTCTCCACAGATGAGGTATATGGTACTTTGGAACTAGATTCGAAAGATTTATTTACCGAATCAACACCTTTGGCACCAAATTCGCCTTATTCTGCATCAAAAGCATCGGCTGACATGTTCGTGAGAGCATTTCATCATACACATGATGTTCCGGCTGTCATTACGCGATGTTCAAATAATTATGGTCCGAGACAATTTCCGGAAAAACTCATTCCACTCATGATTTTGAATGCGATGGAATCAAAGTCCTTGCCTGTCTATGGCGATGGACTCAATGTGCGCGACTGGATTCATGTGAATGATCATTGCGATGCGATTTATCGTGCTTATGAACATGGAATTCCCGGCGAAGTCTATAATATCGGATCGGAAAATGAATGCAACAATTTACATATCGTGAAGTCCATTGTGTCCATACTCGGTAAAACCGAAGATCTTATTCAATTTGTGAAAGATCGACCCGGACATGATCAACGATATGCGATTGATGCCAGCAAAGCAAAAAAAGAATTGGGATGGATGCCACGCATTACTTTTGAACATGGTCTCCGCGAAACGATAGAATGGTATCAAGATCATCCCGAATGGTGCGAGCATGTATTGAGCGGAAAATATCGAGACTATTATTCACAGCAATATCACAGAGAAAGATAAATCATGGCTATCAAGAAACAATCAGTTGCCAAGCATACAGCAGATGCATTGATGTCATCCATTCAAGATCATGCAATCACAGTCGGAGTGATCGGTCTTGGCTATGTGGGCCTTCCCATCGCAGTTGAATATGCACATCTCGGTGTTCGTACGATTGGTTTTGACATCGATGAACACAAAATCCGCACTTTGCAAAAAGGCGGAAATTATATCATGGACATTGATTCATCACTCGTTGCTTCAGTCGTGAAAGGCAAAACTTTGGAAGCCACCACGAATTTTGAACGCTTGTCCGAGTGCGATGTGATTTATATCTGCGTTCCAACTCCATTCACGCCGAATAAAGATCCCGATATTTCTTATATCATTCATTCCGCGGAATCCGTTGCCAAAACTTTGCGCAAAGGACAACTCGTCATTTTGAAGAGTACGACATTTCCCGGTACAACAACGAAATATGTACAACCGATTTTGGAAAAAGTCGGTTTGAAACTCGGTACGGATTATTTCCTCGCCTTTTCTCCTGAAAGAATTGATCCGGGTAATCAAACATGGCATACAGGCAATACGCCGATTGTGGCTGGTGGCGTGACTGAATCATGCACAAGTCTTGCATGTGCAGCGCATGCAATCATCGTAAGCAAAGTGATTCCTGTTTCTTCTCCGGCTGTTGCCGAAATGGAAAAATTACTCGAGAATATTTTCCGTAGTGTAAATATCGCACTCGTAAATGAACTCGCTCAATTATGTGATCGCATCGGAGTGAATATCTGGGAAGTGGTGGAAGCAGCAGCGACAAAACCATTTGGTTTTATGCCGTTTTTCCCCGGACCCGGCATCGGTGGACATTGCATTTTGATCGATCCATATTATTTATCATGGATGGCACGTGAATATGATTTTGAAACGAATTTCATCACGCTCGCCGCTGAAGTGAATGAATCCATGCCATTTTATGTGCGTAGCATGATTGAACGCGAAGTGGCAAAACAACCTATCACTTTGGCAAAAGCAAAAGTGCTCATGCTCGGAATGGCATTCAAAAAAGATGTCGATGATTTGCGACATTCACCAGCACTCAAAGTAATGGAATTACTCATGCAGGATGGATTCAAAAATGTGCATTATCATGATCCATTTATTCCTTCGGTGGATGTGCATGGAACAATGATGAAATCACAAAAGAATCTCACTCCTGCAACACTGAAAAAATATGATATCGTTGTGATCACCACGGATCACACATGCTTTGATTATTCCATGATCGTAAAGAATGCAAAAGTGGTGATTGACACTCGCAATGCAACGAAAAAGATTCGCGGTTCAAAGAAGAATGTTGTGCTATTGGGTAGCGGATCGTGAGCAAAACCTATCGCATAATTTCTGTTGTCGGCGCAAGACCCAATTTCATGAAGGTCGCTCCGATTCATCGCGCATTCGAGAAATATGCTCCCGAATATGAACATCATATCGTGCATACGGGTCAACACTATGATGCCGCCATGAGCGATGCATTTTTTCAAGATCTTGAAATGCCAAAGCCATCCAAGTTTCTTGGTATCGGCAGTGGATCTCATGCTGAGCAAACAGCAAAAGTGATGATTGCATTCGAGCAAACTTGCCTTGAACTCAAACCTGATCTCGTGATTGTCGTCGGTGATGTGAATTCCACGATTGCATGCGCATTGGTTGCAGTGAAATTGGGAATAAAAACAGTGCATGTCGAAGCCGGCTTACGCAGTTATGATCGTTCAATGCCAGAAGAAATCAATCGCATCGCAACAGATTCCATTTGTGATTATTGGTTCACTACAGAAGAATCCGGCAATAGAATTCTGAAAGAATCCGGATATCCTGAAGATCATATTTTCTTCGTTGGAAATACCATGATTGATTCACTGCATTTCGCAATGCCGAAAGCAGAACAATCTAATGTGAGAGAAGAGCTTGGCTTGAAGGATAAGAAATATGGTTTGGTCACCATGCATCGACCATCAAATGTTGATGATCCAGAACAACTAAAATCTTTGCTGAGCATTCTTGCTGAAGTATCAAATGATAGAGCAATCGTTTTTCCAATGCATCCGCGCACGAGTGCGAAGATTCGCGAATATGGATTTTCTGATATCATAGAATCCGGTAAACAACTCATCATCACGGATCCAAAAGGATATATCGATTTTCTCGCATTGATGAAAGATGCGGATTTTGTTCTTACTGATTCAGGTGGAATACAAGAAGAAACAACTGTGCTTGGAATACCTTGCATAACGGCGCGAACAACGACGGAAAGACCCGTAACGATAGAACTTGGAACGAATATATTGATAGAGCCCAATCCTGAGTCCATCGCAAAAGCATTGCATGATATCGTGCATTTGCCACGCAAAAGTGGATCCATTCCACCACTTTGGGATGGGAAGGCGGCAGAGCGAATTGCAGAAATACTTGTGACACAATGCATCAAGACACAATGAATCTAATCTTCAAGAAAATCCGCAGTATAAGTTGCGGAATGCTCATCATAATTTCATTGCTCGCTTCAATGACAATTCAAGCGCAATTGATGGGTTCTTCGAGTGATTTCGACATGACAAAATTGATGCAATCTTCCGCACCCGGAAGCGCAGATCTTTTGAAAGCGGAATTATTGCCATCGGATAATATCGTTGATGCAGACCATTACCGCATTGGTCCCGGTGATGTATTGTCCATACAAACTCTATCCGGAAATGCCACCGAACAATTTGTGTCCATCTCTCCTGAAAATTCCATACTCGTTCCAAGAATCGGCGAACTGTCACTCAAGAATGCAACATTGTCGCAAGCAAAGTCAATGATCATCGATATGATGAAACAGCGCAATCCAAATGCAACAGTGACCGTTATGCTGAGAAAATGTAGATCATTATATATCAGCATCAGAGGCAATGTTCGTTATCCCGGAACCTATGCCGTTCCAGCCTCGATGCGTGTTTCTACTGTTATTCGACTCGCAAATCAACCTCCGAAATCTCCATCACAACCAAATGGCGGAACAACTCAAGCCGCAATGGAAAGTACAAAAGAGTTGACCGTAATTGAAGCTCGCCGCTCAGCAATGCGAGGTGGTACATTGACCGGAAATGATGAATTGCCATCCTATGTGGCAAGAAATATCACCGTTCTTCATGCTGATGGTACATCCACAAATGCAGATCTTGAGCGCTCACTGGCTCTATCAACGATAAAGGATGATCCAACGCTGCGTGAGGGCGATCAAATATTTATTCCATTTGATCAAGGATTGAACTCAGCAATCGCGATTGCCGGTGCGGTTATCAGACCAATCAATATCGCATTTAAGAAAGGCGATAAAGCATCAATGCTTTTGAAACTTGCTTATGGATTAACCGATGACGCCGATCCATCTAATATTCAATTGAAGCAAGGCGATATGTTGAAGACTTTGACATTGAAAGAAGATGGAACATTCAGTGAAGATCCCGATTTGATTCCGGGTGCCGTGATCGTGGTTTCAAAAAAGGAATATTCAGCGAAAGGTGCAATGTCAGGCGTTGTGGAAATAACCGGTTCCGTTCAAAAACCCGGTGCATTCACAATCGTGCAGGGTCAAACCAAATTGAAAGATATCATCGAACAGTCCGGTGGATTCACAGACAAAGCATATTTACCATTGGCCTATATCGTTCGCAAAGAACAACAACAACCTGCCTCGAATGAACCTCGATATCGTGCAATAATGGGCATGCAGTATACTGATCTCACTGCAGAAGACACTACGCGATATCTCATGCATACCATGTTCCGTCAGCCGACTGTGGCATGTGATATTCAAAAAGCATATAATGGATCTGAAGAAGACAATGTGTTATTGGAATCGGGAGATATCATCGTGATTCCCGAAAATCCCAAACGCGTTTATGTCTATGGTCAGGTGAATAATCCCGGATATGTCACATTCGAACCGGGCAAATCCATGCAGTGGTATATTGAGAGAGCGGGTGGCTATGCAAGTGGTGCTGAAAAGGAATTGACACGCATAATCAAGGGTCGCTCACATGTGTGGATCAAAGGCGATGAAAAAAATGTGGTGGTTGAATCCGGTGATGAAATTTATTGTCCACCGCCAACATATCGTCCTCCCGGATATGAATATCAATACTATACATTCCTCATCACGGCTATCGGTGGTTTGGTTGGTATTCTGAATGTTGTCTATTGGGCATTTCTGAGATAATGATAGTTGACAAAACATATACCACACTTTTGAATAAAAAGATCATGCTTTTGCTCATGATCTTTTTTGTCATGAATAGTGTCGTACATGCTCAAGTGGAACATCTTCCTATTGTGCATCCTGTGTATCAATTTCTAGAACATTGTGAAGCGAAAGGTGTATTACCACATTTTTCTCTTTCTGCTCTTCCATTGCAAAGAGGCGAAGTACAAAAAGCTTTGCAATTGATTCGGAAATCAGAAAGTGAATTGAGTGAAGATGAGCGCGATGTATTGTCACATTATGAACATGAATTGTTAACCGAGAAGAGAAAGAATACAACCCTTTTTCATAGTTCAATACCCGTGAAGGATTCGCTTCCATTTTTCTTTGATGGAATTATATCGAATCATGAAAAAGCAATCTATCTTCAACAAGATTCTCTCGTAACACTTTTTTCATCTCCTTTGTTTTCCATTGAATCTGCATTCAGATCTGACTCAGCCACCGCTTCCATGCTGACGGGTCAGGCAGGACTTCGTATGCATGGAACAATGCGTGGGAATGTTGGTTTCTTTTTACAAGTGACAAATGGTGCATTGCTTTCAGGTGATCGTTCGCTTGCACTTGATGATCCACGGCTTCGACAGAATATAAAGTTTGCGGTCTATGACAGTGACTTCGATTTTACGGAATCTCATATTCGTTATGACAATGATTGGTTTTATGCAAGCATTGGTCGCGAGTCCAGAACGCTTGGCGCGGGATTCAACCATCATCAATTTTTAGGGAGAAATTCTCCGCCGCTTGATGCATTGATGATTGGCGCGAGAACCAAGACATTTGAATATCGTTATACGCATGCATCATTATTGTCGCTACCGCAAGATGCGAATGGACAAATCATTCTGCCGGGTCAGACAAATTCAACTGGCTCCGATAAATTTATGCCGGCAAAAACACTCGTGATGCATAGAGCAGCATTTCGTCCAACTTGGGGTGAAATTGCTATTTGGGAAAGCGTGATTTATCAAAATAGAACATTTGATTTGGCATATCTGAACCCACTGTCTTTTTTGAAATCTGTTGAACATTCACTTCGTGATCGTGACAATAGTGCAATGGGTTTTGATTTCACTATGAGACCAATGAAAAATCTCATACTCAAAGGTGCATATATACTTGATGATCTGATCTTCTCAAAAATCGGAACTGATTATTGGTCGAATAAATCTGCTTTTTCATTCGGTGGAATGTATGCATTATCCACAATGAATATCGCACTCGAATATGCACGCGTTCAACCATATACGTATTCGCATTTCAATGTGCAAAATTCGATGTCAAGCGATGGAGCGAATATCACGGGTTCACTCAGACCCAATTCAGATGAGATATCACTCAGCGCATCGCTCTTTCATGGACATCGCTATCCCATTCGCTTATTGATTGCCTATCAAAGACATGGCGCAAATGAAATCGCCAATATCAATGGTCGAGATTCCATCATCGTGAATCATGGCGCAAATACTCTGCAGGCGCGCAGGCCTTGGGATTCTGAATATGCACCATTCCTTGGTGGAATTCTTGAAGAGGCATTACGAGCACAAATCACTGCGGGTTTTGAAATCATTCGTGGTTTGAATGTGCAAGCACTCTATGCATTGCGTTCTCAAGCGGGGAATCTTACGCATTTCATGCAGGCCTCACTTCGTTTTGAAGATTTTTAGGCGCATCCATGAATATGCATTTCATATTTGCATTGATTGCAGTCTTCTTCATGGTATATCCATTTGCATTCTATCCCATGATGCTGAAGATATTGATGTATTTGCGTAAAAAATCACTGCATTCACTTGATACACCGCAGATCAAGCTTGAGGATTTACCAAGCATTGCAGTACTTATTTCAGCATATAATGAAGCGGAGTATATAGAAGAAGCGATTCGAACAATTATCGATCAACAATATCCGAAATATGAAATTCATATCGGAAGCGATGGTTCGACGGATGATACGGTTAAAAGAGTGGAAATACTCCAAAATGAAATTCCTCATCTGCATATTCATGATTTGTCAAAACGCGGAAAAAATGCAGTGAATGAATATTTGGTTGCTCATTCCACTTCCGAAATCATTGTGCATGTTGATGCAGATGTGCGATTGAAACCTGGCGCTTTACATTCCATGTGTTCTAGATTTCATGATGATGAAGTTGGTGCCGTAATCGGAACTTCCATGGATGCTCCAAAGGATAATGCACACCATGATCATGAGGAAGAGCATTCCGCTTATAGAAGTATGGAGTTCAAGACACGATCTATGGAATCCGCTTTGGCTTCCACGGTTACGAGTCTCGGACATTTTTACGCGGTTCGAAGAATTTATCGCAAAGCACTTCCAAATGAAAAAGTATGCGATGATTATATGCCTATTCTTCATGTATTGATGGAGAAAAAACGAGTCATTGCTGATCCACATGCATTTGCCTATGAAGTGCGTGAAATGAAACCAGGAACCGAATTCAAACAAGCCAAGCGCTTTGCGGCTTGTGGTATGGCAACAGTTTGGGAAGCAAAAAAACTACTGCTTCCACAATATGGATTGATTGCATTATTCCTGTGGTCACGCAAAATGCTACGCTGGCTGATGCCGATCATCTACATGAAAGCAATGGCATTTGCATTCCTGTCTTTGATGGGTGATTCACTTGGCGGACAGTATCTTTTCTATTTTTTGTCCGGAATCATACTGCTTTCATTGCCGGGTTTTCTCGGAATACGCATAATGCCTATTCGACAAGCTTGTATTTTTGTACGATTGCAAATCAGTTTACTCGGTGCATGGTATCATGTATTGAGTAGCAATGCATCTTCCTCATGGGAGAGAACATAATTCAATGAACACTGAGCTTCACATGTCTCCATATCGGCGCTTTCGAGATTTCGCCTCCAAATCTACACCCGGAATATTTCAGGTGATTGGAGACATCATCTCCATTGCATCTGCATTGCCTGTGTTTTTGCTACTGGGATTTGTGACAGGACTCTATACCACGACACTTCCATTATCCGATGAAACAACACTGCAAACACTTGTTTTAAGTGTAATGCCACTCTTGGTAACCTATTGGATTATCATCTTTTGGCTGGCAGGATTGTATAGGAATTGGTTCGTGAGATCGCCATTCACTGAAATGTTCACCGTTATAAGAGCCATTGGTTTTGGAAGTATTGTCATCTTCCTGGCCATATTGTTCACGAGCGCAAATTTCAGAGGATTTCGATTGAAGATTGTGCTCTATGCAGTCATACTAACCATACTCGTGGTACTTGTGCGCGTTTTTGGCAGAATGCTGCAACGATTCTTGAGAAGAAAAGGCATTATCAAAGTCTCCACGATTTTCATGGGATATCCCGAAGCAATGCTTGAGATGTTTACAATCATGAAAGAAAATCCATCTTGGGGTTATAATGTTCAAGGAATTGTTTTAAAAAATGATGCCGATTTGAAAAAATGGACATCCATTGCTCATGGAGAAGCTTTACAAATACCAGTTCTTGGATTCGTGAATGACATTCATGAAATAGTGAAAAGAGATAGACCGGCAGATCTCGTTGTGATGATGGATGCCCTTGATCATAGATGGATGATTGAATTGGTGATGGAATGCAGAGAGCTTGGCATCGGGGTGAAGATACAACCTGATTTATATGAACTTTTTACCGGTCAGGCGAGATTACTCGCAATACATGGCATGCCATTGATTGACATCAATCCCGAACTAATGAAAACATGGGAGAGATTCATAAAACGCGCAATCGATATCGCATTGAGCTCTTGTGTATTGATCATTGGTTTTCCATTTCTTCTCATCACTGCATTGATGGTTCGAATCGATTCTAAAGGACCCGTGATTTTCAAGCAAAGAAGAGTTGGAAAAAATGGAAAAGTATTCACGATGTATAAATTCAGATCGATGGTGATTGATGCCGAAGCGGGTGGACAAAAATGGGCAGTGGTGAATGATCCGCGTGTGACAAGAATCGGTAGATTTTTGCGTAAGTCTCATCTCGATGAAATGCCGCAATTTTGGAATGTGCTTAAAGGAGAAATGAGTCTTGTGGGACCGAGACCCGAGATGCCTTTCTTTGTTGATAAATTCAAAAAAGAATTACCCTATTATACACGCCGACTTGTCATTCGACCTGGCCTCACAGGTTGGAATCAGATACATTATCGGAATTATCAAGAGTCGATTGAGGAAATCACCAATCGTCTCAAACATGATTTTTACTATATTGAAAACATGTCTTTGCAACTCGATATCGAGATCATCATACGCACTGCAATTCGCGTATTCAAAGGACATGGTCAGGCATAATGGACAACTTCATGAAAGCGATCGTCATCATACCGACTTATAATGAAATAGACAATATCGACAATATCCTCACTGCGGTTCTGGAAGCCGCCGATGTGCATGTGATGATTGTGGATGATAATTCTCCTGATGGCACGAGCAATCATGTGGAAGAGAGGATGAAAAGCGATTCTCGCATTCATCTTTTGAAGCGTCCAGGCAAAATGGGATTGGGTACGGCTTATTGCGAAGGTTTTGCAAAAGCTCTCGGAATGGGATATGAAGTGATCATGGAAATGGATGCGGATTTCTCACATGATCCGAAAGACATTCCAAGATTCTTGAAAGAAATTGAAACGAATGATTTAATCATTGGCTCGCGTTATTCCAATGGCGTGAATGTCGTGAATTGGCCACTACGCCGATTGATTCTCAGTTATAGCGCAAATCTGTATACGAGAATCATCACAGGCATGCCCGTAAAAGATGCAACGGGAGGATTCAAGTGTTTCCGTGCTTCAATGCTGAGCAAGATTGATCTCAATGATATTCATTCGAATGGATATGCATTTCAGATTGAAATGAATTATCGCTTATGGAAGGCAGGCGCACGCATCAAGGAAATTCCGATAGTCTTCGTGGATCGCAGATCAGGTGTTTCAAAGATGAGTAAGAATATCGTCTATGAAGCAGCTTTCTTGGTGTGGAAATTACAATTCATGTGGATCTTTGGCAGAATCAAAACAAAAGCTTAATAATTTGATTCATCACGCCATCGTAGAATTTTCCAATCCTCTTCAGTTGAATTTCTTTTCAATTGTAGATTCACCCTACCTTGAACACGCACGATGTCTTGCGGATTGAATGTAATCGTGAGATTGAATCCCCGTGCAATGTCCAATCGGATGCTGTCCCCGGTTGATATCACGATATCATTCCAAATCAAATCAAGATTCTGTGCTGCATTGAATAAACCTGATGTCGTGAACATGTCTTGATCTCTTCCCCAAGTTCCATCCACACCGGTTTCATAATTGCGATAAATGAAGATGAAGTCTTTGTCGAGTAATCGACCATAAGCCAATGTATCTTTATATAAATATGCGCTTCTGAAATTTTGAAAAATACCATCAACCGTTTTTTGATCGGCAAATACATTTTCTCCGAGTGGAGTATCGGAAAGTTTTGGTGCAAATGGATTAGTGCATGAAGAAAACAGCATCATTCCGGAAATGATGAAGAACAAGAACATATATGCTATTGATTGGCGGAACATGTATTGAAGCTATGCTGTTTATTCATGCGATTGCGATAAATTAGCAAGAATTCAGCTATTCATGCACATTGTCACTTCTTTATGATCAAGGCAGAACATTCACCTTTATGGAGAAAAATACTCACATGGTATTTTTCGCGCTCTTTGCGCAAGACATTTTACAGATGTCTTGTAAAGGGTGAAAAACATATGAAGCCATGGCATTTTGACAAGAAGCATGCTGATCCTGCCATTCCTTTGATTGTATATTGCTCTCATGGCGGTTGGTGGGATGCAGCTCTTGCAATTGCCATTACGAATGGTCGGCTTGCTGTTGAGTCCTATGGCATGATGGAAGAAAAGCAATTGAAGAAATATCGCTTTTTTTCCAAAGTTGGCATGTTTTCCGTTCATCGCAGCAATGCCAGATCGGCAATCAGATCTTTGAAATATGCTTCTGAATTGATCAAGGATTCACGCAAAGTACTCTGGATGTTCCCACAGGGTGAGCTGATTCATCAAGAGCTGAGACCCATTCAAGCATATACGGGAATGGCGAATATGGTTGGTATGTTGGGTAGAGCATGGTGTGTACCGGTTGCCATTCGTTATGATTTTCTTCATGAACAACAGCCCGAAGCATGGCTTTCGATCGGTGAACCTGAACTTATGACTGCGGAAGTTTTTCCTGATAAATTTGCAATGACCGAGCATTTTCGCATTCGTCTTACTGAATTGATGGATGAAGTCCGAGCTGATGTGATGGAGAATCGAAAAACCGGATATGAGGTTTTTCTACAAGGTAAAACTTCTGTCGAAAAGCGTTGGGATTCCGTTCGAGGCATGGAATAATCCTGTAAATCAGTCTTTTTTTATTTGCCTTTCATGAATTCAAGGACTATGTTTGTGATATGCAAAAATTGAGATACATATTTTTAGCTCTTGTCACAACAATCACCGTATTTGCTGCAGAGATTTCTTTTGATCATATGACAGCAAAATCTGATGGAAAGGTGATTACCGTTGAATGGCGTCCAAGTCTTGAAAAAGGGGTGAGACTATATGAATTGGAGCGTAATTCCGGTAATGAAGGATTTCGTTCCATTGCAGAATTAGAGCCAAAAGGAGCCCAGTTTACCTATCGCTTCATAGATGAAAATGCTTTGATGAAAGGTGGGAATAATGAGAGGATTTTGGGGAAAGTATATTCGTACAGGGTTAAAGTCATTGCCTTTGATAATTCCATTTCTTATTCAAACATTGTGAATGTCAGTCATAGTGTGAGCGGAATTCGTCGCACTTGGGGTATGATAAAAGAAATGTTCCGTTGATATGATTCCAACATTTTTGATTGTCTTTGTGCGTAATTCCCTTTTATGTTTGGGTTTGTGCATGTTTTGTTTTGTCCCCGAATTATTGGCGGATAAGTGCGGAACATTTGGCAGTCGCCATGAAGCAAGCATGGGAGCCATTCTCAAGGGAGAGCGAGTTCTCAAGCCTGATTTACCTTTCTCTTTCACATCAAGCAAGAATCATTTCCGAATTCATTATTCTTTAAGTGGTCCGAATGCCGTGGATACCACTGATGTAAATCGTAATGGCACCCCTGATTATGTGGATGCTTGTGGCGAAGCATTTGAATATGCTTATACCATACAAGTTGACAGCATGGGCTTTCCTCCTCCGCCGAATAATGGAGAAAATGGAAATGACCCATACGATGTATATCTGATAGACCTTTCCAAAGATGGCTTTTATGGTTTGACCACTTCGGAATTGTCATTGCCCGGTTCAACAAATCAGCATAGATACACACTGACATATATTGAGCTTGACAATAATTATAGTAAGGCAGACAAGACAGGCAATGGGAGTCCATCATTCAACACTTTTGAATTGGATGCTTTAAAGATTACCGCGGCACATGAGTTTCAACATGCAATTCATCTTGCCAATTATGGGATGAATGATCAGTTATATGATGTTTCTTTATATGAAATGTTCTGTACATGGATTGAAGCATATCATTATCCAGAAATCAAAGATTATCAATTTTATGTAAAGAACTTCTTCAGCAATCCCAAAGAGAATCGATTTGGTCAAAGGTATTCTCAATTTGTCAGTTCCGGCTATGCAAATGCATTGTTTTTTGAATACCTTCATGACAAAACTCAAGAGCAATCACTTGGTTTTAAGCCTATTTTGGATATGTGGGACAATATCGGAAAGAAGAATTTACCTTATAGAGCATTGGAATTGTCTTTGACAAACAACAATCTTCCCTTGCATGAATTATGGTGTGGTTTTCTGGAGCGAACATATTTTACAGGCAAAAGAGCCAGAGGTATTGATTCCGCACTTTTGTTCAGGGATGCGCATGTATTTCCTCTCATGGAATCCGATACTATGACGGCAAATCCAACAGCACTTTTCTCGGGCGATGTATTTCCTTATGAGATAAGATCCTTATCCAGTGGCTTGATTGGAAGTGGTTATTTGACGGATACGGCCAATATGTTCATTTCACCTGCTTATCCTGATTTTTTCAGAGTATTTGGTGGACAAAGCACATCATTTTCAGTTGTTATTGATAAGAACACCGACAAAACACCTATAGGTTTTTCAGAATATTATGTTGATATAGATCTTAAATCCACCAAATACTGCTCACTTATTAAGTTATCCGAGGGTGAATTATTATTGCCTGCGGAGAGACCATATCCCAATCCCCTTTCCTTGAGTAAGCATTCGGAGATTCATTTTCCATTGCCCTATGCAATTACATTGGGTCAAGAAGTTGAAATCAAGATATTCACTGTAGCCGGTGCACCTGTACACTCTGAAAGGGTTAAAACACGAGTAGATTATTCGAATAATTCGGTAGCAGGCGCAAATATATTGGTGGCGACCCTTGAAAATACCGGTGTTTTAAGTCCTGGCATCTATCTTTATACCATCTTTTCCGAGCATGAGCCCATATCGGGAAAGTTTATTGTAAAGCGTTAAATCATCTAAAACTTCTCCCCAGTTTATCCACATTTTCTCGTGGAAAATCCCGCAATCCTCTATTCAGTTGCTAGTTAGGATATTCTTCCTATCAATGTGGAAAATGCTCTAATTTTCTAAAAATCAGAGATTTAATTTTGCTCATTGTACAATTTCCCGTAAATTTGTGGTCTTCGCTTTTGGCGAGGATTTCTCAATCTAGATAAATAATAATCTTCATAAATATTCTATTGCGGTAGGTTAAGACAGCTATGTCAGACATCTCAAAAGTTCGGAATATTGGTATTTCTGCCCACATTGATTCGGGTAAGACCACGCTCAGCGAGCGAATTTTGTTCTATACAGGTAAGATCCACAAGATCGAGGAAGTGAGAGGAAAATCTGGTGTTGGTGCCACGATGGACTCCATGGATCTTGAGAGAGAAAAAGGGATTACCATTCAGTCTGCAGCCACTTACTGCACATGGGGTGATTTTGAGATCAATTTGATTGACACTCCCGGTCACGTTGACTTTACGGTTGAAGTAGAAAGAGCTTTGCGCGTTTTGGACGGTGCCGTATTGGTTTTATGCGGTGTTGCGGGCGTTCAGAGTCAGTCGATCACGGTTGATCGCCAGATGAAAAGATATAATGTTCCAAGACTTGCTTTTGTGAACAAGATTGACCGTTCAGGTTCAAATCCTGATCGTGTTGCAGAACAATTGCGTGAAAAATTACATCATCGTCCTGTTGTAATGACATTCCCCATGGGATTGGAAGACAGATTCGCAGGCATTGTTGATTTGTTGCACATGAAGGCAGTGTTCTTTGATGGTGACAATGGTGAAAATATCCGTAGAGAAGATATTCCTGCAGAATATTTGGAAGAAGCGAAGAAGCGTCGCCATGCTATGGTTGAAGCTCTTTCAGACTTTGATGATACGATTGCAGAGAAATTCTTGATGGAAGAAGAAGTAACTGCTGAAGAATTGATTCCGATCATACGTCGTGAAACCATCAATTTGAAGATCACTCCATTGTACTGTGGTTCAGCGATGAAGAATAAGGGTGTCCAAGTATTATTGGATGCTGTTGGAATGTTCTTGCCTGCACCAAAAGATGTGAAGAATGAAGGACTCGATCAGAGCCAGAATGAAGCAAAAATCGAATTGATTCCTGAAAGAACGAAGCCATTTGTCGGCTTGGCATTCAAGCTTGAAGATGGTCGTTTTGGTCAGCTCACATATATGCGTATTTATCAAGGTGGCGTGAAGAAAGGTGATACACTCACCAATATGTCCAATGGTAAGCGCGTGAAAGTTCCAAGACTTGTTCGTATGCATGCTGATGAGATGCATGATATTGACGAAGTAGGTCCAGGTCAAATCGTTGCGATGTTCGGTATTGACTGCGCATCAGGCGATACATTCACAGATGGTAATCTTAGTGTAACGATGACTTCAATGTTCGTTCCTGAGCCTGTTATTGAACTTGCGGTTAGTCCGAAAGAAAAAGCGGGTCAGGTGAACTTCTCTAAAGCATTGAATCGCTTTACAAAAGAGGATCCAACATTCCGTGTATATCGTGATGAAGAGAGCGGTGAAACGATTATCAAAGGAATGGGTGAATTGCACTTGGAAATTTATATTGAGCGTATCAAGCGTGAATATAATTGCGAAGTGAATGTTGGTAGACCAAAAGTTGCATTCCGCGAAACAATTACAGCGAATTCAAATTTCAATTATACCCACAAGAAGCAAACAGGTGGATCCGGTCAATTTGCTCGTGTAGCAGGTTTGCTTGAGCCATTGCCAAGTGATGCGGTTGAAACTTATGAATTTGTTGATGATATCGTGGGCGGTGTTATTCCTCGTGAATATATTCCTGCTTGTGATAAAGGTTTCCGTGAGGCGATAACTGAAGGTTCATTGATTGGCCAACCTGTTGTAGGTGTTCGTGCAACGATCAATGACGGTGCAGAGCACCCGGTCGACTCTTCCGAAATGGCGTTTAAAGTTGCTTCTATTGCAGCTTTCCGTGAAGCATACATGAAGGCAAAGCCGGTTATCCTTGAGCCAATCATGAAATTGGAAATCAGTGCTCCTGAAGAATTCCAAGGCGTTGCGATCGGTCAGATCAATCAGCGTCGTGGTGTGATTGTTGGTGCAACGATGGATGCCGGATATGTAGTTGTTGAAGCAGAAGTACCATTGAGTGAAATGTTTGGATATTCTACTGACTTGCGTTCAGTAACACAAGGTAAAGGCGAGTTTTCCATGGAATTCTTGCGCTATTCACAAGTGCCTAAAAATGTTCAAGACGAGATGGTGAAGGCTTATCAACAAAAGCGTTCTGAAGGTAGATAAAAAAAGTTTTGGTGGTTATCAACATTTTGTGTAGTTTTGCAAGCTCTGTCGGAATCACGAAAACAGCCCGACGGTGATCAAAAAACGAAGTTTTGTAAGGAATAGATACAGTGCCTACGATTAGTCAACTTGTAAGAAAAGGTCGCAAAAAGCTGATAGAGAAAAGTAAATCTCCGGCTCTTGCCAGTTGCCCACAACGCCGTGGAGTTTGTACTCGCGTTTACACAACAACGCCGAAGAAACCAAATTCTGCTTTGCGTAAGGTTGCAAAAGTTCGTTTGACAAATCAATTTGAAGTGATTGCCTATATCCCAGGAGAAGGGCACAATCTTCAAGAGCACTCAATCGTATTGATTCGTGGTGGTCGTGTGAAAGATCTTCCCGGTGTTCGTTATCACATTGTTCGTGGTGCAGCGGATACGCAAGGTGTTAAAGATCGTATGCAGTCTCGTTCCAAGTATGGTGCGAAGCGTCCAAAGCCGGCCGGAAAAAAATAATTAGAATCGTATAGTCAGAGATAGATTTATGAGAAAGAAAAGAGCAGAGAAACGATATGCAGTGCCTGATCCACGCTTCAATGATGTGATGGTATCAAGATTCATCAACAAAGTGATGATTCAGGGCAAAAAAAATACAGCGCGTATTTTGGTTTATTCTGCATTCGATATCATTGCAGATAAGATGAAGCAGGATCCGATTGAGGTATTCCGCAAGGCATTGAGCAATGTGTCTCCTGCTATTGAGGTTCGTTCTCGCCGTGTTGGTGGTGCAACTTATCAAGTGCCAGTAGAAGTTCGTGAAGAGCGTCGCTTTGCATTGGCAATTCGTTGGTTGAAGTTGTATGCATCCGAGCGTCGTGATAAATCAATGGCTTCAAGATTGGCGTCTGAATTGATGGCTGCCGCAAATGGCGAAGGTTCATCAGTGAAGAAGCGTGATGATGTCCACAGAATGGCTGAAGCCAATAAGGCTTTCGCGCATTTCAAGTGGTAATAGAAATAAATTCGTTCTTTGTCAATTAAACCCTGGTAGCGCTGTAAACTATGTCGCGCACGATTGAGCTAGATAAATATAGAAATATAGGCATCATCGCTCACATTGATGCAGGCAAGACGACAACTACCGAGCGTATTCTCTTTTATTCGGGTTCTCTCCACAAGATGGGAGAGGTGCATGAAGGCACAGCTTTCATGGACTATATGGATCAGGAGCGAGAAAGAGGTATCACGATAACTTCTGCTGCAACGACATGCTATTGGCATGGTCATCAGATTAATATCATAGATACGCCCGGACATGTTGATTTTACAGCAGAAGTGCAGAGATCTCTGAGAGTGCTTGATGGAGCTGTTGCAGTATTTTGTGCAGTAGCAGGAGTTGAGCCACAATCAGAAACGGTCTGGAGACAGGCAGATCAATTCGGTGTACCGAGAATTGTATACATCAATAAGATGGATCGAATCGGAGCTGATTTTGAAAAAGCTGTTGAATCAGTTCGCGAGATTCTTGGCGCAAATCCTACTCCGATTTTCATTCCTGTTGGAAGTGCCGATGAATTTGTTGGCATTATAGATTTGATCACAATGAAGTATTTGTATTTCAATGCAGAAGATCAAAATCTAAACAACTTTGAAATTCGTGAGATTCCGGAATCGATGATTGGTAAAGCAGATCAAGCAAGATCATTTATGATTGAATCGATTGCAGAGACCAATGATAATCTTCTCGAAAAATATTTCGGTGGAGAAGTCATTACGGAAGATGAGTTGATTGCTTCTATTCGAGAAGCAGTGATTGCTTCAAAGTTTTTACCTGTTTGCTGTGGTTCATCTTTTAAGAATAAAGGTGTTCAACAAGTGCTGGATTCAATCACAAGATATTTACCTTCTCCGATTGATCGTGGTATAGTAAAAGGATTTGATCCTCAAGATTCTGAAAAGGCAATTGAAAGAAAGCCATCATCGGATGAGCCCTTTTCAGCTCTTGCATTTAAAGTTCTAACGGATGTATATGTAGGTCGTTTGACATTCATTCGGATTTATTCCGGAATGCTAAAAGTTGGAGACATGATATACAATGCTTCAATAGGCAAGCGTGAACGAGTGCAAAAGATTCTAAGAATGCAGGCTAATAAGCGAGATGAATTAACATCGTGCGAAGCCGGTGAAATAGTTGCATTACCTGGGTTAAAGTTAACCAAGACAGGTGACACTTTGTGTCATCAAGACAATCAAGTGCTCTTTGAAAAAATCAGTTTTCTCGAACCTGTGATCAATCAGTCGATAGAAGCAAAATCGACAGCAGATCAGGCAAAAATGCTAGATGCATTGGCCAGACTTGCAGATGAAGATCCAACATTTCAATTCAATAATGATCAAGACAGTGGTCAAAACATTATCAGTGGCGTTGGCGAATTGCATTTGGATATCATGGTTGACAGACTCAAGCGTGAGTTTGGTGTTGCAACGAGAGTTGGCAAGCCTCAGGTAGCTTACAGAGAAACGATTCTTGGATCTTCAGTTAGTGAAGTTGAATTTGACAGACAAATTGGAAACAAGAATCAGTATGCGAAGGTGAGCGTTTCATTGCGTTCATCGGATTCAGGCCAAGGCAATCAAGTATTGTTGGGTGAGAATCTTCCAAAACTGGCTCCGCAATTGCTTGAAGCATTGCAAACCAGCGCAAAGGAATCGTTGAGTGTAGGTCCGATAGCAGGATATCCGATAGTAGATATAACAGTTGAAATAACGGATGTCGGCATAAGAGAAGGAGAGACAACTGATATTGCTTGTAAAGTTGCAGTTGCAAATGCGGTGAGAGATGCCATTGGATTGGCTAAACCAACATTGTTGGAACCGGTTTTTGCAGTTGAAGCAATAGCTCCGATGGAATATATAGGTGAAGTAATTGCCGATATAAATTCCAGAAGAGGTAAAATCGAAGAGATTACGCAAAAGGGTAGCTCGCAAGGAGTGAGAGCCTCAGTACCATTGAGTGAAATGTTTGGTTATGTAACCAAGCTCCGTTCAATGACACAAGGTAGAGGATCATATACCATGATTTTCTCACACTACGAGCCTACGACGCTAAAGCAGTATTAACAGCATAGCGATAAGCATTTTTTTCATTACATATAGTTATCACGTTAGGTGCACTATGGCAAAAGAGAAATTTGAAAGGTCTAAGCCCCACGTCAATATTGGCACAATTGGCCACGTTGACCATGGTAAGACAACGCTCACTGCAGCGATCACAATGGCATTGGCCAAATCTGGCTTGTCTGCAAAGCGTTCGTATGATTCAATTGATAATGCTCCCGAAGAGAAGGCACGTGGAATCACCATTAACACTGCTCACGTGGAGTACGAAACAGCAAATCGTCACTATGCACACGTTGACTGTCCAGGTCACGCGGATTATGTGAAAAACATGATCACAGGTGCTGCACAAATGGACGGCGCGATTCTCGTGGTTGCAGGTACAGATGGACCTATGCCACAAACTCGTGAGCACATTCTTCTTGCTCGTCAAGTTGGTGTTCCTCGTATCGTAGTATTCATGAACAAAGTTGATATCGCAGATCCTGAATTGTTGGATCTCGTAGAACTTGAAGTTCGTGAACTCCTCTCCAAATATGATTTCCCAGGCGATGATATTCCAATCATCAAAGGTTCAGCACTTCAAGGTCTTGATGCAGGTACTTCTGATGAAGCATCTATCGACGACGCACGCTTGAAGCCTATCTATGACCTCATGGACGCTGTTGATAATTATATCCCAACACCGATTCGTGATACAGACAAACCATTCCTCATGCCAGTTGAAGACGTATTCTCAATTACAGGTCGTGGTACAGTTGCTACAGGCCGTATTGAGCGCGGTATCGTCAATGTTAACGAAGAAGTTGAATTGGTTGGTTTTGGTCTCCAAAAGAAAACTACAGTAACAGGTGTTGAGATGTTCCGTAAGCTTCTTGATCAAGGAGTTGCCGGTGACAATGTTGGTCTCTTGCTCCGTGGTGTTGACAAAGCAGAGATTGAGCGTGGTATGGTTCTTGCTAAAACAGGTTCTATTAAGCCTCACCACAAATTCAATGCACAGGTTTATGTATTGACAAAAGATGAAGGTGGACGTCACACTCCATTCTTCAATGGTTATCGTCCGCAATTCTATTTCCGTACAACAGATGTGACAGGTGTAGCAACACTTCCTTCAGGTACAGAAATGGTTATGCCTGGTGACAACCTTGACAATCTCATTGTAGAACTTATTACTCCGGTAGCTATGGAAGAAGGACTACGCTTCGCGATTCGCGAAGGTGGCCGTACAGTAGGCGCTGGTGTTGTAACTAAGATTATTGAATAAAATATGTACCGTTAGATGGGGATGTTAATCCCATCCCCATCTTTCTTTGTCTCTCATTTTTTTGAAGGTACGTGAGCGTGGCTACCCAAAGGATTCGTATCAAATTAAAATCGTACGACCACAACCTAATTGATAAATCGTCCGAGCGTATTGTTCGCACTATTAAGCAAACGGGAGCAGTAGTATCCGGTCCAATTCCGTTGCCAACGGAAAAAACCGTATACACAGTTCTACGCTCGCCACACGTTGATAAAAAATCGCGTGAGCAGTTTGAAGCGCGAGTTCATAAGCGTCTGATAGATATCTTCAGCTCGACGCAACGCACTATAGATGCATTGATGCGTTTAGAGCTTCCCGCAGGAGTTGATGTCGAGGTAAAGGTCTAAGGAGTAAAGACAAGATGCTATTAGGTCGAAAATTGGGCATGACTAGCATATTCAGCGAGAACGGTGAATATGTGCCCTGTACAGTCATAGAAGCCGGACCATGCGCAGTAGTGCAAGTCCGCACATTAGAAAAAGACGGATACACTGCCGTTCAACTCGGTTATGGAGAAATAGCCGAGCGTAAGGTATCCCAACCGCTTGCCGGGCACTTTAAAAAAGCCGGTATTGCACCGAAACGCCATATCAAAGAGTTCAGAATGGACAATATTACTGTTGCACCTGGTGAAACAGTAACTATTGAAACCATTTTGCAAATCGGAGACAAGGTGAAGGTATCCGGCACATCAAAAGGTCGTGGTTTCCAAGGTGTTATGAAAAGACATCACTTCGGTGGTGTTGGTATGTCAACACATGGACAATCTGACAGACAGCGTGCTCCAGGTTCAATTGGTTCATCATCATATCCTTCGAGAGTTTTCAAAGGTATGCGTATGGCCGGTCGAATGGGTGGTACGAGGATCAGCATTAGAAATCTCGAAGTGCTTGATATCATGCCGGATCAAAACTTGCTTGTCATAAAAGGCAGCATACCCGGTGCAATTAATTCCATAGTAGAAATTGTTAAGCTGTAAGGTATAGAACAATGCTCGTAAATGTATACGGAAAAAATGGATCTGTAACCGGTCAGGTAGAATTACCTGAAGAGGTTTTCAATGTGGAGCCAAGTGAGCATGCGATGTACCTTGCGGTAAAAGCATACTTGGCGAACCAGAGACAAGGAACTGCCAAAACCAAAGTTAGATCAGAAGTACGTGGTGGTGGTAAGAAGCCTTGGAAACAAAAAGGTCGTGGTACGGCCAGAGCCGGTTCAAGTCGTTCACCTGTTTGGGTGGGTGGTGGAACAATTCATGGCCCAAGACCACATCTCTATAAGCAATATCTTCCTGCACAAATGAAGAAATTGGCTAGAAAGTCAGCTTTGTCATTGCGTGTTAAAGAAGAAAATCTTCTAGTCATTGAAGGTTTGGCTTTTGACGGGATCAAGACCAAGAATATGATTGGCGTTATGAAGGCATTGAAGATTGATGGTCAAAAATCATTGTTCATGCTCAAGGATTCCGATAAGAATGTAGTACTGTCTGCAAGAAATATACCCAATGTTATGACATTGCCGGCTACAATTGCATCGACATATGACATTCTCAATCATAAGAATATCATCCTTAGCAAGGAAGCCTTGCAGGATCTGGTACAAACTTTTTAATGCTGAAGTAATTAGGCAAAAGAACGATGATTACAGTAATTAAACGCCCGATGCTCACAGAGAAAGCGGCGATGCTTGCAGAGAAGCAACAATATGCTTTTGAAGTGACTACAGATGCAAATAAGATCCAGATCAAAGCTGCTATTGAGCGTCTTTATGATGTGAAAGTTTCTTCTGTAAGAACAGTAAATGTGAAGGGCAAGAACAAGACACGTTTTACAAAACGTGGTTTGATGCGCGGTGCAACGCCTCTTCGCAAGAAAGCATATATAACATTAGCACCCGGATACTCCATCGACCTTGTCGGCGGTGAAGGTAATACTGAAGATTAATTTCGAGATAGACAATGGCTTTAAGAATTCTCAAACCGATTACACCGGGAACGCGTTTTTACTCAGTGAGTTCATTTAATGAAGTCACACCGGGAGCGCAACCGGAAAAATCTCTTCTTGCTCCGAAAAAGAAGAGTGGTGGACGGAACAATACAGGTCGCATCACATCAAGACATCGTGGTGGTGGACATAAGCAGAAGTATCGTATCATTGATTTCAAGCGTAGAAAGCATGGTATTGCTGCAGAGGTAATGAGCATCCAGTATGATCCAAATCGTACTTGCCGTATTGCACTCTTGCGTTATGAAGATGGTGAACTTGCTTATATCTTAGCACCCGGCAAATTGAAAGTAGGCCAGAAAGTAATGTCCGGTCCGAATGCAGATCTTCAAGATGGAAATGCACTTCCAATGGAAAAAATTCCAGTTGGTATGTTCATTCACAATGTTGAATTGAAGCCCGGTAAAGGTGGACAAATGGTTCGTAGTGCCGGTACAGGTGCTCAACTTGTTGGTTTTGACGGTGGTATGGCTCAAGTCAAATTACCTTCCGGTGAAATCAGAAAAGTACAGCAAACATGTATGGCAACTCTTGGAGTTGTAGGTAATTCCGATCATGAGAATATTCTTTATGGAAAAGCCGGTCGTATGCGTTGGTTGGGAGTTCGTCCTCAAACACGTGGTATGGCGATGAATCCGATCGATCACCCGATGGGTGGTGGAGAAGGTCGTTCGAAATCCGGAGGTGGTCGTCAACATCCTCGCTCACCTTGGGGTCAATTGGCCAAGGGCTTGAAGACTCGCAAGAATAAAAAGAAGTCAACTGATCTTATTGTTCGTAAAAGAAAGTAATTAGGACATTATGGCTCGCTCACTGAAAAAAGGCGCATTCATCTACTATAAACTCTTGAAGAAGGTGGATGCATTAAATGAATCAGGCAAGAAGACTGTTGTAAAGACATGGTCGCGTGCTTCAACGATTGCACCAGATTTTGTCGGACATACTTTTGCGGTTCATAATGGCAATAAATTCATTCCTGTATATGTGACAGAAAACATGGTTGGTCACAAGCTTGGTGAATTTTCTCCAACGAGAACATTCAAAGGTCATGCAGGAAACAGAAAGGACCAAAAGTCCGGAAAACGTTAATTCGTAGCTGAATAAGGTTATAATATTATGCTCAATGCTCGTGCAACAAAGCGTTATTTACGCTCTTCACCTCGAAAAATGCGATTGGTGATAGATTTGATACGAGGAAAATCAGCCGCTCAAGCATTGGCGACGCTGAGATTCTCTCCAAAGTCTGCATCTAAGGATGCAGAAATGGTCCTTCGTTCTGCAATAGCGAATGTAATGGAGAAGGCCACGGCAGCCAATGAGCGTGTCGATGAAGGAAAATTATTTGTGAGTGCGGCCTATGTCAATCAAGGTCCTACAGCGAAACGCATTTCTCCTGCCCCTATGGGTAGAGCATACAGAATACGCAAGCGTTCGCATCACTTAACGATTGAAGTCTCAGTTGCTCAGTAACTATCAGGAGTGAAACTTTGGGTCAGAAGACAAATCCGATTGGTATCCGTTTAGGCATTACTCGCCACTGGGATGCAAACTGGTTTGATGAAAAGAATGTGGCCGACAAATTGTCTGAAGACTTGATGGTCCGTTCTTATATCAAGAGCAGCAAGCGTAAAGCAGGTGTTGCACGCATCGTGATTGAGCGCACTGCAAAACAATTGCGCATAACATTGCATACATCTCGTCCCGGCGTGATTATCGGTAAATCCGGTAAAGACATTACGCAATTGGAAGAAGAGTTAAAGAAGATCTCAAAAAAGGATGTCAAGATTCTCATTCATGAAATCAAGCGACCCGAGATTGATGCCCAATTGGTTGCCGAGAATATCGCTCAGCAATTAGAAGGAAGAGTTTCATTCCGTAAGGCAATGAAGCAATCTGTAGGTGCTGCGATGAGAATGGGTGCTGAAGGTATCCGCGTGATGTGTTCCGGCCGTTTGGGTGGAGCTGATATGTCCCGCACTGAGCAGTATAAAGAAGGACGCGTACCATTGCACACATTGCGTGCAGATATTGATTATGGTACTGCAACAGCTTCAACGGTCTATGGATTGATTGGAGTCAAGACATGGATTTGCCGTGGCGAAGTAATTGGTAAGCTTGTAACTAAAGATTAAATAAGGATATGGCACAATGCTGATTCCTAAAAGAGTAAAGCATAGAAAAACACAACGTGGCAGAATGAAAGGCAAGGCCTATCGTGGTTCACAGGTTGCATTTGGAACCTTTGGAATCAAAGCGATGGAGCCGGCATGGATCACCAATCGTCAGATTGAATCAGCTCGTATTGCCATCAATCGTTATCTCCGTCGTGACGGTAAAGTTTGGATTCGAATTTTCCCTGATAAACCAGTGACCAAAAAACCTGCAGAGGTTCGAATGGGATCCGGTAAAGGTAATCCCGAATTCTGGGTAGCGGTTGTTAAGCCAGGTAGAATTCTCTTTGAGATCGACGGCGTATCAAGAGAAAAAGCAGCAGAGGCGGTTCGTTTGGCCTCTCACAAATTGCCGATTAAAGTAAAATTTGTAACACGCTTGGATGCGACAGAGTAATGAAAAAGCAAAAAGCGTCTGAAATTCGCCAGGTCTCCACTGAAGAGTTGATGGAGATGTTGACTTCCACCGAGGAAGCATTGGTCTTGAGAAACTTTGAGAAGGCGATGAGCCAACTCGAGAATACTTCACAGATCAGAACCTTACGCAAAGATATTGCGCGTATCAAAATGGTATTGCGCGAGCGAAATGTTGCAGTTTGATACACTACGCACTATTAAGAATTGAACAATATGGCTACTAAAGCAACAGAGCAAGCGCCTTCTACAACCGGAAAGAAAATCCGTCAAGGCAAAGTAATCAGTGCCGCCATGAACAAGAGCATTGTTGTGGCGATTGAGCGTCAAGTTGCTCATCCACTGTACAAGAAATATTATAAGCAGACAAAGAAGGTCATGGCTCATGATGAAGCAAATGAGTGTCGCATTGGCGATACTGTACGCGTCATTGAAAGTCGTCCCTTGAGTGCCCGCAAGCGCTGGATGCTCGTTGAAATTGTCGATCGTGCGAAGTAATTAAGGAAGAACGATATGATACAAGAAGAGTCAAATCTTATTGCAGCGGATAATTCGGGTGCCAAGCGTGTGCGTTGCATACGTGTCCTTGGCGGACATGGACGCCGCTATGCCGGAGTAGGCGATATAATCGTCGTTTCCGTTAAGAGCGCGCTTCCGAATGCAGGTGTGAAAAAAGGCGAAGTCTGCAAAGCAGTTGTCGTTCGCACCAAAAAAGAGATTAAGCGTAAGGATGGATCATTCATTCGCTTCGATGAGAATGCCGCTGTCATTCTGAACAATCAAGGTGAACCAAGAGGTACCCGTATTTTCGGACCTGTGGCACGCGAATTGCGTGACAGTGGATACATGAAAATCGTTTCTTTGGCACCAGAGGTATTATAAGGATCGTAACCATGAAGATGGCAATCAAGAAAAATGATATGGTGAAAATCATCTCCGGAGATGACAAAGGCAAAGAAGGCCGTGTTATTGAAGTAGATGCAAAGAAAGGTCGCCTCCTCGTAGAGGGAGTGAATGTGCACAAGCGTCACATGCGCAAGAGCCAGGCATATCCCGAGGGTGGAATTCATGAGCGTGAATTAGCTATTGCATATTCAAATGCAATGTTGATCGACCCTGACACAAAGCAAGCAACACGCATCCGTTTGGATCGTACAATTGATGGAAATGGAAGAGCACAAGTAAAGCGCCTTGCCGTAAAATCCGGCAAAGAAATAAAAATGCCTTAAGACTTGGATAGAGAACAATCATGGCAAAAGCCCAAACACAATCGAAAAAATTTGATCTGAAGCCCGAAGGCGCACGCCTCGAGGAATATTCCGGACCGGTGCCCGCACCGAGACTCTATGCCTTTTATAAAGAGCAGGTAATTCCTGTATTGAAGGCAAAATTTGAATACAAATCAGTAATGCAGGTTCCCAGAATCACTAAGATTTGTATCAATATGGGAGTTGGTTCTGCAGTGCAGGATCCGAAAATTCTTCAAGCGGCTGTAAATGAACTTGAACTTATAACAGGACAGCGTCCTGCAATAAGCAAAGCAAAGAAGGCGATTGCAAATTTCCGTCTTCGCCAAGGCATGCCGATTGGCTGTCACCTCACATTGCGTGGTGCAAGAATGTATGAATTCTTAGATAGATTCATCAATATTGCTTCTCCTCGTATTCGAGATTTCCGCGGATTTTCCGATAATGGATTTGATGGTCGTGGGAATTTGACACTTGGCATCAAGGAACAGATTATTTTCCCTGAAATCGATGTAGACAAGGTAACAAAGATTGCCGGTATGGACATCACTTTCGTCACAACATCCAAAACCGATGAAGAAGCATCAGCTCTTCTCAAGGAATTTGGTTTTCCTTTTCGCAAAGGTTAATACATGGCAAAGACAAGTATCGTAGCACGGAATGAAAAAAGAAAGCGCCTTGTGGCAAAATATGCAGCAAAGCGTGAAGAATTGAAAGCGGCAGGAGATTTCGAAGGATTGCAGAAATTACCCCGCAACAGTTCCACGACACGCGTTCGCAGTCGTTGTTCTGTAACAGGTCGCGGTAAGGCAGTCTATAAAAAATTCGGTGTATGCCGAAATATCTTCCGCCAATTGGCCCTGGAAGGAAAAATTCCGGGTATTCGCAAATCGAGTTGGTAAATAAACTTTACGATATACTATTATGCCGGTAACAGATACCATAGCAGATTTCATCACTCGCATTCGTAATGCGGGTCAGGCACGCCACAAATATGTCACTGCACCTGCTTCAAAAATGAAGCATGCAATTGCGGAGATTCTCCGTGATCAAGGGTTCGTTGGTGATGTAGCACTCATGGAAGAGGAAGGCCATAAAGTAATTAAGGTCGGTCTCAAGTACTATGAAGGCAAGCCGGTAATCCAGGACATTCAGCGAGTCAGCAAGTCCGGAAGAAGAATTTATTCACCTGTTGAAAAATTGCCCCGCGTCAGCAATGGATTGGGCATAGCCATCATTTCCACTTCAAAGGGATTGATGACAGACAAACAGGCACGCGCTTACAATGTAGGCGGTGAAATTATTTGCACAGTACGCTAAATCCTGCACTGAAGGAGTAATACCGTGTCACGAGTTGGCAAAAAACCAATTACCGTACCCAATAATGTACAATTGAATTATACTGATGGTATACTTACCGTCAAAGGCCCAAAAGGCACTCAAGTTGTACCAATCGCGGACGGAATTTCATTTAATAATGAAAATGGCACTCTCACATTTCAGAGAGTCAATGATGATAAAAAAGTGCGTGCATTGCATGGTCTTTCTCGCGCTTTGACATTCAATGCAATTGAAGGTGTATCGAATGGATTTCAGAGAAATCTCGCTATAGAAGGTGTTGGTTTCAAAGCTGAAATGCGTGGCCAGAAATTGCTCTTGACCTTGGGCTTTTCGCATCCAATTTTGGTGATTCCACCTGCAGGTATTGAATTGGCAACTCCAACTCAGACTACAATACAGGTAAAAGGTATCAGTAAGCATGATGTCGGTGAAGTTGCGGCCAAGATTCGCAGCATCCGTCCACCTGAGCCATACAAAGGAAAAGGTGTTCGTTATGAAGGTGAGTATATCCGTCGCAAGGCCGGTAAGTCTGCAGGTAAATAATAGTTGATCGAAAGATTCTCAAGAGACAATAGAGATGAACTTAGCACAATCAAAAAAAATACGCCAAAAGCGCAGAAAGCAACATATTCGTAAGACTATATTCGGTACACCCGAGCGTCTGCGTCTGAGCGTTAATAAAAGCCTCAAGCATATCACTGCACAGATCATTGATGATACAAAGGGCGTAACGCTCGTATCGGTTTCATCTGTGGAAAAAGATGTAAGAGCAGCATTGACATCTGTTGCAACGAAAGTTGCACAAAGTCAGTATATTGGCGACTTGCTTGCAAAGCGCGCCAAAGAAGCAAATATTTCAATCGTGGCATTTGATCGTAATGGTCATTTGTACCATGGAAGGATTAAAGCACTTGCCGATGCCGCACGCGAAGGCGGTCTGCAATTCTAATTTATAGAGGATGCCGTGAGCAAAGTAAGAGTGTCAGAACTGGATCTGAAAGATAAGTTGGTCTATGTTGGCCGTACTGCGAAAGTGGTAAAAGGTGGTCGACGCTTCAATTTCACCGCATTGGTCGTTGTTGGTGACGGCAATGGACATGTGGGTTATGGACTAGGCAAAGCCGGCGAAGTCGTTGATGCTGTAAGCAAAGCGACAAATGCTGCAAAGAACAATATCGTGAAAGTGCAATTGCAGAATACTACAATTCCTCATGAAGTTCTTGCGAAATTCGGTGCTGCATCAGTCCTTATCAAGCCCGCAACAGCCGGTACAGGCGTTATTGCTGGTGGTGGTGTTCGTGCAGTGCTCGAACTTGCCGGTGTGCAGGATGTTTTGACGAAGAGCATGGGTTCTTCCAATCCGCACAATACGGTGAAAGCAACTGTTCGCGCATTGACAATGCTCGAGGATGCACAATCTGCTGCAAATCGCAGAGGCATCTCATTACAGAAATTGCTGCAAGGTTAAGGAGTGATTAATATGAAAGAAGGTTCAAAAATAAAAGTCACACAGGTTCGCAGCATCATTAAGTGCAAGCAGAATCAAAAAGATACTATACATGCGCTAGGCTTGGGTCGTCCCAACTATTCAGTTGTGCATACGCTCAATCCTCAAATCGCAGGCATGATCAATGTGGTCAGCCATCTTGTGAAAGTTGAGACAATCTGAAAGACGGAGAATACCTCATTATGAAGCATATTGGAAATATCAGCCCCAGCAAAGGTTCAGTAAAAGGCATCAAGCGTATCGGTAGAGGCGCAGGTTCCGGACATGGTGGGACATCAACTCGCGGACACAAAGGTCATTCTTCTCGTTCAGGTTTTAAGCAGAAGAGAAATTTCGAGGGCGGTCAAATGCCTTTGAGCCGTCGTCTGCCAAAATTTGGATTTAAGAATCCATTCCGTATTGAATATCAAGAAATCAATGTTGCTCGTTTGCAAGAATTGGTTGATACACAGAAAATTCATGCAGGCGATACAATCAATCTTGAAGTACTTCGCAATCTTGGCGTGGTTCGTTCTTCAAGAATTCCTGTAAAAGTTCTCGGTAATGGTGAACTTACAGCAAAATTGAATGTATCAGCGGCAAAATTCACCGAGTCAGCGAAAGGAAAGATTGAACAAGCCGGAGGCACCGCTGCAATCGATGAATAAGTTTTTTCAGACATTGGTCAATGTATTTCGCATTGAGGAATTAAAAGATAGAATCATTTTCACAGCATTGGTTTTACTAGCTGTGAGAATCGGTTCTTATATTCCCCTCCCCGGTGTGGATGTCATTGCATTGCAATCAACGAAGGGTGGAGATTCGAATACTTTATTCGGACTATACGACCTCTTCGTGGGTGGAGCATTGTCCAATGCAGCCATCTTTGCTCTTGGTATAATGCCATATATTTCGGCTTCCATCATCCTGCAATTGGCAGGTATTGTGTTGCCGGAAGTTCAACGCCTTCAAAGAGAAGGTGAGGATGGTCGTAGAAAGATTAATCAATTTACACGCTATCTCACAGTGCTCATAGCAGCTTTGCAGGGTTGGGGTGTAACTATCAAGATATTGAATCCAGGCACTTCTGCAGCACCGGTTGTAGCACCGGACATGGTTGGAATTTTCACGATTTCATCTATAGTTTTGCTTACAGCAGGTACTGTATTTTTGATGTGGCTTGGTGAACAAATCACAGAGCGAGGCTTGGGAAATGGTATCTCCCTTATCATTTTCATCGGTATTATAGCTCGTCTTCCTGATGCATTATTCTCAGAATTTGCTTATATCACTTCTACACCACAACTTTTCGTTCATTTGATCATCTTCGCGGTTTTGATATTTATCATTGCCGGAGTAGTGTTGGTGACTCAAGGTGCTCGTAGAATACCGATTCAATATGCGAAGAGAGTGGTTGGCAGAAAAGTATATGGTGGCACAACACAATACATTCCATTGAGAGTAAATACATCAGGTGTTATGCCGATTATTTTTGCTCAGTCGATATTGTTTGTACCAAGTACAATCTTGAGTTTCTTCCCTGAAAATACTTCATTGCAATGGCTTTCACAGCAATTGTTCAGTGAGCAGTCTTGGGTATATGCTTTTACATTTTCATTGCTAATCGTATTCTTTACATATTTCTATACAGCAGTAGCTTTCAATCCGAAAGATGTTGCAGACAATATGAAGAAGCAAGGTGGATTTATTCCTGGAGTTAGACCGGGTGCTCCAACTGCAGAATACATTGAGAATATCTTAACTAGAATAACCTTACCCGGTGCGATTTTCCTTGCATTGATTGCAATTATGCCAACTTTCGTTTCAAACGTATTGCGCGTTCAACCTTCATTTGCTTCTTTCTTTGGTGGAACAAGTTTGTTGATCATGGTTGGTGTTGCGCTTGATACTTTGCAACAGGTTGAATCATATTTACTCATGCGCCATTATGATGGATTCATGAAGAGTGGTAAGATTCGTGGTCGTGCAAATGCAGGTCAAGGTGGATTTTAATTGTTATGGATTCAACCGCGGTACATATACCCGGTCCGAACCATGACATTGAAAAAGCATGTAGGATCGTTGCAGAAACGATATCATTGGTTGGAAAGCATGTCAAACCAGGCATAACAACCATTGAGCTTGACAAAATAGCAGAAGACAATATACTTTCCAGAAATGGAAAGCCGGCTTTCAAGGGATACAAAGTTGGATCATTGGAATTCAAACATTCATTGTGTATATCAGTGAATGAAGAAGTGGTCCACGGTGTTCCCGGAACAAGAGTTCTTAAAGAAGGCGAGATAGTTTCGATCGATTGCGGTGTTGAATACAATGGATGGTTTGGTGATAGCGCTTATACCTTCCCAGTTGGAAATATCGAAAAGTCGGTACAAGATTTGCTTAAAGCTACACAAGAATCATTGAATCTTGGAGTTCAGCAAGCAAGAAGCAAGAACAAGGTCTATGACATAGCTCGAGCAGTACAAACGCACGTTGAAAAACATGGTTATTCGGTAGTCCGACAATTGGTTGGACATGGTATAGGAAAGCATCTTCATGAAGATCCTGCCATACCGAATTTTGTTCCTCCACTATTGCAGCGCAGTTATTATCCAAATGATAAGTTGCGAAAAGGTCAAGCAATAGCGATTGAGCCGATGGTCAATCAAGGAACCTATAATGTAAAGACATTGAGCGATGGCTGGACAGTTGTGACGGCAGACAAAAAACCATCGGCACATTTTGAGCATACAGTGCTTATTGAAGATGATGGACCGGTGATATTAACCTTAATGGATTAAGACAATATGTCGAAACAAGATCTTATTCGGATCGATGGTGTGATTGATGAGACGCTACCAAATACACAATTTATTGTGAAATTGGAAAATGGACATAAGGTCCTCTGTCATATTTCCGGTAAGATGAGAATGAATTTCATCAAGATTTTACAAGGCGACAAAGTCACTGTTGAATTGTCACCCTATGATCTTGCAAAAGGCAGAATAGTATATCGTTATAAATAAGTGATATCATGAAAGTACAAGCATCTGTAAAAAAACGCAGCCCTGAAGACAAAATCGTCGTACGCAGAGGCAAAGTGTATATCATCAACAAGAAAAATCCACGCTTTAAGCAAAGACAAGGATAATTTAGGAGTATACAATGGCTCGTATAGCCGGTATCGATCTGCCCAAAAATAAGAGAGGCATTATTGGCCTCACATATATCTTCGGCGTGGGCAAGAAAACATCCGCTGAGATTCTCACTAAGGCAGGTATTGCTTTTGAGAAGCGCGTATTGACATGGACAGATGAAGAGATTGCAAGCATTCGTGCTGCAATTGCTGATTATAAAGTTGAAGGTCAATTGCGTTCCGAAATCCAGTTGAACATTAAGCGTTTGATGGATGTCGGTTGCTATCGCGGATTGCGTCATCGCCGTGGATTGCCTGCGCGCGGTCAACGTACACGCACCAATTCCAGAACGAGAAAAGGTCGTCGTAAGACAGTTGCCGGTAAGAAGAAGGCAGCCAAGAAGTAATAGCATTATTAACCTCATATTCCGAATATTATGGCGGCAACTAAAAAGCGCGTTAAGAAAAAAACCGTCAGTGACATACACGGTAAAGCACTCATTCGTGCAACATTTAACAATGTGATCGTGACAATCACCGACACTTATGGGAATGTTCTCACTTGGTCATCAGCAGGTCGTAATGGCTTCCGTGGTTCCAAGAAGAATACGCCGTATGCATCACAGGTTTCTGCAGAGCGTGCAGCGAAGGAAGCTCATGAAATGGGCTTGCGCAAAGTGGAAGTAATTGTTCGCGGACCAGGCTCAGGCCGTGAAGCTGCAATTCGTGCACTTGCCCAAGCAGGACTTGAGATTTTGAATATTCTCGATAAAACTCCTTTGCCACACAATGGCTGTAGACCACCAAAGCGCAGAAGAGTCTAATCGATACCGACAGCATAATCGGAAGATCATGATGCCTGCTTGATGCAGGCATTGTGCACTCTGGAAATACAGAGATAATTAACGATTGCTCTCACCCGGCTTCCCGTTTTGGGCAGCCACCATGAATGAGATAGAGAATGAATACTTCAATGCAAATGCCCGAACGGGTACAAATCGAAGAAACAGAGATAGCAAATCAGGGTCGTTATGTACTTCAGCCCCTCGAAGAAGGCTATGGCGTAACGATTGGCAATGCTCTCCGTAGAGTACTCTTGTCATCCATTCCCGGACATGCCATTGTTGGTGTGAAAATCGGCAATGCATTGCATGAGTTTGAGACAATTCCCGGTGTTGTAGAAGATATGTGTGAAATCGTCCTCAATTTAAAAGAGGTTCGATTCCGCTTGCTTGATAAGAAAAACACCAAAATATCCTTCAAGATGAAAGGTCCAAAAATTTGGACAGCCGCTGATATTCAAGCAGCAGCACCTCATATTGAAGTTATGGATCCTGACAAATATATCGCAACTCTTGAGTCAGATGCTGAATTTGATGTTGAATTCCGTATCGGAAAAGGCAAAGGATATGTTCCTTCGGAAGAGCAGAACAGCTCAGAATATCCAATGGGAATGATTCCGATTGATGCGATTTTTACACCAATCAAGAATGTTATTTACACAGTTGAGCCATTCCGTGTTGGTCAAAAAACTGACTATGAAAGACTTGCATTGGATGTGTACACAGACGGTACATTGACAGCACAAGAAGCAATTCAAGAAGCTGCAGCAATTCTCCAAGATCACTTAATGCTTTTTGTGAACTTCGAGCAGATGCGTCGTGAAATGGAAGCTCAAGAAGTTGTTGAAGAAGAAGCGAAAGAAGCGGAAAAATCTCGCATGAGACGCATACTCTTCACTCCTGTAGATGAACTTGAATTGTCGGTTCGAGCACACAATTGCCTCAAAGCGGCAAATATTAAAACACTTGCGGAACTTGTATCTTTGAATGAACAAGATTTGCTTAAATTCAGAAACTTCGGTCGTAAGTCCCTTTCTGAATTAGCAGACATCGTTCGTGTTCATGGCCTTGCATTTGGCATGAATATCGACAAATACGTTCAAGAGCAAAAAGCCGCAGAATCAGAAGCATAATACAACGATAGAATAGAGAGAATTACCATGATCCATCGCAGAGTAGGAAGAAAGCTCAACCGCACCTGGAGCCATAAGAAAGCTCTTATGTGCAACCTTGCAACAGATCTCTTTCTTCATAAGAAACTGGTAACAACAGAAGCAAAGGCAAAAGAACTCCGTCCATTCGCTGAGTCATTGATTACTCGCGCACGCATTGCACTTCGCAATGAACAAAACGGAAACTTGCCAAGTGCTCGCCCAAATAAGGCAGGCGAAGTTGCAACAGTTACAAAAGATTTTGTGCAACGCCGTCAAGTTGGCCGTTTCATTCGCAATAAAGCAGTTCTTCAAGAATTGTTCGATACAATTGCTCCGGCAGTAGCAACCCGTGATGGTGGATATACACGCATCATTAAGCTAACACCACGTCGTGGCGATGCCGCACGTACAGCTATCATTGAATTGGTTGATTTTTCAGCAGCTCAAGATGGTGTTGTTCGTCGCAAAAAGAAAGCTGCTGCTGCTCCTAAAGTAAAGTCTTCAGCACCGGTAGAAGCAGTTGCACCAGTCGCAGCTCCAATCGTTGAAGAAGTTGCTCCTGAAGTGGAAGAAGTAATCGAAGAAACAGTTGAAACTCCGGTTGAAGCTGTTGAAATGCAAGCCGATACTACTGAAACACCTGTTGAAGATGCTCCTGCAAGCGATGATGCACCCGCGGAATCCTCAGAAGCTTCTGCAGATGGTGGCGATGCCTCAGCTGAATAATGTAAATACATTGAATCTTTAAAGGCAACTGTTTTAGTTGCCTTTTTTTTTAGGTAATGGTCAATGCATGTGATGATTTCATGCGGTGATATCAATGGCATCGCAACAGATATTTTCTTTCGCACATTCACGAAGCATGTCTTTCCAGATATGCAATTCAGTATTGCAATCAATGAGGACACTGCAAGAGAAGTATGCGAAAAATGGAATCTCAAGTATGCCGATCAATGCATGCACTTTGAATCATTGAGCATTAATGTTCTCCCATGCAAGCAATATGCTGAGTATCATCCCGGATCTTCACTGTCAGATGCTTCAAAACTCGCGATTGAATCATTGGATGTATCTCTGAATGCAGTAAAGAATGGACATGCAGATGCATTATTGACCCTTCCTATCGCAAAAGATGCACTGAATGCCGATGGATGGAAATACAGTGGTCAAACAGATTGGCTCAAACATGAATTAGAGGGGTCGAATCCAATTATGATTCTGTTTCATGGATCAATGAGAGTTGCACTTGCTACTGTACACATTCCACTGAAAAAAGTATCGCATTCCCTCACGATTGATTCATTGACTGACATCATTCATGGCGTGAATCAATCCATGAAGATTGATTTTAATATTGAGTGTCCGCGCATTGCTGTATTGGGACTTAATCCTCATGCCGGTGAACATGGTTTGCTTGGTGATGAAGAACAAGATATCATCATTCCTGCGATTGAGTCTGCAAAGTCTAATGAGATACAGTGCTTCGGACCTTTCCCTGCGGATGGTTTTTTCTCCCGTCCAAGTTGGAAAAATTATGATGCAATCATTGCACAGTATCATGATCAAGGATTGATTCCATTGAAGTTGCATGCGCAAGGACATGGAGTTAATTTCACTGCAAATCTTCCCATAATTCGCGTATCTCCCGATCATGGAACTGCTTATGATATTGCAGGTACGGATTTGGTGGAAGAGCATAGCATGATTTCAGCAATAGATGCAATTCGAACAATTCTAAATAATAGAAAAAAGTAGATGAGAGTAGAGATGCAAGATTATCATATACAAATGGATCAACAAGATCCACTGTCATCACAAAGAAATGCATTCTATATTCCTGAACATGAAGGGAAAGATGCTTTATATTTTTGTGGAAATTCGCTAGGTCTTCAACCAAAAGGTGTCATGGCATTATTGGAACAAGAAGTCATGGACTGGCGCAAATACGGGGTTGAAGGACATTTTCACGCGAAAAATCCGTGGTTTTCTTATCACTCAATTGTAACCGAATCGCTCTCTAGAATAGTTGGTGCAAATCCAAGTGAAGTTGTTGCAATGCAGACACTCACCGCGAATCTGCATTTGGCAATGGTGTCATTTTATAGGCCGACAAAAGATCGATATAAAATTGTGATGGAAGCCGGTGCATTTCCTTCGGATCAATATGCGATTGAATCACAAGTGAGATTTCATGGATTTGAACCTGATGATGCGATCATTGAGATAACACCTCGTCCCGGGGAACATATCATTCATCATGAAGATATTATTGATGCGATTGAACAAAATGCTGATTCAATTGCTCTTGTGATGTTTAGCGGTGTGCAGTATTTGTCGGGTCAGCGTTTTCGGATGAAAGATATCACGGAAGTGGCTCATACAGCAGGTGCAATTTGTGGCTTTGACCTAGCGCATACCATAGGAAATGTTGAATTGCAATTGCATGATTGGAATATAGATTTTGCAGTGTGGTGCTCATATAAATATCTGAACTCAGGTCCGGGTGGTATCGGTGGACTCTTCATTCATGATAGACATGCACAAAATCCCGATCTTCCTCGCTTTGCCGGATGGTGGGGCCATGATGAGCAAACACGATTTTTGATGAAGAAAGGATTCATTCCATCACATGGAGCAAGCGGATGGCAACTCAGCAATGCCCAGGTATTTCAGATTGCAAGTTTGCGTGCTTCCTTGGATATTTTTGATGGAGTGAAACTTGAAGAATTATTCTCAAAGAGAGATGCATTGACAGCATATGCGGAGCAATTATTATTGCAATTGAAAGAAGATATGCCTCATATTCCCTTGGAGATCATCACACCGAAGAATAAGGATGAAAGAGGGGCTCAATTGTCATTGTTATTTCATGAACATGGAAAAGCACTGATTGACAAATTGCTTGCCGATGGAATCATCGTGGATTGGAGAGAGCCAAATATCATTCGTTTAGCTCCTACTCCACTGTATAATACTTTCAGGGATATTCATGAATTTGCTAATCGCTTTGGCAAGCATTGCATTGATTTATTCGGTGAGCAATAATCGATCGGATAATTTTGTGATATCACCTGCTCCAAGCGTGATGACAAGATCGCCATTCTGCATGATGCTCCTGACTTTTGCATCCACATCTGAAAGATTCGGAATATAATGCACATGTCGATGTCCGGAGTTCTTTGCCGCTTGTGCAATCAATTCCCCGGAAATCCCTTCGATTTTCTCTTCTCTTGCAGGATAGACATCCGTAATGAATACTATGTCTGCATCATCAAATGATAGACCAAAATCTTTGTAAAAATCACGAGTGCGTGTATAAGTGTGAGGTTGAAAGACAGCAACGATTCTTCTTTCTTTCCAGCCTGATCTAGCGCCTGATAATGCACTTTTTAATTCCGTGGGATGATGCGCATAATCATCCACGATCAGAATATCGTCCAGCATTCCTTTGATTTCAAAGCGACGATAGACGCCTCCGAATTCCTTCAATGCTTCGGCAATTGTTTCGAATGGAATTCCAAGATGAAGTCCCACCGTAATTGCAGCAAGAGCATTCTTCACATTATATTCACCGGGGATATTCAGATTGACTTTGCCGAGTTTTTCTCCATGAGAAATAACGGTGAATTCAGTGCTTCTTTCATGTGGAATGATATCAATTGCTCGAATATCACATTGACGAGACAACCCGAATGTCACAACTTTCTTATTGATATGTGGCAACATTGAACGAATACCTGCATCATCGAGTCCGACTGCAACAAAACCATAAAAAGGAACTTTTCCGGAGAATTCAATGAATGCCTTTTCTACTTCCTCAGCCGTGCCATAAATATCAAGATGTTCCGCTTCGATATTATTGATGATTGCTATTGTCGGGAATAATTGGAGGAATGATCGATCATATTCATCAGCTTCAACCACGGTCCATTCACCTCGACCCAATCGAGCATTCGTTCCACCCAAACCATTCAAGCGACCTCCCACAATCACGGTTGGGTCAATACCACCTTTCATCAATACAAGACCACACAGTGATGTGGTTGTGGTTTTTCCATGTGTACCTGCAATAGCAAGCGTATAATTCAATCGTGAAATTTCAGCAAGCATTTCAGCTCTGCGGATGATTGGAATTCCATGTTCCAATGCCGCGATTGTTTCAGGATTTTCATTTGGTTTTACTGCGCTTGAATATACCACCACTTCAGCATTTGCAATATGTGCTTCATGATGTCCGATATGTATCGTCGCTCCAATCGATTTCAAATATTCGGTATTCTGTGATGCCGAAAGATCGGATCCACTTACTGAGAATCCCTGATTAATCAGAATCTCAGCGATACCGCTCATGCCGATACCACCTATTCCAACGAAGTGTATGTTTTTAACAGAAGAGAACATGAAGAATAACCTAAATCTAAAAAGTTTCGGGCGGGTATTATTTACAACTAATGTAACAGCAAATCACCTATTTCAAAGATAGGGATTTTATGGACAGGTTATAGTTAACATGCACTCAATACACTCCCGGAAATATGCAATTCGGCTTTTTGTGTTTTATGTTGGTCAATATTGTCTGTATGTTGTTCTCTTGTTATTATGATGTCGCTCCTCTGGAGCTGTTTGGATGTCGCTCCTCTGGAGCTGTTTGGATGTCGCTCCTCTGGAGCTATTGGGATGTCGCTCCTCTGGAGCTATTGGGATGTCGCTCCTCTGGAGCTATTATGATGTCGCTCCTACGGAGCTGTTTGGATGTCGCTCCTCTGGAGCTATTGGGATGTCGCTCCTCTGGAGCTGTTTGGATGTCGCTCCTCTGGAGCTATTTGGATGTCGCTCCTCTGGAGCTGTTTGGATGTCGCTCCTCTGGAGCTGTTTGGATGTCGCTCCTACGGAGCTGTTTGGATGTCGCTCCTACGGAGCTGTTTGGATGTCGCTCCTACGGAGCTGTTATAAGAGTAAAGCACCAGAGGTGCGACATCACAATAAACATTGATGGAAAATAGAATTTAAGCCCCATCGGGGCGAAATATGTACAGGGGATATGGATATGGCAAACACATATACTCAAGTTTATGTGCAGATTGTATTTGCAGTTAAACATAGACAACATTTAATTCATAAGTCATGGAAAGATGAATTGCACAAGTATATTTGCGGAATAATCAATGGTAAAGCACAGAGGGTATATGCAATAGGGGGTGTTGAAGATCATATTCATATACTGGTTAGTTTGAAACCGGATATGTCGATTTCTGAATTAGTAAGAGATATAAAAGCTTGCTCTTCAAAATGGGTGAATGAAAGGGGTTTTGCTCAAGAGAAATTTCAATGGCAGGGAGGTTTTGGGGCTTTTTCATATCAAGGTGATGCATTAGAAAATCTGATTCGATATATAAATAATCAAGAACAGCATCATCTAAAAACTAAATTTAAAGATGAATACATTGAATTGATGCAACAGTATAACATTGATTACAATGAAAAATATCTGTTTGTTTTTATGGATGAATGATGTCGCTCCTCTGGAGCTATTATGATGTCGCTCCTCTGGAGCTATTATGATGTCGCTCCTACGGAGCTATTATGATGTCGCTCCTACGGAGCTATCCAATCATTCTTGTTTTATATCCGCGTTCGATGAGCGTTTGTTCTAATTTTTTCCGATGATCGCCCTGAATTTCAATGAGATTGTCGCGGACGGTACCGCCTGTTCCGCAGAGTTTTTTGAATGTTTTGCAGAGTGTATCGAGTTCAGTGGGATTTGATTGAAAGCCAGAGAGTACGGTCACCATTTTACCACCTCTTCCTTTTTTGTCGAGGCGGATATCGATGCGTTGTTGCGAACCATCATATCCTTTTTTCTTTTCGATGATCTGATCATTCTTTTTGGCATCATCCGGCAAGAGAGATGCGAGATCTTGCAATGATGTAAAGGATTTGCTCATTCTTCAGTGGAATGTTTATGTGCTGTAAGATCGATTTGCACGGGATACTCTCCCGTGAAGCATGCATTGCAATATCCGATGCCTTCTTCTTGAGGTACGGATTGCATGAGTTTTTCGACTGACAAATAATGCAATGAATCCGCATTGAGTGAAGAAGCAATGCCGGAAATCTCTTGATGATGATTTGCAATCAATTCTTCTCTGCTTGGGAAGTCCATTCCATATTGACATGGATGTGTGATTGGTGGTGAGGTAATGCGCATATGCACTTCTTTGGGATGTGCCTCTCGAATCAAATTGATGAGTGCGCGTGAAGTTGTTCCACGAACCACTGAATCATCAACCACCACTACTTTTTTATTTTCCAATACGCCTTTGACGGTATTGAATTTGGTCTTGACTTTGAATTCGCGATTATTCTGCCCGGGTGCGATGAATGTTCTTCCCACATAATGAGAGCGAATAAGACCAATTTCATAACGTGATGGATTGCCCAATTCATTATTGACATTCGCATAACCAAGTGTAGAGGTGTTTCCACTGTCGGGTACAGCAATCACAACGACTTTATCATCGGGGGAATCAGCAGAAACAGGACTTTCTTCTGCGAGGTTTTTACCAAGTTTTCTGCGAACTTTATCGACATTATGACCAAAGATTCTGGAATCGGGTCTTGAGAAATAAATATACTCAAAAATGCAATGTTTTGAACATGGCGTCTCATCATCTATGAGATAACTCTTGATCTCACCAGTTTTGACTGTCTCATCATCAATCACAATGATCTCATTATGCTTCACATCTCGCACATATTCTGCGCTGATGATATCTAGAGCACATGTTTCTGAAACGACCACATAAGACCATCCATCTTCCACTTTTTTTCTTCCGATGCAAAGTGGTCTGAAACCATAGGGGTCACGAGCGGCCACAAGTGCATTGTTTGTCATGATGACAAGTGAATATGCACCACGAGCAATGCGTAATGCTTCACGAATTTGATCGAGTTGCGATTCCTTTTTGCTACGAGCAATCAAATGCAAAAACAATTCACTATCTGTCGTAGTTTGAAATATCGCACCTTCATTCTGCAATTCATTGCGTAATGTCTTTGTATTGGTCAGATTACCATTATGCGCCACGGCTATCGTACCGGAACGATATTTCGTGAGAAATGGCTGAACATTTGCAATGCCACCGCTTCCTGTTGTGGAATAGCGATTATGTGCAATCGCCATATTTCCCTTTAATTTTTCTGTAAGGACATTCGGAGCGGAAAATACATCAAGTACTAGGCCTTCGCCTTTATGTGATGTGAATTTCATGGCATCATCCACTTTACCGGCAGCAACTATACCTGCGGCTTCTTGTCCGCGATGTTGCAGTGCATGTAATGCATAATAGGCCATGACTGATGCCTGCGGATCATTATAGATACCTACAATGCCGCAATTGCAATTGGGTTTGTCGAGATCCCGAAGATTATTCATGTGGATTGGATGCGTACAAAATGAGGAGGAAGAACGATGCGCGAAGATACGAAATCTGCATCAATGGACATGAGTTTGAACAATGCTCATTGGGATTACACTATGAGTGATTCTCAATCGTGAACAGACTCACTTTCGTTTTACAATGCACTTGATTGAATCTATGGCAACTTTTGCTCAAATCATCGAAGATAAAGATCTTCTACTTGTCGACTTCTCAGCCGAATGGTGCGGTCCATGCAAAATGATGCCACCGATCCTGCAAGAAGTAAAAAAGAAGATTGGGAATGAAATCACCATTATTAAAATGGATGTCGATGGAAATCCCCAAACAGCAAGACAATATGGAATTCAATCCGTGCCCACCTTGATTCTCTTTCAAAAAGGAAAAGTGGTCTGGAGACAATCCGGTTTGGTGCAGGCAGGTCAATTGGAACTAATCATACGCCGTTTTCTTTAAGGGGTATTGCAGTGCGTGTAATCATGCATTGAATGATTAGTTTCGTTATTAACATTATACTTTTCGAGGAAAATCATGTCGGTTAAACTGAATGCCGCGGCTCCCGCATTCAAGGGAGTGGATCAAAACAATGAAGTCATTGCTTCAAAAGAACTTAAAGGACAATGGTATATTTTGTATTTCTACCCCAAAGACAATACCAGTGGTTGCACCAAACAAGCATGTGATTTTCGTGATAGCATGTCATCACTCACCAAGTTGGGCGTGAAAGTCATCGGAGTAAGCCCCGATAGCATCAAATCCCATCAGAAATTCATCAATGATCATGATTTGAATTTTAGCTTGATTTCCGATGAAGATAAGTCGATTTGTGAAAAATATGGCGTTTGGGTGCAAAAATCGATGTATGGCCGTTCCTATATGGGTGTCGAACGCTCCACTTTCATCATTGATACGGATGGAAAAATCAAACAAATCTATGCAAAGGTTAAAGTACCGGGTCATGTCGAGGAAGTCACAAATTGGCTAAAAGACAATATCAAAGCATAAACTCTTTGAATGTTCCAAGGAAAAACCCTAGATTTGTAGCCCTTTCGGATTGTACTAACCATGATTATCACATGTGATATCTTCATGGCGTTTTTCATCAATATTGCGCGGGAGTCGATATCCCGCAGCGTGGTACAAGGAGTACTATGAATTATACCGGACCTAAGGTAAGGAACTCCCGCAAAATCGGTGTTCCAATGACGGCGAAAGCCGGCAAGATCATGTCGAGCGACAAAGCCGGCAGAAAGAGCCCTCCGGGCCAACACGGTTCCACAAAGCGTCGTGGAAAATTATCTGTTTATGGAACACAGCTTTTCGAAAAACAAAAGCTTCGTTTGCAGTATAATATCCATGAACGCCAAATGACAAATTATTTCAAGAAGGCGTCACATCTTACCGGTAATACCGGGGATATCCTTCTTCAAATGCTTGAGACACGCCTTGATGCAGTGGTATTCCGTTCAGGACTTGCTCGTTCAATGGCATCTGCTCGTCAATATGTAAATCACGGTCATTTTCTTGTCAATGGCAAGCCGGTCAATATTCCTTCATATCAAGTGAAGGTTAATGATGTGGTTACTGTTCGTGAAAAAAGCCGCAAGATGGAAGCATTTCAAGAGTCAATCAGAACTGCTGCACCTCCGGTGTATTTGACATTGTCCAAAGCGGACTTCTCAGTCAAATTCCTTCATCTTCCTGCTCGCGAAGAAGTTCCTGTGATTTGTGAAATTCCTCTCGTTATCGAGTTTTATTCTCGCTGATGAGCCATATAGCAGAAAGAAAGCTCTCCGATTGGAGGGCTTTTTTTCTTTGCAGTCTTCATCTTCCCACTCAATCATCGTGAATGAACATGCAAACACATGAAGATTTCATGCAACATACAATTCGATTGGCTTTGCGCGGTACCGGCAAAGTTAGTCCAAATCCACGCGTAGGATGCACGATAGTCAAAGATGGTCATATCATTGGTGAAGGATGGCATCGTGAATTCGGTGGTCCGCATGCCGAGGTGGATGCTTTGAACAGGTGCACGGAAGATCCCAAAGGTGCAATTGCTTATGTCAATCTTGAGCCATGCGCGCATATTGGCAAAACACCACCCTGTGCACCGCTTCTCATTCAAAAAGGAATTGCAACAGTCGTGATTGCGATGCAAGATCCGAATCCACTTGTGGCCGGTAAAGGCATTGCTTTGTTGCGTGAAGCAGGAATTGAAGTCATTGAAGATATTTGTAGAGAAGAAGCATTTTGGATGAATCGTTCCTTTGTGAAGCATATTCTCACCGGCATGCCATATATCATCGGGAAGATTGCACAATCATTGGATGGATGCATAGGCACTTCAACCGGTGAATCACAGTGGATTACTTGTGAAGAAAGCAGACATGAAGTCCATCGCATGCGTGGTGAAATTGATGCAGTGATGATTGGTCGTGGTACTGCTGAAGCTGACAATCCATCATTGACAGTACATTCCATGCCCGGTAGAAATCCAATGCGCATCGTCTTGGATACGAAATGTCAATTATCGACTTCGCTTCAAGTATTCACCGATGAATTTCGTGGACTGACGCTCTATTGTCATGGCGAAGATCAAGAGCATTCAGATCATGTGAAACAACTCCATGATCAAGGCATTAACACAATGTCCTGCATGCTCGGACAATCAGGAAGAATAGATTTGCCCATGTTATTTTCCAATCTCTCAAATCAATTTGGCATAGCTTCCATTTTGATTGAAGGTGGTGGAATAATGATGCAAGAAGTAATCGAAAGACAATTGCTAGATGAAATGCACTTTTTCATTGCACCAATCCTGATTGGTCAAGGAATAAAGTCATTTGGCGGATATTCTGCCGAAAACTTGGAGACTGCATATAGATTGACCTCAAAAGGCGTATTAAAAAGCGGTACCGACTTACATGTCATCACCGTAAAATCCGCATGAGCCATGCAAAGCACGCCTATTTTGTATCTTTGTTTTTACTCGGAATGAAACATGAAAAGTATGACCGGCTTTGCGAAGGCAGAGATCAATCAGCAAGGCATCAATGCCATCATAGAAATCAAAAGCGTCAATGGACGATATCTTGAACCGACAATCAAATTGCCGAGAAGTTTATCGAGCAAAGAAATCGAAGTGAGAGAGATGTTGCGCAAAGCATTGAATCGCGGAAATATTTTTGTGAGTGTTCAAGTTGAGTCCACTGAAGCCGAAGCAAAAATCCCCGGAATCAATATTGAAAAAGCCAAAGCTATACATGGCATGCTTTCTGAATTGAATAAAGAACTTCATGGAAATGAACAAGTAACTATGACGAATGTTCTTTCCTTTTCACAACATTTCATAGAATCCGAAAAAGATGATGTTGCTGAATTGCAATGGACAATCGCTCGTGAAGCATTGAAACAAGCATTGCAGTCTTTAGATATCGCTCGTTCAAATGAAGGCAAAGAATTGGCTGATGATATGATGATGCGCATCAAGAATATTGAGCATTCCCTTTCTTATGTTGAAGAAAGATCTAAAACGCGCATTCCGGAAGAGCGTGAACGTTTAAGACAAAAACTTGCATTGTTATTGGACAATGAAGAAATCGAAGAATATCGCTTGAACCAGGAAATCATCATTCTTGCAGATAAACTAGATGTATCGGAAGAAAGTGTTCGCTTGAGAAGTCATATCAAGTTTTTCTATGAATTGATGCAAGACAAAGAACCCGTAGGTAGAAAATTGAATTTCTTGACGCAGGAATTAAACAGAGAAATCAATACCATCGGATCAAAAGCAAATGATGCAGATATTGCACATTATGTTGTTGGAATGAAAGAAGAACTCGAACGCATCAGAGAACAAGCACAGAATATCGAATAATTTTCATGAAGAATCTCATAGTATTATCCGCGCCTAGCGGAGCCGGTAAAACAACAGTTGCAAGACATTTGCTCAAGCAATTTTCGCAATGCGCCTTTTCAGTTTCTGCTACGACGCGTCCAATGCGTGCGGGAGAAGAACATGGAAAGGACTATTTCTTTTTGTCGAGAGAGGAGTTTCTCACCAATATCGATAATGGAAATCTGGTTGAATATGAGGAGATCTTTGGTAATTATTATGGTACGCTTCGTTCACAAACCGATAAGAGAATTCAGGAACAAGGATTGATTCTATTCGATGTGGATGTGAAAGGAGCCGTATCTCTTCGCAATGCCTATCCCGAGGAATCATTGCTTATTTATATCGCTCCTCCAGATTTATCCATCTTGGCAGATCGCTTGCGAAGTCGAATGACAGAAAGCGAAGAACAAATTGCGCAAAGACTTAGTCGTGCCGCAATGGAAATGGAATATATGCGACATTTCGATCATATCATCATCAATGATAAACTCGATGTCACCCTCGAAAAAGCAATTAGTATTGTTGAAGAAGCACTTTCGGAATTATAATCATCATGCAATTCACCTCACTTGTCGGACATGGCGCCCAATTATATCAGATTCTGCGTAAAGCTCACAGAACGGGAGAAGACATTGCTTCTGATTATTTCCGCGGAAGAAAATATATCGGAAGTAAAGACAGAAAATTCATTTCTGAATTATTGTTTTCTTCACTTCGCGTTGCTACTCTGATTGAACATTGTGCAAAAAAGGCGAATGAAGTTGCCCCAATTGAAATTGAGCAAGTGCATCCTTGGGATGTAATGATTGCTCATTGCATCATCGGAACCGATTTGAAATCATTTCCGATCGAACAATATCTCCATCCTTTTTTTGGCGTCAGAGATGCGGAAGAAGGAATAGATTATTCCATATCTGAAAAACTTGGTTTGCGCAATGAAGCCGCTGAAGCATGGAAAGCGGGAGTTATTGATGCATATGAACAAGTGATTGCAGAGTCCCAAACCATAATCGCAGAAAATGATATTTCCGATCCTGATAAAGCACAGATATTGTCGCTCTACTGTGCCATGCCATTATGGATTGTGAGTCTATGGAAAGAGCAAGGCATGTCATGCAAAGAGATCGCTGATCTCTGCACATCATTACATTCAGTGGCACCTGTAGGACTTCGCATCAATGCAGAAATCATTGATCGAGATCTTGCAATTGATGTACTTCGCAGAGATGGCATTCCATGCAAAACCGGGAAGTACTCGCCACATGCCATCATCATGCCTGAACGCATTCCACTGACGCATCTTGACATTTTCATGTCGGGAGCAATTGAAGTACAAGATGAAGGAAGTCAATTGATTTCTTTTGCCGTATCTCCGGAAGAGCATTGGCGTATTTTGGATTATTGTGCCGGAGCAGGTGGAAAGTCTTTGCATCTTGCAATGTTGCAACATGATCAAGGTGAAATTCTCTCGACTGACATAGATTATAGCAGAATGAGAGAAATCCGTAATCGAGCAGACAGAGCCGGTTATCATTCCATCAATATCATTCCCATGCATTTGAAAGGACATTCAAAAAATGCTTTGCAAATGTATGCGCAAACATGTGATGCAGTATTGGTTGATGCACCGTGTACCGGTATGGGAACTGTGCGTAGATCACCGAATATCAAATGGAATTTGAAGAAAAAGCATGTTGAAAGCATACAGCGTACGCAATTGGAAATCCTCACGAAAGCATCCGCCTATGTGAAGTCCGGCGGTGTGCTTGTCTATGCAACATGTTCATTGATGCGTGAAGAAAATCAAGATCTTGTCTCTTTGTTTTTAGAGCAGAATGAAGATTTCGCATTAGATCCATTGCGCAATGCATTTCCCAAAGAAGTGCAAGAATCCTTGCTCAATGAAGACCCCGATGCATGCATGTTGTCAATGAATCCTGCAAAGCATGGAAGCGATGGGTTCTTCATGTGCAGAATGATTCGCAAAACGATTGATTAATAGGACGGAGAATATCATCTCATGAGCTCAATTGCATTGATCACAGGAATTACGGGACAAGATGGTTCCTATCTTGCTGAATATCTCTTGAAGAAAGGATATGAAGTGCATGGAATCATTCGACGTGCAAGTACATTCAATACACATCGGATTGATCATATGTATGTTGATCCGCATGAACATGGTGCGCGATTACATTTGCATTATGGCGATCTCTCCGACCCCGGAATTCTCACTGAAATCATGCATTCCATTGCACCAAATGAGATTTACCATTTAGGTGCACAGAGTCATGTGCGCGTTTCTTTCGACATGCCCGAATATACGGGTGATATCACAGCACTTGGTACAACAAGAATATTGGAAGCGATTCGTAGAAGCGGCATCTATACCAAATTTTATCAGGCATCCTCATCAGAGTTATATGGATCGGCTCCCGCCCCACAACATGAATTGACGCCATTCATGCCGCAAAGTCCATATGCAGCAGCGAAACTATATGCGTATTGGATGACAGTGAATTATCGTAATGCCTATAATATGTTTGCATGTAATGGCATTCTATTCAATCATGAAAGTCCGAGACGCGGTGAGATATTTGTTACAAGAAAAATCACAAGAGCGATTTCAAGTATTTTGGCGGGGAAGCAACAGACATTATACATCGGCAACTTGGATGCATTGCGAGATTGGGGTTTTGCCCCTGAATATGTTGCAATGATGTGGCTGATGTTGCAGCAAGATTCACCCGACGATTATGTAGTTGGTACAGGAGCATGTCACTCCGTGCGTGATTTCATCGCAACAGCTTGCTCTTATGCCGGAATTGAAATAGAATGGAAAGGCAGTGGCATTGATGAAAAAGCATATGCCAAATACGCTGTGGGTAATATCACAGCCGGACAATGCATCATTGAAGTTGATCCGAGGTATTTTCGTCCAACGGAAGTTGACAAATTGCAAGCGGATATTTCAAAAGCAAAAAAACAACTCGGATGGGAACCGGTTATCACATTTGAAGAACTCGTGCATATCATGATGGACCATGATCTTACTGCGAATGGAATAATCGCTCCGGGATTAGGAAATCAAGCGGTGATACAAAAAGGTTTTGATTGGACATCGCATGCATTTGCCAAATCAATAGAACAGTCCGCAAGAGATATTGGATAAAAAAAAAGTCGCTCATGTGAGCGACTTTTTACTTACCAGCTGAATCCGTCAGCCATGACTTCTTCGAGTTTTTGTCCGGGGCTATCGTCAATCTTACCATTTCCACTGACATATAATTGTCCATCAATCACTTCCATTTTGCATTTGATCACATCATTTACTGTGATGAAAATGGATGGAAGATCACGCAATTGGAACTTGTCTTTTAATGGATGATCATCTGTATGTGATTTCATTGAATAGATCACAATGCGATCATCAGGAATACCGGCATCCTTGAGAATGCGAATTGCTCTTGGAAATGTCTTTTTTGTTCCATCACATGAGCATGAGGGATTCACGAAGAAATAAATCTTCTGATTCTTGTTTCTAAATGCTTCTTTGATATCTCGCACTTTTGAATCATCCGGAGTATAAATGCTTTTTTCCGCATCAAACCAAGCATAACCGGCATTATTGCTGATTTGACTCAAACTGAGGAGTGTAGCAGAGCTTGTTGGCTCTGTATTCGTTGTGCATGATGAAAGTAATGTCATGCCGAATATGACAGCAAGGGCTGTAGATAGTAGTCTGTTCATATTTGTATCCTTAAGAATTCAATTCAAATTAAGAGAAATCTCTCAATTCATCATCGTATGATTTGTTCCCATTGTTTTTTCTGCCAAGATTTCCAATCAGATTTGCCATTGCGTGTGTTGATCATGAGCATTTTATGCTGTATCTGCTGATAAAAGTACTGCAATGTTTCAATGGAATTAGAAGCAAGTCTGCTATTTGGATTCCATGCACCATCCAATATGTTCCATAAGGCCTTCTCATTGAATGCATTGATGCGCTTGAGTGCATTCATTGCATTTCGGCGTGTCCAGAATTCAAAGGAAGGACCGGTATAATCTATCAAGGAATCGAGTGCAATTGCATCACCTTTGCTCGCGCGGATTTCCAATACTTTGATGCGAATTTGTGCATGAAGACCAATTTGTGTTTCAACGGTTTTTAAGTATGATGGAATGTCAGCCGGAAAAGCATCTGCCAATTTTTCGAGAGCAGTCGAGACGATTCCATAGGATTCATCTTTCAATAGATTTTCTACGGCGCTTTTCAATTCACGGGGTATGATTTTGAATCCATTCAAAGCGGTTTTTCTTACATCTTCAGATGGATCTTCCATTCCTTTTTGAATGAGAGCATATGCTTTTGGTGTTTTACGTTCCATCATTTGATTGAGCACTTCACTTTTCATTGCATGGAATTGTTCTTTCGCAAATACCTTCTCGAGCAATTCTTGTTTTGATGGATCATCGATTTCTTTTAATGCAACAAGTGCATCATAGCGATCAATCATGTTTGGTGCTTTGAGTGCTTGTTCACGCAATTCAGCAAATGATTTTTTGAATGTGATGCGCTTTAGCACATTACTTGATGGATCGAATAATGTGAAGGCAATTTCTTTATTACCCGGATTTGGCACGAGTACATTATTGAATGTTTTGTCAATCCAAGCTGTTTTGCTGTCTTTTGTTCCATCCTTATAGTGAACTTCAAATACAATAGGCATTGCGAATGGTTTTGTGAGTTCATCTTGTGGATGAATTTGTTCGATATGGAATACGGTATTTCTGATATTCTCTTTGACGACTTCCACATAATTCACGGAATAATGAGGTTCACCGCCTTTGTATAACCATTGTTCGAAGAACCAATCAGGACTTAAACCAAGTGTGTCTTGAAAGGCGAGATATAAATCATTGGTTTCAACATTTCCATAGGGATGCTTTTCCAAATAATGTTTGATCACTCTACGCACTTCATCTTCGCCATAAACATACATCATCATGTCGATGACTGTAGATCCTTTTGGATAGATCCTCGCTGAACCGGATGATGGATGGACAATTGGGAGTCTGTCTTTTTCTCCGGCTGACAAAGCTGAGTTTTGTTCACCGCGACGATTCCATTGATAGGCATCTTCACCGAAATATTTCTTTGCATCAGGCATCACGGGGCCGGTATATCTTCTGAAGAAATATTTAGGGTAGAATGTTGCAAAACTCTCTTGTAGCCACACATGCTGTTGAGAGCGTGCTGTTATGAAATCTCCAAACCACTGATGCGTGAGTTCATGCACATTCGTTGCGATATAACTTCTGTCTTTGAATCCACGATTATCAACAAAAGAAAAATCACCAAAAGTTGTGGCAGTCGTATTTTCCATCGCGCCGAATGTAAAGTCCTGAACCATGGCTTGTGCATAGGTTTTCCAGGGATATGGTACGCCGATATATGACTCTAGCCAATCCATCATTTCTGTGGAGAAGCGATATGTTGGTTCAACTCTTTCAGGGAATTCAGGATAGTAATACAATTTGTGTTTGATACCGGAAGCAGATGCTCTTTCTTCGATGGCAAAGTGACCCACAATCAATGTGAGTAGATATGGAGCATGTGGCTTATCTATGCGATAATGCCATGTTTTCGTATTATCACTATTATCTTTTGCTGAGATGAGATTTCCATTGGAGAGCACTTCATATTCTTTGTCGAATGTCGTATATGTTTCAGTAATATACTTATCATTCATCTCATCATACATTGGAATCCATGCACGATTGTCAATGCCTTGACCTTGCGACCAAATCTGTTTTCTTGAACGATTTGTCGTATCATTCCAGCCGATGAAGTAGAGTCCTTTTCTCGGGCTTGCCTCATACACAAATGAAATTGAATCAGTGGAATTCCACTTCATATTCAGTGGATAGACAGTGATTTCATTGCCGGTATTTTTATGTCGGACAGGTTTTCCATTCAACATTGCTTCCTTGATCGTGATGTCAAGAGCATCAAAAACGATGGAATCAACATTTTTGCGAAGTGGTGTGAATACATGTGTGACCATTCCTTTCACCAAACTTTGTTTTGGTTCAAAGGATAATCGCACAGACATTGTAAGCATGTCAATGGAATGCTCTCTGGGCTCACTTCCCACCTCTTTGACGCGTGTATTAATTGGGATGGCAACTTGTGCAAAGAGCATGGATGCATTGAGCATCATGAATAGGGCAAGAAGTACATTGAAGTACATTTCAACTCCAAAATGAATGGCATAAAGCACACAAATTTACAATAAATCACTATTCTGAAGCTATCCCAAAAAGCAAAGAGCCATGGATTGATGTCCATGGCTCTTTTTACTTGAGTGATAAGCAATCGTTTATCGTACAATGGTGAATGTCTGTGTAGAAACTTTGCCATTCATGTTCATTGTGCAGAGATATGTTCCCGGTGTAAGATGTTCAATATTGATAGGAATATCTGTATATCCTCTGTCAACTGAAATCTTGAAAGCAGGAATCATGCTTGTTCCGAGAATTGAATGTATTTCAATCATTGCATCACCTGGCATAATGCTCATGACACGAGCATTGATTTGATCGCTTGCGGGATTCGGCATGATTTGTTGTAAACCAAATGTTGCCACACCTGTAATTGTACCTTCATCTTCCACAGATACAGGAACCAATCGTACCTTCATGGTATCTGATTTGATCTCACCACATTGATCATTGATGACGCACCAATAAGATCCGCTATCTAATGAAGTTGCATTGCCTTTGAAATATCTTGCTTCGGTTGCACCGTCAATTTTTTCACCATTCTTATACCATTGATAGCGCAGAGGAGTTACACCGGCGGCATATACATCCAATGAGAGATTTTTGGTGAGATTGATAACCACATTTTTCGGTGATTGACTCAATACAACCAATTCTTGAAGAGCTGTTATTGTTGCAATGTTTGATGCCTTTGTACCACAGATGGCAGTTACGATTACACGGTACTGACCGATCAAATCGCGTGACATGAGAGGAACAGTATATGTTGCTTCACTTGCACCAACAATATTGGTGTCATTTCTTTGCCATTGATATGTTGTCTGTTCACCTTGTGCTTCTACGGAGAAAGTATATGGCTTATTCATACATACTTGCTCTGATGCGGGATGCTTTGTGATTTCAGTTGCTTGATACAATTGTATTTTCACCGGATTGGAATAGAATCGAGCATTATTTGCAACCACAATAACCTCAAGTACATAATTGCTTGAAGTGTCTCTCATTGATAAGCTATCAATGGTCAAAGTTGAAGAAGTTGCGCCTTTTATAGTGCTGGTTTCTTCAACAGGAATGAATGTTGCTCGCTTCCATTGATATGCCAATTCCAAACCTGCGATTGTTGGATAGACCTCGGCAGAAACAAACACATTTCCATTCAAGCAAGATGCTGTATCGCGGGGTTGACTTACGAATAATACACCGGGCATATAGATTCCCGCAATCGCACTTGTGTCTGAACCACATCCACCTTCGACGATGACGCGATATCGAGCACCTGTGTCAGCAACTTGAATATTTCTCAATACAAGTCTTGGAGTATTAATGCCGGTAACTGTATTTGTATTCACGGTATACTCAACGGTATCTCTAAACCAGCGATATTTCACGGCATGTGTCGGCGGAAGGTTTGCAACTTCAGCACCAATGTCAAAAATTGCTGTTCCACCTTGAACGGTATATTGATTTTGTAAATCATTCAAAATCGTTGTGCGTGTTGAAATCAACAATTGTGCTTGATTCGTGATTACGCTATCTGCTCCGGAATTGGATTTGATGATACAGCGATAAAATCCTTCATTCTGAAATGTTGCGCGATTGATCACAAGCGTGTCATTTGTTGCACCATTAATAATCCTTCCATTTATGGTCCATTGATATGTCAATTGACCCTTGAATGTTGCATTTGCAGTGACAAACAACAAAGTTGTTGTTGTATCACATGTGACGGTGCGAACGGGTTGTTGAAGAATGGTTATCACCGGAATGATTTCATCAGCTCCCATATAACTATTTCTTCTTTGATCTCCATCGATGTCTTTATTCACGATTTGCTTAACAGTTTGATCACCAAACAACTGTACATCAACTTCATTCAAATGGAGTCCATCATTTGCGAATATGACTTTTTTGGATAATGAGTTGATATCCTTGGAAGTGGCTGAGCGCCATTGTGGCAAGGATACGAATTGTGTTGTGTTGATACCTTCACTGATTTGTCCAACTCTACCTGAATCAGTTTGAATGAGATTAAAGTCTGAAATCACAAGAGGGAATGATTGAGCAAGAGTATAAGAAACAGAAATCCCAATTGCTCTATTTGGATTGGTCAACAAATTATTCAGTGCTGTTATAGTGCTTCCACCGTTTATGCTGAGCAATGAGGCATCAAGTGAGCGATTTGCACCATGCACTGTATTGTGAAGAATGCTTGCATAACCTGTATTCTTCAAAGTGATGCCATTGGCATTGGAAGTTGAATCACCAACTCTTGCCATATTATTGCTGATCGTCGTTGTTGTTTGTTGATTACCCGGAACTTCAATCACTGAAATTGCAGATCCACTTCTCAAATGTGAAATCACATTATTTGTAATTGTTGTATTTCCACTTCCTTTTACAAGTGTGATACCTGCAATTGCACTTGAACCCGGTTCAAAATTATTACCTGTGATAGAAACAACTTGCGTATTGCGGATATGAATTCCACCTTGCTTGAATTGTTTGAATTGATTTCCTGTCAATGTGCTATTAATCGGGGTCAATGTTGTGTCATAAGCACTATGAATGCCATAATCTCCGCCGATGAACATTGAATTTGTGATTTTCAATCCTTCGGTTTGATTCAAGGCATCGATGCTGATTCCATTTCCTGAAGCCATTGCAGGAATTTCAATATTTACATTATTGAAGGTGATATTTGTATTGGTATTTGTCATGCTGATAGCATTGCCCAAAGTACCGGACTTTGAAGCAAAATTCAATCCATCAAAATGCATATTGTCTGTGCCATTCAATTGCATGACATAATGACGCTCTGCATATTGCGAGGTAAATGTGATGTCAGGAGCTTGATTTTGTGCGGGATCGCGTTTGAATATAACGGGTTTCATCACATTGGAACCGGGAATCTCATTCATCGCGATTTGTCCATCATAGATTCCGGGACGAACATGAAATACCACTGAATCCATAATTCCCCAATTGGAAATATATTGAGTTGCAAGTGCAACAGTCGTGAAAGTCGGTGAAGGGGAAACACCGCCAATTGTATATGTTCCTTTAAGAAGTGCAGGTCCGATAGATCTCGTAAATGCATTATTTCCTTGATTGCCATCTTGCTGACCATTCGGAGTCATTGCAACTGCTGTCAATTCAACAAGTCTTGCAGGAGTAAAATTCAGTGAATCAAGCGAAACATTCATTGTGGCACCGGGAGCCAATGGACCGGGCAAACTCTTTGATGAAAGTTTTGAGTTTCCTGAATACAATTCAATTGTAGCGGATGTAACTGTGTTTGAACCGGTATTTGCAATCGTTGCGGAGATTTGTCTGAAGCCCGGAGCAAAAGGCACGGCAGGAACATTAACTGCAATCACTGCAAGATCATTTTGCGCGATGTCCAAGATTCTCGCCATATAAAAATCATCTCCGCCTCTACCAGTCAGAGTGAATGGTGTGAGAGTTGTTTCAAAACCATGTGCACCGGTGATATAAGCACTTCCTGAACCATTATTCGAGATAGACTCAACATTGTCATTTGAACTTGAACCTGCTTGTTGCGCCCATTGAATAGCACCGGAAGTATTTAATTTCAATACATATACATCGGTTCCACCTCTTGATGAGAGCGTGGTTGCGCCAAATGTTGCATTGCCTGAGAATGTTCCTGTTGTCATGACATTACCCGTGATGTCAACGCTGACACCGGCGCAATTGTCATCACCTTGAGCACCAATCAATTTAGCCCAGTCAACAACTCCTGCAGGTGATACTTTTGCAAGAAAGCCATCTGTACCGCCTTGTGATGTAAGTGCAATTTGTCCTACATTGAAATTGCCTGTCGACATTCCGGCGAGATATAGATTACCTGCATTGTCAATTGACAAATCATCGCCGGCATCAATGCCGGTACCACCCATATTTGAGATCCATAGGGGTTCAAATGTATTCAATGAATAGTTTGCTAGAAATATGTCCGACGCACCATTTGAGGTGAGTGTATCATTGTGGAATCCTGCTTTTCCGGAGAATGTACCTGTGAATGCAAGTCCGGCGGGATGAAGCAGAATGTCTGCTGATATATCATCTCCGGAACCACCACCACGAGTATGAGAAATGATCTTGCCTTGCTGATCAAATTTGAAGAGTATGATATCCTTGCCACCCGCACTTGCATAAGTGAGTGTATCCAAAGTTTTCGTGACAAAGGTCAAGGAATCAGAATATGTTGCGGTGAGATACACATTTCCCAAGGCATCACATGTCACGCCGGTTCCCATATCATCACCGACACTTCCGAGATTTCTCACCCAGCTAAGAACCCCGCCTTGTGAATATTTGGCGATAAACAAGTCTTTATTGCCATTACTTTCAAAAAATACACCGCTAATTCCGGCGGTGGATTCGAAGTAACCCGTGGCATAATAATTACCTGCTGCATCGCTTGTGACTGCAAGAACGCGTTCATTTCCGGGACCTGCAATGCGATTGACCCATGCTGCTTCGCCAATGGAATTGAAGCGGATCATGAGTCCATCCTCACCTCCACTTCCGGGAATATTCAATTGTCCAAATGTGATTGAACCTGAAAAATACCCGCCTGCATAAATGATGCTTGGTGAATGTCGATGTATGGACATCCCTTTGTCTGATTGCGTATTCCCACCGTTTCTGGCCAAATCCCAGCCCGGGACTTGTGCATTTAAGCCCGAAAACATGAGGAATAACAGCGCAAAAAACACCGAGTTCAGGCTGTGATTCATACTATATCCTTGAAAAGTATATAAAAAGTCTATGTCATGGGATTCGGTCCAATATCTGACCGACATACGATATATGAATTCTGTAACAGACTTCAGAATATGAAGCGGAGGATCTCAGGCCATTTCGTGAAGAGAATCACGCGATAACCAAGGTATGTCCCCACTCCAATCATGGTGAGACCAGCAAATCGCTGAATACGCATCGTGAATTCAACGGAAAATTTGGCCTTGAAATGCAGGAGTACACGCAGGAGAATATACATCCATGCAAAGTTGCCAATTCCAAATCCAATGGAATATAGGACGCTGTCCAACGAAGAAACCGCAATCATATTGCTATGCTGCACAAACATGCAGGTATAAGCCAATGATGGCAGAAATGTGGGATTGGCAATATTTGCTAGAGCAATTGCTATACCAAGGAAAAATGGACCCCCATGCTTTAATCGCTCCATTAACCGTTTTAATGGCGAAACAGCTATAGTATTAGCCATTTCCGGGCTTTGAGAAGAAAATTTTGGAGTTTTGAATTGCAATAGCCCAAAAATGAACATTGCTGCTACGCAACAACCCTGAAACAAAAGCATCGCGAAAGGATATTCATCGAAAAAATACTGAACTGAACCGAAGACTGCCGTTGTGAACAACATGGCCAACAAACAGTAAAGAACATCCATCAAAGATGCACCAATACTGATGAGTATGCCTCCTCTCTTGTCATTATTCAAAGCAATGCGTATAACAGACACTCCCACCGGACCAGGTGGAATGGCTAGTACGAAACCGACAGCAATGCCAATGAGAAGAGAAATTATCATAGGCAGAAACACATGCCTCATCAGTATAACATGGAGCTAACCCCTGAAGGTAGCTTATTTTGTAATGTAAACTTACAAAATTGGACATGCCCTGCCAAAAGTGTCAGGACAAGTGAGAAAAAACTTGCACACTTTTGAAAGTGTGATGTGATAAAGAGAGTTGATAATCCATTTCATAATTACTACTTATTACTTGAAATCATGTTTTTAGGACTTTGGCATAAATTTTTCTTTTGTGAGTGAAAACATTGCATGGTAATTTGCATGCGATTCTGTTCCACATCATTTGCGACTGCCTATTCTTCTTACGATACATGTCTTTTAACACTTGGTTGGACATGAAAGCACCAAGACCGAGGAACTTTATCCTTTATTAATCGGTCTGACAATTGGAACAGCATTCATCCCACGCCATGTACATTTTGTAAGGAGAATCAATGACACAGTCAGCAATACATACAATGACCATGATCAAGGGGATTATTGTTTGCATGCTGTGCATTTTCATCTCGAATGGAATGCAGGCCAATCAGGGACTTCCAAAGAGCGCCATCATTCAATCAGATTTGAAAAAGTTCACTGTTCGGTTGAAAGTCGAAATCATTGGATATGACACAATCCAAACAGTTGATGGTCAAACAACGATTTTTCCGCAAATCAAACATGCAATCAGAAAGGGAAATCCAGGATCTCCCTCAGAAATTGTCTACTCAATTCCTCTCACAGTACCGAGTGAACAGCATTTTTCATTGCACTCATGTAAAACCGGAATGATTCAAAAAATCCAAGGTTTGATATCACCGGTTCCCACACTTGTAAAAGATTCAGAGAATATCTCAGGTTTCATTCATCGAATTGATGAAGCCCTTTATGCAATTGAAGACAAAACCAATTGGGCTGAGATCACCTATTCAGGAATTGCTCGTAATAGGCATATCGCACATCTGAATATCAAAGCTCTGAGAGTAAATACCATCACAGGAATACTGGAAATTCCCAAGACAATTGAATGCACTGTGATCTTCAATCCAACCAATATGAATTCCTCGATAATCGCTGATGGTTTTGATGATATAGATATATCCGCAAACCATAATGAAACAAGATCTTGGTTAGTTGATAAGCAGTCTGCATTTGCCAAAATCATTCCAAAGACATTGAAACTCAATGGACCATGGGCAAAGGTGAATGTCAATCAACAGGGCATTTGCAAATTGGATAAATCAGCACTCGCATCGGCAGGAATCAATGTTGGAAAGGATCAGATCGCGACAATAAAAGTATTCGGTCTCGGTGGCACAATGCTACCCGAAAATGTTGACTCAGCTTTGGCAAATACAATGTCCGAACAGCCAATCATTGTCAAAACAAATAATGATGGCGAACTCGATGCCATTTATTTCTATGGCGAACCTGCAAAAGGTTTTCGATTAGATACAGATGAAGCAGGAAAGAATCTTGATTTCAGACATTTCACACATCCTTATGACAAAGAATCTTCTTACTTGATTACCATTGGTGGTGCTGCCGGATTACGCGCACAAGCGATTCCCGCGATTACAAATGATTCAGTGAAATTCAGACCTTCAACATTCATGTCTCGCACATTCAATGAAGAAGAATTGATGAATGCATTCTCAGCACCTTCAGGAAGAGTGTGGTTTGGAAAGTCGATTGAATCAATTTCTCCCAGAATATTTACGACTTTGCTTACGGATTTTGCGAGAATTGATTCAGTAGTATATCGATACAAAGTTGTTAGCAAAACAAAGTCCGATGGACAACTCACTGTCAGTGAACAGAATAATCAAATCGATGCTGTAACTATCCCTGGCACGAATCCATTCAACAATTACTATAACTATACCGAAGCAATCGGAACACCATTGCGTGAAGTAAGTATCTCTTCAAGCGCAATAGCTCAAGACAATCGTTCCGTATTACGATTCACCTATCAAAGTCCACAAGGTGGCATTGCTTCAACAGCAATTGTTGATTGGTTTGAAATACTCTATCCTCGAACACTTACTGCATCGAATAATCAACTCGAAGTATTTTCAGATGTGAAGAGAAATGGTGGAACAGAATATAATGTGTCAAGATTTGCATCTCAGGAAATTCTAGGTTTTGACATCACGGATCCACGCCACCCACAATTATTGGAAAATGTGTCCACAACCGGTGGTATTT
>Ga0209770_10000053_pt1 | contig 65012 bp, 73 predicted proteins | sample LauGreSu1BDMLBDD_2_FD_187572 | JGI IMG/M metagenome (GOLD analysis project Ga0209770, IMG submission 187572) | Freshwater lake microbial communities from Lake Michigan, USA - Su13.BD.MLB.DD (SPAdes) (version 2) | ecosystem: Environmental > Aquatic > Freshwater > Lake | place: Lake Michigan, USA... | reverse complement strand
TACGCTGTCGTAACGGACATGCCTATGTGTTGTAAATGTAGGGAAGTGCTTGTACTCAAACGCAATGAAGCTGCCTTTTCTGTTGAACTTCATGATAACAATGTTAAGGTCATTGTCATCGGCAGCTTCAATGGTCTGGTCTATCCAGTTGTCTAAGAGTGTTATCTTACCTGACGCGAAAAGCTGGTGGAACGGAAACTCGGCATAGCTTTTGCATTCTATGTTGAGATGCTTCCAGTCACTTGGGGGAGTGATGTCGCCCTTCATTGAGCGTATCTGCCCTTCGTGCAAGAATTCTTTGCGAACAGCATTTTTGCCACCCACGTATGCACCGCTGGATGGAACACGTATGAACGATGCTCCATACAGTTCGGACAAGAAATTTGCGACATCTCTTTCCCAGGACTTACCTTTGTTTTTGCTTTTCGACGCCATGTGTACTTTGATTTATGCCATGAACCTGTTTATCAGGCCTTCTTATCGGTCATAGCAGTTTTCTCTACCATGATTTCCTTGCGGCGCTCACCAGCTGCCTTGCGGATGTCGCCTAGCGCCTTACGTGCGCGACTTGCAGCCGCCTTGACGCCCTTGCCAGTGAACTTAGCGTTCTCGTCGAGATACGTTTGAAATGCTTCTGCAATAATGTCGTGATTGCTTTTTGTTTGTTCGGTCATTTTCATGCCTCCACCATATCCACATCCGTCGAGAACGTGGTAAATCCGTTTTCTTTGACAACCTGCAAACTGTTGTTCACACGTGTTATCAATTCATCTCTATGAGATATCAAGAAAACATTCTTCTTTGATTCTCTGCTGAACTTCTTGAGCACGGCCAGTGCGGCGTCTACGCCAACTGGATCCATACCTGAATCTACAAGCTCGTCGATGAACAGCAAATTACAAGGAAAATTCAAACTCTCAAACACGTCTCTGAAACTCCAACTCAATCCAAGAATGAGTCGGTTACGTTCTCCTCGGCTGAGGTTATCAAAGTCAAATTCTTGTCCTAGCATCTTGATACCAACAGTAAGGTCGCTTTGGAAATTGACCTCATGTGGCAACTGTAGCAATGTAAGATAGTGATTCAACCTGTGATTCAAATAGCTCAAGTTCTGCTCAATAATGCGACGTCGCACAAATGAGTCCTTGTTAGTAAGCAATTTATACAAGAACTCTTGGTGTTCAAGTTTCTTGTTAAGAACGTTGATTGGGTTCCAGTCAACTTCTGCTAGTGCTTTGTTGCGCAATGTTTCAATCTGATCCTGATATGGATCCGTGTCCGCATCACGCTGTACCAATTGCGATTTTAGGTTTTCCAAGCTACTTTTGTGGTTCACAGCATCATTTATGTCGGTGTACCGAACATGTGGTGCTGTGCCCAAAACACCAGATTCTTCAATCTTTGTTTTGGCCTCCTGCTCCAGCGCATGTTCACGCTCTAGATCATCTGCCACGCTCATCATTGCAGATTCCAGCTCGGAGATCATGGATGTTTGTTGGTCATCATGCAAGCCCTGTCCGCAAGCATGACACTTGTGATCTTTTGCTTTATCGCATGCGCCAGTTAACTCTACCAACTGCCCGCTCAGACGCTTTACTGCGGCCTGTGCATTTGCCAAGTCCTTGGTGTAACGCTTGATCTTTTGCTCTTTTTCTTTCCATGCAGTCAGTGCTGAATGGTTTGCAAGTTCTTGGTCAATGTCAATGGTTTCAAGTTCGTTGATCGAAGCAACCAGCTTAACCATGTCTTCATCTTTTTTCTTGACCCAGATGCGACTGCGACGTTCAATGTCCTCAATTGATGCTTGGATCTTGGCATTGGTTTCTTGCAGTGCCCTGATTCGGAATTCTTCTTCTTTGATGCCATCTCTAGTGTGGCGCATGGCTTCTTTGAGTAGCTCTGCTTTTTCACTCAGCAGTGTGATACCAAGAAGCTCTTCAATGATCTCTTTTTGATCATTGTTCTTCATGCTAAGGAAAGGTTCGTTGTAGGTGTTCAGCGCCAGGATGTGTTTGAACATTTCGTGGCTCATGCCCAGGATGCGCTCTACTGCTTCCTGGGTAAGTTTGTTTTCGCCCTGTCCTTCGTTTGTGCCTGCTTCGTTTACTTCGTCATCGTCAACTGCGAAACGAAATATGTTGGGCTTGCGTCCACGTTCAATGCGATAGGTGTGGCCATTCTTTTCAAACTCCACAGTGACCAGCATGTTCTTGTCGTTGGTCTTGTTGATAAGATTGTCTTTGCGGATGTTGCTGAGCGCATTGCCATATAGCGCATAGCTGAGTGCATTGACGATTGTGGTCTTGCCCACACCGTTACGTGCGCCTTCACCACCCATGTCCATGTTAAGGCCAATGACTAGGGTGAGGCCATGCTGGTCTAGATTTACCGCTTGGGTAACATTACCAACAGACAGGAAGTTCTTTACTGTGAGATTTTTAATTGTCAGCATTGATTGTCCTGCATTATACTGTAAGACCGTTGTAGATGTCAACCAACATCTTCTTGTCGATCACATCCGAGTCAATGGCATTTAATTGCGTCATGACGATTTGATCAACGCTTTCAAATTTCACATCCTCAGCAGTCCATTCTTTGGCATGCTCTTCTTTCTTTGCAGGAATCAGTGTAAGATCTCTGCAACCGTATTCTTCCATGAATGTTTTCTTAAGGAACTGTGCTTCTTCGTAGCTGATATCAATGTCAATGCTGATACGAGCAAAGGTGTTTTTGTCAAGCACCTTGGCCGGATCATCAACTACATTTCCTAGTGTAAGAATGCGAAACTTGGGTGCATCTGGCCAGCTCTTGTACTCTGGCTTGCCACCCCAGTCCAGCAACATCATGCCGCGCTCATCATCCCAAGCATCAGCAAAGTTGTGCGGGAATGGATTGCCCATGTACACAACATTGCCTTTTTGCTGACGCTTGTGGAAATGTCCAGAGAACACAAGTTCTTGGTTTGGAAAATGTCCTGCATTGAGTCCGCCGTGATCAGGCATTTCAACCATGGCATTCATCTTGAAGCTGGGCAACTCAAAATGTCCAAAAACATATCGGCTGTCCAGCTTCTTCATGTTGGTCCATTCTTCTCCAACCAACCACGGAACAATGGCAACGTCTCCTTCGATTATTGTTTCATTGACCATGGTGATGTTGGGCAAGTATTTGCCAAATGGCAAGCTGTGGATCTCGCGCTTTTCTCTATAGAACAAGTCATGATTGCCAGTGATAAAGAACACACGATCAAAACTCTTGCTGAGATACTCAAGGTTACTCACTGTGTAGTTCAGTGTACTCACATTGACTGTTGATCTATTGTTGTGCCAGTCACCAAGAAAAATACAAGTCTCAGCACCGGCTGCTTGTGCTTCCTTTACAAACCATTTGACAAACGCTTCGCAGTCGTCGTTGTGTGTGCGACTGTTACTGCGCATACCAAAGTGAATGTCCGTGAAGCAAGCTGCCTTCTTGAATAATTGACCCATTGTGTTCCTGTTAGTGAAGTGTTTCTAGTGTCTTTAGACACCGCGAGATTTCATCCTTGATATACAGTTTCTTCTTTTTCAGTTCATGCGCATGTGGAGTATCGTTTAGATGTTGTTTTTCTAACACAAGCAACTCGTTTTCTAGTTTCTTGTGTGCATCTTTAAGATGCTTAATATGATGCTTCAAACTTTCTTGATGCAAGATATACTCCTTTATTAAAGATCGCCTTCTTTGCGATGTTCGCTGCCAGCAACATTGAACACATCGCCGTAACGTGCTTCTAGCTTGGCAATGTTTTCGTAAATCACTTCGTCTGGATTAAGGCCCAGTGCACGACATGCATTGACCCAGTACCACATAATGTCGCCCAGTTCGCGCTTGAGGTGATGCACAACATCGTGCGTAAAAGGTTTGCCTTGGAAGAAAATCTTCTTGGCAATTTCTTGGAACTCTCCGCCTTCGCTACCAATTCCCATAGCCGCGGTAAGAAACAGCGGAACATTGAGATCTGGCGCACCTTCGGCAGAAGTCTGTTCTTCTAGTTCTCTACAACGACCAATAAAGTCATGTAGGTTATTGCTTTGTGGGCTAGTGATGCGCTCAACAAAGTCCTTGTAGTGTTGCATGTCCATATTATACTTCTTCCTCATCTTTTGCACCTTCGCTCAAGGCAGCATTGCGCTCTCTTGTGGCTACTTGTTGTGCTTGATATTCCAACTGACGTGACCAGCTTGGCATCTGTCCTGCATCTTGCAAGAGATCGTCTCTGATATTTTGATTTTTCTTTTCCATGTTGAGCACACGGGTAAAGCTGTTGGTAATTGCCGCGGTGTAGTAAGCAAATGGGTTGGAACTTTTGCTTTCATCAAATTGCAATCCAATTTGGCTGAGCTGTAGCAGGGCCTGACCTCTCATTTCTTCTACGTATGTATACCCGCGCCAGTTTGACCTCATGCTGTATCGTTCGCACAGCTTGATATACATCCTGGCAAGATTATCAACCACTTTGCCATGACCAACGCTGAACTGTCCTTTTTTGAGATCGCCTTTCCAGTGACTTCGAGCAACCTCAATCCATTCGTCCTCAATCTTGATCCAGTGTTTGAATGGCGGAAAATTTACTTTAGAGTGCAGGTCAGCTGTGATCTTGGGCTTGTTTTTCCTACCAGGTTCAACAGGAATATGATCAAAGCTGGATGTGCGTATCACCAGTTCTTCTACGGGTATTTTCTTGGCGTCAGGCAAAAACTGATCCAGTTTTGGCTTTAGCCCTTTTTGCCCAGTTTCGCGCCATTCTCGATCTGCTATTTCCAGTGCTTGCGCCGCTTGCCTATTGGCACGATTCTCTCTCGCTGTGGTGATTGCTCCCTTAGGAAAAGCCACATTTTTGCGATTATGGAACTTGGCAAGATCATCAATAATCAAATCATAGTAATAGTACTCTGGACTTTTTACCCAGCAATAAGTCATCTTGCTGTGGTGGATTTCTTTCAACAGATCTTTGTTTGATAGATATATTGTTTTTGTGGGTGAAGTTGTCATGTATAACAGTATACTTTTTTAGTTAGTGGATGTCAACCTCTTTAAGATACCAAATGCAATAAAGCTGGGTTTTTCAAAGCACTAAATAGTTTATCATGCCTATTACCACCGCCAGACTCGCAATGCGAGCAGATCCAAATACAGTGCTAGGAGCCGAAGCCGCTAACAGTCCTCTGCTGGGATTTTTACGAACCGCAGGTCCACGAGAAAACGGCACAAACGCTGTTTCTCAAACGATCGAAGGAGTGACCGACTGGGTAAGAGGTAGACTGGGTGGCAATGCTGCCGGCGGCGGAAACAGTCTGGTATTAAATTTTCCGTATACTCCTGTGATACGAACAGGAACAGAAGCAATGTATACAGAAATGGAATTAACGCATACCAATTATCAGCCGCATGCTTTCAATCGTTCTCAAATTCAAAATATCAGCATCCAGGCCAAATTTACATCACAAACAGATCTATGGGCTAAACACAGTTTGGCAGTGATCCATTTCTTGCGCACAATAACCAAGATGCGATATGGCGCAGGCGACCCATTGAGGGGTGCACCACCACCCGTGCTTAGTTTCACAGCATACGGAAGATACATGTTTGAAAATGTACCAGTGGTGGTCAAAAGCTTCAATATCACACTACCAGATGACGTGGATTACGCAGAGTTGAATGTGGCCGGACAGTATCATGCTGTACCCACATTGTTCACCGTTGACATTGAGCTAATGGTTCAACGTGCAGTTGGTCCAATCAAAGATGAATTTACTCTGGGTAAATTTGCAGGTGGACAGTTAGCTGAAAAAGGATACATCTAATGGCAGTTGTATATGATTCACGTAGCTTTTACGCCAAGACAAACATGAAGTCAAGCTATCTTGACTATACCAATGCACCAGCAATCGTTTTAGACAGCGAGCAATCGCAGTTGATCATTGATCGCAAGTATCACAATCGACCAGACAAGTTGTCATATGATCTTTATCAAAGTGCAAAGTACTGGTGGGTGTTTGCTGTGTGCAATAGAGATGTGCTAGAAGATCCAATTTGGGACTTTGTTGCTGGGTTGCAGATATTGGTTCCTAGCCCACAATCAGTTCAAAGGATTGCCTAATGCCAGTAACAACACAGAGACTTTTTCCAAAGTTAACCTTTGACCAAAACACGCTGAACAAATACACCAGTGTTGATTATCGACTGCGTCTAACAGCAATGAAGGATGCAGAATCAGCATTTTCATATGATCCCAGTAGAGGAATCACACTGGCAGAATCAGCGACCACCAGCAGATTTATTTTTTCAGATCTGGAATTCAAACAAAATTATTCACTGACACCCAATGCTCGGTCTAGCTTTATTGTGAACGGAACCATGACAATCATTGATCCAAGTGGGTTCAAGTTCATGGATGCCATGGTAGATTCCGCATCTACACTTGGCGTAAAAAACGGTATCATCAACGCAAGATATCTACTGGAAATCGAATTCGTAGGTCACAAGGATGACGGATCGGTTGTGATTGAACCAGACCGAGGTGTTTATGTTGTTGCCATAATGAAAGCCGAAGTTCGACTGACAGAAAAAGGCGGCGAATTCAAATTACAATTCTCCGGCACCGATGGCGATGCATTACGACATGTGAACGTTACTTTACAGACAACAAAAACCATCCAGCATGCCGGGCATTTCAAAGACTTCATAAAAGAACTTGAAACCATGCTGAATGAGGAAGAAGCCAAAAAAGTAGGAAAAGGCGATCAGGAGTTTCCAAACAAATGGAAATTTATACTAGAACCCTATATTGAATCTAGTCCGCATTTCAAATTTGCCAGTCAGTCTGCCAACCAGCAATATAGAGATCGAACACAACGTCCAATGGATGGCAGCAACGGGCAACTAAATGCCACACGCGAGGGCTCAACGATATTGCAAGTGATTGACAATGCCATGGCAGACACAGATGCCATGCGACTAGGGCTAAACCAAGACGGCACAGTGAGCGATCCATTGCGAGTTGTTGATCAAGGCACAGCATCTGCAGATCTAAAAAAGATCAAGCAGATGTATAGAATTGACAGTCACGTACAGCTACAAGACAAGTGGGACAGCATAACCAACGATTATGTGAGAGAATTTTACTACTATATTTTCTTGACAGACGCAGATACCAATGCTTTCTTCTATGGTCCAGTGAATCAAATACCTCCTGCAGAATATCAAGAAATTGTAAAACTTAGACTGGAAAATGCAGCCTATATAAATCATCTTAGAAGAAAATATGACTATTACTATACAGGATTGAACAGCGAAATATTAAAGTTTGATCTCAAAGCTGAATTTGTCATGTTTGTTGCTGAACATTTACATAGGCAATATTCGCCGGGATCAGGTACTGCGCCAGGTCCAGGCGCAACTGGTCGCCCAGGTCAAGCACCTCGTCCAACAAACGCACTACCGGTCAATCCAAATGCACCAACCAATGCCGCCGGCAGGAAGTTGGTATATGCGGAAGATGCTCCAGGATTGAAGCAACAGTCAACAGGTGGAAGATTGAACTCGTCAGCAGACAGCGGCATGGCAGGAGGTCAAGTAGTTTTCCCTCATATTTTCAGTTATGACAACAGCAACGTGGATCAAGGCACAGCGTCACAAGATCCGTCAGCAGACGAACGTCGTCGCATGAAATTCCAACACGTGTATGATGCTATGTCGTACACTGGCCCAGATTTCTTGCGCCTACAAATGACCATACGCGGAGATCCCTATTGGTTTGGATCAGCCAAGCCCATATATGCACAGCTTGGTTTGTCCAATGCTGCCGGTAACCCAACAGAAAGAATATCTCGTGCAAACTTTTTCCTTGGTGCACAACGCATATATGTAGAAGTTCATTCAGCGGATCTGGCTGCACAAGACGATGCTGGCCTCACGCCAACCAACAGAGCAATGTCGGGCGTGTATTATATCATGGAATGCAAAAATAGATTTGTTGGTGGTCGATTTGAGCAAGAACTCAGTTGCACAAGAGATCTGCATGTGTTTGGCAAAGCAATGATAGATGCCATACAAAGCGCCACAACAAACCCAATCAGATAATATAGGAAGCACACATGGCAAGACCAAATAACACATCAGATAGAGGAACAGTAGCACCAGCGTTCCGCGATGGCAACAGCGGACAGAACAACAATGCATTTGGTTTTTACACAGCCAAAGTAATGAACAACATTGATGCTCTTAAATTAAATCGTGTGCAAATACACGTTCCGGCATTTGGTGGTCTTGAAACAGATTCAAAAAGTTGGCTAACAGCTCGTCCAATGTCACCGCACGGTGGAGTCACACCCAACACTGGTAACCAAACAGATTTTGAAAAAGTGCAGAAAGCATATGGTACATTTACGCCTGCACCAGACATAGGAAGCACAGTCACAGTTGCATTTCTAGATGGCAATGTCAACCAACCTGTCATCGTTGGATCCTTGTTTCAGGACAACCTTATACATTCATTGCCGGGCATTGGCACAGGAAAATACAAAGACAAGAATGGAAACATAGTTGAAGGTCCTGTAACAGAACACAATCATTCTACCCAGACTGATGTACCAACAGAAAGAGTGCGGCACAGGACACTTGATGATGCAATCAAAAAGCAAGGACTAGACCGAGATCCTTACCGCGGTCCGTCTACCAGTTCAAGTCAGCGCGAAAGCCCAAGTCGTGTGCATGGTATGTTAACACGAGGTCAGCAACAGTTTGTCATGGACGATGGAGACGCCGACGGCAATAATCGTTTAATACGTCTGCGTACACGTAATGGCGCACAGCTATTGTTGAGCGACAGTTGCGGCTTTGTCTATATCATCAGCAAGGATGGAAACAGTTGGTTAGAACTTGCAAATGATGGCTCGGTTAGCATATATGGCGCCGACAGTATAAACATTCATTCAGGTAAAGATCTCAATCTGGTTGCACAAGGTGCAGTCAATATTGAAGGCAATGATGTCAACATCAAAAGCAGGACCGCAGACATACGCATGGAATCAAAAATGGATTTTCATGCCACATCGCACGGCAGCATGTATCACTACAGTGAGAAAAATGCTGACTTGCTGGTCAAGGGCAACTATAAAGAAACAGCACAAAAAATCGACATGAATGGTCCCAAAGCAGAAGAAGCTAAACAGCCACCCCTGCATGATCTTTCGGTGAACACTGGTTTTCGACAGAGCATTGCCAGCGCCGCGCCTGAAGCTGAACCATGGGGCGGACATGCTGGTTGTGGCGACGGGACAAACAAAAACCCAAGTCTTGATTCAGATCAAACTTCAGCGTCGGGAATTCCAGACACAGCTGGTCAACAGGTTGGAAACAACACAGCCAGCGCATTGCCTCCTGGTCAACAAACCACCCTGCCGGGCAGTATGTCAGGTTTACCTGGTGTATCTGCAATTGGCGGACAGGCACAAAGCGGCAGCTTGGGCAGTGTACTTGGTTCGGCAGCACAGCTACCAACTGGCATTGACACACAGGGCGTGCTTGGTGTGCTAGGCGGTGCAACTGCAAATGTACTGGGTGTGCCAAGCACAGGGTTCTTGGGAAATCCCAAGGCACAGGCACAGGCAAATCCAGATAGATATGGTGAATATCCAAGTCCTCCTATTTCTAGAGCCAAACCACCCAGCGGTGGCGGATTTTTACGCGACGGTAGTGGCAATGTGGTCAAAGATGGCCAAGGAAATCCAGTGCGTACTGGCGGCAGTACCGAGGGCGGTACAAGCGAATCAACCACACAGCCATCCGCTGGTGGCAACAAAACTGAGTCAGTGCCACCTAGGCCGTCGGACGACAAGAGCTGTGAAAAAGGCCCGTCTACTCCGGCCACTTCGCTGGATGAATATGGTTGCTTGATGATCTGTTGTTTTGAGTTATACAGGGGCACACCATATAAAGATGGCACTCAAGGATATGCATCCATTGGATATGGTCGTTTGATGTCTGAGAAATCTGAACCTTTTGTTGCAAAAGGACACGACGAAGGTCAGGGCGGCATCACCGAAGCAGAAGCATGGGCAGGACTACAGCGTTACAAGAGCACATACGAAGCAGGTGTAAATCGTCTAAGCGGCGGCCGACCAATACCACAAAATGTGTTCAATGGTATATGCAGTTTCTTGTATCAGAACGGACAAAATCGTACTACTGCGAATGGACAAGATCTTAAACAGTTGATATCTGCAGGCAATTGGGCCAAAGTAGCACAAGCAATCCAAGGACACGGCGGTGACCGCCATAGAAGAGCACTAGAAGCACAGCTGATCGTGAACGGCTGTTATCCATTCCAGATTGTTAGCAAAGGTTCTGCCAGAATACGAGAAGAGAAAACACTCGAAGGAATTCGAGCACTTGGCGGAGCATTGAAGTCTCCAGGCGGCGTAAACGGCAATCGAGGATATAATTTTGCCACACACGGTAATAGTCCACGTGCAACGCCAAACCAAATCACACAAAACCAAGCAAGTCGTTTGTTGAGAATCTATGCTGGAGATACTCGTCCAGCTGTAGCGGATGCCGCTAAACGATTGCTCGGGCAGGGCGGCGGTTGATCAGATACTGTGAGGATCAGGTAGTTCATGTGAATGCTGTAAACGCAATATGAACTCCTGCTCTCGTGTTAAGAACAGCGCAATACGTACACGGCGGTCGAGAGTGAATGGATCACGATGTGAGGCTATCATTACCTCTACAACATCCTCGCTTCTAATAAATTCTCCAATCCAAGACGAGTGAATGCCATGTGATATAACTTCATGTGGTTCATCCATATCCATTGCTATAATAGTCAGCACATGCACGAACCTCCCTTGGAAGGGAGGAATTGAGTGCTCACGGATCTTTAATTTTAGTGGTACATCTCTTTCAAAATTCCACCACTTGCTGGTATTGTTGTATGCCAAATTAGATCTTTTCTCCTGCTTCAAAACCGCGGAAGCCCTTGAACCGTGGAAAGCGCAGGCTGTAAGAACCGTCTTGATTTTGAGTCACTGCATCGGCACGTACCTCTACTAAATGACCCAGTACCTTAGTACGATCAGTCCAGACAGCGTCACGTAGGTCATCGCTAAATCCGCTACCACAATTAGTTTTGATTGTTTTCCCATCGTCTTCACCTTCTAGCACCAGTGCTCCAAGTCGTCCTACGTTCTTGCCGGTACCTTCTTCTATATCTATCACCTTGAGGCTGACTTCGATAAAAGGCTTTTGCTTGAGCCATGCCACACTGCGTTTGCATTCGTAGTGAGCCGCAGGATCCTTGATCATGATTCCTTCGTATCCGTCGGCAATGGCCTTGACATTGATCTCACGAAAACGTGCAACGCCTTCCTTGCTGGACAAATTGACATGTTCATATCCCAGTGTACGAACATTGGCCATTGCAAATGCATCAATGAAACCCTTCAGCATGTTGCTACGATTTAACTGAGCTACTTCACTTTTTCCTGCTTGGAAATCAGTCAAAGGCAACCAATCAAACAAGTATAGAACAGCATCCTGTGCATTGACATCGCTTTTGCGATGTACCTGCCGCATGAGGTCCTGGAATGAGCTAGACATGACCTCTCCGTCAAACACAGTGGGTTCACTGAGTGAACCAGCAATGCTGGCAAATTGTGCCTTGATATGCGGAAAGTTAACCAGCTCTTTGCCGTTGCGGCTGTACTGATCAACGCGACCATCTGGGTAAACCACAGTGAGCACACGCACTCCGTCCAGCTTGACTTCAATCAGCTTGTTGCCGGTTACCTTGCTTTCGTGGTTGGCACCGTCATGTGCCAGCTGGCATTCAAACAGCGGAATAGAAAACTTAGGAAACTTCTTGGCGGTCACACGATTGATGGTACCTTCAGTGGCACCACAGCGCATGTCCTTGAGCAGGATGCGTCGATACCAGCCGTTCCATTCTGCCACCGTGGCACGAGCCATTGCCGCTTCCAGTGCGTCCCTTGCGGCATTGCCTGTCAGCTCACGCTGGCCCAGTTTACGTGCAAGCTCACAAAAATCTGCAAACGTAAAGGTGCCGGTTTGATTGGGAGTGAGTTTTTCAGGTACCTGCTTGACACCAAATGTGATCATTGGGTCATATGCCATACGGAAGCCATCAAACAGTTCTGTATTACCAGCTTCGGCTTCACGAAGCACAATGGCTTCTTTTGCCAACTTTGAGCTGGTAAGTGACAGCTCGTCAATGATTTTGTAGCAAGGCATATTGGATCCTCTGTGTGTTAACGTACCATTATTATAGCACATTTTGAGTCCTTGTCAACCTCTAAAATGTCGTATAAAAACAACAACTTAGTGGTGCTGTAAAAGCATCTATAAATACAAACGGACACGAATTGTCCAATTTAGGAGAAATAACATGGCATACGTCATAAAGAGAGTAACGACTCGCGCAAACGCAAATCGTCCTTTCGCACTTGGATCTCCGCGCCTTCGCGCAAATCCAGAGTTTCAGAAGTTTTTTGAACTTCGCAAAAATGCGCCAGGCTTCCTGGGCATGACTCGCACACTAAGCGACGATAAACTGACAGTCACAACCGAAACACGTTGGGAAAGCCAGGCAGCAGCCAAAGCCTTCAGAAACAAGTATCCTCGTTTGTTTCGTAAAGTAATGGGCATGATGGGACAATATAATCGCAACAACACAATGCGATCAAGGTCGACAGTAGTGGCATAATAAGCTATACTCTTTAGATAGCTTATCTAAAGTAGGGTAATATTTTGAGTGACACACTTTTGCTAAATCAAGATGGGCGGCCGCTGAGAATGTTGCCCCCATCTACCTTAAACTGGCAAGATGCCGTCAAGGCTCTTTGGCTGGACAAAGTAGTTGTGATCAAAAATCACGACGACTGGTTCGTGCGAAGCCAAAAATTGGTTCTACCAGTGCCCAGCATTGTAATGACCAAAGATTATGTGCTACCTCAACTGGGCGTAAACTTCAACCGTAAAATGGTGTATCTTCGGGACGAGTATACCTGCCAGTACTGCGGATCAGAATTCAACGTAGATGACCTAACACTGGATCATGTGATTCCTAAAAGTCTTGGCGGCAAGCTGGATTGGGACAACGTGGTCACAGCATGTACTTCATGCAACTTCATGAAAGGTGCAGATCTGGTCATGCCGCGCAAAACACCAGCACAACCCAACTACTGGGAAATGGCCCGAAAAGCACGTGCTCACGTGAAATTCACCATGCGTGATCCTGCATGGGCTGAATACATCGGCGTGGAGTACAACGACAAGGCCGCATAGGACTCATTTCTCTTCTGCAGATAATTAACAGTATAAGCAGAGGAGCATGTCATGATAAACATGGAAATTGAGTACGAAGATTGTGCATTGGTATTGAAGCCAGGCGGCGGGATTGAAGTATACTGCCCGCCAGAAGCTTCCACACAAGCAAACGTAAAAATGCTACGTTCTATACTGATTGCCTTGGTACAATCAGTATCGGATTCTGCTGATATCCCAAAATTGCTTGAAGAAATTGAGCAGAACATCCAGATAGGCGTAGATACCACGCAGAGGCGTATTTTGCATTAACAGCTCGGTTTTTGTCGCCAATAAATAGGTAGTGAAGGAAACAAACTACCAACATGGCAACATTCAAGGGTTATTCTAGTCTAGCAGGCGAATTCAGTGAACCTGCTCTTTTTGACAAAGAGCTGGCACGTCGTGACCTGCTGAATCATTTTTACACACGTCGTGGTGAACGCCTTATGTCTCCTTTGTATGGCAGTGTCATTTGGGACATACTGTTTGAGCCCATGACAGAAGAACAACAAGAAATTATTTTTAGCGATGCACAACGAATCGTCGGACAAGATCCGCGCTGGAAACTCAAAGAAGCCAGCATTCGAAGTGACACTGTTGGACAAACCATATACCTAGACATGCTTCTAACTTATGTTCCTAGCACGTCCGAAGAAACGCTTACTGTAGCGTTTGAAACAAATACCAGAGGAAATAATCCATGAGCGATGCAATCAGACAAAGTAAACTCTTTGCCGCAGAAAACTGGAAAGTTGTTGCGCAGAGTTTCCGCAATGCTGAATTTAAGAGTTACGATTTTGATACCCTCAGAACAGCAATGTTGGATATTATCAAACGCAACTATCCAGAAGATTTCAATGACTATATTCAGAGTTCTGAATTTGTTGCGCTCATTGACTTAATTGCATTCGTGGGACAGAACCTTAGTTTTCGTAATGACCTGAACAGCCGAGAAGCATTCCTTGACACAGCAGAACGCCGCGACAGTATTCTCAAGCTGGCCCGTCAGCTGAGTTATCAGCCAAGGCGAAGCCGCAATGCAGTTGGCTATCTAAAAATCAAAAGTGCAAGCACCAGTGAAACAATACTGGACAGCTTGGGCAATGATCTTTCTCGCCAGACTGTTTACTGGACAGCCACCACAGACACTGATGCATACGAAAAATTTGTTCTTGTGATGAATACTGCATTGAATCCTGCCACACAGTTTGGTAGCCCTGAAGTTGTGTTTACATCTACAGGTGGACAGATTGCACAATATGGATTCTCTTCTACTTTCAGTGACTTTCCTTTGATAAGTTTCAATACCAATGTTGGCGGAAAGTCAACGGAATTTGAGTTGCTGTGTGCTAGATTGCTAGACAATGGTGGCATTGAAGAAAATACACCAAGCATTGGAGGTCCTTTCAATGTAATTTACAAAAATGATGGCTTGGGTAATCTTTCACCTAACACGGGTTTCTTCATGTTGGTTAAACAGGGAACACTGTCGAGATATGATTACATCATTGATTCCCCGCTGATCAATCGAGTGATTGATATTCCGGCAACCAATGTTACCGAAAATGATATTTGGGTGCAAAGCATCAACGAGGCAGGAGAAGTTCTTGCACAATGGCAACGTGTACCGTCTACCAATGGCAGCAATTTGTACATCAATGATCTTGGCAATGAAGAGCGCAACATCTACGAAGTATTGACAGGCAACAACGATGCTATCAGCATCAAGTTTGCTGATGGAAATTTTGGTAATATCCCAATAGGATTGATACGTGTGATTGTTCGCACTGGCAATGGCCTATCATATACCATTAAACCATCTGCAATGAAAGCATTGACGTTTGCTATTCCATACACCAGCAAATCAAATCAACAACATACTCTTACGATCACATGTGATCTTGATTATGCTGTAACCAATGCAGAAACAGCAGACAGCATTGAAGATGTCAGAACAAAAGCGCCGGCATATTATTATGCACAGGACCGCATGATAACTGGCCAAGACTATGCCAGTTATCCAATGACAGTTAGTCCAGGCATTCTGAAGATCAAGAGTATCAATCGCGTACACAGCGGTATGAGTAGATACATCCAGGACAAGGATCCTACTGGTACATACAACGATGTTGATATTTTTGGAACTGATGGCTTTGTCTATAGAGAAGATATTTCTATTAGACATGAGTTTCCTTATCCAAGCGGAAGCAAACGTGTGATTGACATCATTGGCGATGTTGAATCCATGCTGTCAGATCAAGACTTGGTTAATTTTTACTACAAGAACTATCCAAATATTTCTTTTGCCAACAAGCCAGCATATTTCAATAGAGTTGGTAGAGGCACAAACTACTGTCATGGATTCTTTACCAATAGCTTTGGGCTTGACCTTGATGCAATTATCAGAATTGGTGGCGCATCTGCAGATGCTGTATACAAGCAGGTACGCCAAGGTGCAGTAGCATTGGTAGAAGACAGCTCAGACCCTATTAACGGATTGCGTTGGGTTCCAATTGGTAGAATTTACGGCAACGGCCTTGGCGTACAAGATGAGTATGGTATCAGCACAGGACTAAAGCCCAACGGTGAAGGTGTTGTTATATTGAACAAGGTAATTGCTGACGGCTCAAGAATTGTGAGATTGATACCTGCGCATGTTAAAACATTTACAACAGCATTTAGAGAAACTCTTAAATCGTTGCTGGGAAATTTCCAAACATTTGGTATTGCCTACGACTACACAAATTACTCTTACAAGATCATCAATGCCGACAACATCAATCAGGGAAATTTTAGTTTAGCAAATGCAGGAAATACCTCAGGACTAGGACTGGATTCTAGTTGGTTGATGTATATCACTTATGAAGGAGATCGTTTCGTAGTAAGACAACGTGCCACATCTGTTATTGCAGGTAGCGACAGAAAAGTTCGTTTCTACAACGAAAACTTTGTAAATTCATTGAGTGCGTCCAGAACCGACAACAGTAACGATACCATCAAGTACATAAACAACAAACAACCAAATGATCCAACGCAATATCTAGCAGATGAGCAGTTACTCAGACTGAGCAGGTATTATCGTTATGAAGATGGCTATACAGATCCCACAAAAGTGCAATGCACAGTGGCCGACGTTGACACGGATTTCTTGCCAGAAAATCCATATGCGTTTGAAGATCTTGTGGGCAATCGTACCATCAGCCTGGGCTGGCGAGAAGAAGGTGGCCTGCGTTTTGAAATGCCAGTCAATCCAGCAACAACTCCAGTAAACAGAGTAGTTTCAGGAAGATCATCACTGAGATTCCACTGGCATCATGTGGCATCACGTAAACAAATAATTGATCCATCGCCTACCAACATAATAGACACGTATGTGTTGTTACAAGGTTACTATGATCAGTATCGCGAGTGGATCAATTCTGGTGGATCACCTACACAGGAACCAGAGAAACCAACCAGCGACGACCTGATACAAAGATTCCTGTCCTTGAACACACACAAAAGTGTAAGTGATGAAATCATTTACCATCCAGGCAAATTTTTGAATTTATTTGGTAGTCTGGCCGACAGTAGATATCGCGCCACACTCAAAGTGGTAAAAATGACAGGTGCCAGGATCAGTGACAACGAAATCAAGAGTCGTATACTCAAGGCCATGGATGAGTATTTCAATCCCAGTAACTGGGAATTTGGCGAAACTTTTTACTATACTGAATTGGCAGCGTTCATACATAAACAGTTGAGTGGCAATGTTGCCAGTGTGGTGATTGTACCAACAGTTGAAGCCGCAAGATTTGGTAACCTATTCCAGATAGTACCTAACGAAGATGAAATTTTCTATCATGTGGCCACAGCAGAGAACATAGAAATTATTTCATCGATCACAGAAACAAATATCAGGGTCAACAATTAAGATGGCTAGCAAAAACAAAAAGACAACAACGTCTTATCAAACTTATCCTGGCAACAAGCCAGCGGCATTTGTACCTACGTCTAGCCTACTGCCAGGTGTACACAGGACCACACGCAACAACAAATACATTGATGCGTTATTGGGAGAGTTAACCAGCAAAGGCACATTGGAATCATTTGATGGTTATATCGGTAGTGCCAATGGAAAACTGCGTCGTAAGCAAGACATTTATCTAGCCAACGACAATCGTTATTGCATGGGTGTCAGTGCAGATTCATTGGTTGGCGATATAGTTGACATTCGAGAAGAGCTAACTGTTCGTGAAAATATTCCATTAAAGGATGCAAAACAACTCACAGGAAAATCCTATGGATTTGATCCGCATATTGATCCTGACAAATTTATAAACTACCAGAATTACTACTGGCTTCCTTTTGATCTTCCAACCATTGCCCTAGAAGCAGGGTTGGATGAAAACGGTGATCCAGCAACAGTAAACATTGGTACAAACATTATTGGTCAAGCATATTATGTGACACATACTCAGGCCAATGGCCGCAGATTAACATTGCGCAATGGCATGAAGGTGTATTTCATACAACGCGAACTTGGAGTATGGGAAGAATCAGATTCTTATCTGACCATTCCATCAGACAGCCTGGATCCAAAGTACTATATTGTATCAGGTGTTGGGTCTTCTATTAGATTTTTGCCTTTTGACTTGTATGCAAATCCTTTGAGTTTGATTTCTGTCTTGGCACCATTGCCATGGGATAACAAGAACTGGGATCGTAATCGCTGGGACACAGACGTACTGACCCCAGGCGGTAAGCAGTATGTGACTATTGCATCAGGTAGTTCTAACTACAATGTATGGAGCCGTACAAATCGTTGGACACATGAACAAACTGCCCTTGAAACTGCGCGATTCCTGGACATTGCTGATGGCGACATATTAAAAATTGAAGATCGAGCCGCAAGACCCATTATTGAATTTTATTCAAATATAGACTTGTGGAATCACGGAAATCTTGGAAAAAATCACGTTACTTTGTTGACCAATAGCGTGAGCTCGCTGAATGATATCAACGGAATTGTGAATCCGGTTATCGATGACGTTTCATTGCCCGAAGGTGCAAGAATAATATTTGTTGGCGGCGACCCGGCAATTAAAAACAAGACATTTGTTGCAACAGGGGTTGATGTTGGTGTTGTATTTGTGCCAGCGTCAGATTCTAATCCAACAGCAGGTCAATCAGTGCTGATATTAGATGGCCCACACCTTGGACAGACCTACTGGTACAATGGCACAGACTGGATCAAGGCACAACAGCTTTCAGCAAGAGGTCAGGCACCGCTGTTTAGGTTGTTTGACGGCGAAGGCATACCAATTGAAAATTACGATGTTGCCGCATTTAGTGGTAGTCAAATTTTTGGTTATAGTTCTGGGCCAACATATGACAGAGAATTAAATCTTTCGATTGCATATGACAGCAGTTATAAAAATAGCCTAAGCACCAATATTGGTGCAATTTCTTTCACCAATTACATTTCTACAACATATCAGCGATCAGATGGTATCACTGTCAACCAGTTGAAAGATATTACATCTTTCAACTACTTTAGAGAATGGAACATTGACAATGTTCTGGTCAATCCAATATGGACATACAGTTCAGGCTGGAAACCAATCAGCGAATGTTTTTCAGTCAAAAAAGAATATTCGTTTAACGTACAACAAGATGGAGATTTTTCTCTAGTAGGTTCGCAGTGGGTGCATGATCCTTCCTATGCGTGGAATATATCAATGCCTCCTATACAGGGCCTGGACGAACACAAGGACTTTTTGATTGAAGAAGTTTCTTCTGCTATGCCAGCAAGAGAATGGCACGATTCGCTGATTTTTTCCAAGATCAAAGACGGAAAGATCTACAATTATACTGGCCGTAGATTGCAAATTGCAAACCAAAGAGGCATAGTATTCATTGACACATTTGATGTTGAAGTTGATCTTCCAGCCAGTTTGTTTGATGTCAAAACAACATATTTGCCAACAGACTGCCGTCCAGGAGATTACATCATTAAATGGAAAATAGGTGAACAAAATTGGACTGTGGCCAAGGTCATTGGCCGTCGACGCGATGACATACGCCGCCCTTCTGTTTTGGTTAACGGACAACTCAAAGATACCAGCGAATGGAGAATCATCTACGCCGGAGGCCCAGATGAATATACCACACCTGTGTTAGGACTACGAGTGTTGGGACTAAAAGACAAAGATACAGTTGATATTGTGGTCAACGGAAGCATGATAACTTCTGTTAACAGAAATGCAGATATTTCAAATCTAAGCAATAACCCCTACAATGAAATTGTTTCACGCGGAGCATACGGACAATTCTTTGATCACTTTCGTTCTGCGATAGCTAAGAATATCATGCCTCGTTTTCTTGATGACACATATCATCAAGGTACGCAACATCCTAGATTTGATCAAGTTGAAGGATATAATAGTTCATTTGGTGACAACGACTGGGCGTTTACTATGCCTACAAGATCGCCAGGCAACAACATACTGTTACACGACTCTCCTGCCAATAGGTACTTCTGGACCATGCGCTCAGCCGAAACTGGCTCAGTATTTCCGCTCATGGAAGATGCACGTAAAGCCTACAGCAACTTCAAATTGAAATTCCTGCAGAAAATTGAAAGACTGTATCTAGATCAGGACATTTCAGACGTACAGGCTGCGGTTGATAAAGCACTTTCAGATATATTTGTTGGTCGTAACGAATCGTTTAGATACGCACACAGCCATATGGTCATGTGGGGCACGCCAGACGCAGAAAAAATCTACACCTTTGCGGATTCAACTGCGCAGTTAGAGATTGACGGCGACGATGCTGATCCAACTTTTACTGAAACCATTGACGGCGAAGACGCAGACCCTACACCGCCAGTTATTTTACTCGATGGTGGATTAGCTGCCTCTTTTGTTGATTATGAATGTGAAATTCCAAGCATCGCAGAACTTGGGGAAATATCAACGGATCATGTGTATGTGTACTACAAGAATTATAATGACACCGCTTGGCGCATACTGACATACACAAAAGATTATGACATTGATCAAACAGCAAGGACTGTGCATATTTCTGCTGAGTTTGATACTCCATGCCAGTTTAAGATTTGTGTATTCAAGAAAACACGTGTAAGTTATGTTCCACCCACACCAGCCAAACTAGGCATCACACCTTGGTATCATCCGGAGTACTATACAGATACAACATACCAGGGTGCAGACGTATTGTTCATACAAGGTCATGACGGCAGTTTGACGCCTGCTTGGGGAGACTTCCGCGATGACATGTTGTTGGAATTTGAACGCCGAGTTGCCAGCAGTATTGGCAAAGATCGAGGCAATCGTGCTGAACTGTTGTTTACAAAACACTGGCCAAGAAAGATGCGACAGACTTGGTATAATCGTGTTGAACTTAACAATTATCTTGAGGATGCATGGCTAACATGGTCCAATGAAAACAACATTGTTGAAACACCCAATTTGAGCCATGTTATCAATCGCCCGCTAACATACAACTATTCTGCATTTGAAGCGGCAGACGGCAACACTTATGGCAGCTGGAGAGACATATACCGACATGTGTATGGTACCGATCGTCCAGATACGCACCCTTGGGAAATGCTTGGCTTTGCTCGCAAACCTTCCAACTGGGATTCTATGTACAGCTGGACTGACCTTGTAAAACGTAACAATTTGATACAAGCACTCACCATTGGCAACAGAAGCAACGAGCCATTTCCGGCTGTGGATACCAGTAGTTTTATCAAACATGATGTTGAATATTTGTCTGGACCAGATGCACCATTCTTGCCTGTGGACGAAAGCGGCCTTCTTCGTAATCCACTGACGGCAGGTTGGTACGATGCCACTACTGTAAACGCCAGTGAAGATACGATCAATGACTGGACATTTGGTAACATTGGTACACAAGAACTAGCATGGCGTAGAAGCAGTGAGTTTGTGTTCTCTTGTGCAAACTGGCTATTATTGGCCGGTGGCCCAGAGTATTTAGAATCAGTTTGGGAAGGACCTAAATTGGTTGTCAGCTCATTGGACAATGCTATCAATGTTGACAGAACAAAACTAAAAATAGTTCCTTGGGCCACGGCAAATCAACACAGAGAAACCGGATCAGATGTTGTGCCGGGGTATGGTATGTTGATCAATGAACTGGCAGCCAGCTTGAGTCCACAAAAATTAGCAGATGTTATCAATGAAACACGCAACATCAAAACTAGATTGCAATGGACTGCCAACGGTTTCCTAGAATCCAACAGCTTGGATTTTGTGGCTGATATTTTGATCGAACAAGAAAAAGGCAATCGAATTCCACAAGAAGACTATGCTATAAGTTTGAAAACAACAAGTCCAAGTCTTGTTCTAACTTACAGCGGCGTCAAGGTAATTGTTGACAGCACTGGCGGGTACAAAATACAAGGGTTTGATAACATATCGACATTTTTCCCTTACTACTCGGTAAAAATTGCCGGCCCAAGCATACCAGTTGAAGTGGGCTCCATTACCTACAAAAAGTATACCACGTTTGAAACCACGATATCATATCTTGATTATGGCACTGTTTTAATGACACGACAAGAAGTCATCAACTTCTTGTTAGGCTACGGTCGATATCTGGAATCTCAAGGCTGGAAGTTTGAAGACACTGCTCCTACACAGGACGACATCTTGGATTGGAGTTACAGTGCACGTGAGTTTGTTACCTGGAGCCAGACACGCTGGCAGGAAAACACCCAGATTTCGCTAAGTCCAGCCGCGCAAAATCTTGTGCTGTCGCATGACACACGATTCTTTGGTCGACTGGATACGACGTTTTTAAGTAGAACATATTTGTTGGACGACAACGGCCGCCGTATTGACTTCAAGGATACCGAAGTAGTTAGAGAACAAGAGCAAACAACCATCAAGAGTCGTCCAGGTATTGGCATATACTTTGTACGTTGCGGTCTTGAAGAATATACACATACCGTTGTGTTCAAGGACGTGACAATATTCAATGATCAGATCAATGATTACTTGTTTGGTCTCTCTATAAGACGCCTACGTGCACAAGGCAAGCGCACAAGTAACTGGGATGGCCGTCCATTGGGATTTGGTTATCTGGTGCGCGAATCAACTGTTGAACAAAACCTAGATACCATATCTAGAGAACTCGGCGACGATTATATCACCATTGAAAACCGCAGTTCAAATCCTTGGATACGTAACCTTAAGAAAAATCAGTTGGGTATATCAAGACCCGATGATACATTGTTGGCAGCTGGTTTTAGCAAAGATACTGCGGATCAGTTCCAAGCAGGTAGTTTGCGTAGAAAAGGCACATCCAACATCATTGAGAAGTTTACCAAAGGAGTACTGGGCGATCAAACAAGTTCCGATCTTGCAGTGGCACCAGGCATCACAGTTAGAGAAAACTGGATGTTCCGCATGGGCGAGGACATTGGCAATGTTGGAACCAAGTCTGTTTGGGAAATAAAAATACCGTCAGAAACCAGAGAAACATTGTTGGATCAAGTGACCTTGCGAGTGATTCCTCCCTTTGTTGAAAACACCTACTATGAAGGAACCACAGACAGGGCCGCCGACAACATTATCGACCTGCTGGGTCCAAAGGATCAACGCTGGGTAAAATATCCAAGAAATTTTGAGTTACCGCTGAGAACCAAGTCAGTACAGGTAACAGATTTGCCACAGGCAGGCATCGCTGATCGAATTGAAACCGACTACAAGTTCATGGATATTGAGCAGTTGTATGACATAGACATAGCAGATGACATACTAGGGGAGATGTCAGCAGTCAACACATGGTCAACAAAGTTGCCGTACGACGAAGGTGATCTTGTTAGATACAAGGGTCAGCTCTACCGCGCAAATTATTCACAGTTGGCACAGAGTCTGTTCGACCCCGACGCATGGACTGCCATCGAAGAACTGCGTCTTCCTAGCATTTGGCTGGCAAACAAAACTCCAGAGTCCAATGATGTAAGAGATTGGACTGTGTTGCAAACCATGGACAGGGGACTAGCCATAAGAGAGTTGTGTGCTGGTACATTTGAAGATCCTTATCATCCTTTGGTTGAAATGGAAACAGGTGTCAAACACAATGTTTCTGTCAACGATTGGGTGTTGATATTGAGCACAGAAAGATCAGGACTCAATGGGTACTACAAAGTATCTTCTATTAGAGATACAGAATCTTTCTTTATTGAACTAAAATTCAACCCATTTGATTTTGTTGTTCCAGAATTTCCACCTGGCAACACTTCAGCAGGCGGAAAATTGTTTGTTGTCAAACATACACATTTCTACACCGTAGAAGAAATGAATGCCAGCATACTTGATTCCTCGTATGAGTGGAACAATGGCATGATGGCCTATGTTGACGATCGTATCAATCAACCGCTGGTATATTCCTATAGAGGAAACTATTCATTGTTTAGGAACAATGGATTTTATGACAATCGCGGATTGGCATTTTATGATCTGCAGGATGACAATTTCTTGCATCAATGGGAAGCCAACAACGAAGAAAACATGCCGTGGCTGTTTGCAATAGGAGTGTTGCTGGCCGCAATTAAACAATTGGATGCTGGTACATTGGAATTAACCGATCCCTGTGCTGTTAGTTTAGCGGCACTAGGAGCACCAGGGCCCAATGTGTTGCCCAACACAGTGGCATCAATCACAGTGCAAGATGCATTGAATGGAATTATTTTCAGACAGTTCAATGATTGTGCATGGGTACTGGCTGAAAAAATGTACACATCAGTCACTGCCGCTGCTGCTGCCATCAACACTATTTTTGTTGAGGATTGCATAGCATTTGTTGCCGCAGTCGAACCAACCACATTGGGATCTGGTACCACGACGGATTTGGCCAGGATAGCAAAAACTATTTGGTCCTACGTTGACTATCAGTATTTGTTTGCACAACAGATTTGGTTCTTCCGGGGCAGGATATATGCTAATAACAACGTGTTGATAGACTACAACGGCGCTGGACTAATAGCATTACAAAACCCAGTTGAAGATTCCAATGGTGACTTCCTGCTTGATGAATTTCACATGATTGGAATTAAATCTTACGCTTCTAGAGAATTGATGATGGTGTCAATGGGATATTCATCAAGAACAAAGAGAGATTCAGACGCTATTGCATTGTTGGATACTGTGGAATCATTTGGTAGCGGATCAGGAACATTTAATCAAATTCCCTTCGTGTTTGATCGAGCACTGGGCGACATTGTTGACCACAGCAGAATCACCAAGGTTGAAATTGTTGACTACGAAAACAACCGTGTACTGGCCACGTTAAATCCATATGATCCAGCCGCTGGCATATTGCCAGCCTATGTTGAATCTTTTATTGATTGGAAACAACATGACGATCCTGCTAGTTATACTGCATCAGACCTTGACGATCAAGAAGGATACAGTGTGCGCCCAAGATTTGCATGGTTTGATGAGCATCAAGGACAAGTATGGTGGGATCTAAGTGCAGTACGCTACTATGACTACTACCAAGGCAGTGTGAGAGAAAAAGCATTTCAATGGGGCAAACAGTTCCCCGGTAGCACAGTACAAATCTATGAATGGGTCAAGAGTGTGGTTCCGCCGGTGCAGTGGGTTGAATCAGCACGTACAGGTTTCTTGGTTGATTTTGAATCAGTGACTGGAACTCCTTATAATAAAATAGTAAACGGAGAACCTAAATATTTCTGGAGTGAGCGAGAAGAAAAAGACAAGAATGGTGTAATACGCACATTCTACTATTTCTGGGTGGCTGGCATGGATCGTACATACAGCTCAAAAACAAGCATCCAGTCAGTGTCGTCTAAGTCACCAGGAAGTTCGTCGGCACAGGTATACACTCGCGCCACTGCTGGCATTCCGTCAACAGTAAACAAATTTAATGTGACACAGATTGCATCAGTTGTTGGCAATCCCAGAGTCAGCGGAGCCATGTGGTTTGCTGGATTGCAAAAAAATGCAATATTGTTAAGTGGTGTTGGTAAACTGCTTGGACAAAAGGGAGCAGTACTGCGAATCGAAGTGGACAACGACACAGATGCGCACGACCAATGGCTGTTGATGAAAGAAAATGACATTACATCAACTGTGTCTGATTGGTTGCATATCAGAATGAGAGACAGTATCATTGGGTCAGACCAAACAGAAACAATATACAGTGTTAGCGAATACCAAGAAGGTGTAGCCTACGCACGTGGATCTGTGGTGAGAAAAAACAACAACTACTATCGTGCATTTAGAGATTTCCTAGGCACAGATGTTGCATTTGGTGACAGTAGTCCTGTTTCTTTTGTGTCGCAGCCATGGCAACGAATTTGGGATTTCCGCCAAATTGAAGTCAACAAGATAAGCGAAATACAAGGAAAGAGTGTTCCGGATTACAATCGTCACAAGTATGATCGCTATGGCAATGAAATACGGCCAACACAGCAAAGCTGGTTGAATGATCGCATTGAAGCCATTCGTATATTTGTAAATGCAGCCAATAGAGAGTTAGCCAAAGTCAATGTGACCTCTATCATTGGATGGGATGATCGATTGAATAAAATTATTCCCACAAACGATCCCACTTTCTCATATGATGTTTCTCTCTACTGGGACTATGTGGACTTTGTTGATTCGACATTTGATCCGGCTCGTGTTCCTGTGGCAACTCTTACATCTGGAACCGAACTCTACAACTATGTTGCTTCACCAGGTGACTATGTAAAAGTACTAACAGGCGATGAAGAAATTGTCAACATCTGGGAAAAGATTGCCGACGGATGGAATATAGTATTTCAGCAAAACGGAACAATACAGCTGAGTAAGAGGCTGTTTGATTTGGCCAAGCAACAGGATCTCTGGGACGCTGTTCCTTGGGATAGCCTGCGTTGGGATCAGTACCCATTTGTAGAACTTTTTGAGATCATTACAGCTCTTAGAGAAGATGTGTTTGTTGATTCTTTCCAGGTGCATTACAATGTTGTGTTCTTTGCGCTGGTCAAAGAAGTGTTGAGACAAAATCCAACATGCCATTGGATCAGAAAGTCCAGCTATATCGATGTTGAGCGTGTCAGTATTGATGCATTGAGTGCAACTCCATACTTCCGCAAAGAATATCTGCGCAATGATGACGGTGTATTAACTGACTTCATCAACGAGGTTAAACCATATCATACAAAGATATTGAACCAAACTGAAGTGGATCAGATCAAAGACAATGCAAATATAACATTTGAAGATCTGCACACAGGAAAAATTGTCATGCGTTATGGTCGTCACGGTGATCAAACATGGCAGGGGTATTATATTGATGGCCATCCATTTAATCACCTACAAGAGGGATGGGATCGCAATCCTTGGGAATTTGATTTCACCGTTGAAGGACTATTGCCTGCTACTGGTGAACGTGTGAGTCGCATGAAGCAGTATTTGTGGGACATGGAGCAGCCAGGATACGAAGCTTTGATAGACACAATTATTGCCGGACATAGTTTTGGTGTACAACCTGAAGCACTACAGGCAATCGTGGATGGCAATGCTTTCTATCAACCCGAATGGGATCGTTGGCCAGAAGAAATGGTAGCACTGAGCCCAGGCGAAAGCATAGAAATACGTGTGATCAACAATGCCAGTGGCAGGATCGTAAACAGCAACACAGTGGCATGGAGATATCATATGGATATCTTAGGCGGAACCACAGTTTACAGATACAACAGCGCAGCCGAAACAACGGTGGCAGCATCAGTGGATGAAACTGCCACAGAAATACAGCTAGCAGATGCTTCTGTGCTAACACGCCCAGATCCAGTTAATGGCAAGCCAGGAGTTGTGTGGATGGCCAGAGAACGCATTGAATTCTGGGAAATTGATGGAAACACCATCAAGCGTCTGGTGCGTGGCACACTCGGTACACCGGTACTAGCACAGACGGTGGGACGTAAAGCATATGATGGTGGACAGCAAAATCAAGTGCCAACTCCGAGTGAGCTAAAAAACTGGCATGATGTGCTGTATCCACAGTGGAACGAAGAAACCCTGACTTTGTTGAATAGCACCACAAGAGAAGCTCTGTTTTTGAAAGCAGGCCGTGGCTATTTTGTTCCAGCATAAAAATGATTAAGTACAACGGTAATCAACACATAAATATGAGATAGAGGATTTAGCATGATAAAAGACACATTAGATGCACTTATTGAAGGTCATATCAAGATCTGGGATCCAGAATCTGGTGAGATCTTTGTCAACAAGCGCAATGCCGTTAACTTTGAAAACATTTCTATTGCTATCGCTAACCTGCTGGCTGGTAATTTTACGCAGGGTTTTTACGTAAGTGAAATGCATTTTGGTAACGGCGGAACGGTGATTGACAGTACTGGTGCAGTGAGCTATCGCCCGCCCAACGTAAACGGGCAAGCAGAACAGCTCTATAATGCTACATTTTTCAAAGTAGTTGATGAAGATGATTTGATCAACAACACCGATCCTAATCTAAACAAAACCGGCGTAACACATATAAATGGGCTGAATTACACTGACTTGGTGGTAACCTGCACAATAGACTACGACGAACCAATTGCAGAAGACACTACATTTAATCTAGCCGGTACATCACAAGATGTGCAAGATACTGCTACAAATATGGAAGGTTCTTTTGTTTTTGACGAACTAGGACTAAAAATAAAAAGCACAACAGGTACACTAGGCTCAGGGCTTTTACTTACTCATGTGATTTTTCACCCTGTGCAAAAGAGTGCTAACCGCTTGTTGCAAGTTATATACACCTTGCGTATACGTGCAGGTTGATTAAATAAGAGAACGAGGAAATAACATATGGCTTACGACATAAACAAAAGCGATGGCACTCTACTAGTAACTATTCCAGACGGAGATCTAGACACTAGTACGTCTATCAAGCTACTAGGTAAGAATTTTGCCGGCTACGGTGAAATTGTTGCTGAAGACTTGGTGCACATGCTGGAAAATTTTAGCTCTGCATCAGCACCCGGAAATCCAATTGCTGGACAGCTATGGTTTAATCCATCAACCAATAGAATTTCTGTTTACGATTCTCAAGGTAACTGGAAAGAATTGGCCCAACTGGTTGCACAACTCACCCAGCCGACTGGAAATACACGTAGAGTTGGTGATTTTTGGTATCAAACTGATATCAAGCAACTGTGGATCTGGGACGGTCAGAAACATCAGCCAGTAGGATTTCCAAGCGGCGCTACAACAATTAAATTTGTACGCATCAAAGATATAGATTCCATACTGCATGATGCTATCAAGGTGATCATGAGCAGCGAATTGATGGCTATCTTTTCAGGCGAAGGACCATATACTCCTCATCCAGATGAAAAGTTAGAAGACGGTGTTGGCCTGTTGACTAGCGAATTTCCACAAATTGGAAAAGGTCTACAACTAACAAATCGCTCAGGCTTCAAATTCCGTGGTATTGCTGTTGAAGCAGAGTTTGCTGACTTGGCAGAAATGTATCGCAGTGATAAAAATTACATGGCAGGCACACTGATCAAGATTGGCGGAGAGTCAGAAGTAACAGTAGTAAGCACAGACGCTGATGCTGATGTGTTTGGTGTTGTATCTACTAATCCAGCACTTTTGATTGGTAGCAGGATTGGTCATGACGAAACCAGAGTACCTGTTGCACTAAAAGGTCGTGTACCTGTGCGTGTGATTGGTGAAGTTAAAAAAGGTGACAAGCTGGTATCTAGCGAACTTGCAGGCGTTGCACGTTCAATGAAAAAAGGTGATGATCCGTATGCTGTATTTGGTAGAGCATTAGGAAACAAAGAATCATCTGGAGAAGGTACGGTTGAAGCAACTATTGGAGTTAGGTAATTATGGCGCTAAAAGGCGACAAAATCCTAGCTCAGTTACACGATGACGCTAGGCTAAAAGTAGACAAGGTTTACGCGGACCTTTTTCGCAATCAAGGTCCCAGCACGAGCCCGGCTGTACAAAATAATCTACGATATGGCTGGGGTGGCGGCAACACAACAAACAAAGACGTGGGTGACAAAATCACCGCAGGATCTTTCAACCAGTTAATTGATCGTCTAAACATTGCTGTAGAAAACACAGGATTAGCCAATGTTGAATTAGATAGGCAGTTGCCTGCTAATCAAAAGATCCTCACAGCATACTATAATGCTATCAATGATTATGCCAGCAATGTGCTCACGGTTCCAAACACATTAAGCCCAGCACGTGCGTCTATACAGCAGTTAGGTGCGGCAGAAAGAACTGCTAACTGGCGTAATCAAGTCGTGTTGACATTTGATTCTGTTTTTCCTAGTTACGATGAAGCTAGACACTTTTTCAATTCAGGTTCTACTATACGTATGGACTTTGAAATGGCAGGAAACGGCGCCGGCCAAGGCTATAGAGACTGGCAATACATGTTCTACAGGGCCGGTATTGTATCATATGGCGTCAACGGGTTGAGTATCACTGGTGTTGCACACTACACCAATGGCAATGTTCCGTTTGTACAATTAACCAGCGACTCTTATCAGCTGGTTGGAACAATACAAACAGGCGGATGCTATGGCGGCTATGGCGGCTATGGCGGATACGGGTGTTACGGTGGCTATGGCGGATACGGTGGCTATGGCGGATACGGTGGCTACGGCGACCCACTTTACATACGCATATACAGCAAGCTAGTTGGAACCCAGAAAAATATAGTACGATTTCGTGCTGTGTTGGATAACACAAGCAATGCAGTTGGTGAAAAAGTTGTAAATGGAACCACCCAATGCTTTATCAGCAGACGCAAGCCAGTTGATAATTCGCGACCAAGCACTACACTGATTATCCCAGAGCCAGACCTTAACTTGATTGGTGAATTTGTAGGAACATGATACTCACACGGTGATTACGTAGCGATAAATAACTGCGTATATAAATCATCGTGAGGACACATGGACCAAAGACTCAAAGAAGCCATTGAGTATAGCAACTACCGGCTAACACTCTCTACACATAAGAAAAACATACGCCTGCGAGCTGAAGCAATACAGCTTGTGAGCGACAGCGGCGGCATGTTCCGTTCATCAGAACAGCTGATACTCTGGTTGGATTATCTTATTAGAAACGGAACAGAGCAATACGTTCTCAACGATTCCAACGATCAACCTATACTTGTCAAAGATATTCCAGCACTACACAAGAAGCTAGCAGATAGCCATGCCAAAGCAATGAATTTGCTACATGCTGAAAACGAAAAAATCAAACGTGCTCGAACTATTGAAAAAGTAGTAGACATTCCACAAGAAGTAGAAAAAACAGAGACAATCAATGACCAATCAGAATCCTCAAGCACAGACGCATGAGGATACTGGTATCCTCATGTTTGCCTACAACAATGAGCAAATAGACTACATACGTTTGGCTTTATTGGCAGCATTGAGTGCAAAGAAGCACATGGTGAATAACCAGGTGGCACTGATGACCGATAAAGGCACGCTGGATTGGATGCAACAGAGTCTGCCGCGTGATCTTGTCTTGCGAGCATTTGATCACATCATTGTAGAAGATGTTGCGCACGAAAAGAATATTCGTACTCACTACGATAGTCCTTGGAATCAATTTCAAGCACAATTCTCCAATACCAATAAGCATTCGGTGTTCCACAAAACCCCGTTCAAGAGAAGTCTGCTGATAGATGTTGACTACATCATTGGTAACAACAACCTTGACCATATTTTTGGAACTGACGCTAGCGTTGCAATGTTTGGCGAAGCAATGGATTTGCGAGGACTTCCTCCGCATCATTATGAACAGCACTTACATCCGCTTGGTATCAAGATGTGGTGGAGCACAGCAGTATATTGGCAACAAGATGACCACGCACAATTATTCTTTGATCTGTGGGAACATGTGAAAGAGAACTATGAATTCTACAAGTTCACCTACAAGTTTCCTGGTGCGTTATTCCGCACAGACTATGCTGTAAGTATTGCTTGTCATTTACTTGCTGGGCAAACAGGCGAGGAATGGGCCACACGTATTTCCAATCAGCCAATGCGTTACATGGATGGCAAGGATGATCTTTCAGCCGCTGATAAAAACGGATGGTTGTTCTTGAGCAATGACCGTCACGAGAATTGGAAAAACCTTGCTGTGAGAATACAAGATGAAAATGTTCACTTCATGAACAAGCGAGGATTATTAAGACATTGGGAAAAGGCCATGGAGTCGGTATGTTGAACATTGCCTTTGTTATCAGTGGGGAAGAAATTAAACAGCGGTATCGAGCAGTTGAAGCCAACACACGACTGTTGCGTTTGTTAAATGATCAGTGTGTTATTAACCTGGTACTAGGTGGATCAGCAAAAGAACTTGGCGTCAACATAAAATTGTTTGATCACATATATGAAGCCAAGCCGGATGAACAAGACAATCATGTTAGCTTTCTGGCCAAAACATTACCATTGATACAAGGCAACAATCTACTGTACCTTGATGAAAATCTTTTCTCTTTCAGTCCCATGCATGTGGCGCTGATTCGAAACATGACATCTGGCGTTTATGTTTCTAAACAAGTTTTGGATTTTAGAGGAAACATCATTGATCCAGCAACAACATGGACTGCACAGCAGTTGATGTCAAGGCACGGTTGGCCGATTGTTAGTACCAAATGTATATTTCTCAACAAAGATCAAAAATCAAAATCTTTTTTCAGAGCACTAGAGCAGTATTCTTTAGCCTGGACCAGCATTGGTGAAAATATCAGCGACGGCGCGATGAAAGAACTAACGCTAGACAACGTGATTAGTTTTGTTTGTCAAACCAATGACGACGAATGTGTTCGTGCCAGTGCGTTGGACTATCGTGATTTTGGCAAAAGAGATTTTGCAAGAGACAACAACTGGGTGCACAAGGACTGGCATGATTGGTTAGATGTATGGTGGGTATCAAAAGGCATACCACATCTGCGCATTGAAAATTTCAGGCAACAAGGGCTAGTTTACCTGTCGGGCAATTACATAGAAAAGGTAGAAGCATGGCTAGAAAAAATAAGTCCGTAAACGAGGACATAGATATTTCTTTTCTATTTCAACCGCGGCGCCAAGTTGAACAGTTCAGTGTGTGGTACGACAGTGTCACCGGCAAGATAACAGGAATTGCTCCGCACTTGTCCAGCGACACTGGCAATTTCATTGTGTCTGAATCTGCTGTGTGCATTGAACTTCTAAGCGGTGAGGTTGCGCTCAAGGAATACCTAGTTGGATATGATCCAGAACAAGAAACCAAGCGCCTTATGCACATTACCGAATGGGGTAACCTGCTAGGTGAAAAGCACGAACTTCAAACCATTGACTTTGTAACAGAACACGACATCTCCAGCCAGTTTGCAATCAGCTTTTATAAGAATCAAAAGAAATGCGAGTTGATAGTGAATCACGATGCCTTTATCAACATGTTTCGCAGAGGCAACGAAGATCAGATTGCACACAGCCAGCGACAACAGATTAACTTTTTTGTTAGAGACAAAAACACAGGCTACTTGTTGGCCAAGCATTTATTTGAGTTTGATATTACAAATGACAAAATCATGGAAGAAGAAGCCGAGTGGTTGTCAGACTATAATCTAGATGAAATAGAAGTCATAAGCCACAAAAATTTCTGCACCTACTCATGGACCTGGCAAGAAAATCAAATTGATCGCGTGGTACGTGTAAATCGCACTCGTGTAATTCCTGCGTCAAGATCCGAAGACTATGCGCATCTCAACTTTCGCATGCAAGATCAAGTGCTAATATGTGACAGCACCATAAGTGATCCTGCCAACTACAACATACAATCAAACATAAAAATTTGGATCACCCAACGCGAGCACCCAGATGCATTGGTTGGAAACATTGATATTCCAATCAATATGATTGCAAATAAAAAGTCTTTCAGGATTGATACCGGTCATCTAAAAGGATTAGACTTTGATAATCTTGACTTTTTGTCAAATAACCAGTATATTACAATATACATGAAGGATTCTGAGTATGCCAACACCTATTAACGAATTTGACATTGTGTTTATCAGCTATGACGAACCTAATGCTGATGCCAACTACGCAGACCTATTGACCAAGGCCCCCTGGGCCAAGCGCAGTCATGGTGTCAAAGGCAGTGATGCATGCCACAAGGCCGCAGCCGCACTGAGTGAAACCGATCGCTTTGTCACAGTGGATGCAGACAATGTGGTCTGGGATGACTTTTTCAATATCGAACTAGACATGAGCAGGGTTGGTCCGACTGATGTGATCAGTTGGGCTGGTAAGAATGCAGTCAATGGTCTTATCTATGGCAATGGCGGAATTAAACTTTGGCCAAAGAGTGTGGTCATGAGCATGAAAACACACGAAGCTGCCGAAGCCGCTAGTGCACAAGTGGACTTTTGTTGGGACATACACTATCATCAAATGAACAATGTGTACTGCTGGACCTACAACAATGGCAGCGCATATCAGGCCTTCCGTGCGGGTTTTCGAGAAGGTGTAAAAATGTGCCTGGCTGGCGGAATACCGGTGAGCTCAGGTGAACTAAGACAGCGTGTGCATCCAAAGAATCTACGCAGGCTACTAGTATGGCAAAGCGTGGGGGCCGATGCTGAAAATGGTCTGTGGGCCATGTACGGTGCCCGACTTGGTACCATGCGTACCTTGTTTGACCGGTCATTCAATTACGTTGACGTTCGAGACTTTGATTGGCATGACAAACATTGGACTGAAGTAGTACAACCCATGTTTGATGCTGACAGCAGAGACATGTGTAAAGCAACAGGATGGACATACAATAACGAATTATTGCGTAGCGAAATTCGCAAGCTGGGTACCGAACTGCGCACCAAGGCCAATCTGTCCATTGCTGAACTTGACGAAAATGGATCAAGGTTCTTCAAGGAAAGCTATATCAATCCCAATAGGCTTGGTCCAATGATCAAGGAAGATCAAGTGATCCAGGGTGTGGACGGTTTCTAATGTATGATGTATTCTTCATCAGCTACGATGAACCCAATGCCGATGAGAATTGGCAACGTCTACTGAAATTTGCACCTGCCGCAAGAAGAATACATGGAATTACAGGTATACTGCAAGCACATCAAGTGGCAGCAACACAAAGCTCGACCAGTTCTTTCTTTGTGGTAGATGGTGATGCTTGGATTCATGACGATTGGAATTTTACCGCTGAGTGGTTTGACGATGTGTATTTTCCTTATCCTTACAGTAACAAAACAGTCGCTGACTGTGTGTTTGTTTGGAGTAGCGTCAATCCCTACAACGGATTAAGGTACGGCAACGGCGGTCTCAAGCTATTGCCCAAACAGTTGACTTTGGCTCACCTAGGTTCTGTGGATGTGACCACAGGTGTATCTTCTTGTATCATGCCTCTTGATTGGGTAGCATGTGAAAACAGATTTGCTACCAGTAACTGGACCGCATGGAGAGGTGCCTTTAGAGAATGTGCAAAGCTATCGCATGGCAGTGTCACAATATCGGAAGAAAAACTAAACACCTGGACCACAACTGCTACAGGCGAATACAGCAAGGCAATACTTGCAGGCGCCAATGCAGGAAAAGAATACGGACTAAGCAATAGTCCGATTGAAATGATCAATGATTATGCATGGCTACGAGAACGATATGAACAAACATTTCAGCAATGAAAGCATACTGTGGATTGCTGATACACTTAGGCAATTTCCAGATAAAACACAGCGCATACTAGATTGCTTCTGGCGCGGTCAGATTGAAAGCAAGTCCTGGCTGGTTGATCAGCTCAATGATCTATTGCTTAAAGGCCCAGATCCACAAGTGATACATATCTTTGGCGGATGGTATGGCTCTCTCGCTGTGATGCTGTTTGATTCAGCTACATTTCCCATCAAGTTCATACGTAGCATTGACATTGATCCAGCGTGTGAGCCCATAGCAGATCACATGAACAAGTATCATGAGATGAATCAGTGGAGATTCAAAGCATTTACTTCCAGCATGGACGAATGGCAGTATGATCATGCTCCTAGCATGGTTATCAACACCAGCTGTGAACATGTTGATCAAGATACATACGATACATGGTTTGATCGTGTTCCTGCAGGAACACTGGTTGTATTACAAGGAAATGATTTCTTTTCATGTGAAGAACACATCAGATGCAGTAAAAATTTAGAAGAGTTTGAACAACAATCAAGACTCAGTGACATACTGTATGCAGGTGCTTACAAAACAGATGCCGGGAGTGGCTACACAAGATTCATGTTGATAGGAAAAAAACAATGAGAAAAATATTGATACTAGGGCATGGCGGCATATTAGGCAAAGCTATATTTGAAAAAATGAAAGCAGATGGACATCAAGTATCGGGACTCAGTCGCACAGATGGAAATTTTGACATGGAGCAGGCCAATGCCAGAGAGCGTGTGGTAAATGCTCTAGATCAGTACGACACAGTGATGATCGTGGCAAATGCTGGATTCGCCAACGTGGAAATGCTATATCGAATTTGGTCAAAATGGCGAGGCAGGAAAGACAAAACCATAGTGGTACTGGGAAGCCATATCACTGAAATGTACAGAAACTTTTCTAATCTATATCAAATACACAAAATTGCACTGGATGCAGGAGTCAAACAGTTACAGGCAAGCTCGCCTTACCCCAACATTATGCTGTTGCGTCCTGGCTGGGTAGAAGGAACTGCAATGGGTGCAAATGTCGAAGCTGCCAAAATGTCTCCGGCCAGTGTTGCTGAAGTAATAGCGTGGACATTGAATGAAACCAACAGAGATTTTAGGATAACCAATGTCTTATTTGAGCCTAAAAAATGACGCTATATTTTTGTTTCGTCCACTAGATCAAACTGTGGACCTTGAAAGGCTTCGTGCTGAAACATGGAGCCTGCTGGCCGATGTTCCATTTGATGAGCGCAATCAAGTGTGCATACAAACAGGCGGTGTTGATGATTGGTACAATGGAGCAGGCGCCATGCCCGGTGGCGAAGACCTTTCAAAATTTGATGAGATGCACCCAAAGTTGAAAGGCACCTGGTGGGAATCATTTATAAAGGGCCTGCCATACAAAGTTAGTAGAACTCGCATTGCGAGGCTGACTCCTCGTAAATGTTACAGTGTACATCATGATTTCCATCGCACACTGCATGTTGCCATACACACCAATCCAAAATCTTACTTTCTTTTTGTGAATGAACAAAGGCTAGTTCATATAGCAGACGACAGTCATATTTGGTATGTGGATACCAAACGAGTACATACTGCATTCAACGGCGGAGATGAATCAAGACTGCACCTAATGATGCGTGTGGATGACTAAGTCATTATGTACCAACATAAATAGCTGTATGAAAATAGTTACTGCATCAAGTGATACAATCGATCCGGCACTTTATAATTTGCTGGTTCGATTTGTTCAACAGATCATTGTCGACAATCCAAAAATTCCAGCAAGCAAGAACATGGGTCTTGATTCTGAAGCCGGCTTGCTTTGGAACATTGAAAATAAGAAACGCTGGACCAGCGACCGCGGCGAAATAGCCATGCTGATCAATGATCAAGACGAAGTGGTGGGTGTAAGCTGTGTGGAAAAGACCGATCAGGAATTGCTTTCTGTTGGTGGCATACGTACTTGGGTACTAAAACCCTACAGAGGTAAAAACGTAGTATCCAACATGCTGTTGGGATCTAACCTAGAGTGGTCAGCACAGCATGACATGGCAGGCATGATGCTCACCTTCAACGACTACAACAAGTGGATCTATGATGGCATCAAGCGCAAGGTTTCTGGTAGTGCACCTGGGCTTGACAAAATCTGGAGCAACTGGTGGGATGATTGCATCGTTATCGCTCGCCCAATTAAAGTTCGATATGTTAATCAATGGTGTGTTATTAAACCAACAGGCAGACAATCCGCTGAAATACTCAAAGCAATCACGGAGGGGTTAGATGCTATCTCAGAATAATCTTTATGAGAAATTTGAATTTACCGAAAACAATCATATCAAGTATTGGTATGACGATGACCCAGACAATATGTTCAGACAAGACGACTGGCAAACCACAGTGGGCACAGTTGGACATACCGTGCGTCCTAGATTGACATTCCGTGGTGAGCTTATACGTACTACAAAGATAATTTCTCGCAAGCACAAAGAACCAATGGCAGTATTCTTCAGTGGTGGGCTTGATAGTGAAATAGCATTGCAGGCCTGGATGGAAAGCCGTGCTCCTTTTAGACCTGTTATTGTTAAATTCAAAGACGATCTAAACAGCGCAGATGTAAACCAAGCAACTGGCTTCTGTGAAGCCGCTGGACTAACTCCAACCTACTTGGACTTTGATCCTGTGGCATTTTACGAAAGCGGTGATTGGCAGCGTATATGCAAAGAATATCAAAGCTATACATTTTATCAGCAGGTGCTGTGCAAGGTTGCTGAAAACTTTGCTGAGCCAATGATCACAATCGACGAAGTAGAAATAGAAAAAACACCAGACATGGATCACTTGTTGAAGACAGGCGAACATCGTATGCATTGGGTGTTCTTGAAGAAAGAAGATCAGGACGGCGTATGGCGCAGGTTTGTTGCAAAAACTGGTATACCAGCGTATAACAACTTCTATACATACAATCCAGAGACCATGCTGTCTTTCCTTGAGGGCTATGTGGTCAACAGATTGATAACAGATCAGATTCCAGGCAAGATGGGATGGACCTCTAGCAAGAATGAAATTTATGGGTCACTGACTCGTTATCCATTTAAGCCAAGGCCCAAGCGCACAGGAGTAGAAAAACTATTCCACATATGGACAGATGTAGAACATCAATGCGCCAATCTATTATTTGCAACTGAACCCAGGATATACGAGTTTGGTGCACATGAATTGATAAAGAACATGAAACAAGGCAAGGTGAGCGTATGCAAGACAATATGAAATGGCTAGATATGTCTAGCCTAGATGACATCAAAGCACTGGCACAGGCAACCTATGCCAATCCCAAAGACACTTACCCTGTAGCACTACAGCCTGATTCTCGTATGTTTGAATTGTTCTTGGTTCCAGAAGATATTGGTGGACATGAATGGCGTAAAACGCTGGGAGTATATGACGCAGACGGAAATTTGATCATGGTGGCTGGTATTCGTCGCATGCAGTACCAACCTGTATGGTTGCTAAGTTTTGTATTGAGCAATCAAAAGAACATGGCAATGGTACGTAATTTCCGCGACATGATCATGGCACTGTGCGACTATCACGAAAGCATTGGCATCAACGAATGGTATGTTTCCAGCCCTGGCGGTCGCGAAGAAAGCTATCGTAAAATTATGCGATTCCTGCGCGAGAGATATATAACATGGGTAGAGTGTACTGTTCCGGCCGGAACTCGTAGTCCTTGGCCAGTGTATCACAGTATGCTAGGTTATGCAATACACAATTTTGACGTAAATCTGCGGAGGTATGTAAAACGTAGAGAACGCATGGAGCCAGACGAAGAATGACAAAAATAAAACAGTTCATAGATGATAACATCGCAACATATAAAGCAACCAACCAGGTTCCTTATATTTTTGCTGTACTAATTCCTTTCCAGTTACTGGCATTGCTTGGATTCTATCTGGGCTTTTCTGACTGGCAATGGCATTATCTAGCTTACTTTTTTGTAGGCTGGATCGTGTGTGGCGGCCTTGGTTCAGCTGTGGGCTTGCACAGATGGATAAGTCATAAAGCAATTGAAGTAAGACCTTGGATGAAACCAGTCATGCACTGGATAATGGTTTGTGCTTGCCAAGGCAGCGCCATTTGGTGGGCGGCATTGCATAGGGGTTATCATCATGCGCATTCAGATCAAGAAAGAGATGTACACAGTCCTGTTGATGGATTCTGGCATGCCTACCAGGGATGGATGTGGACCGTCAAGCACGACACTATCAATTTGAAATACGGTGCAGAATATCTACGCGACAAGAGTTTGGTGTGGCATCACAAGCATTACAACAAGATCATCTGGGGCACAGCTCTGGTACTATTCATGATAGATCCCATGCTGTTCTTCTGGGGATTTGCTATTCCTGCCATGTGGGACTTGCACACTGACAGCTTTGTTAATAGTCTTTGTCACATGCCTAAAATGGGCTATAGATTTTACAACACAAAAGATCAAAGTACCAATGTTCCTGTAGTAGGATACATGGGCTGGGGTCAAGGTTGGCACAACAACCATCATCGCTCACCTCGTGCATTTGATTTTGGCACGACAGTTTCAGGCAAGTGGTGGGAGTTTGATCCTTGCCTTCTTTTGGTGCCATTGATTGCGCCATGGAGTGAAGTCAAACGCCTATGGGGTGGTTGGTACAACGGTATCAAAGGAAAGAACACGCATCCGGTGGAGATTGTATAATGGCCTGGCTTTGTGTTGCTGCCAATATTGAAAACGAAGTAGTATATGCCTGCGAGGACATGGAAGAACTGCAATGGCTCACTGAACCATACTTCAATGTGATTCCTAAAATTTTTGCCCTCAAAGACGAAGAAATAGAATGGCTACGTGCAGGACAATTTGATTTTCGTATTCGCTACAATGGACATCGTGCTGTATACCTAGAGAAAATTGAACGCAACAACGAAACTCGTCAACTTAGTAAATTAATCTTGTACAAGCACAAACTATTCAATCTCTTCAGAGGTCGCATAGAACATGGTTGGCACAAAGCCAAAAGCCTCATGCCGGAACTTGATTTGGTTTACGAACGCAAATATCAAGAAGCACTGGAAATACTGAACCCAAATCAAGATTCAGCATACGTTGTTGATGGGCTTGTGGCAGACTATGCATCTGAAACTGGTATGAAGATTCAGCATGCAGCCAGGCTGATAAAAGTAAAACACGAAAATGCAATGACGCATATCCGTAAGCTAGAACGACTAAGGATTCGACACATGACCGCTATCAAGCGAGCCAAGACACTAGAGGAATTGGAAAAGGTCCACGGCGCAATTGACAAAGACCTCTTTACCAATATGTTACTATGACCCAGAAACTTGTTTATTACACTCCTCAAGCGTTGTTCAGTATACCTGAGATCAAGCAGAAGTATGCCAAAGAAGCCGCTTTCTGTAGCATGTTCAATGGATCAATCAGCTTGATTGATCGCACTGGTGCAATTGATATCCCACCAGTGGATTGTCTTGTGCTGGATCGTATACCAGAAAAAGCAAAGCCACGTAGCTTCAGAGAAATATGCGAAGACAGGTGGCAAGGCATTGTGGATCAAATTCAAGCAGGCAAAGATATTGTTATCTTTTACTCCGGCGGCATTGACTCTACATTGATTGTTTGTCTTGCACTGATGCATCCAGATTGGATCAAGCATGCAGAACATGTACACTTGGCATTCAATGAAGATTCTGTAAGAGAAAATCCTACATTTTTTGAAAAGTATATCATACCTGGCTTTGCTGACAGACTGATCAACGCCAGTGAGTTTCATACTCTGATCCAAGACGATCGTTATGTATGTGTTACAGGTGAATTTGCTGACAACATCTTTGGTAGCTTGACACTCAAAAGCTACATGGATCATATTGGAGACTTTTCAGTAATACATGATCGATTTGAAATCCAAGGACTTCCTTGGCTGTTGGCCAAGATCAAAGACCCTGCACAAATCGTGAACTGTCACGAAATGATCAAAGTGTTATTGGATCAGGCACCTAGAAAAATGATATCTAATCATGATTGTTTCTGGTGGTTGAACTTTGCTACCAAGTGGCAGGCAGTCAAGTTCCGCCTGGTAAGTCATGCACCAACCCCGGAACTGGTTAATGCCATGGCTCAGCGTGTGTTGCACTTCTTTGAAACCAAAGAATTCCAGCTATGGGCATTGTACACTGACGAAGACAAAGTACTAACAGACTGGTACAGCTACAAGCTACCAGCCAAGAAGTTGATCTTGGAATGTAACGGGGACTTTGAGTACTTCAAGTATAAGACCAAGTATCCGTCAATACCCAGTCTTACTCGTTATGCCAACATGCACGATTTCATCTACTTGGATGAAACAACAGGAATCTTTACTGCTTCAAAGAGCTTCCTGGCAGCTGGATCGTGATCAATATTCATACGCCACATTAGTCTTTCTTGCCCATCGTCGAGCTCACATGCAGTTCGACGATGCACAAACGGAAAGTTGTCGTATATGACTAGATCAGTTTCGTCCCAGCGGTGTTCATACACACAGTCAGGTTGTTTGGACATTTCCTCGAGCATTTCTGCCACAATACCAGTGCCTTGCGATTTACCACCAATTTTAGTATCAACAATCCATCCTTCATTTTGAGTTTCGTCTACGTAGTAATTAACACGCGGACAATATTCGCCTGTGATTATGTGCTTGGTCATGCTGGGAAATTCTTGCAGATCTTTTCCGGGTTCATACCAGCTTTGTTGAACAATACGAGTCATCCCCCAACGACACTTTAGGTCATCGCTTACACCTTTGAATGCCTTGGGCGTGTTGAGCCAAACAGTAAAACCAGCCTGGGGATTAGGACAACTACGCATGTAGATTGATCTGTGTGGAAATGCATAGCTAACAGCATTAGGAATGTCTGCATGCCATGGCATTTCTCTATCACCCAGCCTTGCGCTGATCTTGTTGCTGATAGAACTCATGTACTCAGTACGACCATCCGGCATAACCAATGGAATACATTTTTCCTTGCTGTAGCCATACTGATCGGCTTTCCATGGAATACCAAATCGTCTCGACAGTCGCCAAAACATAAAAGGATCAAGTTTGATTTTTTTGAATACAAGTATCTTACGCTCGTACAACATTTTAATCAGTGCACCAGGTTTAACATTATCAAGCCAATTGTGTGGACCTTCAAACACTGAACCCCAGTCATCAAATATGTCAGACGCTTGTGTTCTTGGATCCACACGTGGTGTTACAACTTTTGCCAGCTTTACAACTTCTTGTTCATAACTATCAGACATTATAGACATCCCCCAATCCAGTCTTGTTCAGAAACTCTGGAGAAAATACTCCATCTATACGTAGGCTCCAGCCGGTAAACTGACATGGGTCGCTGCCATGCCAATTGGCATTGTCAAATAACGCAACACGGCTAGTGACATTGTGTTGCACTTTTTCATCGTCGTCCCAGATCCAAAAATTCTTACGACCGTCTAGGCTCAACCAAATGAACTGATCTTTGCGACTTACACCGTCAGGATAATCACGATGTCTAATGCTAGATACCCCAGGTTCGTTGACAAAGAATACAACACGCCCGTACTCACTGAATATATTTTGTTCTTCTAACCATATCTTTAGGAAGTTGAAAAATTTGAAAGCAGGAGTATCAACACAGTGTGCGGCTTTATGCTTGTTGAAGTAATCTCCACCGCGCACCGTGCGTAGATGTATTGCTTCATTCAATGCAACAACATCATACATGTATTTGCAGAACAACTGTATCTTAGGAGCAGACCCAAGTAACTTTAGCATGTTGCGATGTTCGTAGTTTTCATCTTCAATAAGTTTCTTTGCAAAGTCTCCTAACTCAACCAGTGATTGATCATACAAGTTATCTTGTGCACCGACTATGCTAGGATATCTAAATGGGTGGCTTGCAGCCAGTGCGGCTGCAATCTTGTGTTTTTGTTCGGCCAATTTATCTATGTCAACAAATGGCTCCAAGTCAAACCACGGCTGTCCTTTGATATTATTCATGTTAGTCTTTCTTTTTCCGCTTGTCAATCACATCAGCTAGTTGTTCAACAGTCTTGACGTGGGACATTGATTCATCATCAACTTCAACTCCAAACTCTTCTTCAACTTTCATTACCAGTTCAATAGAATCAAGACTGTCAAGTCCTAGGTCGTCAACAAAATTTGCGTTGTCGTTTATTTTCTCTGGCTGAGTGTCGCAGTATTCTGCTACTATGTTCTTAATTTTTTCAAGTGTTGTCATTATAGTGCATCCCATATAACATGAATTCTATTGGTCTTACCGCGATTCCAGAAAGAGTGAGGAAGACCATTTTCTAACCACCATACTGTTCCTACCGGCATAAAACATTCTTCTCCATCTACCTCACAGGCAGCATCAGGATTAGTGGCAAGAACAAGATGATAGCGTCCATACTTGCTGAAGTAATCTCCTTCATCAGTATGACGTGCTACTTCGCATTCGGCTAGTAGATTACTAAGAAATATACGACCAACATCTTTACATCCAAGATGTTTTGAAATACCCATGACTCGGTCGTATACAGCTCTAAGTGCTTTCATTTGCAATAACATGTCGTTGTCAAAGACTTCTAATATGTCATTGGCCTTACGAGTATCATATCCGCCAGGCGGCTTGATGTATCTAAGGTGTATATTTTCCGTGTGCTTTAATGCCTCGGTCATGCGTTGTCTACTTTGATTCTGCGACCAAGCCATGTTAGCATCAACACTTTTGCTACACAACCATTCAGTTGCCAATGGCATACCTTGGTCTGACAGCAGGAGCTTGAAATTTTTGTAATCTTTTTGGCTCATGTATTGTTTCCTTTTATCAGTTCTGGATGATACAGCTCAATCAAACTTTCCAATTCCCCAGCAAACATACCCGCTGGATCTTTGCTGATTTCTATGTCAAAGATATGATCGTAGATCTCAAGATTTAGTTCTTTTGTAACAGCATCAATGGCAGCTTTTTCGGCCTTGAATCGATCAGCATTTTTATGATATGCTATTTTAAGCATGTCTGGTGATGTCCAACAGCGCCATTGGTATGTTGCAGTGCCATTGTAGATTTCACAATGCCCTAGGTACCCTGTTGAATTTGCGCAACCCCAGGTCAGCGCAGAGTAGCTAAGTATCCATGTACGAAGAGAAGATGATGTTTCGCCAAACCAAACATCTGTTTTGGCGGAGTCAATGGAAGGAAATTTTCCGTTCCATTTTCGTAACAGCATCATCATTTGTTGTACCTCATTATACTAGTATTTATCGTAGGAGTTTCAACGCATGGAATTGATTGAAGTTATTGAGTATCCGTTGGTATTTCTAGCATGGACTTTTTGTCTGTACTGGATACATCGACTTGCGCATAAAATACCATTTGCTAACAAGTTCCATCAAGACCACCACCTGTATATCAACAGGAACGGAGGCACCAAGTGGCATTGGAACAACCTTTTCCTCTACAATGACACATGGAAGAGCACTGTGGATCTATGGATAACCGAAGTTATACCAACTATCATATTTTCTGCTGTTACCGGGCATTGGTGGGTGATCATCTTTTATTATTTTTGGGCGGCACTGTTGCAAGAAGTAATTGAGCATAATCCCAAATTTGACTGGTATCCTTTTATTACCAGCGGCCGCTGGCACCTGGTACATCATCGTAATCAACGCAGAAATTATGGATTGTTTATTCCAGTATGGGATAAACTTTTCAACACATACAAACATCACAACGGTTGAACATGAGACATCTTATTCCCAATGCTTTTACAAGCACACGAGCAAACGACAACGCCTCCATTGATATGAAATGGCAGCGACCAATTATCTTTGTTGAAGTTCCAGGCACGACCTCATACGATATCTTTTTATATTGGCATAGACGCTCAATGCGAGATCCAAACTATGCTGGATTCCACGACTTGTTATTGAATGTCAGAGGTATCAACGACACAGGCTGGACCGGGGAGTTGTCTGTGCCCGACACTGTGGTAAAATATGAACAGCCGTATTTTGTTGAAGGCGATGTATCTATAGCAATGAAAACAGATGTAGTTGAGGATGCCTTTGACAAGCGTATAGAGTTTGCAAACTCTCTCTTTACCAACAACAGGTCTGCATACATTCGCTACTATGCTGAACCAGTTCATGCCAGCCTTGAACAAAAACAAGATGCAATAGAAGAACAATTTTTTAGATCCGCACGCCTTGTGTTCATTGAAAAAAGTTTTGATTCAATATTTCAATTGGTACGCATGGCGAGACAACCATTTGCTGACGATGATGAATATGAAATTACACAAGCACAGTTGGATTGGTACATTGCATCTGTAAAGAAATACAGAGTACTCAAAAACAAGTGGAAAAAGAAAGCCGCGATACTGGGTGTGGAGTGGTATTCAAAAGGAAAGATGGAACTAAGCTGGCCAGACAAAGTCACGGTTCAATTAAACATGCCAGTGGATAGATGGTGTGTTGCTTCCTCGTTTGTCAAGCGACCCTACAAGTCGCCTGCCAATTTCAAGCAAGCAGACGAGTATATCAAATCGCAGTTGAAGAACTAAAAATCCTTGCCGCTTCGGGCAAAGACATTATGGGATCAAATCTCATGCTGAATATAAGTCTGGTAGTATCATTGTTGTTGATCACAGCATGCCATTCACTTGTGCTAACAAGCATGGGACGATCTAAACAGACGCTGGCAACTTCAACCAAATCATTAAAGGTTGCCATTGGCACTCGCACATTATTGTAAGGACTGTGCCCTTCACCTTCGATGCGTGTCACATGTCCAGGCTTAACACGATACCAAGTCATCCTGCTGCCTAGTTCACAGGTCAGTGGAATATTAAGAGCCCATGGGTGACAAGTGAATCCTCTTTTGATGATGTCTGGATCACTGCTTGGATCCTTGTGAGGAGTCATGCTACTGCCAGCAGGTGTCACACCAAAAAATGCTGACACTGGGTTTAATCCTCTACCGGCTATCCACGACTCAGTATTAAATACTGCTAGATCATTGCGTTCAATGCTAACAGTATTTTTTTGCGGTCTTTTTAGATGTTCGGCTTGATACTTGTCTTTCCAAAGACTGTATATCTTGTGGAGATCTATATCGAGGTTGGCAACTGGAAAGTTATACATAGCGTTATTTAACCGTGATCATAAACTATAGGAGTATGCATGTATCTAGTTAAGAAAACTTATCGCAAGAATCCAGACACACAGTTTTTTGAAGATGGTGCATTTGAAGCTTACCAACAAAAAATGTACAGGACCAAATGGTCATATGAGCACAAGATAAGAGAAGGCGATACGCTACGACACATACATGTTTGGCCCAACGAAGAAATTTATTCTCGATGGGCCAATGATCCAACTGTATTAAACTTTGTTGCAGACTTGACTTCGTATAACAATGACAATTCCATCACCTGCAACGAAATACACTCTAAGGTTTGATGCGCCTGTCTGGATTAACAAATGTGCCATGTGCCTTGGCAACAATATTACCAATGCTGGGCCATCTAGACATGTCTTGTACCCAAGCCACAGCTTCTAATTGATTAACTTGTTTAGAACCTGACACAAGTGTAGCTGTGCACATTACCCATCTATTGGCACGTACCGGCCGGAGGAATTGTGTGCTGAGCTGAAGGGTATGAGCAAATTTGCCACCAGTCATGTTATAACACAGCGCACCCATACAATGGTCCAGGAATGTCACAGTGGCACCACCATGTAAAACCCTGGCGCCATTTAGATGCCAGGGTGTCACGTACCATGCAAAACTAGCTTCAATGTCACTGTCCCATCGAAACCAAACATCCATGGTATGAGCAATATAGTCATCCCATTTGTCGCTACGTTGTGCGTAGCCTGATTGTTTAAGGAGTTCCGAGCCCAAATTTAGTGCGGAATTCGTCGAGCTCTCGTTGGCTGATTCCATGTTGTTCTCTGATGCCTTTATCGGTTCTCATATCTGATGTGTAATCAAACCAGCGATTTTTATCAATGATGCGATTTAACAAAGCTCTTTCTTGCCGGCTAAGATACATGCCGTCTTGCTGATAATCTTCCCATGCTTCACATGCCAAAGGAAATAACGGCCTGGCCAGCTCATACATTGCATTGGCAAAATCCTGTATCTCTTGCTGTGCATGGCTGTCTGCACGTAGACGAATCATGTGCAGGAAGTTCTTGAGATTGGCCTTCCAGTAGATGATTGTGTAGTTGTTTAGTGGTAGAGTGATACGTGCAAGTTCTCTGCTGAGATTATCTTCCAATTGGCCCTGGTACGCATCGTACGAAATCTTGTTCACATGTTCCATACGTGCAAGCACACGCACCTTGGTACCGATGTCCATATCGCCGTCTCGGCCTTGGCGGTTGGTTTGGCTTTGCGGTGCAAGATACTCTGTATCTGGTACATAGAACTCATCACTCATTTCACTGTAGCGACCAGAGTATTCGTTGATGCTGGCAGTGCGATGTCTTACCAGTTGACGCATGATAAAGATAGGCATCTTGATCATGAACTTGACTTCACACATCTCAAACGGTGTAGTGTGCTGATGACGCATTAGATAGCGTATCAGATTGCGATCATCATTGATTGTTTTTGTACCTTGCCCGTAGCTGATGCGAGCGGCTTCAGCAATATCTGCATCGCTACCCATGTGATCAACAAGTACAACAAAACCATTATCATGCACTCTACGTGCATTGTCTCCTTGGACGTCTTCCCAAGTTAACCATTTTGATTTTTCTTCTGCCACAGACTGCTCCTAATATGATATCTTATTATAAGACATCATGTGTGTATATGCAAGATTATTCTTGCTCAATCGTCGGAAAAATGTTTTCCTAATAGAGTTCTCACATGCTTGTGTACTGCATGCTTTAGTTTCTCAGTATCCATTTTAACGTCGATGTTTTTTACCCGACTTACCAATTGGTCTAGCCCACTGACATTAAACAACTCGCTGGTGTTTTTAATTCCTCTGAGTTCTTCCTGTTTGATGACCAACATTTCACCACCATCTAAATAGATAGTAACCTGTTCAATATAATCAATTGGCACGTCGTCCCAAACTACATCACTCAGTAGTTCTTCAAAACTTCGATCTTTCTTTTTTATAGCCACCGATCTGTCCTTTATTGGGTATCATTATTAGTTAGCTGACCGCGGTTGCACATGTTCTGTTCATGCTCCAGCGCGGCAACAATGACTGCTGCCGCTTTAGTCATTGCATCGCGCCATTGAGCACTATCGGGTGATCTACCCTTATTGGACACTTCTGCATTTAGATAGGAAGAAGCAATAGCTGACCAATCATTGGGACCGTGTTTCAGGTCATACTCTGATCCCCAGATATCTTTCTGCCTATTTCTTTCGTTGGCAATATCAGCAAGTATCTTTTCAGTGATCATGCTTCGACTGCGGCAGCCTTGGCATCTGCACCCTTGCGTGGACGACCGGGACGCGAAGGATCTAATGCATCAGCTTCTTCACGTAGCTTCTTGGCTTCAAATTCAAACTGCAAAGCCTGACGACGCATGCCTTCGGCAATGGTCTTGTCATCTAGGGTACCAGGCGCAGAACGTTGTGTAAGCGGCGCAGCCTCTTCGGTTCCGATGTCACTGCTGGTGGTCTTTTGTGGAATCATCTGTTTGAGCTGTGCGTTAAGGTCGCTCAATGGAATGGTCACATTTGGTAGTGGTGTCATTGTGATATCTGTTACAGGTAGCTTTACCAACTTGCCACTGGTATGTAGTGATTCTAGGACCTGACCACCATTGGTGAAAGATGTCCTTGATGCAACCTTGTAAAAGTCCATGTCGCTTTGACCTTGATTTTCTACAATTTGCATGAGTTCGTCGTGTATCTCTGGTTTGAGATCCTGCGTTTTAACAACCAATGCGTGGTCAGGTGCATCAGGTAAAAAACGAAACATGACCAACACTTTGCTGTTGTCTGACAACTTTCCAATATGTTTGATAAATTGGCTCATGATTACTCACCTTCTTTCGGTGAAGTTTCCGCCGCGGCTTTTGCTTCTTCTTCCTTCTTGGCTTGCTCTTGCGCAGCCTTTACAAATGCGCTGATCTTTTCAAACAGCTCGCCAACTGCTTTGAGCTCGTTGGCACGGAAAGCGCCGCGCTGTGTTGCTAGATCGATTACATTGGCCATGGTGGCCAGATCATTGATATTCAAGTTCATAATGTGTCTCCTTGTGACAGTTGGTTAGTTAACCATGCATTTATTTAATGATAGATATCAAAAGCCAGGTCTAGGGTTTTTGAAAAGAAAAGCGGCTTAACGCCGCTTTTGTTACAGTTGAAAAGATTAACTTAGGCTTCGTAATGTGCTGTGATACCAAACGGAGCCTTTTTGTTTGGGTTGCTGTGCACAATCCAAACTGTATCACAGTAGTTAGCATCGCCCCAACTACCCCAGGGCTCACCATCAGTGAACACTATCAGTTGATTTGGCGTAACGTCTTCTTTCTTGAGGTGCGTGAAGATCACTTCAAAATCAGTGCCACCACCACCTCGGATTTCATAGGTACGAATGTCACCGTTTAGGTCACTGGTAAAAATTTCTTCACCATACACACTGGTATCAAATTGAAAGATGCGCACAGTGTAAGCATCAAATTGATCCATGATACCCGCCACTTCACCCAGGAAGTCTTTCAGCATGCTTTCGCTAATAGATCCAGAGGTGTCAATGGCCACAGCAATGTTCACTTCATCGCCGGGCAACATGCCGGGTAGTACTGCACCAATATGCCAACCCTTGCGATTGGGACGCATGAATGAATAGTCGTTCTTGATGATACTGTTCAATTGTATCTTCAACACATCGCGCCAGCTCATCTTGGGCGCAGTAATGTCATTGATCAGACGCTGAAAGCCTTTGGGTACATTACCAGCACCGCTGGCCTGTGCGGCCTGCAACACTGCTTCTTTGAGTTCGTCGCTAAGGGCTTTCTTTTCTTCTTCAGTAAGAGGCTCGCCGAAACTCTTGCCCTTGCCTTCACCCTCTTCGGAGCCATCGCCGTCCATATGGATGTCAAGCGTGGCTTGGACTTTGACAGCATTGGCCATCAAGTCGTCATAAACTTCTTCACTGGCCATGCCACGATACTTGCTATCCAGCAGGATAGGAACAGCCTTGATCTGAGCGCCAATGCGTTCGTCAACAAGGATCTGGTTGATAACAAAATCGCCAGCCATGTTCCAGACATCACGACGTCGATCACCGCGACGCAAGAAATGTTGCCACACACAATGTCCAACTTCATGTCCAACCAAGAACACTAGTTCGTCATCGGTGAGCTTTTGCACAAAGTCTGGATTGTAATAAAACTTCTTGCCATCCACAGCCGCAGTAGGAATATCAGTCTCTTCAACCAACTGTAAGCGAGTGGCAATCTGTCCAAAGAAGCCATGCTTCAGAAGCATGCGAACACGAGCTTTGGTAATGCGCTCTGATGGTGATAGTTTTTGCATTGTGGATGCTCCTTTAGTGTTTATGTATTGTACAGCAGATTAAACTCGCTGTCAACTGAATAAATTGGAGAGCAATCCCCGCTAAAAGATTGCTCTCCACCCATCTTACTTGGCATCCACGTCAACAATAAGATGGGCAAACTTGTCGTAGAACTCTTTGAAGTTCTTGAGCTTACGATAATCGAACTTGAGCTCGTATGTCTTGAGTGCAGTAGCGGCACCCATAACAACAATCTCCTTTTCCATATTGTCCATCATAAACTGGATGAAATGCTCGCACATGGGGTGCCATGTATCCAGTTTCTTTTCACGTGTAAGATTGTCGTATGCTGACTTCAGCTCGTAGCACATGGCAGTAACAAGACTGAACTTGGCGGAAATTTCTTTCACATCCATAGTGGTAATCTTGCCAGCCAGCACGTCAGTTGGGTTGGGCAAGCGAGCCGCAACCTTGCGATGCGCCATGAACTTTACAGCAAGTCCAGAGCCCACACAACCTGCAACCAAATCGCTCTGCTGATTGTCAGTCATCTGATCATCCAGCAAGTCGGACACGAATGACCAAGAGCGCGGAGTACCAAACGAACGGTCATGTACCTGCGGGTCAAACTGGAACAAGTCTGCCTTCTGGTAGCTCAAGTAACCAACCACGTCGGGGTGAATCTGGTTCTTGACTGCCCAAACTTGCCAGTCTGGAAAGTCTACGTGGAGTTCAACGTGCACGAAACGATTGGCCAGTGGGCTAGGCATGCGATATGCAACACCCTTGTCGCTTAGACGATTGCCTGCGGCAACTACCACAACATTCTTAGGCAAAATATACTGACCAACACGACGGTTCAGCACCAGCTGATAGGCCGCGGCCTGTACAGCAGGAGGAGCAGAGTTGAGCTCATCTAGGAACAGGATGACCACGTCATACTGGCTGGCAAATTCTTCCGTGGGCAAGTCTGAGGGTGGAGCCCACTTCATGGTATTGTCATTGGCAGAGTAATATGGAATACCCTTGATGTCAGTGGGTTCCATCAGCGCCATGCGCATGTCGATAGTGATACCATTCAAGTCGTCGGCAATCTGGCTGACGAGATCGCTCTTACCCACACCAGGAGGACCCCAAATAAACACCGGACGGCGCTTGCTGATAGCCTTGCGAATGAGTGTACGAGCTTCTGAAATTTTGACAGTACGGCTGTCGACGGTGTTTGTGGATGCCATTTTAGTTTTCCTCTTAGCGGTTGAACATGTCTACATTATACACTATGTAGGCATTGTGTCAAGAGCCTGTTGCCAAGCTCTTGACACGTGTTGCATTTAAGCAACAGCCTTGGATGGCTTGGCAGGCTTTGCCGCAGGAGCGGCGCCCTTGTAAGATTCCAAAGCCTTCTGGAGCAAGCCTTCGCTCTCAATCTCAGCCTTGGTCATTTCGCGTGGGAGCTCGGTGAACTCGATATTGGTGTGACCACCACGTTGCATCACCTTGATGCGGGTTGCAGTGTCGTTTGTGAAGCGGGCTTTAACATTGCCATTGAGCAAAGAAACGCCAACGAACTTGAACGTCTTGAGTGACTTGGAAGCCATAGTAAATTACCTCTCTGTGTGTTTGAATAGTGCGACATGCCCTATCCATTTATGATGTTACAGCAACTCGCCGCGACGGTCAACCTCTTTTTGGCGCTTGCGGTCATACAGACGCTCGGATTTAACCGTACGCTGTTTGTAACGCGAGTCCAAAAAGAGCACAGCATGGGCACGGGTGCGCTTGCGCGGTGCTTTGACTGTTATGTTGAGCTTTTGTTTCATCATACTCGTATTATGCACTGGAACGGGTTGGGCGTCAACCACTTTTTTGCCAAAAAAAGCAAAAAAAAATACCTAGCAAAATCAATGACTTAGCTAGGGTACGATAAAAACCCTAGCAAAATCAATGACTTAGCATTCGGGCTATTTACGCTAGGTGTTGTAAAAATGCCACACTTTGCATGCTAAAGGGCACGACTCCTGTTGCATGGCGAGCAGTGGCCGCTCGCACCCGTAAAAGATTAACGGTCCTAAGGGTGTTTGGTGTCGTCTGGTTCCTCCGGCCAAGGTATTCCCACTTGGCCTAAGCCAAATCGTGCTAGCCCCTCATACAGGGCTGTAAGGATTTCTCGGACGGTCACTGCCATCATCCTCTGGGTATACTGGATATTGGTCTGGGTTCATATCAATGGAACAAAAGATAGCTACCTAACACGTCGTTGCGGTTGGCAGAGTCGTCGCCGTCTCCGGGCATAACAATCACGTTCCAAGTTGGCTTACCACTGTCTTTGGTAGACATCATTTGGTCATAAGTGATGATGCTGTTTTTATCAATCTTGAACTGTTGTGCCAAACGCTGTTTGAAAGTGTCCAAGTTCTCCTGACTAGAGAACTGCATGCGACCTTTTGCATCCTTGATCAAGTTGTTGCCCTTACGAGCAATAAGATCAAAGAACATGTCCTTTGGTACTACTCGGCTGTGCTTGACTTTCTGGAAGTTGATTTGTTTTTCTTCGCTGCCTTTAGCACCACCAGAAAAATTCATTTTGAAGTTAGCAGGCTTGTCACCGCTGGCAACGTCAGCTAGTTTAGTATAAGCATAGAAGTCTACTGTAGGGAACTTGCGAGCAATGCTGTATGCAAGTGCAAGATACTCTGGACTAAAGAAGTCGCCTGCATCGTGCCAACGCACAATTACCTTGGTACCGTCTTTGGCAAACTTGCGTTGAGCAGAACGTAGTTCGCTACTCATTTCATCGGCAAATCCTTCAGGATCGTTTAGCAAGAAATTCAACATACGTGTTTGGTTCATGCTTACTGCCTTGAACATCACGTAAGAACCTTTCATTGCATAACAGAAAGTTTTGCAAGCACCAGCACCAGGGCAAGTATCAACAATAACAAATTCACCTGTTTTTTCATTTACAGCAAGTCCTTTAAGTGCAGGCAATCCTACGTTGAAGAAGATACTGCTTGATCCGTCGCTGTGTTGCATCTTTTCGTTTTGTTTGAGGATCTTTGTAGGACGCTCTGTAATAGCGGCACGAAGTGCATCTAAGTCGTAGTCTTTGCCACCTTCGTCTTTGATTTGTATGTTAGAACCATGCACATATGGCATTTTGTATGGATCTAGTTTATCTTTTTCTTTGTCTTTGATACGCTTTGCATACGCTTGCATTTCATCATCGCTAGCAGTACGTGTAGTAGCACCTAGTCCAAAGTCACCAGGTGCTTCGTTGACGCTTTCTTCAACAAATGAATCCAATGGAATTACTGTTAGCCCATTCATCTTTTTAGCGCCTGCTGGCAGCTTGGGCTTTTTATCTTGTACTGCTTCTGTTATAATGTCGTGGATTTTCATTTGTTGCGTCCTCTTCGCATATTTAGTTGCCAGCGAGCCATTCTTCCTTCTTCGCCGGGGGCTTTAGCATGTTTCTCTAGTTGTGCAATAGTAGCGTTCTTTGGAATACCAACACGTTGGCTCAATCCTTTACGTCCAGGATTTTTACCATCATCAAAGTTTTCTGCCACATCTTGTTTTAATGATTGTTTTAGGTATTGTTCACCTTCACCGGTTACATACCAATATCCATCGTCATCTACAATATAACCGTTACTACTCAAACTATCTAATACATTATCATACTCTGAGGTTCTTGATTCATCTTCTTGGAAATCTAATCCTAAATTAGCCGCGGTATAGATAGCATGTAAAACCAATAATTTACCTAATCCTTTGCCTTTGAATTCTGGATAAATCTCGGCTATGCTACGACCTGTATTTGCATCATATTGGTATACTCCTACTGGGTCGCCACCAACACTTAAAGTAGTTGCAAATTTGTTTTTGCCTTTTTGTACCTTGAAGCTAATTACATTATTATCTGAACTTTCTGCCACAGCTGGTTGTAATCTACTCAATTCATATATAACCAAATCACCGGTGTCTGCGCGGAATGCTCTATAACCCCAGGCGCGAGCATAACGCTGTACCAATCTATCATATAATTTGGCACGACTTTCAGCATTTGCACGACGCTCAGGATCTTTTAGGTCTTCTGGGTCAACTTCCTTACTGGCAGAGAAACTTAGTCTCTGTGGTTTTTGTTCTTTAATATACTGTTGGATAGCAGTTAATACTGTGGCAAATATTCTTTGAGCATCACCTTCGCCTGTAACTTCTTGGCTGTTGTTTCTCCAGAACTCAACTTGAACTACTTCGTCACCCTCTTCGTCATAGTCCATGCTGAACATAATACTTAGATTTGTGCCATCTGGTAATTTAACCAAAGCATCCATTGAATCGTCAGACTCGCCCTTTTCCCATGTCATTGGATAAGGTTGGTCAAACGCTTCGCTGACAGATTGATCAGGAGACCACGCTAAATTCTTTGCGCCTTTGGTAGTGGGTTTGAATCCGTGTCCTTTATAGAACTTGGTTAGCTTAGACTGGCTCACCTGTCCTTTATCCCAAGGATAAAGTGTCAACGCAATATCATCTTCTTGCGCCATGCGTTGCAATTCTTTCATTGCACGAGAACCAACACCTTGTCTTAATGGATACGCTTGGAACCACTTAACTTCAACCGCACCGCGCTTTGAAAAACTTGGTTCAAGTTCAAACATGGCAAACTGTTGATCATCGCCAGAACCACCCAATGGCATCACATGATTGTTCTGCCAGGTCTGTGGATACAAATCATAGATCTTCTTTATCCATGCTTTTGCTTTATCTGAAGATCCAGAAAGTTTAATTGCTGTTTCATCGATGAATTCGTAAAGTCTCATATGCCTCTACCCGGTTCCTTGCCTTCACACCAACTTTCAAGGTCACCGCCGAACAGGGTAAATTCCATGGCATCCATTTCATTGAACAAGATCAATCTATTGCGGTCAAGGAAATAGGGCCACTGCATGTGTCGATCCAGTGCCGTTAGATATTTAGCTTTTATTGTGGTATCTTTTGGAATGCGCACAGTGTAGGCTTCAAACACCTGCTTGGCCAATTTCATGCCCAGTGTGGTAAAGCGTGTGCCGCGACCGTCTCTATAATTTTGAAAAACTTGGAAGGGAGTTAACGGGGTTGGATGTAGCGGAGAAACCTCTCGCAACACAGTCTCAACTAGTGGGGTCTTCACTTCCCAAGCATCTTCCTGACTTGAGCTCATATACTTCAAACCCCTTGGTGTTGAATTGTTTGTTTAGCTTCTGCGCTAGATTGTAAGCATGTCCAGGATTTGAAAAGCTGACCTTCTTGTACTTGGGACCAGGGTAATTTACCAGGCTATTGACCATGCGAAGATTGATAGGTTTGCCATCGTGAAACACAGCGTAGATTGCATCTGCTTCCAGGACTTGGTCACTCTTGTAGGTCTTTTTGTTTGTTATCTCTAACAGTATAGTTGGTTTAGGTCTGGCCATTTGTCTGAGTTCTCTTCTTTCTATGCTCAGTTATTTATGACCAAATAGGATTTTTACATGGGGTTCTTTTTTGGGGATTGTGTGGTTGAATCTAAGTAATCTCCGCCGGGTTCTAGTATCGGTCCGCCTACAAGGAAACAACTAACTCCCGGTGTAGGGTGTACTTTTAACAGCATAAAATTTTTCTTTTCAACACCGACCCAAACTTCAACTATTTCTTCGGCACCCACAAGTCCTGTAGCAAGTATCCTTAGACCTTGTTTTAATAGATGTTCTTCAACTGACTTCAAATCAGCACAAGGAATCATCATTGGAAGGTTGAAGAGGATGTTGTCTTTTTTCTTGTTATCGGTTATGTTTGTGATAGTGAATGATGAAAGATTTGGGTTTGTGTTGTTGTTTACATCACTTGGACGGTGCTGTATGTGTTCCATGTTCATGGCAAACATGATGATTAACATTGATCCTACTATGATAGAGACCAGTCTTTTTTTCATCTGAACTTACCGCCATCTAGTGGTTTTGTAGATGGTGCCACATCCTTTGGCACCATGTTGGTAATTTGTTGCTTGAGCAATATCTGCGTCAACAGCGTGGTAATTTCAACTGCGTCTCTTGTGTCCAGCCTGACTTCTTTAAGACCTTGGCGACTGGCGTCTTTTACTTTAGCTAAGAATTTGTCGAGTGGAGTTAGATCCCGATTTATCATTTCTCTTCCAGGCAGTCATTGCAACTCGTAAATCTGTTTGATTTTTGAATGGGCCAATGAACGAATACGTCCGCAAGGTATTTACCTTAGGACAAAAGGCCTCGGCATGCAATCCATTTCGTTGCATGCCATACCACCCGGCAGCATGGACTACCTTGCTGTTCTTTGCTTTGGTATAACACGGTAGTCCTTGGTCTTCATGGAGATTGAAAACTTGTTCAAGGTCTGTTGGATATCCGTATGCTTCTTGCAGTTGTGTAGATCCAGGTACTTTGTCTGTTGTCACTGTATCAAAAATTTCTAATGCTTTTTTTGCTTCTTCGATATTTTTGAACTTCATGGGCTCGCTGTTTAGAATCACTGATATGTGATCTGACTCAAATCTAAGAGTGCCAATAGACGCTCCTTCTTTCTGTAGCATCCAGAATTTGTCTTTGAGTACAACTTTCACGGAAATCATGCGTAACCTGCTGATAGATAATCTGAGTGTGTTTTTACATCATCGCTGATACGTGCAAGATTGTATTTGCCGCAGAACTTGAGCAAATACAATCCCACCTGACTATGGATATCTTTCTGCACCTGCGTAGATATTGCTTCATCAAGCAAAGTCTTGATGTCATCGGGCTGTGCAGTAAGATCAATCAACTGCTTGTTGGCTTCATATCGATCTCTTACCTGATGCTCGTTGCCATTGTGGTCAACCCAACGCTGAAGCATGAGATTGTTCCAGTTGTAGCCCTTGTTGTTACGGTCTGAAAAAGCCTCAGTCAATCCAACTTTGTTTTTGCTACCTTTGGTGCGCACACCCGGGAACGCCGAGAAGATGTTGTCGCTGACATCGCCGCGCATGCACTTCTCGAACAGTAGCCATTCTGGGTCCGGCGCAGGAAGTTCTTCCTTAGTTTTCTTGTCTTTGACTTTCTTACCCTTTTCATCAAAGAATCCCTCATGTGTGATTGTCTGCTTGCTGATACCATTATAAATGCGAACATTAGGAGCAATCAACTGATAGAAATCACTATCACTTGACACAATCACATGACTGTCATCTTTGTGCAGTTGTATCCAACGTGCAATAAAATCGTCAGCTTCGCAACGATCCTGCTGTAGAACTGTTACATTGGTTTTGTTTGCAAGGAACGCAGTGAACTCGTCAAACGCTTCCCAGAACATCTTGTCTTCTTCGGCTTCTTTGGGAGTGAGCGCGGCACGTGCCACAGCACGATTTGCTTTGTAATTGGTATCTACGTCTTTGCGCCACGACCTACCTTCGAGACAGAAGATCACGTGCTTGCCCTGGAACTCTCTCCAGGCCTTTGCAACACTGGCAAACATGATGTGATATGCCATGCCAATTTTTTCATCAGCATCTCCGCGCACCACATGGCGGGCACGGAAGAACATGTTAGCGGTATCAACCAAAAGATATGACATACGTTCTCTCTGTGTTAGCCTCTAGGAGGAAGTCGATCCGCATCTGCTACAAATTTGGATTCTTCTTCTACACTAGCGGCAATGTTTTTGGCAAGATCATTGAACCAACGATCCACTATTTCTTCACCTGTACTACCAGTATACCCTGCATTGCGCAACATGTCAACGAATTTATCGTTCCAATCCAGCTCAAAGTACCCAGAACGTGGATTCTTTACATCAATATTGGTACTGAGTACGCCCACCCAAGGTTCTCCATTTAGATCCGCCATGGCTTTGTCAGCATGTGGGCCTTTTAGAGTTTTTTGAATCAATCGTTTTTGTTTTTCTTTTGGGTCAAACCAACCCTTAATCTTTTCAAACATTATTTCTTCCTTGTATGAACTTGTCCAGGAACGCTCGCATGCGTTCGGCATCTTCTTTTCTTAGTACAACATCATCATAGTGCCAACGCACTGCTGGTAACCCAAATACATAACGAACTGCTTCTCTCACACGCTTGTACCACGGAAGTGATTCATTGAGACTAACGTGCACAAACATTTCTTCGTCCCATGCACTGCCGTCTTCTTCCCATGCACTAAAGATTACCTGATGGTCTGGAGAAGTACAGTCACAGTCAAAGTGTTCTCGTATCATTCCTTTACGCATTAGACTCCCCAGTTGTCTTTGTCTTGGTATATGTCATCGCACTTGTGCCAACGCCTTGGTAATATAAAAGAAAAGAAGCGACCAAGCCAACCAATAGGTTCACCACATTCTTGGCAACACCAGCTTGGGAAATTCTTTTTCTTCATATCAGGTACCCCATTCATTACGGAAGATATCAACTTGCAGTCTTGGGCTGTAGCGATAGCCCTTCTTCATGGCCAGTAGCGCAATTTCTTTGGTGTTCATATGATACAGCTCTGGCATACCACCAACAGGCATTAGATAGGTTGGTGCAATGACTCCATTGTCTAGGTATTCCTCTACTGCTTTGTCAACATCATTTACGTCTGCTTCTGTGGCAACAACGAACTTGAAATACAAATCAGTCTGCGGAATCTTGAGATAAGACTTGACCACCTCGGGCTTGATAGCCTCTTCCCACTTCTCTCCACTCACTGTCAGCTTGGGACTGCAAGAGAACGTGGTCCAAAAGCCAGCATTGGCAAGATAGCCACGTAGCTCTCCTTTGAGCTCCTGTGTGGCATTGGTTTCAAACGTGACATGACGCAGATCTCTCATACGCTCATGTTGGAACAATTCAATGTAGCTACGTTGCCAACCCAGCAATGGCTCACCGCCTGTGATAACAAGATGGATGTCCTGTCCATTTGGAAGGCTCCAGGTCCCCGTTGGAGTCAGCTTTAGCATGGCATCAATGATCTCATCAATTTCCATCATTGGTGAGAACTCTTTGAAACCTGGATGCCAACTTGCGTAACTATCACAGCCTGTACGTGCCAGTGGCAGTTCTTTGAAATTCTTAACAACCCCAGACTTTACCATTGCGGCAAACTGTTCGGGCTCTATACTCTTCTCGCCATGCGGCAATCCAAATCCTCGGCACTCAAAGTTGCATCCAAACGTGCGTAAAAAGATACTAGGAACGCCGGCCCATTCACCTTCACCTTGTACGCTGTAGAAAATTTCTGCGATTTTAATTTTGCTCATTTGGGTATCTCCATTCTTGTATTATAGCAGTATCTATTTAGATTGTCAACTGGTGTCATGCTCAAATCAGTGCCTGAAGTCTGACAACAAAATTCTGATAATAAGGAGGCAAGGATTGTACCTTGGCCAACTGGTTGTATTTGTTGATCCAGTCTAGTAATTTTTGGATCATGGCCTTATTTGTCTCATGTGATGTTGTTATTTGCGGTTTGATAAATTCTTCAAACTGTTTGGAATACGTTAACCAATGCCCTTTTAGCTCGTCTGGCCATTTTGGCAGGAACTGATGTATGCTGTTACCAAAATTTGCAACACTAAACATCTCGGGTCGGTTGACCATGTTGATTTTCAACTTTACTTTGTCTCCTAGTCCTTCTTGATCTAGCCAGTGTAAAATATCAATGTGATTTTCTATATTCAACATGCTTATGCTAATTGATATAGTAACATCCACTTCTCTTGCAATCATTGCTTTTAGATTGGAACCAAATCTTTCAAAGTTTAACCCACCGCGAATGAACTCACCTTCTTTGCCCACTGCATCCAAACTGAATGTCAAATTCAAATTAAGAGGTGTGTTTGCTTTGAGTTTATCAATGTTGGATTCAAACCTGGCCTTGAAATTGTCTGAATAGTTACCATTGGTTATTATGCGAAGATTGATTGCATTTGTTAATCCAATTGCCAGTATAGAGTCAACGATTTTATTGAAGCCAGGATCAACACTGGGTTCGCCGCCATGCAAGTTAATGTGATGCAATGTATGCTGATTTTCAACAATAAATGCTGACAATTTGTTCCAGCTCACATCAAATAGATCTTCGGTGAATGGATATTTCTTTGTCATTGATTGCCATACAGTACTCGAATACTCACTGCAAATAATGCAATGCATATTGCATGTATCACCAAAGTCAATGTCAATTATTCCTGGCGCTGGGGGATTTGTACGCAGTTGCTTAATGGTAGTAGCGGCACCATCGGATATGCGAAAGGATGTTCCGCCTAATGCTTCTTCTCTCCAACATGATCCGCATGCTGGATGTTTTTTCTCTTCTAAGAACGATTTCTTAACAGTATCAACACGTTCAATATTTTGTTCGTAGGTGTTGTAATTTGTCTTACAGCAAAACTTCCATCCATCAGATCGCAATCTTACAAATGTTTCTTTCCAAGGATACTTACATGAATGGTCCATTGTACCTTCTTTAATATTGAGAGAATCCAGACACATGGTCTTTCCAGCAGAGATAGAACATGAGAAATGATTCGTTGTCAGCGAAATCAAACGACCATTGGTTTGAACTAACCCATTGATCGTCATACAGCTCTCTGCATACAACTGCCAATCCAAGATTGGTTGCCCAGTTTTGCATGAGAGCAATTTCACCAGGTGACGCTGTGACTCTTATTGAACCAAACGTCGTAGGATCTTTTTGAGCCAACCAACTTTCCTTTTATAGTTGCCTGCAAACGGAATCACGTTTCTTACACCACCTACAGGGTCTTTTGTATCTCCGGTGCGCCGCGGAATAAGATGCACATGTGGCCACATCACTGTTTGGCCAGCACAGCGTTCAACATTGATACCAATATTGAATCCATGGCATTGTCCAAGCAATACCATTTTTCTTCCTTCAGTCATTGCTTCTTCAAATGCTTCAGCAATCAAGTCGTCTGTATTATACTTCGGTACAAACAAAAGATGCCCTGGCGTAACAGCATAGGCATCTTCAAATACAGCAATATGATAGTCTTCTCTCACAATAAAAGTCCATGGTGCAATACCAGCTTCTCTTGCTTCTTCCAGTGTCATTGATGGGTCATTATACATTTTAGATACAGCCCGCCTTTGTTTGAGTCGGGTTTCGAGGTAAGTTAAGTTAGGTTGATTTGCCATTGGTTATTAAACTCTTCGTTTTCAAAATACTTGCCAGTTCTAGATCTTGGATAACCTCTAGGATTGGCCATAACACGGCAATCGCCTATCATGTAGTCGCATTTGTTGTGCATGTGGCCATGCACCCAATATCTCAATTGTGGACGGTCTAACATGATGTCTGAGAGGTCACTGCGAAAGCCGCCGTTCATGACCTGCTCGCTCTTGTAGTATTCAGCCACACTGTTTTCATGAGGAGCGTGATGCGTTATAGCAAATACTTTTAGATTTTTTTCACCGGCTTCGCTAATCATCTTGTCAAAGTAACGTCGACTGCTACGATGTATCACATAAGCATCGTTGGATAAAAACTTGGACGCGCCATCGCCTTTGCGCACAGTACGGAAGTCATTCATGGCATCATTGAGATGCAGTAAAGTGATGGGGTCGCCCTTGTTGCAATCAGTCCACATAGTAGAACCAATGAACATCCAGTCATTGATGATTTCACATTCATCTTCTAGCAGTCGTACATTAGCAGGCAAACACTTGCGAATAGTTTCATAACTCTTGTCGATGTTGAAACCGTAGTGCTCGTGATTACCCATCACCATGAACACGCGATTGTACCCTTTGCTAGCCTTGTCAAGGAATTCAATATACTGACTGCCGTAAGGGCTCAGCGTAGGATCTTCACCATCTAGGTGCCGTGCGCAGAGAATATCGCCTGCAAGTATCAATATGTCGCCTTGGCCTGGGTCCATCGGAACATCAAATTCCAAATGGAGGTCGCTCATAAATTTCACATCCATCACAGTTCCTTTTTGTGTTTGGCCCACCACCCAGATTCCCACGGAAAGTCAACCCAGACGTTGTCTTCAGCTTTGTTGATTTCTACTGCATTATAGCACGTTTCAAAACTGCTGTCAAGGTTTTCTACGATTGCGGCAAAACGGACGTTTCGTTTCCAGACAGTATCCCATGCAATTTCTCCAGGCATGCAACTGCCGCGCCAGTCTTCTTTGATCCAATTGAATGTGGCGCCCGAATCATTGATATCATCTACAACCAATATGTTTTTTCGTTTGGAACCATCCCATCGACTTTTGATTATTTCTCGTTCTTCTATATTCACATACCCAAATGCATCTTCTGCCATCCAGGTATTGCTTTCGCATTCGCCGCCGTCTCGAAGTTGAACCTTTAGCGTTTCCATTGGCACACCAAGTAGGTTAGAAAGCAACACAGCGGGCACAAGCCCGCCGCGAGTCACTCCAACAACGTAATCAGGACGCCAGCCGGATTTGTTTATTTGATGTGCTAGCTCATGCACATACCCTTCAACATCCGTCCAGGTCAGGGTCTTTTTCTTCATCTGATATTTCTCTCTCATAGTGGTCTTTTTCAACAGTTAGCTCGCCATCAATTACGTATCCAATGGCCAGCAAAAATTCTTTGAATCTAGGTAGTATTTCATCCCAGGTAGTTAGATCGTGTAGCGTATGCTTGATCTCTCTACCAGGATAATGATTACCCATTATATATTCGCCTTCTTCCTCAAACAGAAACGTGAATTTGCGTGTGCTCATCTTTTAAGTTCCTCAACTAGATAACCGTATGCCATGTCACAAATTTCTGGATGCTTGGCACAGAACTCTGAATCTTCTGCCACAGACTTGAGCAAGGTCTTGAATGCATTGAACATACCAAACAACTGTCCAATTTCAAGTTCTTGATCTTTATAGACCATCTTGGCTGGTCCATTATGTGGAGCAACGATACTAAAATCTTCTCCCAGGTTGAGGCTGGATTCGCTTGACACAGGATTCCAGGTAGGATTAGAAAAAGTATAGGGACCACTGCTATTGCCAATAGTAATTGTGCCCGGGCTTGGAATGGCACCATAACCTGGACTAATTCCAGTGGTATTGTCGGTGGTGTATATGACGCTGGAACTTAGATCCACCGACATGGAATCATCTAACCGATACTCGTCATAATCTGGAATAGTGATTGTTATGGTATCATCTGAACTGCTCACGGATGTAATTCCTTGCATAAGCCAGCTATCTCCTCGTCTGTAAGGAAAAATGTATATGTTGCCGAATCAATCATCTTACCGTCATTGTTGTATTGCTCTCCAATAAAGTCTACACAACGTAGATCTTTAGGAGAGAGTATTTTACTTACACGTATGCGTAGCTTGTAGGCTTCTTGTTCTTTTGCTACAAATTCTTTGATTAGTAGAGATTCCATATCAAGAATCTCTTTCCATTTCACATGCTTCGCGAACCAATGCCAGCACTTCATCAACAGTACTGCACATGATCTTGGCATTTACATAATCGGTCTTCTTGTTGCGACCGCCTGCTTCGACCATGAAACCATTGTCATACATGTTGATGGTAAAATTCTCATTTACCTTGACCAGCTTGTCACTTAGTTTGTTCACTGCTTTTGCTGTTGCCATTTCCATCTCCTCAAATTCAGCCTTTAGTTCGTCTAAGGCATCAATCAAATCCTGTTCCGAAACAGCAGACTCAACTAGTTCCGAAAAAGTAGCTTTCTTCTTGGCCATATTATCTTGGCGCAAACTCTTGTTGCAGTTTGATATTGTCAAAGAATTCCTTCTTGACACTTGGGTCGGTCTTGAACGCACCATTCAACACAGTGGTCTGCGTTAGACTAGAATGTGCCATAATGCCGCGATTCTCACAGCATCCATGTGTGGCCTGCACATATACTGCTACGTCTGTTGAGTCGGTTGCTTTTGAGATTTCCCTAGCAATGTCATTGCAAAGTTCCTCCTGGAGAGTACCTCTTCGGGCACACCACTGTGCGATTCGGGTATACTTGCTGAGTCCAATGAGTTTCTGCGCGGCAATAATGCCAATATAAGCAACGCCAGTAACGGGTTGGTGATGATGACTACACATACTGCGAAGCTCACTGCGAACCACCAGCATACCTTCGTAGCGGTCATTCGAGTCATTGGGGAACGCTGTTGCGTCTGGTGCTGGGTCATATCTACCTGCCATGATTTCATTGAAGTACATCTTTGCAAGTCGTTTTGCTGTACCTTTGGAGTTCGGGTCGTTTTCACGATCGATCAGCAACGCATCTAATACTTGTTCAAATGCCGGAGTTGCTTCGTCAATTAACTTTTCTATATCTCCTTCGTGTAGATAATCACTAA
>Ga0209770_10000051_pt1 | contig 65535 bp, 56 predicted proteins | sample LauGreSu1BDMLBDD_2_FD_187572 | JGI IMG/M metagenome (GOLD analysis project Ga0209770, IMG submission 187572) | Freshwater lake microbial communities from Lake Michigan, USA - Su13.BD.MLB.DD (SPAdes) (version 2) | ecosystem: Environmental > Aquatic > Freshwater > Lake | place: Lake Michigan, USA... | reverse complement strand
AAAGTGTCTCGCTATCAAAATTTTATAACCGAAAACACATCCAAACTCAATGAATATATTAACGCATATCAAGACCTGGTCAATGACGAGAAGAATACCACCAAAGAAGGATTTGCCGCCCCCGCCACCACCGCCACCACCGCCACCACCGCCACCACCACCGCCACTCATACCATGGATGCTGCGCTAGAAGTGAGCGCCCGCATGAAAGAAAGCCACAAATACATGTTGATCGTCATTGGACTCGTTTCATTGTACGCATTATACAAAACAGTCAAACAATTATGAATGAATGGTATGAAAAACAAATGTGAATAATGATACAAAAAATAATACTCACAAATATTAAATACCATACCAAACACCGAAATTATGCCAAGTAGTAGTGATAGATTAAGCACATCACAGGATCAGTTATTCACCAGCATTAAGCAACTGCAAGATGCACAACTTGCATACATGGATGAATACGCCAATGCTCAAACCACCGTTGAACGAGACCGCATTATGGCCAAGATGAAACAAAACGAAGCGCTTCGCTCCAACTTGCTTGCATCCGCCGGCACCGTGAACATGGTTCAATCCCGTGCAGCCGCGGTTGAGCTCACCGACGCCGAAACCATTGCATTTGCAATAGAAATTGCGGAGCAGCAGCTCAAAACTCAGCTCGAGCAATTGGAAGCCCTTCAAGAATCGCATGCCGGCAAAAAACGCATGATTGAACTGAACACGTATTACGGAAAGCGCTTCATGGCCCAGGCAAGTGTTATGAAAATTTTCATTTTCATGTGCATCCCCATTTTGATTCTCACGGTTTTAGTGAATGCCGGATTGTTTCCCAGTTACATTGCAGGGCTCCTCATTATTTTGATCACCGTCATTGGCATCGTTTACATTTATAACGGAATAAGCGACATCAACCGCCGCGACAAACGGAATTTTGACGAATACGCGTGGGAATTTGACCCCTCGCGCGTGGGAACCATTGTCAATCCAAACTATGGCACCACCGGCAGCGGCACAAACGGCAACATGGTCGGATGCTTCAACGGTAATTGCTGCGGCGAAAGCACCCAATGGGATGCAGTGACCGGCACGTGCATACCTAAATAACGATCCACTACGGCACCACCAACAGCATCAACAACAGCACCAACAACAGCATCAACAACAGCATCAACAACAGCATCAACAACAGCATCAACAACAGCATCAACAACAGCATCAACCACTAAAGGAAAATCCAGTTTGCCAGGAGATTTGAACAATTAACAACTCAACCCGGCAAATACTGCATGACCGCGTTTTCATATGCGGTCACTTTGAACGCATCATTGTACCCTTCCACGTACACGGTGTCGCCGTTGTACACGTTGTCGCACCCGTACTCGTTCGTGCAGCTGCGCCCCTTCACCGAAACCGGCAGCTTGATGAAGTTGCTCTTTTCGCTGATGGTGTAAAACTGCCACTTGTCGCGGTTTCGGAAAAGGGGGCGTCCCATGAGCGGCAGAATCGTTTCGGGACCGCTAATGCGCGTCAAAATGCCCACCTGGCGATACTCCGCATTCGCGCCCCCCTGCGTGCTCACATTGATCGGCACCACTGGGCCGCGCACGTCCAGGGTCGCGCGGTCGTCGCGCATCGGAGGCACGTACGGATTCAACAACACGTCGCCCTGCGAGTTGCTCACGCCATAATTGGCGCGTGACTGAAACATGGATGGGTGCGCTTGTTGCATTGGTTGCATTGGTTGCGCTTGGTTCGGGTTCGTTTGATTTGCGCTTGTGGGTTTCAAGAAATACACAAGGGCGCAAACCGCAACAAGAATCATGATGGTAAACGTTACGTTCTCAACACACAAAACACCTGGCGGACAACGTTTGTTGGGCATTTTTACCTTTTCAAGCAAGTGGAAACGAGAGAAATTCAAAAAAAAACAATCGGGTAAAAACGAAAGTAAAAGTAAGAATGAAAATGAAAATGAAAATGAAACTATAAAATGCGAGAGCGTTGTATAATTTAATCCGATATAATAACTGCGGGGGTTTATGCCGATGCGGGTGCTGTTGTTGCCGTTGCACCAGAACCCATGCCGATCTTTCCAAGCAAGCCGTCAATGCCCTTCATGTTGAACTTGTCCAGAAAGCGCTCCGCGGTTTCAAGGAATGGTTGCATGGTTTTGATGTTGTCCATCAACACCTTTTGCTGTTTTAGCACTTCTTCAGTTTGCATCTTCATTGCGCCGTTATTAATGTTCTGCAACGAATCGTGCGCCCGTTCCATTTGTGCGTTTGCTTCGGCCTTCGTTCCGGGAAACGGGGTGGTGCTGCCTTCATCTTCGTCATCGTCGTTGAAATTGGCGGGAGCCAGTTTGCCGTTCATGCCCTCCTTCTCCCCGCTCGTCTTTTTTGATTTGGTGGGGGTGGGTTTAGGAGTGGCACTAGGAGTGGCACTAGGAGTGGCAGTAGAAACGGATGATTTAGCAGCGGTACTAGGAGTAGTGGCGCTAGCAGCGGTACTAGCAGCAGCGTCTTTAGAAGCGGCATCCTTAGAAGCAGCATCCTCAGAAGCATCCTTGGTCTGCATGCCCTCCCTGGAACTCAACCTGCTAAAATAATTGACTTTAGACACCATGAGAAAATTGGTTGCCAGAATGGAAACCAAAAACACGATCACCATGTTCTTCGTGAAAAAGGTGCTTAAATAGGCAACAATTGCAAAGAATATCACGGCCTCAAAATTACCCATCATCAAATAGCCCACCACGTTTACAACCGCGATGACGAGCATGATGTACAACACGTTCTTGTCGGTGGCCAGCGAAGACGCCCGGGCTTCCACCGACTTGAGCCCGCTTGAAACCGAACGAGAGATGCTTTTTAAATTTGAGTTCATGAGCGCGTTTATCTGTATTATGTTGTATGTGTATATTATTATTTATTATTATTTATTGTTTTGATGGGAAATAAAATGTGATGCAAATGTATAAATACGAAATAACTGCATTAATTCTTCCATAATTTTCAGATGGACGAAGCATCTAAGGTTGCCCGTAGGAATGAACGTGACCATAAAATAGATGTATACAACGGTATAAATGCTAGTCAGAAACATGGGTGCGAATACTTAAAAAGTCATATTGATATGATGTATCAACTGAAAGGCGAACACTTGAACGACATTCCCCATTATATAACCCAATTGGAAGGATGTCCGGATTTGGAGCGTTACAAAATAATCTGTATGTTTAAACAAATTGACTTGGAAATTAATAATAATGCAAGCCTTGAACAACTAAAAATAACTTTTCTTCAAATATGCGGTTTAGTGGAAAAATACGTTCAAACACACCCGATAGACGCAATTTATCTTCCACGACTTGTGACATTGTTCAATACATTGAATCGTATAAATCGTGCAGATCCTGAAATGCATGCAACAATTATGAAATTGTACGAATCATCATGGTGGTTGTTCGCACGAAACAAGCCGCAAAACAAGAAGGTGCGGGCAATAAGCGCAAAAAACGCAAATCCAAGAAGTCCAAGAAGTCCAAGAAGTCCAAGAAGACGAAGTCCAATAAGTCCAAAAAGTCCAGGAGACACTGAAACAAAAATGAAATATGTGCATTGTATAATAGAATAAGAGCTCATCATACAATGCTGAAACGCACTTTAAAAAATAAAACCAAGCATAAAACCAACAACACACAAAAGAAATCCAAAAAATCAAAACGCGTAAAAGAAATGGATTCGGTGTGGGGAAAGAACAAACCGCTGGAAGAATGGTGGAGGCAGCTAGCATCCGGAAACAAGGTGGTGCTCGTTGAGAGAAATGGCGGACACAAAATGCACACCATGCCCACGGGCAAAATGGCCGTACGAAAAGCTTATAACGCGTTTGACGACGACCCCGACATTGTTGCCGTGCTTTCATCCAACATGTCGCAGGACGCTTATGAAGTGCATTTGTATCCAAAGGCAAAGGGCAACACCGTTGAACACGTCATCAAACATTACAAGAAATACTTCAAGTCGGCCGGACCCACGCCGCCAGACCTGGTTGCAAAGGGCATCCCGATGCAGAAAAAGGTGCTGCTGCCGGCTTAACTCCGCGATTAAGGCGGGGCAAAACGCATGTCCCCATTGGGGGGTTTAAGGGGGGACGCATGTCCCCCTTTTTAGATGGTCGGCACGAACTCCCAGTTCAGCTCCTCGCAAATCTTCTTCCAGATTTCGTCCTGCTCAATGCGCTTCTCGCGGTCCTTCAGCATGGGAAAATACGGCAGGAACTCGCGCTGGTCCAGCAGCTCGCACAGCTTGTACACCGTGTAGTAGTAGTTCAGAAAGTTGACGCGGTCTTCCGGGCAGAACTTGGCGTACGGTCCCTGAATCTCCATGAACAAGTTGCACAGCGTTTCCTCCAGTTCCGGCGACATGACCGGCGGCTTGATGCCCAGCTTCTCCTTGATGAACGGAATGTGCTCGTAGTACTTGTTGTACCCCAGCTTCTTTAAAATTTCTTTCGCCTTTTTGTCCGTGAGCTGCGTGTGCAGGTCAATTCTCTCCTTTTTAATTTGGTGCTTTATGTTTTCCAGCACGTCGGGCGGAATCTGCGTGGTCTCCTTCGCCTGGAACTGCGCCAAAATTTCCTTGAAGTGGTTGATGCGCTTGTACGCGTAGAAGCACGCCTCGTTCGGCGGCTCCTTGTACGACGGCTTCTCGTTCTCCACCAGGTAGCTCACGTGAATGGAGCAGTTGTTGCACACCATGATGCCCTCGTTTTCCACCGGGATCATTTCACCCGACCGGCAGTACCGGCACACGTCCGTCGGAAACACGTACTTGCTGATGTCAATGTAGGACGGATCCAAATTGGTCAAATACCGCTGCACGTTGCTCTGGTTGATGCGCTTCAGCTGGTCTTCTTTAGACGCCGCGCTCTCCACCTTGAAGAAATCATTCAATATTTTGGTTTTATTGTTTCCATTGCAGATTTGCTGCTTGTTCTCAAAGTAGTCAAAAATGATTTCGTTGTTGTCCAGATAGTAATTTTTGCAGCGCTGCTGGTGCTCGCGAATGGTGGCCCGAAGGTCCTGCATTTTTTCCCGTAATTCCGGTGCATTTGGATTCAACGTGAGCTGCTGCTGCAGCAACCGCTTTTCCTTGATCAATTTAGGAATGGTTTCCGTCTTCAGCTTTGCAATGAGCGACTGATTTTCACGGTGTTTGCTGTCCAACGTCACAATGCTTTTCTCATTAAGCACAATTTTCTTATTGGTTTTTTGTTTGAACGAAGGAGCCATCTGAAAAAAAAATGTTAAAAATTTTGGCAAAACTGATAGATAATTGTTAATGCCACTTATATATTTAATACATAATTTAGCGTATTGTTAATCACATATAATTTATAGTTTTTATAATAAGTTGACCCGTGTACCCGTTATGCATCAACAAAAGGCATTGCTTAAGACCGAACTGGCCCAAATGTCCACGCTGTTGAAGTATTTAGAAAATAAGTGGAGCATAAAAAAACGGAAGGATGCATACATTTTGAAACAAGGAAACGGTTCAAAAATCACGTGCACTTCGTCCTATTTGGATCTCAACCCCAACGATGAATACGAAATTAAGCAAATTCAATTGCTGACATTTTTGTACAATGCGCTGGACGACGGATGGAATATTAAGAAGCATGTCTGCGATCCCAATAAATACGTGTTTGTAAAAACACATAATGGCCGACGCGAAATTTACGAAGACGACGAATATTTAACCAAATTCATAAAGGGAAATTTGCGGCTTCAATAATGTGCGTGGTGAATTTTACGGCATTACAGACCCATTGTATGTATTGCGACCATGTATTGCATTGGGTTGCATTGGGTTGCATTGGCATTGGGTTGCATTGGGTTGCATTGGGTTGCATTGGGTTGCATTGGGTTGCATTGGGTTGCATTGGGTTGCATTGGGTTGCATTGGGTTGCATTGGGTTGCATTGGGTTGCATTGGGTTGTTGAATTAAGTTAGTCAAGTTTAATTCATTTGTTTTTCCGATTTTTTTTTCTTTAGGCATAGTATAACCAACAACAACAAAATGGGAGGAGGATTGATGCAACTTGTCGCCTATGGCGCCCAAGACGTTTACCTGACTGGCAACCCCCAGATCACTTTCTGGAAGGTTTCTTACAAGCGCCACACCAACTTTGCCATGGAGTCCATTGAGCAGACTTTTAACGGCCAGGCCGATTTCGGTCGCCGTGTCACTTGCACCATTTCCCGCAACGGTGATTTGGCGTACCGCACTTACCTGCAGGTCACTCTCCCCGAGATCAACCAGCAGATGAAGTCCTCCGCTCAGGACGGCGTCTATGCCCGTTGGCTTGACTTCCCCGGTGAGCAGCTCGTCTCTCAGGTGGAGGTTGAGATCGGTGGCCAGCGCATTGACCGCCAGTACGGCGACTGGATGCACATCTGGAACCAGCTCACCCTCACCGTTGACCAGCGCCGCGGCTACTACGCCATGGTCGGCAACACCACCCAGCTCACCTACATCACCGACCCCTCTTTTAACGATGTTGACGGCCCTTGCCAGGCCACCGCCCCCCGCCAGGTGTGCGCCCCCCGCAACGCCCTCCCCGAGACCACCCTCTACGTGCCCTTCCAGTTCTGGTACTGCCGCAACCCCGGTCTCGCCCTCCCCCTCATCGCCCTCCAGTACCACGAGGTCAAGATCAACCTTGACATCCGCCCCATTGACGAGTGCTTGTGGGCCGTTGGCTCCCTCCAGTGCGGCTCCGGCGTCCGCACCTCCGCCGGTGGCAAGGTCGTCACCGCCTACAACCAGTCCCTCGTCGCTGCCTCCCTCTACGTTGACTACGTCTTCTTGGACACTGACGAGCGCAGGCGCATGGCCCAGAACCCCCACGAGTACCTCATCGAGCAGCTCCAGTTCACCGGTGATGAGTCCGTCGGTTCCTCCTCCAACAAGATCAAGCTCAACTTCAACCACCCCGTTAAGGAGCTCATCTGGGTTGTCCAGCCCGACAGCAACGTTGACTACTGCTCCTCCCTGGAGTGCGGTCAGCTCCTCTACAACCTCCTCGGTGCCCAGCCCTTCAACTACACCGATGCCGTGGATGCTCTTCCCAACGCCATCCACTCCTTCGGCGGCAAGGAAGCCACCGCCCTCAACTCCAGCTCCTTCATCAACGACAACATGTTCAACGATGCCGGCGCTGTTGACATGTCCGGCCCCGGCTGGTGGAACGGCGTTCCCTCCGCTAACACCAACCCTGCTGGTGGTGCCCCCAGTGGTGCCCCCACCAACCCCGTCTGGTATTCTGGCCCCAACTTTGCTGGCGAAAACAACAGCACCTACTACTACGGCGCTGCACTCCCCGCTGGTCACCTTGAGAACTCCGGCGTCTCCGATGCCGGCGCCTTCGTCCTCGCCGAGACCGCCCTCCTCCTCCACTGCTGGGGCAACAACCCCGTCGTCACCGCTAAGCTCCAGCTTAACGGCCAGGACCGCTTCTCTGAGCGCGAGGGTTCCTACTTCGACACCGTCCAGCCCTACCAGCACCACACCACCACTCCCGACACCGGTATCAACGTTTACTCGTTCGCCCTTCGCCCTGAAGAGCACCAACCCAGCGGCAGTTGCAACTTCTCTCGCATTGACAACGCTACTCTTCAGCTTGTTCTCTCCAACGCTACCGTTGAGGGTGTCAAGACTGCCAAGGTTCGCGTCTATGCTACCAACTACAACGTTCTCCGTGTCATGAGCGGCATGGGTGGTCTCGCTTACTCCAACTAAACGCATTATGCTCACAGTTTTTTCATGTTATTTATTAGATAATATGAACAACAATCAAGGGTGTCAAAGACTTTGACCCTCTTGATAATTTAAATCAAATGGTGTGCATAAAACGCCCACCCTTTGCATATCATCGGTGGTGTAAGCACTACTTACAACGCGAAAACATTATAATCGGTGGTGTCAACACTGTTGACGGCACGAAAACAACCAAATTTGCATATCATCGGTGGCGTAGATACTATGGACATCACGAAAAGAACAATCCATTTATTATAAAATTCAAAAACAATATAAAGGTGATGTAATATATGAGTTTACATCACGCACAATGGACATTGTAAAGGCATTCAATTCAAACGACTTGCACACGGAAATCGTGATAAAAGGCACAATCCATAAACCGTTATTTCGTGCAAGCGACATTGGATTGGTTCTAGAAATGGTTAATGTGCGAGCATCTATTGTGGACTTTGACGATTCAGAAAAGTGTGCATTAAGTGCCATTGACAGCACGGGAAGAATGCAAGAAGTGACATTTCTCACCGAAAAAGGATTGTATATGGTGTTATTTAGATCACGAAAACCAATTGCCAAAAAATTTCAAGATTGGGCGTGCGAAATCATACAAGAACTTCGTGTAAACGGTATATATGATTTGAAAAAAGAAATGGAAAAAAAAAACAATGAAACCATTCAGCAATTGGAGGACAAGCACAAGCAGGACATTGAACAGCAAAAAATCACGGAACGTGAAAAAGTATTATTGAAAGAATATGCGTCCATTGGTTCAATTGTTTATGTCATCCGGGTGAAAACGATTGATAATAGAAAATACATTGTGAAAATTGGTGAAAGTCGTAAAGGGATAACTGGACGTTACACTGAACACAAAAAAAACTACGAGGAATGCACCCTGCTGGACTGCTTTGCGGTTGCCCGAAGCAAAGATTTTGAGAACTTCATTCATCATCATGAACATGTAAGGCTGAACAAAGTGACTGATTTGCAAAACCATGAAAATGAGAATGAATTGTTTCTGATTGGGCAAAATTTGACATACGATCAATTAAATAATATCATGACATCCAACGCAAAGCATTTCAACAATGATGATATTGCAAAAATGGAACTTGAGAATGAAAAATTGAAATTGTTGCTTGAAATGAATGAAAAAAACAATCCAAATGGACTTGTTCAAGAATTGATCAAAACAGTGCAACATCAAACATGTCAAATAAACAATCTTGAAAAAACTGTCAAAAATTTATGTGAAAGTATAACTTCAATGCAAACCAAAACCACGACTGGGTTTAATGAACCATTGGTCACACTGGGTCCAAGACTTCAAAAAATAAACCCAGAAACAATGCAAATCATCCGGGTTTATGAAAGCGCATCCGAAGCAATGAAGGAAAATCACAACATCAAGCGTCCAAGTTTGAACAAGGCGGTGGTTGAAAACACTGTGTACTGTGGATACAGATGGGCTTTTGTTGACAGAGAACTGGACGCAAACGTGATCCACAATCTTCCACCAACAAAAAAAACAAAACAACAAAATTTAGGATACATTGCGCAGTTGAATGAAACCAAAACCGAAATTTGCAATGTTTACATTGACCGAAAAACCGCCGCGCATTTCAACGGGTATGAGTCTGCGTCTGCGCTTGACAATCCGGTGAAACAATTCACAATGACAAGAGGGTTTTACTACAAATTGTATGACCAATGCGACGAAGCGTTGCAAATCGCATTTGAGCAAAAAATAAACGGTAAACCGTTGTTGTATAAGAACGGAGTGCATCAATGCGATTTGCAAAATGTGGTTGTGAGGGAATTTGAGTGCAAATACGATTGCATGAAAGCACTTTCAATGAGCGACAAAACGTTGACAAAGGCACTTGCAAAGGGCGTACAATACAATGGATCCATTTTCAAAGAGGCCGGAAGCAAACTAAAATGCATATAAATTAATTAATTTATCAATACAATGTAATGTCAAATGCAATACATTGTTCCCCTTTCAATCGCTTGTGTGCTCCTGATTTTAATACTCGTTTCGTCTGCCGTGCAAAACCGATTCGATAAAAAACCCCGATTCGGTGCCGAGAAAAATCAAGACAATGCAAATAACGGCGTGCCCATTGTCTCATCCCCGTTCAAAAACTTATTTGACGACCAGGGCGCCCCGTTGAATGTGATCCTGATTGCGGCCCCCTTTCGCACTGTGGAGGACGAGCAGGCGTACGAGTTATATAAGAGCCAGGGGCTCTCCTTTTGCGGCATATCCAGCTACATCAATTTCCCCGGCCACATTGAGAACCCGCACGAGGACCGCTTCCACGAGGAGCGCGGGCACGACTATCCCGCCATGGTGTCGGCCTGGCTGCACTGTTTTAGGGACCCGCCCACCAATTTGCAGAAGTCCGGATTGCCGCTCATGCTGCTGACCGAGTCCGATTTGAAGGACGCCGACGCGTACAAGCCCGACCCCACGATTGCCAAGGAATACGACTTCATGTACGTGTGCCTGCAGGACAACGACAAGTGCGAGCCAGGGTGGCAGTCATACAATCGGAACTGGGACCTTGCCAAGCAGTGCCTGGAAATCATGTGCGGCGAGTTCGGCTTAAGAGGCGTTCTGGTGGGACGCACCAATTGCGAGTTCACAAAGAAGTGTAACGGCATCGTCAAGGTCGTCCCGTTCCTGGAATACGACGCGTTCCAAAAAGAGATGCAGAAGTGCCGCTTCCTGTTTGTGCCGAACATTGCCGACGCCTCGCCGCGCGTCATCACGGAGGCCATTTGTTACGACATGCCGGTTCTAGTGAATCGCAACATCCTGGGCGGCTGGCACTACGTGGAGTCCGGCATCACGGGTGAGTTCTTCACGAGTAAGCGTGACATAGTGCCGGCTCTGCGCAGCTTGACAACCCGTATGAACGCGTACGCGCCCCGCCGGCACTTCATGCGGCACCACGGCAAGCACCGCGATGGCCGGCGCCTGGCCGCATTTCTGAAGCAGCATTACCCCGACCTGAACAACAAACGCACGAAATACGCCACAATCACGATTTAAGTGAAGAACCAATTCCCTGGTCCTTGTGATACCCGCAAATGATATTTCAAAAGTATTTAAAGCCACGATGAATTAAATCAAATAATAAAAAAAAAATTGAAAGGTTGTCCATTTTTGTCAACTTTTCGTTAAGACAGTACAAACAACCACCGTCACACAAGACAACAATGATTCGCTCTATGCAATCCGTTCCTGCTCCTGCTCCTGCTCCTGGAAAGAATGCCGGCAAAAACAAGAAAAAACGTGCCAACAAGAAGAGGCGTGCTGCGTCCGCAGCCAAGGCAACCAGCGGATCTGGAACCATGACGTCGCAGCTCGGCGCCGGTCGTGCCACGGTTCCCCAGTGGTGCAAAATTGACATTGACCAGGTGGCAAACCACGCCGGTGGGTTTGTGTGGAAGCTGACCGACCTGGAACACGCCAGGCGCTACTTGATCATGGGCGCCAAGGACAACGGCAACTTCTACCAAACCAGCGAACAAGTGTCCACCGAGTGCAACACGGCCATTCTGCGCGTCATCCGCAGTGAATCGCCTGACGACTTCAAGCAGTTGTGTGCAATGGTGGAGGACATTTCGGTCAGAGGACTGGCTGCGCGCCAAGAGCCGACGCTGCTCGCGCTCGCAGCAGCCGTCGCGTTTGCCCCCACGGCAGAGAAAAAGGCAGCGGCGCTGGCGCTGGTTCCCAAATGCGTGCGCATTCCGACGCATGCGTTCATGCTGGCTGGCTACGTCACGGATTTGTCGCAGTGCAAGCCTGGAAAGGAGAAGGGCAAGGGCTGGGGGAGCGGTTTTCGCAAAGCGCTCGGGCAGTACTACACCAGCCGTCGGGGTCTGGAACTGGCAACGGCACTCACCAAGTACAAGAACCGCGAGGGATGGCGCCACGAAGACTTGCTGCGCATGTTGCACGTCAATCCGGCTGCGTTGCGAGACGACGGCGCGCGTCTGGTGTTCAAGTACGTGTTTGCCTGTGCCAGGGGGGAGAAGGAGTTCATTTGCAAACTGTTGGACGACATTGCCGCCGCCAAAACGCATCATGCAGCTATGCAGCTGCTGGACACGCCCATTCCGTCTACCAAAAAGGCCGATACCAAAGCCAAATCCGAGTCCAAAACAAAATCCGAGTCCAAATCCAAATCCAACGGAATTGTCGCAGGTTTCAAGTCGGCGATTCAATCCGTGTTCTTCAATGCACCCGCGACAACAACAACAACAACAACAACTCCAGTGCAAAGAAAAACCGAAATCCGGTTCGCGCCCCCGAATTCAGAGGAGGTTTCCAGTGTTGAGATTGCGACATCGGCGTTTCAGTGGAAGCGCATGTTCATGAACCGGGTTCCAACTGGCGGGTTCACGATTTCGTTGCCACTCCCACCTGGATCACACGACTTCAAGTTCATCGTGGGCGGCGTGTGGCAGTGCGACCCCAGCAAGCCGATTCACAAGACGGGCGAGCACGAAAACAACTTCATTGAGGTAAAAGCGCAAGCGCAAGACCCGGAACCGACGACGGCACCAACAACAACCACAACGGCCACCCCTGTGCCGCGCGACCTCATTGACACTGCAGTGTACCTGAAAGCAGTGATGGAAATTGAAGCCTGCACGACAAGTGTGGGCGACATTTACAAGGCCCTGAAGCTGATCAAAGACCACGGCCTGGTGCGCGAGCAGATCCCCACGCATTTGCTGAACAGTTCCGACATTTGGACCGAGCTGTTGAAGTCAAAGGGCGCCAACGGCAAACAAGCCGGAATGCCGCTGGAGGCCCTCACTCGCAACTTGGGGAAGTTCTCGTCGCTGCCCAACTTCATGGGTGCGGCAAACACAGAGCTCATTTGCGACCGACTTTCATCCGAGGATGACATTCAAAAGTCGCGCATTCATCCGTTCAAGGTGTTGGTTGCTTCCCGAATCTACGGCATGGGGAAGGCATTGAAGGGCGCGCTCACCTGGACGGTGCATCCGCGAGTGCGCGACCAACTCACGACCACATTCCTGCGTTCGTTCAAAAACGTGGCACCCACGGGCAAGCGTTACATGGCCGCACTGGACGTGAGTGGCAGCATGGATGTGGCATGCATGGGATGTCCCGCCATCAGCTGCAGGCAGGCATCCGCCGCGCTGGCGCACATGCTGTACGAAACCGAGCCCCATGTCTACGTGCGCGGGTTCACTTCATCACCGTCATACGGCTACGGGGTTTCAATTCCAGCTCCATCCGACAACGGGTTCCGCAGCTTTGACCATCTGGTGAGACGCGGCATGACGCTGGAGCAGTTCATTCGGGCAACCGATGCACCATACGGCGCCACCGACTGCTCGCTTCCCATGCTCCGCGCCATGGAGGAAGGTCTGGACGTGGATGTGTTCATCGTGATGACGGACAGCGAGACGTTCGCGGGCAAAGTGCATCCCCAGGTTGCGCTGGAGAACTACCGCGTGAAAGCGAACAAGCCGGACGCGAAGCTCATTGTGGTGGGAATGACCGCGAATTGCCTGACGATTGCCGACCCGAACGACCGCAACACGTTGAACCTGGCGGGGTTTGACGCGTCAATGCCGGAAATCATCGCCATGTTCGTGCGCGGGGAACTCTAGACGGGAACCTAGGTTCCCGTAAGCCCTCCTCATCAGGGAACTACGTGCCAAGCATTGCGCCCGAACCCCTCCTCATCAGGGAACTACGTGCCAAGCATTGCGCCCGAACCCCTCCTCCTTGCCCCTTAAATGATTCATGCATATAAAACTAAAAAGTAAAAAATGTTTTTTAGTTTTGATAAACCGAAAACTTAACAATGTAAAAAAATGCTGAGTTTCGCCAGATAGAACGTCACGATGTCATTGTGTTTTGTCTCTATGTTCAAACAAAATTGAATTACTTTTTTCAAGATGGAATAAAATGCAGCGAACCCAGACATGAGCAGCAGACAACAACAAGAACAAGAACTCTTCAAACGAACCGCCGAGCTGTTGGCTGATGACAAAATCACGCCGGAACAAGCCTGTTCCTTTATTGAGACGCTCCGCGATTCGAAAATACTTCCAGACGATGTATTGAACCCAGAAAACCAAGAACAAGAAAGGCAAAAAGGCTTCAACGAAATTGCGGGGGTTTACGCAGATTGGAAAATCACGACGGAAGAAGCATGCGACTTGTTCAAGGAGTGGATCGGTGGATCGGTGAGTGGAAGACTGTGAAGAATTGAAAGAATGCAAATTTGCGGCGGGCATGGTGGTTTAAATGCCCTTTTTTTTGATAAACCGAAAGCTAAACAATGTAAAATAAAATTAATAAATAAAACGCAAAACGGCATAAATGCACGGCACAAAATCAAACCATTGGAACATGCAACAAATCACGTTTTATGACAATCGCGGTCGTCTGGAAACCGCGGACATGCATGCTGTCGTATTCACCGATGGTGTCAAGAGATTCATTTGCACGCACACCCATGTGCCGGAGGCATATTTGCCCAAGGACGTCTACATCTTTCACGAAGAATACATTGCGGTTGGCACGTACACAACAACCGAAACGAAATCAACCCAATGGTACAATGCGCGCACGAATGCGTGGGAAGGCAGTCCAACCCAAAAAAGCTATATTTTCCATAAAAATTGATTTTGACTGAATTGGACTGATACATTATTAAGTCAGGTCATAATCAAAATCAATTTGTATTACAATGGCAGCCGAAGCGGTCTTTTTCACAATCATGATTGTCGTGTTTGTGGGCTATATATTTGTGATGCATTTTATGAAACGAAGTGAAACAAATGACAACATACGATCATGAAGGATTCACATGTTCTTATACGCCGGAACGATGGTGGATCCCACGACAATTTGCCGGTTTCCGCCGGTAGAAGTCAATGCAGACCCGCCGCCGGATTTGAATCCGCTGTTTAAAGCTCCTTTTTTTGGCGGGGCCGTGCAGCCACCCGCGCGACACCGTTGCAGTCGTGTGTTGCGAATGGTGTCGTCGTTGCTTCTAAATGTGAGAGGCACGCCGTTTCGATTAATGGACGATTCGCCAATTGCATTATTTCTTTTTCTCTCGGTGTAAAGTTCGGCGTCGTGGTTTTGAGTGGCCCATTTCTTGGATCCGCCCTGGCAGTATGCGCTGCTTGCCGGACTGGCGTAATTTGCGCCGCCTAAAGTGCGCATGTAAACGGCGCGCCCCATTGCAAAATCGTTGCCACCGTCACTGGGGTCAAATTTGCACGGCATAGAAGATGGAGCAGATAGAACCGCATTATTATCGGCTTGTTTGATAAGGATGCCTTGATCCGGGGGGCCGGTGAACCGTGGGTAATAAATGAATTTCACCATTCGGGTTGTTGGTATTAATATAACAAAATGTTTTTATTTTCGCGACATTTCTCTCAATGCCGTACATGACTCAAAGCGCTTTGAGACGCATGGCTTGCATCACCGCCGAATGATTGGTCATTGTATGTGCGATTCATCGCCTGTTTCTTCTTAAATGCGGTGTAATCCGACCCGTCGTACACGTACTTCACGTTGCACGTGGAGGAGGGAATGCCCGTGCCGTCATTGGAGGCTTGCACGTGCCCTCCAAACATTCTCCACGCTCCGGCCGATGAGCTGCGCACCAAACCCCGAACCTGGTCCGATCCACCAGACACGTAATTCTGGCGCCCTAAATAGTCCCCCGCATTGTTTACAAGACGAAATGGGGTGCAAACGGGTTTTTGTTTGTTCACGAGGCCCGATGCGTATTGCCCGTTCCATGCTTGCCTTAATAACAAGCGGTCCATGCTGCGTTCGTTGCCGCCCTCCATACCGCTGCCGCCGTGCGTGTTCGCACCTCCGCCCAAAAGTGCGGGCGAATAGCCGTTGTATCCACCCCCCAATGCGCTGGGTTTGCCAGTGGGGGACACAAACGAGTTCGGATTGCGTGTCACGCCTGAAAATGCAGAATTGTAACCGATTGATGTGGGCATTTTTGAGAGATTATATGAATATTTGTTATATATATTATTTGGTATATATAATATATTTTGAATGCATTAAAAAATAGAATTTCACATTACACATTTCACATTTCACATTTCACATTACACATTTCTAACTGGTGCACTCACCCCCCCCTTATTCGGTCGTCGTGACATTATTCGGTCATGATGCGCGGCGCGATGTTCATGGTCTGCAGCTCTTGGAACAGCAGCTTGCACGCGTATGGTATTTCCACATACGCAAACTCGGTGCGGTTCTCGCACATGTGGCAGCAGTGTATGCCCATCTTGTCATTCACCGCCGCAATCATGCCGCACCGCTTGCACACGTGCACCTGGTACTTGTCCGACGAATCGTACATGCGCCCGCGCGTGAAGCGGCACGCCCCGTGCGCCACCATGCTGTCGCGCTCCATTTCTCCAAACCGGTGTCCACCATCTCGGCTGCGCCCCTCCGCCGGCTGTCGCGTCAAGTTCACCATGGGTCCAATGGAGCGGCTGTGCTGCTTGTCGTTCACCATGTGCTTCAGGCGCTGGTAAAACGCGGGTCCGATGAAGACGCTGGTCTCAATTTGTTCTCCCGTCAGTCCGTTGTACATCAGCTGGTTGCCGTTGCACTCGTACCCCAGCTTCATCAGCTCTTTTCGGATGGTTTCAATGTCCAGCTCGCCAAACGACGTGCCGTCGCCGAACAAGCCCAGCTCCACCAGAACCATGCCCAGCAGCGTCTCCTTCAGCTGCCCGATCGTCATGCGCGACGGAATGGCGTGCGGGTTGATAATGATGTCGGGACGCAGCCCCTGCGCCGTGAACGGCATGTCGCGTTCCGGAATGATGTTGCCCAGCGTGCCCTTCTGTCCGTGCCTGGAGCTGAACTTGTCGCCGATAACCGGCTTGCGCAGCGTGCGCACCTTCACCTTACAAATGCAGTACCCCTCACCATTGCGCTCCAGAAAGTTGCGGTCAATGTACGACTCTTCGTGCGTCCGGTATGCGCGACTCTGATCCTCAAATTTCAACACCTTTGTGGGGTCGTTCCGATTGATCGGCACCACTTTCGCAATAATGATGTCGCGGTTCTCCACCAGCGTGTTTTCCGGCATTACGCCCTTGGCATTCACCTTCTCATAATTGCCAAACTTCATGCACTTCGTTTTGGCCGGATCGGGTTTGCACCGCACCTCTTCATCCCCGTTGATCTTCTTGTCCTCGTCCTTCTCGGTGTGGTAAATCACCGTCTGGAACAACCCGCGGTCAATGGAGCCTTGGTTCATCAACACGCTGTCTTCCTGGTTGTAGCCCGTGTGCGTCATGATCGCCACAATCACAGGCCCGCCCGAAGGAATCTTGTCCAGCTTGATCATGCCCATGACGCGCGTGTCCACTAAAGGCCGCGCCGGATACGTCATCACGTACGCCGTCTTGTCCATGCGCTTGTCAAAATTCGTCACGTACATGCCCATCGCCTGCTTGGCCATCGCCGATTGATACGTGTTTCTGGGTGACTGATTGTGCTCGGGAAACGGGATGCAGGACGCAATCACGCCGAATATGGTGCTCGGATGAATTTCGCAATGCGTGTACGTGTATTTGAACGCATCGTCGCGCGGCAAATACAGGTCCGACGGTTTCATGGCAATCATGCTGAAGTTCTGCTCCTCGGGATCAATGTATTCAATCACCGCATTCGGAATCCGAAAATCCGTCAACAAGTCATCCCAACCCAGTTCCTTGCTCCGGAGTCGCTGGATAATGTCTTTCGTCACGTACAAGCCACCCGTTTTACCGTTCACGCGCAGCACCGGTCGCGTGATGCGCCCCGCATCCGTGCAAATTCGGATCTCCTGTGCACGGTAATTGAACACCACCGATGTGTAAATGTTGATGATTCCGCGCGTTTTTTTGTCTTTGAAATCGGTGTACAGCCGCTGCGCGTCAATCGCGACTCCAATCCAGGCTCCGTTCACAAACACCTTCACGCCGTCGTGCATTTGGGCATGCGTGGCAGCATCCAGCGCAACAATGTAGGGCTGCATTTGTTCACGAATGTTGTCTGAATTGCTGATTGTGGTGATGTGCGTCATGTAACTTATGTTTTTCACCACGCCCACACTGCCGCCTTCCGGCGTCTCGGCGGGGCACAGGAAGCCCCAAGTGGTGTTGTGCAGTTTGCGCGGTGGAATCAGCTTCCCGCTCTTGTCAATCGGAGTGTTGATGCGGCGCAAATGGCTCAAACTGGAGATGTACGTCAACCGATTCAACACCTGTGCAACCCCCACCTTCGTGGAACTGACATTTTTGATGCCGAAGTCGCCGGTGGACAGCGCCTTCTTGAGACCGTTTTCAATGGTGGATGATTTGATCATTTTGTACACATTCGTGCTATTTATGATGCTCAAATAATCGTCCGTGGACCGCCACGACCCCGTGTTCATCTCGCGAACCAACTGCTTCGTCATGTCCTTCACCACCTTGTTTAAATAATTCCGAAACAAGTTGTTCAGCAGAGCGCCGGTCGTGTCCACGCGCTTGTTCACATACGAATCACGATCGTCTTGATGACCGCTGATGCTGGCATCAATCAACCGTTTTGCCATGTATCCCAAGAAGTACAACCGTTGCGTCTCAGTGGTGCAATGCGGAAACAAATCGTTCTTCAAAATGTCGGTTGCAAAATCGCGTTTTTTTCGCGCGCCTGCCTCTTTGTCCAAATTGATGGGCGTGTACATCACGTGGCTGGTGATGATTTTAAGCGCGTCTTCCTGTGTGAACACCGCGTTGGCTTCAATGATGGATCCCTGCAGAGCGTCCAGCGCGTGCGACGAATCGCCGTCCAAATTCAAATTCAGTAAGACTATTTCACAAATGGCTTTGTCTGAAATTATGCCCAACGCTCGGAACACAATGAACAGCGGAATTGGCTGCTTGATACGCGGAATTTGAACGTAAATCGGAAACCCGAATCCGTTGTGTTTGTTGGCAATCATCATGCTGATTTGTTTGGGTGAAATGCACTTGAAATCGGGCACCGACTTGATTTCGGCCATCCAGTTCCACTTGGTGTTCCCCTTGGACACGTTGAAACAGTACACACGGTTTTCGGCCGCGCGCTCCTGACCCAAGACGGTTTTTTCACTGCCGTGCATGATGAAGTAACCACCCGCGTCGTGCTTGCACTCGCCGGTCTCTTGGTGGCTCACGTGCTGACACTGTTTCAAAACGCAAATTCCGGATTTCAGCATGATGGGCAGTTTCCCAATTTGTATTTTGGACAGTATTTTGTGATAATGCTGCACGTTTTCCAGGTTGTTTCCCGAACGAACAATGATTTGGACTTTCACGTCCACCATCATGGATGACGCGTATGTGAAATTGCGCAGCCGGGCTTCTTGTGGAAACATGAGTTTGGTGGCGCCGTTGTTTTCGTGAATTTGGGGCCGATGCAAGTTGAACTGCTTGAACTCAATGATCATTTCCAAACGGTGTTTTTTTGCAACGCGATCATAGTCCTGCTCCGATGCAACGTGCACCGGGTTGAACATTTCAATGGTGCGTTCAAGCTGATTGTAGACGAGGTCATTGTAGGATTCCAACTGGTGCCGCACCAGCCGCTCCAAATGCACGTTTTCAAAGTACGAACCAATCATGTCCCAAGGCTCCTCCACGTATTGTCCAATTGCGCCAGTGATTTCTTCGCGAAGATGTTGTTGGTGTTGAGGTTGTTGGTTCCGGTTCTCTTGAGGCTGTTGCTGCGATTGATGTTCAAATGCGGACGACATTGTATATGGGTTTGACACTAATGTCGGTTAAACTGGCTAATTTGCAATTCAATTTTTGTGTTTATATTGATTTTGGTAAAATTATGAATTAAACACACGATGAATGTGTACTATTCATAAGAACGAATACATACAATCAAAGGTTAAAAATGAAAGATGGTCATATTTTTGTTCAAATTGCAGCATACCGGGACCCCGAGTTGATCCCCACAATAAACGATTGCTTGTCAAAGGCGAGGTTTCCCGAGAACTTGGTGTTTTCAATTGCGTGGCAGCACTCACCGGATGATGCATGGGACAACCTGGATGCATTTGCAGCCGACCCCCGTTTCAAAATAATTGACATTGATTACAAAGAGTCCAAGGGCGCGTGTTGGGCCCGAAACCGGTTGCAGCAACAATACGACGGCGAGGAATACACGTTGCAGCTGGACTCGCATCACCGGTTCATTGACGGATGGGACCAAGAATTGATTGCAATGCACTCGCAATTGAAATCCAAGGGGCATGAAAAACCGCTCATAACCTGTTATGCCCCGTCTTACAACCCGAAGAACGACCCCGCCGAACGAATTATGGTCCCGTACAAAATGAATTTTGATCGGTTTATCCCCGAAGGCGCCGTGTTTTTTCTGCCGGCTACGATTGACAATCATGAAACCCTTACCGAACCCATTCCGGCCCGGTTTTATTCCGCGCATTTTGCGTTTGCCAGCGGCGAGTTTGTGAGAGAGGTTCCGCACGACCCCGAGCTGTATTTTCATGGAGAGGAAATTTCAATTGCGGTCCGGGCATACACGTGGGGATACAATTTATTTCATCCGCACAAAACCATTTTGTGGCACGAATACACGCGGTCCAACCGAACCAAACAATGGGACGACGATGCCGAATGGTGGAAAAAAAACAACGATTCGCACCTCCGAAACCGAAAACTGTTTGAAATGGATGGACTGATAAAAGACATTGATTTTGGAATATACGATTTTGGGACGAAACGAACGCTGGCAGACTACGAGCGTTATGCCGGCATTTCGTTCAAACAGCGCAAGGCCAGCAAATACACGCTTGCGAACGGGTTGCCGCCCAATCCAGAAGACGACAGTTTTGAGGAGAAGACGGCAGTCCCATTCAACCACTGCATTGAGCTGCAAAGAACCGTTTTTGATGAACCCGCGGATGAATATGATTTTTGGGCAATCATATACGAAGATGCAAACGACACATCGCTGTACCGTCACGACTGCAACCAGACGGAAATACATGGTCATTTGAATGCATCGGGTGAAACCATTCGTTTACACAGCGCGTTTGACTGCATAGACCCTCCGAGAAAATGGATTGTGTGGCCGCATTCCAAAACCAAAGGATGGTTAACCAAACTGGAAAAATGCATTTAAAACACGCAAAACAATATAAATAACGAATGACATTATGCATTACTTGATTGTGCCTTTTGCATCGCATCGCATCGCATCGCATCGCATCGCATCGCATTAGGAAAGTTATTTGAAGGTTTAATGAAGTCATCCAACCCTTCTCTTACCACCTGCATTCGGTTGAACGAAGCCGACTTTTACGCGCGGTTTGACAGTCCGCACATTGTAGGACCGCAAGGCAAACCCCCTCCACTGCATCAAGTTGCGATTGAACGCGTCACCATTTGTTGTGAAATCACTTGCATTTCCGATTTGTTGCGCATTGTGGATGAGCATCCCGTGGCCGAAAACGTGGAGTACAACATCAACATGAAGGCATTGCACCGCATTTCGGAGCCGCTGCGCAAGCTGGATGCCATGATTGGCATGGAGTCCCTGAAAGAACACGTGGTGGACCAAATCATTTATTTCATGCAGGATCTGCATGTCAAGGCTGACGCCACCCCCAACACCAAGGCCGACGCCAAGGCCGAAAATGGCGTTTTCAACGACTACATGCACACCGTTATTTACGGACCGCCCGGCACCGGGAAAACAGAAGTTGCCCAGCTGATCGGCGCCATTTTCTCTCGCATGGGGGTTTTAAAAAAGACTAAATTCAAAAAGGTGACGCGCTCTGACCTGATTGCCGGGTATTTAGGGCAAACTGCCATCAAAACCGCCGATGTCATTAAAGAGTGTTTAGGCGGCGTGCTCTTCATTGACGAAGCCTACGCGCTTGGAAACGCCGACAAACGCGACTCCTTTTCCAAGGAGTGCATTGACACGCTGTGCGAAGCCCTAAGCGATCACAAATCCAATCTCATGGTCATCGTTGCCGGATACGAAAAAGATTTGAATGATTGTTTTTTTAATGCCAACCCGGGTCTGAATTCACGGTTCACATGGCGATACAACATTGACAACTACACCCCCGAACAGCTTGCAAAAATATACGAAAAAAAGGTGCTGGATTGCGGATGGACACTGAAGGACCCCCTTCGCTTGGACTGGTTTCAGAATCATGCGGATTATTTCACATGCTACGGGCGAGACATGGAAACGTTGTTGGCCCGTGCCAAAATTGCGCACAGCCGGCGCATATTCGGTTCATCCGACGACAAAAAACGCCAAATGACGCACGCTGATTTGGAGCGTGGGCTGACCATGTTCATTTCAAACGATGAAGTGAAGCGGCGCAAAGAACCCGGCGTGTTGACAACCATGTACTTGTAAACAAAAAAAAACATTACGCAATATGTGTCAAAATATTTTATATCCTGACATATATTTCATATTTGCACTGTAAAATGAGCACAAAAAAACAAATCACCATTGACCCAACCACGTTAAGCGCTGCATCGCAAGAACACAAAACTACAATGAAACGACAACGCAAAACAAAGCCATCCATCGTAGTTCCAAGCAAAAATAGTGTAAAAAACAATTTGCTTGCAGAAATAAAAAAATACAAACAGCAAAATGAAGAAACCCCAATGCAAAAACCCACTCCTCAAATGACAGACGGCGAACTGGCAAATCAATACAAAATGTCGTCCAATTACTTGGAAAAACTCATGCACAAAAAAAAAAGTAACAATGAAAAAAAACAAAATAAATCAAGGACTCAAACGCAGTCACCAAGGCAAATGCAATCACCGATGCAAATGCAATCACCGATGCAAATGCAATCACCAATGCAAATGCAGTCACCGATACCGGTACAAACGCAGTCACCGGTACAACAAATGCAACAACCAGTACAAATGCTGCAACAAATGCAACAACCAGTACAAATGCTGCAACAAATGCAACAACCAGTACAAATGCAGCCAATTCAAGACATGGAAATATCATTAGAACTTCCACCGGAATTGCAAATAAATCCACTAGATTCATTCATTTCAAAATCGTATCCGACCATCGCAAGTGTTGTTCCTTCTCCTGTGGTGGTTCCCGCGGTAGTCCCTTCTCCTGTGGTGGTTCCTTCTCCTGTGGTGGTTCCCGCAGTTGTTCCTTCACCAGCGGTTGTTTCGGAACCATCTCTTCCACCATCTGAACCATTTGTGTTCAAAGAGGTTCCTTACGGATGTTTGCGCGGCGGAACCAAACCGACGTATCGCACATATCATAAAAAAATGCACCCCGATGCATCATCATCTAATGCGCGCAATATAACCGTGAAAAACCATAACCATAGCATAGAAATTGTAAATGAAATTCATAATCAAAATGCAGCTTCGGCTGAAGACCCAATCATACAAGAACGACAGCGCAAACTGAGAGAATTGCAAGAAAGGGCTTCTGCCGCTTCTGCCGCTTCTTCTGCTTCTGCCGCTGCCGCTTCTGCAACCGTAATAAACATAAAAAACAAAATCAAACAAACCATCACCAAAAAATTCAAACTGGGCAAGGGAGCTGGAAACAACGCGGTCGGAGTTCTCATCAAAAACAACGAAACCCGCAATCGGGTAAGCAACGACATTGGCGATTTGAAACGCGAATCCATTGTTGAAATCCGTAAATACTTGCACGGTCACGGCCTGCTCAAGGTGGGTTCGGACGCTCCGCCCGACGTGCTTCGCAACATGTATGAAACCGCCAAACTCACCGGCGAAGTCAACAACGTCAACAAAGACGTTATGCTGCACAACTTCATCGCAAACCCGAAAGAGTGACAAAAAACACATTATTCAAACACATTTAAAGAGAGAAAATCTAACATAAATAATAACAACAGGACATCAGGACATGTCACTCGTCAAGGAGTATTTCCGGTTATCCAAAGAAGCCGTGCATAAATACGGCCCCAGGACCGTGCTGTTAATGCAGGTTGGCGCGTTCTACGAGTGTTACGGCGAAACCACGGATCGCGCCCACATTGACGAGTTCTGTCGCACGTGCGAACTGGCCTGCGCCAACAAGGCGCCCGGCATCATCATGGCAGGGTTCCGGGATTACAGCCTGGAAAAGTATTTGAACCGACTGCAGGAGGCCGGCTACACGGCGGTGGTGCATTCGCAGGACGCGCAAATCAAGGAGGAGCGCGCCCTGAGCGGGGTTTACTCACCAGGCACGTTCTTCACCGCCGAATCGGTGGCGCTGTCCAACAGCGTGGCCTGCATTTGGCTGGAGCGCATGCGAAACAAAACCATCATCGGCATGGCCAACATTGACGTCTTCACCGGTCGGTCCAGCGTGTTTGAAACGGAGACGGAGCTCATGCACGCGCCCACCACGTACGACGAACTGGAGCGTTTCATTTCAACCCACGCTCCGAGCGAGGTTATACTTATTTCGGAAAATTTCTCTCAAAAGGAGGCGGAGGATTTGCTGCATTTCACTGGCATTGCTACCTGCGCTCGGCTGATTCATCGCCTGGATTCGGCCGATGCCGCAGTGCAGAAATCCAAACGGCAAGTGTATCAGCGCGAGATCATGGCGCGGTTTTTCGGTTCCGTGGGATCCGTGTTGCAGTTCGCCACACACGAATTCGCCACGCAGGCTCTCGCGTATTTGCTGAATTTCGTGCACGAGCACAACCCGCAGCTAGTGCACCGCATTGCAGAGCCCGCGTTTGAAAATTGCTCGGACCGCATGGTGCTGGCCAACCACTCGCTCAAGCAGCTCAACATCATTGACGACGACAGCAGCGGCGCCAAGGGCAGGTGCTCCTCCGTGTTCAAGCTGCTGAACAACTGCATGACGCCCATGGGCGCGCGCCACTTTCGCACCCGGCTGCTGAACCCGTCCTGCTGCGCGGTGAAGATTCAGCGCGAGTACGACATCACCGCGCACTTGCTTTCGTCAACCGGCGTAATAGACGCGTGGCGCCCCCAGCTGGCGCAGCTGAAAGACCTAGAAAAATTCAGCCGCTTGATCATGATGCGCAAATGCGCGCCCCAAATGCTGCACTCGTTTTACGGGAGTTTGGGCGTAATCGGCGACCTGCATTCGGCGATTGACTCCACCGCTTCGGCATATTTGGACGCCACAAATCCGACCCCGAATCCAACTGCGTGGGAACCCGTTTCGGACATTTGCGCCCGGTTGCGCCTGCATTTGGACACCACTTTCCACATGGACAAGTGTGCCGCCGCGGGTGCCGACCTGGGCGATTGCGACTTTGTACGCCCCGGCATCAGCGCCGAGCTGGACGCGCTGCGATTGAAAAACGAAACTGGAATCAAAACGCTGTCTGAATTAAGGACGTATTTGAATTCTCTCGTTTTGTGCGGAGAGAAACCCAAAAGTACCACATCTGCCGGGTTGACAAATTTGAAATACGACGGAGCGTCGTCGGATGTCGTCCGAATCCACGAAACGCCCGTGCAAGGGTTGTCTCTGCAAGCCACTAACCGACGCACCAAGCTGCTGGCGGACCAAATCAAGCAGCAGAAGCTGGATCAAGTGTGCATTGGAGGGCGCGGGTTCTCGCTCTTGGCGCTCACGTTTCCCAAGGCCACCAGCGCAAACCACGAAATCACGAGCCCGCAGTTGGACGAACTGTGTCGCGGCATCCTTGCGTCCAAACAAAAAATAAAAGAATGCGTGGCCCAAATTTACGCCGACTTCGTGGACAAGCTGCGCGACTGGAATCCCGCGTTTCAGCAGCTCATTCATTTTGCGACCACGATGGACCTCCTGCAGAACCAGTGCCACATTGCCGTCAAGTACAAATTCTGCAAGCCGGTGATTGTGGCCGATTCAGCCAAGTCGTTTTTTGACGCGCGCGACTTGCGCCACTGCCTCATTGAACGAATCAACGAGGACGAAACCTACGTGGCGAATGACGTGGCGCTGGGCTTAGCGTCAGCGAATGCAGCTGATGCCCCCCAGAAGGACGGCATGCTCATTTACGGCACCAATGCCGTAGGAAAAACAAGCCTCATTCGCGCGATCGGCATCGCCATCATCATGGCGCAGGCCGGGCTCTACGTGCCGTGTTCGGCATTCCGGTATCATCCTTACACCACCATCTTCACGCGCATCCTGGGCAACGACAACCTGTTCAAGGGGCTGTCCACGTTCCAGGTGGAAATGAGCGAGCTGCGGGTCATTCTGCGCACCGCCAACGAACGCAGCCTCATTCTCGGCGACGAGCTCTGCAGCGGCACCGAAATGGACTCCGCAATCGCCATCTTTGTCGCGGGACTGACGCATTTGCATAAAGTGGGCTGCACCTTCTTGTTTGCAACGCACATGCACGAAATCAACGGCTACGACGAAGTGCGCCTATTAACTAATATGTGCATGAAGCACCTCACAGTTGTGTATGACAAGGCCAAAGATGCGCTGGTTTATGGACGCAAGCTGGCGGACGGGCCCGGCGCCAGCATGTACGGCCTTGAAGTCTGCAAGTCGCTGCACTTGCCCGACGCGTTCCTGGAATTCGCAAATGCGGTGCGCCTGCGACATCGGGCCCCACCCTCCGACATCGGCATCCTGTCGTTTGAGCCGTCGCGTTTCAACGCGCACAAGCTGAAGGGCGTGTGCGAGCGCTGCGCCGTGGAGCTAGCGCAGGAAATACACCACCGGCTGCCGCAAAAGGACGCCGACAGCCAGAACTACATTGGGCACGTGCCGAAAAACCACGTGGCCAACTTGATGGCGCTCTGCACCCGGTGCCACGACGAGGTGCACGGGGCGGGGGGCGAGTTAATGTGATGCGCTGCGCGAGACCGTCGTAATGACATTTATTCTATACAATGAAATGATATTAAATTTGAAAAAAAATTGATTTCAAATTAGCATTTGAAGTCAGGTCGCATGTTACTCCGTGTATTGATTGATACAATGAATCTGTTCATCCTCTCGTTGATCCCGACCGAAGCCGCCGAAGCCTACATGGACAAGCACGTGTCCAAGATCATCTTGGAGGCAGTGCAAATGCTGTGCACTGCGGTGCGCGTCCTGGTCCCCGACACGCCCATCAAGGACGAACTGTATAAGCAGGCACATTTGAATCACCCTGTGAGCATCTGGGTGCGCACATCGCGCGACAACTTCATCTGGACGCTGGACCTCGTGGAGGCGCTGCACGAGGAGTGGCGCTTCCGATACGGCCACCCCGAAACCAAAGTTCACAGGTCTTATGATGTGGCCCAGTTGTTGCGCCGCCATGTGCCGCGAGACGAGTTCTTTATTTGCCCCCGCGCGGGCCTGACCCCGTTTGCACTGGCCATGCCGGACGAGTACAAGGCGCGCAACGGCAATGCAGTGGAATCGTATCGTGCATACTACATGTCGCCCGAAAAACGGCGCATTGCGACCTGGAAGAAGAATCGGCCCGCCCCCGAATGGTATTCACTTCAGGTTTGATCACACAACGCACAACGCACAACGCACAACGCACAACGCACAACGCACAACGCACAACACACAACATAAAAAATGCACAAAATAAAAATGTTCACATTATATATCACATTTTTTTACAAATGAACCTGAATGCGAATGCGAATGCGAATGCGAATGCCAATGATTCAAACATCAATTTGGCCGAGGTTGGAGTCAATTTGGTTGAGCTGGCGAAACGTTTCGGCGAATATTTCATTGAAAACATCACCGCCATAACCACAATAATTGTGATCATCATCGGCGCGTTGGTGTATCAACAAATCATGTACGTGCAACACGGCATTGACGGCAGCAAACCAATTAACAAAAAGTCGCAAACGGTGATTGTGGAAACATTTGATAATGCGAATGCGAATGCGAATACCGATGCGGATTCCAAACTGGATTCAATGTTGCAAGCGGGGTTCTGCAAAACGCATTTAGGCAAACCCGCCGATCTTGAGACGGCGTGCGGAAAATTAAGCAAGTCGTCTTGCACTGCCACATCATGCTGCGTTTGGGCCAGCCTGGACTCCAAAGAGTCATGCATGTCTGGAAATCAAAACGGACCCATTTTCAAAAACGGAAAAACACTGGACCACTATTATTTTGAGAACAAGTGCAGTGGCAACAACTGCCCCAAATAAAAAACCCGAATAAAAAATAAATGTAAATAAAAATATATCATTTATTTATAAAAATCCAATGCGTTTGCTGCATCCTCTTCCCATTCCCGGTTCCGATTCCGGTTCCAATTTAAACCAAATTCTGCCGCCCGTTGGCGCCGCGAACCCGCCGAATGAGCATTTTACTAACGCGTTTTCTAGCAGGGATGGCGGCGTAACCGGATACGAGGGTGCCGGCGGAAGCGTGGCCGCCCTTGCCGGAAACCCCGGATACAAAATTGTCAGCATGAAGGGCGGCAAATCGTTGCGACGCGGCGGCAAAAGCCGAAGCCGAAGCACGAACAGAAACAAAAGCAGAAGCAATCGCTGCAAATGCCAACGCAAAGGCTGCAACTGCCGAAGCAGAAGCAGTCGCTGCAACTGTCGGCGCAACTGCCGGTGCAAAAGCTGCAACTGCCGAACACGCCACACGATGCGCGGTGGTGCCGGTGAATTGAGCGCAACGGCCGCGTCTTTCAATGGCGCAGCAAACCCCCCTTACCAACAATACATGGGCAATCATCCGAATTCATCCGTTTTTAGTGTGGGTTCAAAAATGCCGCTGTCAAACAGTGCCCTGGCAAATCCACCGCCCATAACGTCTGGCAACCGATGCGCGAAATGAGGAACAATTTAATATATTTTTTATATGATGAATATATTAAACAATTAAACACGTGTTCATTGTTCCTAGTTACTGAATCCAATGGCATGCAGCGCGCCAATTGACATCCCCACCAAAAAAACAGTGAACTCAATATCTGGCCGGTTCGTTTGCGTGTACGACCCCAACATGATATCCGGGGAACCCGTCACGCTTTCCGCAGACCTCAGTCATCTGTCCATCAAGTGCACGACCAACAATGCCAGCAAGGTCGTATTTTTCAATGCAGGAGCCTACACTCCGGTTGAAATGCGCGTGTACAAACCGTCGCTGCACACGTACAACGGGGTGCCGGCGGATGCGGAACTGCTGATTGTGCACTCCGGATCGTCCTCCAAATCCACCGACGGCTTGATCGTGAGCGTGCCCATTGCAATGGGCGGAAACAAACGATCCGGCCTGAACACGATTGTCGCGTCTGCCAATGCGTTGAACGCCGGAACCGTTGCCATGAATCCGTCGGCGCCCATTTTGTCCACCGTGGATGTGAACGAGCTCATTCCTTCCCGACCCTTTTACGTTTACAACGGCACGCTTCCGTACGAATCGTGCGGCGGCAACTACTACTACGCCGTGTTTACCGACCCCGTCACCATTTCAACCCCCATCAACAATCTCACCCCGAGCGACATTAAAACGGCACCCCCACCCGCGCTCATACAAAAATGCAAAACGCCACCCACCGACGGATCCGCCACCGGTGAAGCCAATGATGACGAATTTGCGCTCTTTGAATTTGTGGACACAGATGACTATGACCAAAAAAATAAGCAATTGCGTCGTCAGGATCTTCCGACTAAACCCCCCGCAACACCGTTGAATGTGTTGTGGGGACTTCTCATTGCAGCCGCCATAGGGATCATTTACTGGATATTCACGGCCTACAAGGAGGAAATAATTGCAGTAACCGCATTGAATACCGGTGTCCCTAGTGCTCCTTCAATTTATGATTAAATCTGCGCGTAGCCCAACGACGTTTGGTCCAGCTGATTCGGTTGAAAAGAAGCTGTGGCGCTGCCAATCTCGGTGTCGGCCAAGGGCGCCCTCTCGGCCACGATTTGCTCCTCCAATGTAACCGGAAACTGGTTATAAGCCGACAGCTCCTCGCTCTTTCGTTTCTCGCTCGGAACGAACGCCTCTACTGCAGCGCTCCCCGCAGAAGAGCGCCGAATGAGAAGGTACGCTGCAAACAGTCCCAGCACACCGACCACGGCATGCGAATGCGTAAAGAAGGACACCGCAATAAGAACCACCACGATGTTGCCTAAAGGCGTGTCCACATAGGGCGCAATGACGTGGGGTGTGGGTACGTTAAGAACGACGTACAAAATGAGGAGCACGGTCAGCAAGAGTTCATGCTTTTTCGCGGACTTGAAAACGGATTCCATTATAAGTTAAAAGTTAAAAGTTAAAAGGTAGTAGATAAGATGTAAACTGTATAATAATTGTGTATTTTATAATTATTATCACATAATATTTTTGTTAAAATTGAAACAAACACATGCCGCGCATATAACAAATACGCAATCGCAACTACGCAATCGATGTCCGACGCATTAACGTATCTGGGCCCCCGCGGCTACACCATCCACAAGGAAAACTTGGATGAAGAGGAACGCAAGTACATTCGCACCGAATTAACGATTCGTCCGTACATTCCTAAAGCCCCCGTGCAGCCCGCCGCGTATCCCGTTTATCGCGAGTCCCCGCTAAAAATGTACCTCCCGCGCTACTTCGGCATCGGCGCGTACGGCCCCCCTGAAGCCATCAAAATCGGTGCCGGCGAGCCCATTGATGTCGCGTTCCAGGGCGACATGCGCGACTACCAGAAAGACATCGTGCAAAAGTATTTGAACCACGTGGGCACCGGCGGCGGCGGCCTCCTGGACGTGGACCCCGGCAAGGGCAAAACCGTGATGGCGCTGTACATCCTGGCCCAGCTCCGCCGAAAAACCCTCGTCGTTGTGCACAAATCCTTCTTAATGAACCAGTGGATAGAGCGCATTGAGCAGTTCCTGCCGGGCGCGCGCGTGGGCCGCATCCAGGGCCAGATCGTGGACATTGACGACAAGGATATCGTGCTCGGCATGCTGCAGTCCCTCTCCATGAAGGAGTACCCCGCCGACATGTTTGACAGCTTCGGCCTCACCGTATTTGACGAGGTGCACCACATGGGCGCCGAAGTGTTTTGCCAGTGCATGATGAAAGTCACCACGCTGTACACGCTGGGATTATCCGGCACCATGCAGCGCAAGGACGGGCTCACCAAAGTGTTCAAAATGTTCCTGGGCGACGTGGTGCACAAGGAAAAAGCGGCGTCCGAGCACCGTGTGGTCGTGAAAGCCATCAATTACTGCGTGGACGACGCCGCATTCAACGAGACAGAATACGACTATCGCGGCAATCCGAAATTCAGCACCATGATTTCGCGCGTGTGTGACTACGCGCACCGCAGCGAGTTCATTTTGCGCGTGCTGCAAAAAGAGCTGGCGGAGAACCCGGAGCAGCAAGTCATGATTTTGGGGCACAACAAGTCGCTGCTCACGTACTTGCACAAGGCGATTGAGCACCGCGGCATTGCCGGCGGGTCCGTGGGGTATTACGTGGGCGGCATGAAGGAGGCCGACCTGAAAGCCAGCGAGTCGCGCACGGTGATTATTGCCACGTACGCCATGGCGTCCGAGGGGCTGGACATCAAAACACTCACCACGCTCATCATGGCGTCGCCCAAAACGGACGTGTGCCAGTCGGTGGGGCGCATTCTGCGCGTGAAACACGGGCGCCCCCTCGTCATTGACATCGTGGACCAGCAAGACATCTTCCGGAACCAGTGGTACAAGCGACGGGCGTACTACGTCAAGCAGAACTACGACATCCTGATGACGGACAGCCCGACATACGACGCCAATGCACATGAGCCGGTGCAATGGACGCCGGATCATGTTGCTAAAACCGTGGACGCCAAGGCTAATGCCAAGGCCACTGATGCCAAGGCCAAAAAGGCTGATGTCAAAGGCTGGATAGGATTGCCTATAATTTAGTTACATAATCACAGGCGTTCCTGGCGGAACAAGTATCATTAATTCATAGTTTTCAGGTAACCAAAAAATGCCTGCCTCATTTTCGCTTGATATCACGCGTTTCCCCTCAACTGAATTAACAAAATCATCATCATTTACCGTACTACACTCCTCAACTTCTTTAGGTAACATTGTCCAGGAACCTGCATGTGGTCCACTTGGACGCCAGTTCCCGGCACCCGCTGTTACGCACATCCATTGTCCATTATGTCCTTGGTCGCTACCGAGCATATTGGAATGGAGCTTATTTATAAAAAAATCTTGGATAGTTCTAAATTTATCGTTAAATATAGCGAATGCTTTGTGCTGTTCTTCCTCATCAAGCTTCGTATCCACAGTGAACTTGGTAAGACCTGCAGTTGTGGGAATGGTGAATATGGTGTTTGGACCTTTTCTCGTGTACGTCGTAGGTTTATTATTCAATTTTGGGTTGAATACTTTATCATGTTCAAAAAAACTTGCTCTTCCCTTTATTTTTCTACCTATTATTGAAGAAATACGTACCTTCTTATGACCACTGCTATGAGGACCCCCACCCCGCTTTTTGCTTAATTTGTTACGACGTTGTCGGGATCGTCTATATGTTTTGGACATGGTTATAATATTAATTTACATTTTAAATCATAAAAAAAGTGTTAGTATTTTTATGTTTTTTTTTGGTTTGGCAGCACACACCACATTCAGAACTCAAAGTTGGTGGTGTCGGGGGCTCTTCCAGGGTTGTGGTATTCGTGGAATGCAGATGGGTTGTCTCGGGCCGGACTTCCCGTTTAGTTGGGATTCATTAATATAATTTGGGATGGGGTATATATTCAAATCGTGGATATAATCCGTCAAAATATGTTAGTTCTGTAAAATAGCGTTCTTTTAACATATCATCAAATAATTCTTTGGTTATATCAGCCTCTACACGTTTTCTAGTAAGCCCAATACTAGGGTTGAAATGATAATAAACTACACCAACTTTGCCTCTGGGGTTTTTTTCTAAGAAATCACGCGCTGCTTGAATTTTATTAGCATGATCAATCGCCAAACCTTTCAACCTTTCATCTAATTGTGTCCGATCTTGGGATGGATGCTCTTTTATTAATTTTTCCAATATTCTATCACTCGTCGCCCAGTGTATGTAATCATCAATAGCAACACTTGCAGCTGGTTTAAATGCAACACTTGCAGCTGGTTTAAATGCAACACTTGCAGCTGGTTTAAATGCAACCCTTGCAGCTGGTTTAAATTCAACCCTTGCAATAGCACTTGGTTTAGAAGTTGTGGCACTTTGAGGACGGCGACTTTTAACACCACCGCGCTTTCTTAATGATCTGCGTTTGTCATTGCGACGACGACTTTTGGCCATTGGGATTGTATGGATTGTGTGATTGTATGTATGTTATGCATTATCTTTATAAAAAAAATGTTTTGTTTTGTTTTTTTTTTGTTTTTTTTTGTATCAATAATCACACATGTCACATCACACATACCATCATCATCATCATCATCACATATAATCGCATCAGAACTCAAAGTTGGTATCGGGGGCTCTTCCAGGGTTGTGGTATTCGTGACACGCATTGCACATAAGCTTGAATCCGACATTCGTGGGCGTATGGCAGATGAAGTCCGTAGGGGCATCCAGCCCCGCATCGCAGTATTCGCACAGACCGAACTTGTGTTCATGACTTTTCTTCAAACGCTCTTCTTTGGTCAGCTTGATGCCAGGTTGGTGTGGTTGTGGCTGTTGTGTCGGTTGTTCTGGTTCTGACTGTTGTTGCTCTGGCTGTTGTGGCTGCTGGTGCGTCTTGGTCGGAATGTGGGGGATGAAGATGGCATCGTCCTGGTTCGGAATGCAGATGGGCTGTTTCGGATCAGCGAACCGAAACAGGTTGGAGAACGCGAGCATGTTCACCAAGCTCCAGACTTTCTTGGAAACATGATTCAAGCGATCAAACGCGTCTTCTGCCACGGATGGGTTGTCTTCAAATAAGGAGGCCATGAATTTCATTTTGCCAACATCACAATCCATGACATCTTTTCTTGACAAGCCAATGGAATTCAACGCAGCATTGACTTCGGAGTGGCTTTGGCCAACCCCAAGCAACACCTGGGACGCATGGCGCTGCTCGCCGGTCATTTCATGCGGGGGCAGTTGCACCGGCTGCACATCCGATTGGATGTACGTGTCCAGGTTGTCAAACGCGTGTTCGTGGTAACGGCCCGCAATTCCATGCACCTGGGCCAAGGTCTGCATTGCGCATGCAAACTCGCGGATGTAAATTTCGCCCAAAATGCGCGAAACATCGTGATTGGAAGCATCAAGGCCAGCCAAAGGGGAAACGTTGGCGCGCATATTATCGCGCATTTTTTTTGAAATGAATTCGGCAAGGAATTTGTACTTGGCAAGAACTGCGTCTTTGGAACGAAGATGGGCAAACATTGTTCGGATCTAATGTGGTAGAAACACTGACACCAATTAGCATTTTACAATTTCAATTCAATTTTTTCTTGAATGTATTGAAACCTGGACTGACATTTTGTTAATTTTCATGATTTTACAGTATGGAATAAATTCACTGCATGTATGGTCTCCCGAATAAGGGTCCCAAAAAGTTCCGCAAAACACCTAGCGCCGCGTCGAATTTTCCCAAAAAGGTTTCGCCATATCGATTTTTGGACATCATCGATGTCCATTTTCTGGAATTTTTTTGACTCTTGTGCAAATTCGAATCGAAAAATAACAAAATTATTTTATGTATAACTTGTGTAAAAATGAGAGCATAATGGTCACGTAAAGTATGCACCAGAAAAAAGCGAGTTTTTGGACCGAAGTATTTATGACATGTGACACGCCATCATTCTGGAATTTGCCTATTTTGGTTTTATCTAATAAAACGGAAAATATGCAACCTAGTATATACATTATAACCACGCGAAAAACACCATACCATATTTCGTGTCATGAAATGATGTCCGTATGCCGTGCATATTTCCGTTTTAATAATAAAACAAAACATATGCGCTTACCATAAGCAATTTTCATGTGTCATTTATATGGCATGATAATACATGCCAATATTAATCGTTGGACATGGTTTTAAAACACTAGATAAAAATATGCACGATTGTTGTCCAGTTCACATTTTGACATGTGACCCACTTGATAAAAAAAGAAAATAAGCACATATTTGAAGCGGTTACACCATATGTCGTGTAAAATATTTCGTGTCAAAAAAGTTCCGCAAAATACCTAGCAACGCGTCGAATTTTCCCAAAAAGGTTTCGCCATATCGATTTTTGGACATCATCGATGTCCATTTTCCAGAATTTTTTTGACTCTTGTGCAAATTCGAATCGAAAAATAACAAAATTATTTTATGTATAACTTGTGTAAAAATGAGAGCATAATGGTCTCACGTTTTTGATGGGTGAAAAAAGTGATTTTTTGGGCCGAAATATTTTGACATGTGACACACCAACATTCCCACAATTTGCATATTTTGGTTTTATCTAATAAAACGGAAAATATGCACGGAGTTCGGACATCAGTTCGCGACACGACACATGGTGTGCGACAAACAACTGCATGAAACATGTTTTGCTAGATTGCATATTTTCTGTTTTAATGATAAAACAAAACATATGCGCTTACCATAAGCTATTTTTGTATGTCAACCGTTCACACCATATTTGCATTGATAATTTGACATGGGCGCTCGTTTTAAAACCCTACATAAAAATATGCAAATTGGGTTCATTTAGGTAAATTTAATGTTTGTTTATATAAAACACTTAAACCCATTTTTCCCATTTGCACAATACCCAGATGGAACATTCAGACGACACGCCGTCACGTTTTGAATGCAAGATGTGCAACTATTCGTGCACAAGAAAAAGCAGCATTTTACAGCATTATGATACGGACAGGCATAAAATTAAAATCAAGACATCAAAAAATAACGCATGCGCGTGTGGCAAAACATTTGAGTTGCGGTCGTCTCTATACAATCACAAGAAGTCGTGCAAAGTGGCTGCAAGCAATGCATCATCAACCAATGCATCAACCAATGCATCAACCAATGACGACGCATCCATGTCACTGACTGTAGTTGAAAAAGAAATTGCAATGGTAGCCAAAAAGACACAGGAAATTGCAGACAAGAACGAGGAGCTGATGGATTTGAAGACCATGGTGCAGATGCTGTTGAACGATCGGAACACGATGTGTGACAAGAATCACGAGATCATGAGTAAAAATCATGAAATGATGATGAAGAATCAGGAGGTGATTCGCGAGATGACGCAGCAAAACCAGCAGCTCATTCAAACCATTCAAGAGATGACGCCCAAAATTGGCAACGGCAACATCATCACCACGCACAACACGCAGTTCAACTTGAACATGTTCTTGAACAACGAGTGCAAGGACGCGATTAAGCTGAGTGATTTCGTTAAAACTCTCAAAATCACGCTGCAGGATTTGGAGTACACGAAGACGAAGGGGATTGTGGAGGGCGTGAGCTCCATCATCGTGAACAACCTGAAGGGCATGGACGTGCACAAGCGCCCGATTCATTGCACTGACTTGAAGCGCGAAACCATGTACGTGAAAACGGACGAGTGGGTCAAGGACGAGGACAACTCGTACGTGAAAAAGTTCATTTACATGGCGTCCTGCTACCAGACGCGTATTATTCAGCAGTGGATGGATGCGCATCCGGGATGGGAAACCAAGGAAAAAATGCACGTTGAATATCAAACGATATGCAAAGAGCTGTACAAGAACATTGAATGCGACGACAGCGCGCACAAGAAAATCATCAAGGCGTTCATCAAGGAGGTGCACATTCCGCGCACTGGGATTTAACGGCGTTTGCATGTTTTTTTGCATTTATTGGATCCTCCTTTTTTTTTGCTAGGTTTGCTAGGAGGTTTTTTGACAACGGATTGTACTGATTTTGCAGAAGCAGCGGAAGCGGAAGCGGAAGCCGTTGATTTTTTGGGTGCGGAAATAGCTGGAGAACGAGCAGACGCGGCGGCAACAGAAGCGGCAGCAGCAGATTTGGGGGCGGCGGCAGATTTGGGGGCAGCAGCAGATTTGGGGGCGGCGGCAGATTTGGGGGCAGCGGCAGATTTGGGGGCGGCAGCAGATTTGGGGGCAGCGGCAGACCTACCTCTGATACTTTGTCTTGCTTGGGCTGCTTGGGCTGCTTGGGCTGCTTGGGCTGCTTGCGCTACTGATTTATTCATTGATTGTGCTAGTATTAATCCTGAATGTTTGAATGGACAAAACCTATTATTGCACGTTGGATCCTTATGCATTGGCGTGCATTCACATGGTTGAATAACACGATTGCTTGCAGCTGCAGGCGCAGACAACCCAGTAGGATCAATATGCACCAATCTCTTAAAAACTGTACGAGACATCGTGGGCATCAATGCATGCGCGCCAAAAATACTGAGTGGCATTAGCATTGCACTTTGGAATCTATGCATCCATTGGAAGACACTGGTAACTTGTTGTCCAGGTTTTAGAGGATGTTCTTCTAACATTTTGATTGCTCCAATTTTAGATTGCAGTAGCGCATTGCATTCCATAAGCATTTTTTTAGCTTGTTCAACCGCATCGCTGGATGGCGTGCTGGATCCATTAACATTCATACCAATAATTTTACCATCTGGCATAAGAATCATTCTGTGAACGTATCCCTCTACAACACGATCTCTCCATTGATCAATCTGGATGAGTTCGGTCGGTTTTAGAAACTGGACGTATGTTTCGTCGCTTGTAAAATCGTGGCAAAAAAATGGGTTTGCTCTACTAATCACATCCGTGCAACCCTGCCAGGGTCTCCAAAATGTATTATCGACGACAACTTTAGTACATCCCCAACGAGCGGGTTGGACGGGTTGATGCAGCAACTGTTGTAATTGTGCCTTTAAATGTTCAATTTGTTGTTCCGAAAGAACATATGGTTGTAAGGCAACTATTTCAGATTCATAGTTGGGTATCTCTGAACGTTTGACTGTGCGTTTTTTCCCTTCAATATTGACATCAAATTCTTCTTCGTTTGTGTCCTTATGAAAATATTCAATCACGCTTTGTAGACGTTTCATTTGGGCGTTTGCCTTACCCGATGTCTCTATTTGTTGGTGAATATCTTTTCCCGCTTGGCCTAATTGCGTTACACTAAGGTGACGGGCTTTTTTTTCGGGAATCATTCCAAATGACGCGTGAATTCCGGCCAATGCATGAATGCTTTTATGTTGCTCAGTGACGGGTTCAATGGTTCCAAACACGGCGTTTGAAACGCGTCCATCACTTGAAAACGTGGCCGACAATGCAACTGCTGGATGAAGTTTTGAAGACATCACGCCAACCCTAGCCGAAAATTTACCATGCAATGCAAACACACTCAATGGGGCACCTGCACTTGCAACTGAGTGAAGCCCTTCAAATTTAACAACCGTTGATGGAACGCTTGGATCCAAATTTCCATTCTTGTTTACGAGCCCTTGTGCGAAACAATCGGGTGGATGCCCCGACGATGGTTTGAATATGGGACCAACAACAGTGCCTAAAACTTTCAAATCTACATGTAATGGCGTGTTTATTCCGTTCATGATTTGGTTATGGTTATGGTTATGGTTATGGTTTATGTAATACACATTCAAAAAAAATCGCAGTGTGCACTTAACAAATTCGTTAATATGTTGCGAATTTTATTCATTGTTCATGTATAACACTTAACATTCTAATAAAAATGGGGCAACTGCTTTCTCGCGAGGATGACGATGAACGCCAACCCGATGATGAACACGAGCCCGAACATGTTGAGGATGAAGTAAAAGAAAAACCGAAGAGAAGACGCAACCCGAACGCTGTCCGCTCAAGGAAGTCAAGAGCGTCGGCGCAAGGACGCACGCGCCGCAAAATGGTTGCATTTGAATGAACAAAACATAGTTTTATGACAAGTGGTAACGAGAGATATTTGCGAACAAAATACACACTACTACACACTACACAAAACATGATCCATTTTGTGTATTGTAATGAAAAAGTTTAGTACAGCTCCTGCATGGGCTGGGGTGGCGGGTAGAGCGAGTTCGTTTTGTGTCCGTAGTAGAGGCAGTTTGCCACGTCGGGTTTAGGATTATTAAGGCACGTCATGGGATCCGAGCCGTAGAAGTTGACGCGGCGCACGTCCGAATTCAGCGAAATGGGTTTCGGCACGGGCGCGATGCCGAGCGCCTTAATGGACTTATCGCTGTACATCGTGCCGCAAAATTCGGGGGGGCTGCATTTGCCGTTGTTGGGCGTGGCCCAGTAGCGCACGTTGTTGGTGTATTGGGCGTAGCCGTTGTCAAACACGGGATAGTACGACCACAGGTCGTCGGACGACATGTTGGACAGCTTTCCGGAGGGTTGGAGCGGGTAGTCCAACAGCGGATGCGCGGACGCCGACACCGATTCGGGGGACAGCGCGAACCCTTCTCTCCCATTGCGTTTATGGCACAGTTGCAGCCCGTAGCACATGACCGCGAATGCTAAAATAACGTAACCCAGGTACACGTACAATTGTTGCATTGATATGTATTGATGTATTGATATGTATTGATATGTATTGATATGTATTGATATAATAAATAATTGTGAATTATAATGACAAATACATTGATGAAAACAATGAAATTTTATTTGCGGCGACGCGTGTATTTGCGTCGTTGGCCACCTCCTTGTGGTCGTTTCGCGAATGATTTCGCAACATTCTTGGCAAGACGCGCCGATCTGGTGGCGACCCTGGCAGCATACGCGGCATTTGCTGCATCACGGCGCGCTTGAATTGCCGCACGCGCAGCTTGGGCCGCATGATATTCGGCGATCTCAGCTGAATTTTCCGAACGCACCAATGGACCTACCCACGATTGCGGAGGGGAATCAGTGTCATCACTGCTGTTGCCTGAATTTCCTCTTCCCATTCCCATTCCCATGCTAGGCCCAGCTCCTGAATCACATGATGCACCTTGACACGCAGCCATTTTATAATGATTTAGGTTGGTTGAGTTTTGATGATATGGTGTTTTTGCGTATATAATTGATGAATATTATAAACACCGAATAATGGTTTAAACACATGATGCAAATGATTTTTATTGCGGTTTGCGTTATGTCGTCCAACTACACCACCCAAAATGATTTACTAATGAACAATTTGATGAAATTCTACAGCGAGGACAACAACATGGAGAAAATGCTGCGAATCATTAATGGCGAGTCGCCCATTTCTCTCCGAATTATTGATTGGTTTGCCACGAACTACGCCAAGAAGTTTTTCACGGTGTATGAAGTGGGCGGAAATCGGCGGTTCAAAGTGTACGTGGACTACAAGCTGAAGCTAAAGGCGTACAGCAAGCGCCGGTTTGACCCGTTTTGCCGGTGGGACCGCATCACCATTCCGTATGTAAACGGCACGTTCATTCAGACCACGATTGGTCAGCTGAATTTTTTCAAATGGGCGCTGGAAAACGGGGTGGTTGCGTACATTGAGAAGCACTATGCGGACATAGAGGACGACATGAACGCGCGAAACAGCACGTCTCGTAGAAAGCCTGTTACATCCTGCGAAGAGAACGGGGACAATGATGCTGGCGACGACGGCAACAACAGCAACGGCAACAACGGCAACGGCAACAACGGCAACAACAGCAACGGCAACGGCAACAACAGCAACGGCAACAACGGCAACAACCACAATAAAAACAAGACGCGTAAGAAGAGAGAGGAGTTGAGCATATCGGCGACGAAAAGCATCAAAAAGGAGACGGTGGAAATCGTGGTGTCATTTAATTAATTTATTGATGAATTGATGAATTGATGAATTGATGAATTGATGAATTGATGAATTGATGAATTGATGAATGAAAAAATCAATTAAAATGAATGCGCCGTATACAATCTACAATGCAATGAATGGAACCGTAGTCACCAATTCGGAGCTCGCGCTGATTCCTTACACGGCGACGTCGTTGTCGGTTTTAGGGCGGTTCATATTCATGTTTCTGTTGTACAAAAACAAGAGCGCCAACAGCTTATCGCTGTTGTTTTGTTTTTTGAGCATAATTTCATCCAGCATGTGGATTTATTACAGCGTGCAGATGAACGACACCCCGCTGGTGATGCGCAGCAGCACCGAAATTACGCTGCTATTTCTCTCCGCGCTCTACATCATAAAGAACAAGCTGGTGCAATACCAGCAACAACGCCGGGTGCTGCAGCACGTTGAGCTGATGAACTAATGATGATGATGATGATGATGATGATGATGATGATGAACTGATGCGAATAATAAAATGTGTGCAATATATACACATTTTTTTTTTCAAATGCGTATTCGCGTTCCCGTGCGGTATGTTCCGCGGTCCCTGTCGCGCAAGGACCGGCGCGCGCAGATCGCCATGTTGAAGCGGTCGCGCCGGCTGTACAAGCGCGGCGAGTTCTACGGTCGCACCCAGAAGCTGCGCTCGTACCCGCACGTGGCGTCCAAACACACCGACGCGGCGCGGCGCATGTATCGCGTGGACCGCGTTGTCCCCAATGCGGCACTTGCGGCGGCCACCGGGTGCTCGGTCAAAGCCCTGCAGCAAATTGTGAAGAAGGGCGAGGGCGCGTTTTATTCGTCGGGGTCGCGCCCGAATCAAACCCCGCAGTCGTGGGGGTACGCGCGACTGGCCAGCGCCGTCACGGGCGGCAAGGCGGCTGCTGTGGATTACGCCATTCTGGAGAGCGGGTGCAACCGGCGAAGCAGGGCGCTGCGCCTGGCCCGAAGTGTGAAAAGAGGCCCCGCGCGCAAGATTGAAATTTGAACAAAAAAAATCATATTAAACGCAACAAGACAACCCGATCATACAAGGAACAAATAAAAAGAAATGAAGGCGATCGCGGTGTTTCAGGGCAAATTGAAGGGCAGTCACGTGACGTTCCGACAGGACGATCCGTTTTCGCCCGTGAAGGTGTCGGGACACATAGCGAATCTGGCGCCGGGCAAGCACGGGTTTCACGTGCACCAGTTCGGCAACTTGTTGAGCAGCGACTGCACCAGCTGCGGCGGGCATTTCAACCCCACGAATGCGGAGCACGGGTCGCGCACCAGCGTAAGCTCGCACGCGGGGGATTTTGGCAACATTACTGCCGCGCAGGACCGCAGCAGCGCGTTTCATTTTTCCACGGACAAGGTGTCGCTGTTTGAGGGGGAGCTGTCAATTATCGGGCGGTCGCTCGTTGTGCACGAGGACGAGGACGACCTGGGGAAAGGCGGGCACTCGGATTCGCTGACCACCGGGCACGCCGGGAACTGCGCTGTGATCGGGTACGACAAGGAATGAAATGAATGAAATGAATGAAATGAAATGAAATGAATGAAATGAAAATAAAATAGTATAATATTTTAAATAAGCTTTCATGAGCAGCAGCAGCAGCAGCAGCAGCAGCAGCAGAAAGAGGAGCAGAAGCAGAAGCAGCAGAAGCAGAAGCAGAAGCAGCACCTCAAGTGATAACAGTTTTGTAACTGTGCTTATTGGTGCTCATGGTAGGGAATTAAGACAGCAAAAGGCAACGCGGGAGCAAAACCTAACATTAAGAAGATTAGCAATGGCGGGTAAATCCGGTATGTTGTCATTACACAGAATTCCGAACATGATGTCTACAATTTTTCATAATGCACATGTTTTATCCAAAAACCCTCATATGTCGTTTACCGAAAAATTAAGAAAACTGTCCAGCCATTTGTGTGAGTTGTTGGGGTTTAATGAACGATTGCAAAAAGCGTATGAAGAATTGCCAGAATTGTCTGTAACATGCAAAGCACCAACTAAACACGATTGGTTTTCAACATCGCAAGTCAAGTATGATCATTTGTATGCCTTCTGTGTGAATGATGAATCCGACCCATGGGAAAGAGATGTTTTTGGAATATGGTTATTGGATGGAAGTGATCATGTGTTAAAAACTGTAGATTTTGATCCAACCAAGGAAAAAAATAACATAATGCGTCAACTTGGGTTACCATCAGTCTGGCCATTGCAGAAAGACGAGCAGCCGACCCAAAAATATGCGTTTTCAACAACGATGTTTGATTTGGAAACACGTTTGAAAGACCGGTATGGGGTAAAACATGTGAATTTTGTAGACCTGACTTGTCGTTATAATCCGAAAACACTATTACAACGCGCATCTTCTTTGTTTGTCAATTCATCGGATGATGACGAGATGGAAGATGTGCCCGATGAAATATTGGAACAAGTTGATCTGGGAGGGGTTGTTGTGGAAATACTGAAAAAACAGCCGCGAAGGTTACCTTCAGATTGGAAATATGTGAAAATTCAAAGAAACGGTGCATACGTATATGCAAATATGGTAACTCGCGAAATATCGCGTGATTTTCCAGAAGCTAAATTAGTATTAAGACCGAGAAAGCGAACCGTTCGTGGAACAATTATGGAGAATGTAAAACCTCCATCAATCGCGGGTGTTCGGCCAATGGAGCTACCCCTCGGTTGGGAGTATCTGCAGGATCCAGTAACGGGTACTGCAATTTATGTAAATAAAAAAACGGGACAGGTGAATCCGGATGTCCCTCGGCCTCATTCATTATGGGGCGGGAAATTTGCAAAATCAAAATCAAGTAAGAGAAACTGTGTGCGTAGTAGGACGAAATCAAGGACAAAACTGCGTATGAAAAATAAATTAAATAGATCGTTTCATAACAATAACAATAATCAATAATCAATAATCAATAATCAATACCCCCCATAATCTCTCTCGCGGTTGTAATCTGAATGCAGTGATGGGATCCAACGTGTCCATTTCCAAAGTAAACTACGAGGACATGCAGTACGTGTGCCGCACGGCCAGTGTGAACCCGGCGCTGCATCACCAGTATTCCAATTATTACGCGGCCGCGCATCCGTGGTTGCTGATCAACACGCTGCCGCCGGGCATGCAGGCCTGCCTGATTCCGGGCACGCTGCCCATTGAGGAAGAGGAAGTGTCCATGAACGCGATGCTGTCCGAACCGAAGGGAAAGGACCGGGAGATCATCGTGTACGGGAAAAACGCGAACGACGACACGGTGCACAAAAAATACCAGCAGCTCGTTGGCCTCGGGTTCAAAAACGTGCGCGTGTATCCGGGCGGCATGTTTGAGTGGCTGCTGTTGCAGGACATTTACGGCGCGGCCAGTTTCCCGACCACGTCCAAGGAGATGGACATATTGAAGTACAAGCCGCCGTCCGGGCGGCAGAAGCTGCTGTTGAAATGATCCAAATCCAAACAAATCAAACGCAAATCCAAACAAATCAAACGCAAAACACAATGTGTTGTGTATTATATTATAGATATGTGTTTATAGTATAATAATCATAATAATCCCATCCCATCCCATCCCATCATTCATTAAACGAATGCACCCGCCGTCGGTCATGTTTCATTGGACTGCCTGCATTGGCTTCGTTCAAAGCCTGTTTTTAGCATACGTGCATCCGCCAACGCTGATGCGCTGCATTTACACCGGAACCACGCTCGCCAACGTGTATCACTACGGCTTGAGCGCGCAATTACACGAGCCCAGCCGCCAAACCATGCGGCTCTACGTTCCGGATGACGAGCAGCGCATCATCATTCTGGGCCGCGCGGCCAAATGGACCAGCCGCGGCCTGCATCTCATCGCGATTGCAATGGACGCCGCGTACATTGTCGTCGTAACCGACTACAACATTTGGCTGTCCATGATGATGTTCATTGCGATCGGACTCTATCCCGCGCTGAAACTGATGCGCCGGTGCGCGCCCGACATCAACACCACGATCACGCAGCGCCTGTTGCGTGCGCGCAATGGTGGTACCAATCCTCCCAATAATACCCCCGTGCATTCCGAATATTCGCTGCTGGACGACAGCGACCATCGCGACGCGGTGCAGCAGCGCTTCATGCTGAAACAAGTGCCGCGCATGCTGGCCATGATTGCTTTAAGCGCGTGCCACATGGCGCTCATGCTGGATGTGCGCGACACGTGCGCATCTGCTGCTACTATTCCATCAAACGCGTCCCTTGCATGGATGTGTGCATGAACAATTCATTGTTTTTGATTATTGAATCAAAAAAAATATTGGATTACGCTGCCCGCATCCAGGTACAAGGTGGATAGGTTGGTTGAAAGAAGATTGCCCATGGCCAACGTGTGCGGCATCTAAAAATTTGAGGTTATGTATTATTACAACAAAAAAAACACATTTTCATATCAAATGCATGAATGCCATTATAACAACAGCTGATCCACGAAGCGCATGATTTCCGTAATGCGCTGGGTTGCAGTGACTTCAATTTCAGGATTGGCGTCAATGACCAGCTTTTTGCACGGGGTCGCGTTTCCATTGATCCACGCGTCGTGATAGTCGTGGCACTTCTGCACGTATTCCAGCGGGATGGTCTCGCCTTCGCGCCCTCGTTTCATGATGCGCTGCATGCACGTTTCAGGATCGGCGCGAATGTAGACGATTCCCGACACTGGGAGATCTTTTATGAACTCGTCAAACCACATGTTGTATATGGTAAATTCGTCTTCTTGAATGTCGCCGCTGTCGTAGAGCATTTTGGCGAAGATGTTGCGATCCGTGTCCACGCTGCGCTCGGTAATAATGACGCGGCAGCGCCCTGCATTTGCGCGAACCGTTTGGCGTAGCAAAGCCAGGCGCGAAATGTACGCCATCATTTGAAACCGGAACGCGTATTGCTTGTGATCCTTGTAGAAATTGGTGAGAATGGGAACCCCTTCCCCATCCTTGACATGGCGCCACGAATCCACGGGCTCTTCCACGAAATGCACGTCGTCGCGACCCCGGTACGCCTCCTTCAGCATTTCCCACGTGGTGGATTTGCCCGACCCGATGTTGCCGTCAATGCTTAAAAGCAACGGGGGGGTCGCAATAGAATTGTTCATAGACTCCTTATGTACTATGGTTGCATTAGTTTTTATTTGGATTAAACCCATAATCAATTTTTTTGAGAATGGGATTTGTTTTGTTTCAAAGAAAAAAAAATACATTTGCGAATGCACTTAAAGAAACCGTCGCAAGCATTCTTAGCATTATTGTAATCATTGGCACATGGATTTCACGCAGGGCAAGCTCACTAAAAGCGAATGGGACGGCATAGAAGTGCCGGATTCGCACGAAGAACAGCAGGTTTACCAGCTCATAAAGGACGGCTATCACGATGTGAACATTGTGCGCAACTCCGCGCAAACGTTGCTGCAGTACATGAAGATAGCCCCGTCCGACGAAATGCACGCGCACATGTACGAACTGTATTTCAAAACGCACGTGGACGAGATGCGCGAGGCGTTTGCCCTGTCCGCGTTTGAAACCAACACCGACAAGAAGAAGCTGGTCAAAAAGGCGGACCTCATCCGCATTCAAAACACGACCAGCAACCTGGACGATCAAAAAACCAAAATTTTTGAGTTTGTTTTGCTGGGCCTCGTGTTAAACTTGTTGAACAACAAGTTCCCGCACATGTACCCGCACTGGAGCGAGCACTTGCAGGGGGTGTCCGAATCAAAACGGAAACGCGCGCCGCCCGTGCCGGCCGCGGTGCCCAGTCGCCCCAAGTGGATGTATTACTATTACAGCATTTGCCTGCTGCGGCGCAACAGCATTGAGCACATGAACCCGCACGTGAACGCGTTCATCAATCACGTGATTGGACTGGTGGAGAACGACTTTGATCCCGCCGCCTTCATCAAGAAGGCCCACGATTTCGTGGAAAAGAACGAGTTCGTGTTCAAGTGCAGCGACGCGAAGCTGTACGAGCACCAGAAAGAAATTTTCACGGTGTGCAAGAGTAACCCGGCTGCGCCCAAGCTGGTGCTCTACATTGCGCCCACCGGCACGGGCAAGACGCTGACCCCCATCGGCCTGAGCGAGCACTACCGCGTCATTTTTGTGTGCGCCGCGCGCCACGTGGGCCTGGCGCTGGCGAAGGCCTGCATTTCGGCGAAGAAGCGCGTCGCGTTTGCGTTCGGGTGCGGCAGCGTGGACAACATTCGCCTGCACTACTATGCTGCCAAGGACGTGGTGCGCGACCGCCGCACGGGCGGCATCCGCAAGGTGGACAACAGCGTGGGCGACAACGTGGAAATCATGATCAGCGACATCAAGTCGTACCGGCACGCCATGTACTACATGAACGCGTTCAACCCGCTTCACCGCTTGTTGCTGTACTGGGACGAGCCCACGATTACCATGGACTACGCCGAACACGAGTTTCACGCGCTCATCAAGAACAACTGGACGGAAAACATTGTGCCGAACGTGGTGCTGTCGTCGGCCACGCTGCCGCAGGCGGCGGAAATGGCGCCGACCATCATGGATTTCCAGGCGCGGTTTTCGGGTGCCCAAGTGCACAGCATTGTCAGCCACGACTGCCAAAAAACCATTTCGTTGGTGGGCAAGGACGGCTACGTGCAGCTGCCGCACCTCATGTTTGAGCGCTACGAGGACATGCGGGCGTCGGCGGCGCACTGCCGGGCCAACAAAACGCTGCTGCGCTACTTTGATTTGCGCGAGGTGGTGAAGTTCATTACGCACGTGAACGAGGGGCAGCTCTGGACTTCGGCGCGCTACGCCGTGGAGCGGCATTTTTCGGACATTGCCGACATCAACATGACGAACATCAAGGCGTACTACTTGGAGCTGCTGGAAAACGTGCAGGCCGACCGGTGGCCCGACATTTGGGCGCACTTCCAGGCGCAGCGCACGCGCGCGCACGCGTCCAACGTGAACGTGACGGCGCAAGACGCGCACACGCTGACGTGCGGGCCGACGCTGTTTTTGGCGAACGACGTGGAGAAGGTTGCGCGCTTCGCGTTGCAGATTGCGCAGATTCCGGAGTGCGTGATGGACGACTTGATGGACATCATTGAACACAACAATGTCATAAAGGACGAAATGGAAAAGCTGGAGCGCGAGATGGAAGACGCAATGGAGGAGGGGGTCAACGCAAATGACGACGACAAGGACAAGGTCAAAGACAAGAAAAACAACAAGAAGGTGGACGCCATGCGGTTCAGCCCGGAAGTGCGGCGCATGCAGGAAAAGATAGACGAGCTGCGACAGCAGGTGAAGTGGGGTGCTTTGAACGACATGTTTGTTCCCAACCGGGCGGAGCACTTGAAGCGGTGGGCGCCGCACCTATCCGAAGAAGCCATTGCATCCACGAACCCGTTCACGTCGCGGGTGGAGCCCGAAGACGTGGAGCGCATCATGGTGCTGCCGGTTGAAAACATTTGGAAGGTGCTGCTGATGATGGGCATCGGGGTAATGACGGAGCAGTCCAATTCCAACAAGACGTACACGGAAATCATGAAGGACTTGGCGCAGAACCAGCGGCTCTACCTCATCATTGCGTCCACTGATTACATTTACGGCACGAATTACCAGTTCTGCCACGGGTACTTGGGTAAAGACTTGTGCGACATCAGCCAGGAAAAAATCATTCAGGCGCTGGGGCGAATTGGGCGCAACAAGCTGCAGCAGGAGTACACCATCCGGTTCCGCGACGACGCGCACTTGCTGAAGATTTTTCAGGCGTCGGCGGTGGCCAAGCCGGAGGTGGTGAACATGGCGCGCTTATTGAGTTCGTGAAGCCTACCCTAAACGAATGTGAATGCAGCTCCGGACGCGATTAACTGCCGCATGTGCTGGTGAAATTGTTCATCCGTCATCGTGTTCGTGGTTTGTGATTGGCCCGGTGGAAAGATTTCGTAGTTCGCGGCGTCATTGTTCCACCGTCCGACCATTTGCTTGGTATTGGGGTCGTGCAGGGTGGAGAAGGGTTGATCGGGGAGTTTACAAAGGAGGTACATGGTGCCGTTGATTTCAAGCGGGTAAAACTGGCTGTCGGTAGTCATGCTATTCGTGCGTTGTAATATTATTATGATGTGAAAACAAATTCAATTTTTTATATTAATTTTGTTTTATATGTACAAATCATGCGCAAACAATAATAGCGCAATAATAAACTTAAAACATATAGAATTATTACTGCATACCATACAATGGAAAAAGACAACGAAATTCGCCGGTTCCAGTGCAACAAATGCAACAAATCCAGTCTGGTGTTGAAAAAGGTGTGGGATCAGCAGCACCACGGGTTTGCGTGCGACGCGTTCTGGGCCACCATTCAAACCCAAACGCGGTACAAACGATGCACCGTGCAGTGACATGCGTAACGAAACGATATGCGTGTAAAAATGTTAAACATTAATGTGTATTCCATTATATACCATTAAATGCATTCGGTGTGGCGTCCGCCGTACCCTTCAGAAAATGCAAAAACTCTCCGAGTGAAAACATTCAGCACTACAAATCCGTATGCCGAAACGCAGCAACAGCAACAGCAACAGCAACAGCAACAGCAACAGCAACAGCAACAGCAACAGCAACAGCAACAGCAACAGCAACAGCAACAACAGCAACAATCCAAACGCGAAGGCAATAACGATAAAATATACGAACACGGACTCATACCGCAAGTGGGCATGAATCCATTTTTACAAGGCAATTATTTACGAGATTTAGAAACACAGGATCAATTTTTGAAACCATTAAACTCTAATATTATGAAAATGCAAGGTCAATAAGACCTTACCCCTAAAATACATATGAAAATAAAAAAATTGAATTACTTTTTTATTTTCATTCGGTTATGCAGTGTATCCTGTCTCGTCAATGAAACATTTGAAGTATAGCAAGCTTCGGGCTGTGGCTGAAAGCCCATCCTTATTGAATGCCCACTTGGGTGAAATGCAGCGGCATTTTACTCAAACAGTAAGTGCCAGTGCCAGTGCCAGTGCCAGTGCCAGTGCCAGTATTCGGACGCTGTTAAATCTCATTGGCGATCAACGCAAAATAGTCATTCGTATAATTCAAGTTCAGCGGGCGCAAATCAACAAGTACCGGCAAAGCATTCGCAATGAGCGCAAACTCGTGAAACGTGGTGCGCCGGCTTCGCTTGAATCCGTAACGACGGAAACGATGGTTCAAATGGCGTTGCGCGTCATACAAGACCTCAAAGACAACATTCCAGCTCTGATTGAACCAGTCGTTTCCAGGATTCACAATAACCTTCGCAAACTGCAGGACCGCATGCTGTTATTGACAAAAGCTGCGCAGACCACATCCGCCATCACTGAATAATAACCCCAAACAAACAAAAAAAGGAAAAAAAAACAGAAAAAAACAGAAAAAAAACAAAAAAAAGTTTTTTTTAAATAAACTGAAAATGATTGCTTGGAAAATAATATAAACCCACGCACGCAATACATTGTAAGCAAATGAGTAACGCGGTGCAAGACATGGAGCAAGACCAAGACCAAGACATGCGCGTTGTGAAGCGCAGCGGTGAGCACGAGGTCATCGCTTTTGACAAGATACTGGCCCGCATTCGGAACGTGGGTAAGCAGGCCGGCATCAGTGCCGTGAATTACACCGCCCTTGCCATGAAGGTGATTGACCAGCTGTATGACGGCATTCCCACGCACAAAATAGACGAGCTCACGGCCGAGCAGTGCGCCACCATGGCCACGCAGCACCCCGACTACGGCACGCTGGCGGGTTATATTATCGTGTCCAACCACCACAAAACCACGCCGCCCACGTTTTACGAGGCCATGCGCCAGCTATATGAATTTGTGGACGTGCGCGACCAGCCGTCGCCGCTCATCAGCGACGAGTTCTGGGCCGTCGTTTGCACGCATCAGAATGAGCTGGAGGCCATGATTGACGTGTCGCGCGACTTTCTCATTGACTACTTCGGGTTCAAGACGCTGGAGCGCTCGTACTTGATGCGCACCAACGGCGCCACGGTGGAGCGCCCGCAGTACATGTGGCTGCGCGTATCGGTGGGGATACACGGGTCCGATTTATGCAAGGTGCGGGCCACGTACGACCTCATGTCGCAGAAGTACTTCACGCACGCCACGCCCACGCTGTTCAACGCGGGCACACTGAAACCGCAGCTGAGCAGCTGCTACTTGATTGCCATGGAGAGCGACAGCATTGACGGCATTTTCAACACGCTGAAGGAGTGCGCCAACATTTCCAAGCACGCGGGGGGGATTGGTGTGCACGTGCACAACATTCGCGCAACGGGGAGCCACATTCGCGGGACGAACGGCGTGTCAAACGGGTTGGTGCCCATGCTGCGTGTGTTCAACAACACGGCGCGCTACATTGACCAGGGCGGCAAGCGCAACGGCACCATTGCGGTGTATTTGGAGCCGTGGCACGCGGACATTGCGCACTTCCTGGAAATGAAGATGAACCACGGGGACGAGGACGCCAAGGGGCGCGACCTGTTTTACGCGCTGTGGGTACCTGATTTGTTTATGGCCCGCGTGAAGGCCAACGCGGAGTGGAGCCTGTTTTGCCCCGACGAGTGTCCCGGGTTGTCGGACGTGTACGGCGACGAGTTTGATACGCTATATGCCAAGTACGAGGCAGAAGGGCGGCAGCGCGGGAAGGTGAAGGCGCGCGACTTGTGGTTCCGCATCCTGGACAGCCAGATGGAGACGGGCACGCCGTACCTGTGCTACAAGGACGCCGTCAATAAAAAAACGAACCAGAAGAACCTGGGCGTCATTCGGTCGTCCAACCTGTGTTCCGAAATCATGGAGTACTCGGACGACCGGGAGACGGCGGTGTGCAACCTGGCCAGCATTGCGCTGAACCGGTTCATAGCGGGGAACCAAGGTGCCAAGCATTGCGCCCCGCACCCCTCCTGTAAGCTGCACGAAGCCACGGGGAAGGGGGAGGAGAGCGAGGGGGTGCGGGGGGCGCTTGTCGCCCCCCGGTTTGACTTTGAGAAGCTGCACGAAGTCACGCGCATCGTGACCGAGAACCTGAACCGCGTGATTGACGTGAATTACTATCCCACGCCGAAGACGCGCGTCAGCAACATGGCGCACCGACCCATTGGCATCGGGGTTCAAGGCTTGGCCGACACGTTCATGCTGCTGGACATGGCGTTTAGCAGCGACGAGGCGCGCACGTTGAACAAGCGTATTTTTGAGACCATGTATCACGCCGCGCTGACGGCGTCGTGCGACTTGGCGGAGAAGGACGGGCCGTATAGCACCTTTGCCGGGTCGCCCGCGTCGCAGGGCATCCTGCAGTACGACATGTGGGGCGTGGAGCCGGAAGCTGGGCGGTATGACTGGACCGCCTTGAAGGCGCGCATCATGAAGCACGGCTTAAGGAACTCGCTGATTCTGGCGCCCATGCCCACCGCCAGCACGTCGCAGATTCTGGGCAACACGGAGTGCTTTGAACCGATTTCCAGCAACATTTACACGCGGCGCACCATGGCGGGCGAGTTCATTCTGGTGAACCGGCACTTGATTGCGGATTTGCAGGCGGCGGGACTGTGGAACGAGGGCGTGAAAAACAACATTGTGGCGAACAAGGGCAGCGTGCAGCACATTGGCGGGCTGAGCGAGCACCTGAAGCGCAAGTACTGCACGGTGTGGGAGATCCCGATGAAGCACGTGATTGACATGGCGGCGGATAGGGGCGCGTTCATTTGCCAGAGCCAGAGCATGAACCTGTGGATGGAGGACCCGAACTACGCGGCGCTCACGTCCATGCACTTTTACGCGTGGACCAAGGGGCTCAAAACGGGCATGTACTACTTGCGGCGCAAGGCGCGGCACCAGCCGCAGCAGTTTACCATTGAGCCCGAAGCCGCTAAAGCCAACCGCGAAGGCGAAGGCGAAGACGAGGGCTGCACGATGTGCTCCGCTTAGATCCGCTTAAAGATGTGCTCAGATTATTTACGAATCATACGGCGGCGGGTTCGCCGCATTTTTCGTGCGCGTCGTTTTGTGGATGATTTAACATTCCGCGTTCTTCTTATATTCCCACTTCCACCGCGCCCATCTATTTTTTTTTCCACTAAATCTTCTTTTGTTAATTTTCTTTTCACGAATGGATTAGATGATACAAATTCTGGCCCCTGCGGGTCGTCTTTGTCGTATGATGACGACAATGTTGGTGATGACAATGTTGGTGATGGCAATGTTGGTGATGACATTGTTGATTATTATTTTTACCTTATTTTATACATGAACCCCAGAAAAAAAATTAACCCGACACGAAACAAAACCGTCAAGGCATCCAAATCATCTATAAAAAATCCAACGGTTCAATCCATGTCTCAAAATACATGCGGTGTATCGCAAACGATACGCTAAATGGCAGCCCAAAGCACATTTATGAAATCAACGACAACGCCGCATAATAAAAATACCTGGTAACAGTGTGGCGTTAAATACATACATGAACCAACATAAAGAAACAATGACTCCTAGGTTCAACCCAAGTTATGACAGACGAGGTGTGGCCCGAAACGTTGTGGCCCGAAACGTTGGACGCCGTGCGCGATTGCGACCTCGCGTGTTTAAAGTGCGACCATTCTGCAAACATGGTGAGGGATGGATTGCGCGCGATTATCCGAGTGGCTGATTCTCCCGAATTCAGAAGCAGGGAAATAACTGCAAACCAGGTGTGGACGCATTTGGCCCAGTACAGTCCGGAACCCGGAAAAGGGTTCATGTTCAGCGCGGACGACGATGTGATTCTGAAGATTCAGAATGAAATGGAAATTGGACACTCCGGATGCAGCATGGGGTGGACAATGCGACAGATTGAATTCATAGCGAAGAACGGGCTCCCGGCCTACCGAAAATTATTCTACAAATTTAAATAATAGTATAGTTAATAGTATAATGCCACACACATTAGCTATCGGTAACCTTCTTTCGTCCGACCAATCCACGCTCTATCTGGATGCAAACAGCGGTTTTGACGTTACCCGTCCAATCACGGTTTTTGCGGTTGCGACAACCCGCTTGGGTAACACCGTTACGTTTAAGGAACTAGCTCCTTCCGCGCTACTTTCCAATTTTTCAATACCGAATAAATTAATTAGCGACGCGCCGTTTACATTAACCGCTCCTACAACCAACAGTACCGGCGCATTCACGTATACCAGCAGCAACCCGGCCGTGGCCACCGTGGCTGGATCCACCGTAACAATTGTCGCGGCAGGCACAACCACGATTACCGCGACCCAAGCCGCTACCGCCAGCTATGCTTCAAACAGTATAAGCGCCACATTTACTGTTCTCATTTTGCCCACACTTTCCAATTTTTCAATACCGAATAAATTAATTAGCGACGCGCCGTTTACACTGACCGCTCCTACGACCAACAGTACCGGCGCATTCACGTATACCAGCAGCAAACCGGCAGTTGCCACCGTGGCTGGATCCACCGTAACAATTGTCGCGGTAGGCACAACGACGATTACCGCGACCCAAGCCGCTACCGCGACGCATGTTTCAAACAGCATAAGCGCCACGTTCAGCGTAACTGTTCCGCCTCCGTTATTACTTAATGGCGAGACGATTCAGTACAATGGAAACGCTGCCGATGTTCCAACATCTTCGGCATTGTTCATTCAATCCGATCCAAGAGGCACCGGTTCTGAATGGTTCGCGGTGGTAAAGGATGGCATGAAATCCGCCATTTCTGCGTATGCCAGCGAAACAAACGGACCGTTTATACCAAGCGGCCAAACAGTTCCAGTGCCATTCAATAACATTGTAACAACTTTGATGACGGACCTTAGTTCTACATTTGATAATAAAAACAGCTTCAACCAACCGATTGGATCATGGGACACGGCAAATGTTACAATCGTGTATGGTATGTTTAAAAGTGCCAGTGCATTCAACCAACCGATTGGGTTATGGAACACGGCTAATGTTACAACCATGAATCAAATGTTTACTGGTGCCAGTGCATTCAACCAACCGATTGGGTCATGGAACACGGCAAATGTTATATACATGAATTATATGTTTTCCGGTGCCAATTCATTCAACCAACCGATTGGGTCATGGAACACGGCAAATGTTATATACATGAATTATATGTTTTCCGGTGCCAATTCATTCAACCAACCGATTGGGTCATGGAACACGGCAAATGTTATAAGTATGCGTTATATGTTTCAAGGTGCCCCATTCGACCAGCCCATTGGCTCATGGGATACAACAAAAGTTGCAGATATGGATGGTATGTTTCAAAATGCCCCATTCAACCAACCGGTTGACAACTGGAACACGGCTAAAGTTACAACCATGGCTGCTATGTTTTATGAAGCCACTCCATTCAACCAACCAATTGGTTCATGGAATACGGCCAACGTTACGAATATGTTTGCTACGTTTTATGCCACTGCATTCAACCAACCAATTGGTTCATGGAATACGGCCAACGTTACGAATATGAGTAGTATGTTTCAGAAGGCCACTGTATTCAACCAACCGATTGGTTCATGGAACACGGCAAATGTTATATACATGTATTATATGTTTCGCCAGGCCACTGCATTCAACCAACCGATTGGTTCATGGAATACGGCCAATGTTATAGACATGAATCAAATGTTTACTGGGGCCACTGCATTCAATCAACCGATCAGTACTTGGAATGTTACACTGGTTACTTCTTACGGCGCCTTCAGAACTGGGTCTGCTCTCAGCACAGAAAACACACCATCCAAGTTCCTTTGAACAATGAGCATGAACAATTCATCAGTGAATTGTAATAAATAATTTAAAAAAATGAATTATTTTAACAAGTATATTTAACAACATTCATTCAAAACAATAATGGATGAGCCGCTTTTGCAACCAAAGCACGCAAGACGGCAACAACAGCAACAGCAACAGCAACAGCAACAGCAACAGCTGCCACCCGAGTTCCTGATGCCGGTTCCGTTTTGCGAATTGGTGTGCGACCAGTTGTATTGCATATGCAGTAAGTGCTTGTGTTGTTTTCATTTTGAGCCAATTTGATTTTGATTTTGAATTTGATTTTGAATCTTTTGGGGCTCATGAGTTCATGATTCGGTTTCGTTTTCGTCGCGCTCGCACTCAATGGTGCAGTGGTTGCGGAATAAAGCGCGGAATTCGCGGCTGCTGCGGCACAAGTCCTCGTTGTGTGTCAGCATGTGGTAGCATCGCAGCGTGACAATGGTGTCAATTTTGGAGTTGTGCACGTTTTTCGGCACGCGCTGGAAGAGGTGCTCGTGCAGCTCCAGCAGCTTGGGCCACTTGTAGCCCAAGCCATTTGAAGAAGGCAGTTTGCACAGGTCGGTGCTGACCTTCATGGTGCAAAAGGGGGATGGGAAGTACAGCGACAGCTGGTTGCGCCGGGCCTCCATTTGAAGCATGTTGGTGTCAAATTCAAGGTTGTGGGCAACGCACTTGCCGCACTGCATGAGAGCCGTTTTGAAATCAAAGAGCGCAATGCGGATGTCGGTGCCTTGTTGCAGAGACATTGTGCGCGTGATGCCGTGAATGGCCACACTTTCATCGGGTAGTGGAATGTGCGTGCCCAGACTGATGATGACGTCCTTGAAGTCATGTATTTTGTCGGCGTCGGTGTCGTAGATGAGATAACTAAGCTGCACAATGTGCGGCCATTGCGCGGGGTCCATGCACTGGCGGTTCTTGGGGGGGAGTCCGGTAGTTTCGGTGTCAAATACCATAATTTTCATTGTTGTTGCGGTTGTTGCGGTTGTTGCTGTTGTAATTGATTTAAACATCTTTAAATTGAAATCAATTTTTCAAACAATGTCACGATCAAATACTGTCGGCTCTAATTTTCAATTCGTGTCATTTATAATATAGTTGTTACGTTATAACCTTTTATAAACCATGCCGCACACTTTAGTAATGGGTAATCTTCTTTCAACCGACCTATCCACCTTGTACCTGGATGCGGGCAGCGGTTTTGACACTAGCCGTCCAATAACAGTGGTTGCGGTTGTAACAACCCGATTGGGTAATGACATTGTGTTTAAGGATCTTGTTCCTTCCGCGCTACTGTCCAACTTTTCAGTGCCCCAAAAACTAGTGGGGGATGCGCCGTTTACATTAACCGCCCCTACGACCAACAACACTGAAGGAGGCGCATTCACTTATAGCAGCAGCAATGCGGCCGTGGCCACCGTCAATGGAACCACCATAACAATTGTGGGTGTTGGCACTGCCACAATTACCGCCACGCAAGCCGCTACCGCCAGCTATGGCTCAAGCAGCATAACCGCATCATTGGTTGTAATTCCACCTCTGTTGTCATTGGATTCCAATGGCGTAACGATTAAATACAATGGAAACGCTGCCGATGTTCCGACGTCTTCGGCGTTATTCGTTCAAGCCAATCCAAGAGGAACTTCCGAATGGTTCGCGGTTATAAAGGATGATATGAAAGCCGATATTTATGTATATGCAAACTCTCCTCCCCCAGGCTCCGCCGAAATCCCAGCAAGCGTAAGAAACGCACCGTTTATTCCACCTGGACAATCCATTCCAGTGCCATTTAATAATATTGTCACCACACTGATCACGAATATGAGTTCGGCATTACGTTTTTTTAATCAAAATATATCATCTTGGGATACATCCAACGTTACAAATATGAATTCTATGTTTTATTCTAATAGTTCTTATGATAATCCATTTAATCAACCGATTGGATCATGGAACACGGCAAAAGTTACAGATATGAGCTATATGTTTAAGGCCTCTAGTTTTAATCAACCAATTGGGTCATGGGATACATCCAACGTTAGAGATATACGCTATATGTTTTCTTATGCTCAGTTGTTTAATCAACCGATTGGATCATGGAACACGGCCAAAGTTACGATTATGGCAAGAATGTTTGAAGACTCTGTTTTTAATCAACCAATTGGGTCATGGGATACATCCAACGTTACAGATATGAGTACTATGTTTGCTTCATCTATTAGTACCACATATTTTAATCAACCCATTGGATCATGGAACACGGCCAAAGTGACGGGTATGTCTGCTATGTTTTATAGAAATTCAAAATTCAACCAAAATATTAATTCATGGAATACGGCAAATGTTGTAAATATGGCTAATATGTTTACCAACGCCAATGTATTCAATCAGCCCCTTAATAATTGGAACACATCCAATGTTACAGATATGAATCAAATGTTTTATATTGCCACTGTATTCAATCAACCGATTAACACATGGAATGTCGACAAGGTCACTTCTGCTTCCAATTTTAGAACTTCTTCTGCTCTCAGCAATGAGAACACGCCACCTAAATTTCTGTGAAAAGTTGTATGACAATAACATGCATTTTACGCGTAAACAAAAAATGTATTTATTTTTTTTTTAATATCAACATATATATAAATAATTTTCAGGGTTTTCTCTCAACATGAATCTTACCAAGGCGCATTTATTCGTGATACTGCTTTTAGCACTGGTTCTTTGTTCGTTTTTTGGAGGCAGCTGTGGTGGAAATGATTTAGAAGGCTTCGGAAACCAATATTCCAGTTACACCGACATGTATGAAAAAAGGGGTCTGAATATGAAGAGTCTGAACAATGACAGCAGTGACGGCAGCACGAAGAAACGAAGCGGTAACAACCGCTGGAACAACAGTCGCTGGAACAACAGTCGCTGGAACAACGCTGATCACACGATGCTGACCACAAAATACGCGCCTTATGCGCAGGGCATCCGAGCGAACCAAATTCTTCCCGGCCAAGAGGACCTCTACATTTTGAAATCCGAGGTCATCCCGCCCGTTTGTCCGGTGTGTCCCGCTAACAAGGGCGGCGGCGGCAGCAGCGGCGGCAGCAAAGATGCGGAGAAATGCCCGCCGTGCCCGCCGTGCGCGCGCTGCCCGGAACCCGCCTTTGAGTGCAAGAAGGTTCCCAACTACAACCGCGTGAACGACGACTCCATGCCGTATCCCGTGCTGACGAGTTTTAATCAGTTCGGCTTGTAATCCCGCCGTTTGATACACTGTCGGTCAATGGACAGTGTTTCAGTTTGCGCATCTTGCGGCACGATTTTCATGACGCATTTAGAATACTTTCCGTACAGCGGTTCGGTGCAGCCCTTGTGTCCCCGTTTCTTGGTTTTGTTTTTGTTTCGTGTCATCATGCGAGGGTTGGGATCATCGGTGCAGCGAGCCCGGAAGTGTTCGTACCGTTCGCGCACGTCGCAGTACGAAAGCCCGGACGTTTTGCCCAGCAGCTTGTTTACAACTTCGTGCAGTTCGTACACGTATTTAGAGAAGGCTTCGCGATTGGCTAAATGGCATGCGCGCAGCGGGTGGTTTTTAAAATTCGTTTTCAAATTGATGCGGCAGTACTTACAAGGCAGCACGTGCTGCAACCCTTTAATGAACGCGCCGTAGTTGCGTTTGTCGGCTTCGGTGGGATGCACCGGGTAATTGAAACTCATGGTGTGTAAAAAGTGCCACATGGGCGGCCCCCACACGGTGGTGAGAAACCCGTCGCCGGATAAAAAATCGGCATCCGAAAACACGCGCGGGGGTTTTCTTGATTTTGAATGCGTTGTCGGTTTCATTGAATTTTCATTATATTAGAATGGTAAAATATTAATATAAACAATAAAATAAGATTTTACCCACCCCATACACACACCTCACAATTCCTAAACCATGGTGTTAATGAACTGTTGCAGGGTGGATTTTTCCACTTTGGCGTCGTATTCAATGTTTTTGCCGTCCTTGGTCAACACAACCGTGGGATAGCCTTGAACATTAAAATTATTGACGAGGGACTCGTTTGCGGGATCCTCGCCATCTACCACCACAAGCTGGAGCTTGTATCCGTTAATCGTTTTGCCCTCGTATTCGTTTTGAACGGATTGAAACTCGGGGAGCGCCTTTTTGCAGTGCGGGCACCAATCCACTTTGAACATGCGAATCACCGCAACGGGCGCATTCGCATCCTGATTGGATTCTTTGGTTTCATTAGAATTGGAATACCCCTCGTATTGGGACTGGTTGCTGCTGGACTTAACATGGCGGTTGTATATTTGCTGCGCTAACACAATGAAGAACACTGCAATGAACACATATCCAATGACCTTTTTGTTGTTCATCATCCATTCTGCCGATTTTTTCAAGCTATCCATTGAGGTTTGTCTTGCGTGGTTTATTTGGTTTGTTTTATAATAAAATGGAGAGAAATTATTCGTTTTTTGAAACGCATGAATAATCAATCAATCACATTTTTTAAGGGTCTCGGATTTGAGAAACTCTTTTCCGAAAGCAATGCCGTCTTCAATCCATGCTAAACGCTGGTCCGCGTCCGACATGATTGAAAACCATTCCGCCGGCGTAACATCGGGTTTGACGTTGCAAGTCACTTCATGCCGAATGCGCACGGCATTGGTGGATGCGCGGTTCACCATGCGCACCAGCTGCAAATTGATGAGGCGCATGTAATCTATTAGCGATGACTGCTCGCCGATGCCTTCATTCGCGTTATTCCACACGTTTCGCAGTCCCAGCACTTCGTCTTCCTGGCACTGCGTGTCCTGCATGCACTCCCGCAACGGGTAATTCGCAATGACGCCGCCGTCAATGTAGCAGCACTTGTCGCGAACAATGGGTTGAAACAGCAGCGGCATGCAAGCGCTCATTTTGATGGCGTCCATGAGCGCGAGGTCGGGATGCGTGACGTGCGACAGCTGCACCTTTGCGAACGTGTTCAATTCCACGCAGAACATGTGGAGAGAAATTCCGGAATACGCATGAAATTCCGACAACGTGACGGACAGTGACAAATCCTTGGATTCCAGCAAGGGCTGCATGATGTCGTCCAACAGCTTCAGTTTGGCCATCCCTTTGGACGAAAACAGCTGAAACATTTCAAGCGATTCCATGACAACTTTCTCCCACGGGCGCTTGATGATGTAGTCGTCCAGCGTGGACCATTCGTGCTTCAAGCACAGCATGGCGCCGATGAGCGCGCCGATGGACGTGCCGTAAATGGTTTCAATGTTTTCGTGCGCCCAAAACCCTTGTTCTGCCAAATGCTTGGCCGCGCCATACGAGAGCAGCCCCGTGGGACCGCCTCCCGAAATGACAATGTGTTTGATCACCATGTGTTACCTCTATGCATGCTAATTACTTGCTATACTTATATACTTATTAATATCGTTTCATATTTTTTTTTAAGATAATAAAATCAAATGGTAATTATATATTTAAAATATACGATGGAATCATCACAAAATGGTGCAGACCATGCACTTGCAGAAGAAGTGTCTATGCTTGAATGTGCAATGAGAATGACGCGCGTTTGCGAAAAGAAACGCTCATCGCTTTTTAAAAATATCACCACAGGTGATCCAAATGCGAAATACATTTACTGTTGTGCATATACTGCTCCAGCTATTACAGTATCAATCATGTTTCTACAATACTACAATATCACGAGTATTAAACAACTTGACGACATGTTGAATGACCGAAAACTTTTGGGCCAGGATTGCATTGAATTGAACCATGATTTAGTTTGTAACGGAATAAATGAAGTGACGGGACATATATGGAGTCATCATTATGATTATGGCACAGGGATTGATCAATGGATAAATGATCCTACATTATTTGATGATAATCCTGAAATGGGTGTTAATTTAGTGTCATTTTTTGATGTTGAACTTAATGCAACAGTTCATCATTCAATGATTTATGTTTCACTTGTGAATCCAGAAATATGTTACATCATAGATTCATGGAGTAGTAATTGTAATATCACTCGTGACTTGACAATGAGACAGTTAAAAACTGCAGATGTAATGTCCGCAATCAGTGAAATAATGTTTTCCCCGGACCCGTCCAGAATAATGACAGATGTGTTTTTAGACCCAGTGCCAGGAGGCAGCTGCAAAAGTCCGCTGCAAGTTATCAAGTTAAATAGAGACGTTATATATAACACAATTATTACCCATTTTGGCCCGGGATGTAGAGGGGAGAGCCGATTTGTTGGAGGAAAAATAAAACGCACGCATAAACGAAGACCCGTCCGCAATCATAAATCCACTTATAAACGAAAACGAATCACCATGCCTCGTAAGGCACGCTGTAATGCACGACGGTCTAATAAGGCACGACGTTAATATACGTTTCAATGATTTATTAAAAAATCTAACATGGTGTTAAGCGGTAAGCAATGGACAACATTTTTTCAAGTCGCAACGAAGAAAACCGAGAGAGCGTTGAAAAATTGAATTTAGACGAATTGTATGAACAAAAAAAACAGGAGGATTTAGCCAAACTTTACACGTTCAACCGCATTTTGACCCGCGTGCATGACAAGATCAAGGTGGCTTCACGCCAAAAAAACAGTCAACAGTTTTGCTGGTATTTGGTGCCGGAAATGTTGATGGGGGTGCCGAATTATGATAAAAACGGGTGCATCTCATATATCATGAGCAAACTACAAGAAAACGATTTCATAGTTCGCTACACGCACCCCAACCTGCTGTTTATTTCGTGGAAGCACTACGTGCCGAATTACGTGCGCACCGAAATCAAAAAGAAGACGGGCACCGTGATTGACAAGTTTGGAAACTACGTGTCGGATGCGGATGCCGATGCGGATGCTGGTGCGAATGCGAATGCGAATGCAGTCGGGAACGCCGATGTAAACACGATGATATTCAACAAGAAGGGTGCGGCAACCACCAAAAAACCGGCGGGCGATTTCAAACCCATTGCATCCTACAAGCCCACTGGAAATTTGATTTACAATCAGGACTTGTTTAAAAAGATTGAGGATCGCATTTGATTCGGGATGAATGGGTGTTAAAGCGCATCCAGCTCGGCCATGAGCGCCTCATACAGTTGCTGTTCAATTATTGCTTCCGTGATTTTCATGCAGCGCAGTTGATTGGACGCGCAGCCGCGTTCCATAATATCGGCCAGCTGCAGTTCCAGGGCATCCAGCTCTGCATTGGTTAATTGGGGATGAATGCAGCGATAATCCTGATCCGGATGTAAAACGATGGCGCGCATGATTCGGTCCAAATGTTCTTGATTTTCTCTCTGTTTATTCTGCATGATTTCCATTTGAGTTGCGTATGCGCGTTGCAACCGCAACATGTCCGGAGTTTGTTGTTGTTGTTGTTGTTGTTGTTGGTTCAGGTTCCCTTGAGGTTGTTGTTGGTTCAGGTTCCCTTGAGGTTGTTGTTGGTTCAGGTTCCCTTGAGGTTGTTGTTGTTGTTGCGCTTGCTCTTGCATGATGTGACTCCGCAGGTTTGCAATTCGGGCGTAAAAGCGGGCCAGTTCGCGCGCCTTGAGGTTGCACGGCAACGATGACAGCTCGTATAATTCATTGCGGGTCAGCGTGGATTGCGGTTGAAACCCCTCTTTGAGCCGCAAATGGATGCAGACCGGGTTGCAGCTGCGACGCATAATTGCATCTGCAATAATGTCCTCAACATCCGCGTCCACCTCCGCGTCCAGGAGCAGCATGGGCCGGCTGATTTCCTTTTCAAAATCGCTTAATTCAACCGGCGGACCTCGCAACACGCGTTCAAATGTAATGGCAAAGGCATTGTTGTTGTTCATAATGAATGAATGTTTTATTATTAGTAAATGTTGTTATTCGTGTAATATATGTTATTAAGTAATATATGTTTATGTTTAAAAATTGAATTAAACATGACGCAATAAATAATGGTTAGACATCTGCATCATGTTTGCAAGCAAGACACACAAAAATAAGCACGCCGGTGGTCGCGCGAACAAGACTGCATTGTGGACCAAGCTGGAGTCGTTGATTGCGGAGGATGACACAGTACTCAGGGAGAAGGCCATTGGCGCTGGTGCTGTTACTGGTGCTGGCGCATTGCCCCCTAAATCCCGTGGCAGTGGAATAGAATGCGTCTACAATCCATCCGGAAATCGCGAGGTGTGCGACGTGTGCCAGTCCAACCTGGTGATCACGGAGGAGGGGTTTGCGACGTGCACGAATCCCAAATGCAGCATCATATACAAGGACTCGTTGGACTACTCTGCCGAGTGGCGATTTTACGGAGCGGACGACAATCAAATGACGGATCCCACGCGGTGCGGCATGCCCGTGAATCCGCTGCTCATGGAATCCTCGTACGGCTGCAAAGTCATGTGCGAGGGCGCATCCAGTTATGAAATGCGCAAAATACGGCGATACACGGAGTGGCAATCCATGCCTTACGCCGAGAAGGCGCTGTATGACGAATTTGAACGCATCAAAAACACGGCATCCAATGCGGGCATTCCGAAGATGATCATTGATTGCGCGCTCCGGTATCACAAGAAAATATCCGAACACAAGACGTTCCGCGGGGAGAACCGGGACGGCATCATTTCGGCGTCCATTTACGTGTCGTGCCGGATGAACGACTGCCCGCGCACTCCGAAAGAAATTGCCACCATATTTCATTTGAACAACAAGAGCGCGACCAAGGGGTGCAAAAATGCGATGGCCATAATCAACGAGCTGGAATGCAATTTGGACAACGCGGATAAAACGAATTTTGAAAGGACGAAGCCGAACGCATTCATTGAGCGATACTGCAGCCCGCTGAACATGAATTCGGAGTTGACGAAGCTGTGCATATTTGTGGCCATGCGCATTGAACAGAACAACTTGATTCCGGAAAACACGCCGCACGCCATCGCGGCGGGCATCATTTACTTCGTGGCGCAAGTGTGCAATTTGAACATCACCAAAAAGGACGTGAACCGGATCAGCCAAATCAGCGAAGTCACCATCAACAAGTGCTTTAAGAAGCTGGAGTCCATCCGGGCGCAACTGATTCCGCCGTCCATTGTTCAGAAATATTCGGTCGCATCATGAAAATAATATGTGGATTGAATTTAGGCTTCAAGAATTTAGGATTTAGGGAGGAGGGCGAATGCAAAGCATTGTTGTGCCTGTGCCCGTGCCCGAACTGGTGTTCATTGTTCCGTATCGCAATCGGGAGGAGCATAAAATGTTTTTTTCGGTGTATATGAAGTTTCTGCTGGAGGACATGCCGCCCGAAAAATACCGGATTTATTTTGTGCATCAGTGCGACAATCGCCCGTTTAACCGGGGGGCAATGAAGAACATTGGGTTTTTGGCCATTCGGAGCATGTATCCCGACGCGTACCGGAACATCACGCTGGTGTTTCACGACGTGGACAACTTGCCGTATACCAAGGGGCTGCTGCATTATGACACGCGTCCCGGGGTGGTGAAACACTTTTTCGGGTACACGTTCACGCTGGGCGGCATCGTCGCCATTAAGGCGGGGGATTTTGAACGCACGGGCGGCTACCCCAATTTCTGGGCGTGGGGCAGCGAGGACAACTGCTTCAACCAGCGCGTCATTGATTCGCGGCTCTACATTGACCGCAGCAACTTTTTTCCGAGCGGGCACCGGTCCATTCTGCAGTTTGTGGACGGGCTGATTAAAATGATCAACAAGAAGGAGACGGCGGCGGCCATGTACCGCACGTGCACCGATTCGTACGCCACCATCCGAAACTTGACCTACCACTTTAAGGACGAGTACATCAACGTGACGTCGTTTGACACGCCGCAAAACCCGAACGACCTGCGGTTTGAGGAGTACGACATTGTCAAAAACAACGGGGTCAACCGCATCCCGATTCCGGTGGGCCCGCAAATGGGGTTGCAAATACAATCGTCGCAAAGGCCTCAAACACGGCGTTAGGAAAAAA
>Ga0209770_10000050_pt1 | contig 66700 bp, 44 predicted proteins | sample LauGreSu1BDMLBDD_2_FD_187572 | JGI IMG/M metagenome (GOLD analysis project Ga0209770, IMG submission 187572) | Freshwater lake microbial communities from Lake Michigan, USA - Su13.BD.MLB.DD (SPAdes) (version 2) | ecosystem: Environmental > Aquatic > Freshwater > Lake | place: Lake Michigan, USA... | reverse complement strand
GCGATGCAGGGCAAACGCGAGATAGCGAGCGGGGCAGGCGGCGCGGTTAGGCCGCGAGCTGCGTCCCGTGGACCGGCGTTCGGCGTGACGGGTTTGTGGCGCGTCGCCGTGGTGTGTTTCGTGCTAGCGCCTTGCGTTTTGTCCGTATCGTCTCTGGCGGCGAGCTCGCAAAGCAAGCCGCTAGCTGTCGAGGTGCAGGCCGAAGGCGAGCGCCTCGTCGGGCAGCAATCCCCGACCGTAGGCATCAACGCGTTTCTCGGCGTGCCCTTCGCGGAGCCTCCCGTCGGACCGTTGCGCTGGCAAGCGCCGGTCGACTACCGCGGACGCGGTGAGGTGCGCCGCGCCGATCGGTTTGCGCCGGCCTGCATGCAAAGTCCGCGGATCCTCGAATGGTATCGAGGCATGGCCGAGCGGTTCGGTTCGAGTCGCAGCGTCTTTGAGGATCTCGACACCAGCGAGGATTGTCTTTATCTCAACGTCTGGGCGCCGGCCGCGCTGCCCGCGAAGCCGCTGCCTGTCATGGTGTTCGTCCACGGTGGCAGCAATCGCAGTGGCTGGTCATTCGAACCCAACTATCACGGGCATCGGCTTGCGGCCGAGGGCGTCGTGGTGGTCAGCATCGCGTATCGCCTCGGCGTGTTCGGTTTCTTCTCCCATCCGGATCTCGTGGCACAGCCGGTAGCGGCGAATTTCGGCCTGTGGGATCAACTCGCGGCGTTGCGCTGGATCCAGCGCAACATTGCGCGCTTCGGCGGGGCTCCGCAGCGCGTGACCGTGTTCGGTGAGTCGGCCGGTGCAGGCAATATCGCGATGCTCATGGTCGCCCCTCAAGCGCGTGGGCTGCTGCATCGCGCCATCCTGCAAAGCGGCGGCGACTTCGCTTGGCCCGGGTTGCGTTCACTCTCCGCCGAGCGCGCACGGGGCCTGCAACTCGCTGCGGCGGTCGATGCCGCCGCGCCGCCCGATCTGGCTGCGCTGCGTGCGCTCGATGCGCGGCGTCTGTTGCAGATTGCGGAGGAGGTGTTCCGCGACCACTACCATGCGCCCGTGCAGGACGGCGTGCTCGTCACACAATCGATCGAGCGACAGTTGGCGCAAGGCAATGTGCCTCTCGGCAGCTTGCTGATCGGTACTAACTCCAACGAGTACTACGCGCCCGTCGCGCCGCAGGCAGCGAACGAGACCTTCGAGCGGACGCTGGCTTCGGCAGAAGTGTTGAATTCCCCGGAGGTTCGCTTCGAGTTGAGCAAGGACTCGGACGTCGCGAACGGCATCGGTCGACTGCAGACGGCCGAGTCGATGCTGTGCCCCGCACAACTGCTGGCGAGCGCCACCGCGAGAGCACGGATTCCGACTTGGATGTACTGGTTCTCGCGTGTTCGCGACGGGGCCACCGCAGCGCAGCTGCGCGCGTATCACGGCGCCGAGTTGCCTTACGTGTTCGGCACTCACGATGCGTGGCTGCCGACATCGGACATCGATTGGCAACTGTCGCGAACGATGATGCGCACTTGGGTGAACTTTGCCGCAACCGGCTCGCCCGAGGGCGAGGGTCTCCCGCACTGGCCCCAGTTCCGATCGACCGGCCCAACCAACGTGCTGGAGTGGTCGACAAGGCCAAGCGTCATCGATACGCCCGAGCCGAGGCTGTGCGAGATCTATCGCTCGCGCTTGGCGGCGAGCGCCTCGCAGTAGAGACGCATCCGTCGGCAGGCTTCAACGATCAACGCCTCTTCGGTCGCGAAACCCACGCGTACGAAGCCGAGCGTTTGCGTACCGAAAGCATCGCCAGGAATGACCGAGACCCGCTGTTCCCGAAACAAACCCTCGGCGAACGAGCGACCCTGCAGTCCAGTGCCTCGCACATCGAGCAACATGAACATGCCGGCCTCAGGAACCAGCGCAGAAATACCGGGGATACCCTGCATGTGCTCGAGCATCAGTGCCGCGCGTCGATCACAGTATTCGCGCGCGCGTTGCTCTGCCTCGCCTGCGATGCCGAGTGCCGTCACCGCTGCTTCCTGAATGAAGCCCGGCAAACCATACAACATGCACAGCACGAGATTTTCGGTGTGGTCGATGAGTTCGCGCGGGCCAACCATCCAGCCGAGGCGCCATCCGCACATGGCATGCGTCTTCGATAGGCTGCCGATCGTCACCACCCGCTCGGGTAACTCGCGCGCAAGGCTCGGCACTGAGCCCCCCTGTGCAAGCCCCGCATAGACTTCGTCAGCGACGATCCAAAGGTCATGTTCACGCGCGACGTCGGCGATTCCCGCAAGGTCGTGCTCGCTGAGGATCAGCCCCGTCGGGTTGCCCGGCGTGGCGAACGTCAATACGCGCGAGCGTGGCGTGATGGCTCGGCGCATGGCATCCAGATCGAAGCGAAAGCCGTTTTGCGGGTTCAGCGGTACACGGACGAGCCGGGCGCCCGAGGCTTCGAGCGTCGCGGGGTAGGTCGGATACATGGGATCGAGCGAGAGCACCTCGTCACCTGTCTCCGACAGACACAACAAGGCAACCATCAGCGCATTTTGGGCGCCGCTCAGGACAACCACCTGCTCTGGGTTCACGAGTTGACCGCAGCGCCGGTAATGCTGCTCCGCGATCGCCGTGCGCAGCGCCATCCGACCGCGAACCGGCGTGTAGTGCGTGTCGCCGGCGTGCAGCGCCTCCACGGCTCGGGCGACCACGGCTTCCGGGGTGGCCAAATCGGGGTCGCCAACGCTTAAGATGATGGCGTCTTCGCCGCGCTCGCGCGCGGCGAGTGCGGCGTAGTGGATGAGCCAGGCGTCCGCGCCGTCGCCGCCAATTCGTTGAACCAAGCTCGAGAATTTCACCGCCATGAGCGTATCAGCAAGACCGTTGGGCTGCTATCTGACCGAGTTGCTCGCAGCGCATGGCATCGACACCATCTTCGGCATTCCCGGGGTGCACAACCTCGAGCTGTATCGCGGACTGGACCGTCATCGCCAGCTGCGACACGTGCTGGTGCGTCACGAACAGGGCGCGGGTTTCGCGGCGGACGGGTATGCGCGCAGCACGGGAAGACCGGCCGCAGCGTTTGTTATTTCCGGCCCCGGCGTGAGCAATGTGCTGACGGCTGCCTTGCAAGCGGTTTCGGATTCGGTGCCTCTGATTGTGATCGCGAGCACTCCGGTGCGCCGATCACTCGGCCGCTCCTGGGGGATGTTGCACGAGCTGCATGATCAGCAGGCCATCATGGCCGCAGGCCTCGACCTTACAGCCACAGCGGGCAGTGCCACTGAAGCGCGCGACTTCCTGAATCGCGTATTCGCTGAATATCGCGCTGGGCGCACGCGTCCGGCCTATCTGGGTGTGCCCCTCGACGTTTTGGCGGAGTCGACCGATTTACCCGTTGAAACGGCGTCGTTGCCCTCACGAGCGATCGCATCGACGCAACAGCTCGAGCAGGCCGTGGTGCTGCTGAATGCCGCGCAGCGACCTCTCGTCATCGCTGGCGGTGGTGCGCGCGAGGCTGCTGCGGCACTGCGCGCACTCGTCGAGGCGACCGATGCTTACCTCGTGACGACGGCGGCCGGCAAAGGATTGCTGCCCGAATCGCACCCGGCCAACCTCGGCTGCTCGTTGCCGTATGCACCGACACAACAGCGAATCGCCGAGGCCGATGTCGTGCTCGCCGTGGGCACGGGATTGTCCGAGACCGACATCTATACGGGCGATCGACTCACGTTCGGTGGCCAGATGATCCGGATCGACCTTGATCCGCGGCCCGACGAACGACATCCGGCAGCAGTCACCTTGTGTGCTGATGCGGGTGTGGTGCTTGCGAGTCTCGCGCAGCGGTGTGCGCCGCGGCAGGGTTGGCGCAGCAGCTCTGGCAGCGCGGCGCTCACGCGCGCCGCCATCGATGTGGCGGCTGATGCGCCGACTCGGCGCTTGCGCAACGTGCTGAACGCCATCCGCGCGGCTTTGCCGGCCGATGCGCTCGTGTTTTCCGACATGACGCAGATCGCCTACCTCGGCAACTACGCGTTCGCCTGTGACCAGCCACGTCTGTGGCATCACCCCTCGGGCTACGGCACGCTGGGCTACGCATTGCCTGCGGCAATCGGTGCGCGCGTGGCGTACGCCGATCGTGCCGTCGTGGCACTCGCTGGCGACTATGGCGTGCAGTTCACGGTGCAGGAACTCGGCACGGCAGTGGAACTCGGCCGCAGTTTGCCGATCATCGTCTGGAACAATTCAGCTCTCGGTCAGATCCGCGATGACATGATCGCCTCGGGCATCGCGCCGATCGGCGTGGTGGGACACAACCCCGATTTCGTCGCACTCGCGCAGGCGTGGGGTGCTCGAGGCGAGCGGGTTGGCGATGCGGCGCAATTGACCGCAGCGCTGCGCGCTGCGCAGCACCACCCCGGCCCGACGGTGATCGAGGTGGATGCGGCGCAGTTTCCGCAGGACTGAGCGCTACTTGATGGTCGGCATGGCGAAGCTCGTGCCTTCGCGCCCTTCGCCCGGCCAGCGTGAGGTGATCGTCTTGAGGCGCGTGTAGAAGCGCACGCCCTCGGGCCCGTGCACGTGATGGTCGCCAAACAGCGACGACTTCCAACCGCCAAAACTGTGAAAAGCCATGGGCACGGGAATCGGCACGTTGATGCCGACCATGCCGATCTGGATGCGGTGCGCGAAGTCCCGTGCGATGCCGCCGTCCTGGGTGAAGATCGAGGTCCCGTTGCCGAACTCGTGACGATTGATCAGATCGACGGCGCCTGCGTAATCGTTGACACGGGCGATGCAGAGCACTGGTCCAAAGATTTCTTCGCGGTAGATAGCCATCTGCGACTGCACGTGGTCGAAGAGCGTTGCGCCGATGTAGAACCCGTTCTCGAAGCCGCTGCGGTTGATGACGAAGCCGCGTCCATCGACGACGAGTTCCGCGCCTTCGGCCACGCCACGATCGATGTAACCGCGAACCCGATCGAGGTGAGCGCGGGTGACAAGCGGACCCATTTCGGCAGCGGCATCCGTACCCGGGCCTATTTTCAGTGCGGTAAGGCGGGCCACCAGGCGTTGGCGTAGTCCCTCTGCCGTTGCAGCGCCCACCGGGACCGCGACGGAGATGGCCATGCAGCGCTCGCCCGCCGAGCCGAAGGCAGCGCCCATGAGCGCATCGGTCACGACATCTAGATCCGCGTCCGGCATCACCACCATGTGATTCTTGGCGCCGCCGAGCGCCTGCACTCTTTTGCCCTGTGCGGCGCCCGTGGCGTAGATCTGCCGCGCGATCGGCGTAGAGCCAACGAAACTCAGCGCATCGACACCGGGGTGATGCAGCAGCGCATCGACCGCGTCCTTGTCGCCTTGCACGACGTTGAATACGCCCGGCGGAAAGCCCGCTTCGCTGACGAGTCGGGCGAGCAGCAAGGAGGCGGACGGATCGCGCTCGGAGGGCTTGAGGATGAAGGTGTTGCCGCAGACGAGTGCGACCGGAAACATCCACATCGGCACCATGGCGGGGAAGTTGAACGGTGTGACACCGGCGACGACACCGAGCGGCTGCCGCAGCGCGTGGCTATCGATGCCGGGGCCGATGTTGTCGGTGATCTCACCCTTCAGCAGTTGTGGCGCGCCGCAGGCGAACTCGACAACCTCGAGCCCGCGGGTCACTTCACCGCGCGCATCGGAGACCACCTTGCCGTGCTCGGAGCTGATCAGCGCAGCCAGTTCGTCGGCGTGCGCTTCCAGCAACTCGCGCAGCTTGTTCATGAGTCGTGAGCGGCGCAGGGGGCTCGTCGCGGCCCAGCCGGGAAAGGCAGCGCGGGCCGCAGCGACGGCGGCATCAACGGTCGCCTGGTCGGCCAGCGCGACGTTGGCCGTGTGCTCGCCGGTTGCTGGGTTGTAAACGTGTGATGTACGTCCGCCCGAAGCAGTGCTCGATGCACCGCCGATGAAATGCCCGATAGTTTTCACGCTGTATGTCTCGTAGTGACCCCAGCGCGATTCTACCTCAGTGGCGCTGACGCTCCAGCAGCCGCAGCAGTGCGGGCCACACGAGATCGGCGGCGTTCGGGTCGCTGACCAGATGGGCCGCGTCGGTTGCAGGCGGCGCGTTGAATTGCCGCTCAGCTCTGCGACAGATGTCCTCTGACGGCAGCACCAGGGGCTGACCTGCGCTCTGTGCAGCAATCTGGATTTGGCAGGCTTTCTCGAGGTAGTACATTCGCTGGAACGCCTGCGACACCGAAGTGCCGACGGTCAGCAAGCCGTGATTGCGCATGATCATTACCGGCTTGTCGCCGAGATTGCGCACCAGCCGCTCTCGTTCGGCGAGATCGTACGAGATGCCCTCGTAGTCGTGATACGCCACGCGACCGTGGAACTCGAGCGCGATCTGGTTGACAGGTTGCAGACCGTCTCGCTGCGCGGCCACGGCACACCCTGCGAGCGTGTGCGTGTGGATGATGCAGTGCGCATCTTCGCGTGCGGCGTGAATGGCGCCGTGGATGACGAAGCCCGCAAGATTGATCGGCGCCGCGTCGGCCTCGACGGGTGTGCCCTCGGCATCGATCAGCACCAAATCGTCGGCCGTGATCTCGTCCCACATCAGTCCGTAGGGGTTGATGAGGTAACGCCGTTCGGGGCCGGGTACACGCAGCGTGCAATGCGTGTAGATGAGATCCGTCATCCGGTAATGAGCGAGCAGGCGGTAGCAGGCGGCGAGGTCCTCGCGCAGTCGAGGGAGTTCACCGTGGGCCGCTGAGCCTGTCATCGGCGCCACTCGATCGGCGCGATCTTCGGTAGCATCACCACCCAACCGATCAGCCCCAGAACGTTGATTGCGGCCGCCAGCAGGAAGGCACGATCGAACTCACCCGTTGCTCCGATGATGAAGCCCGTCACCGCCGGGGCGATCAGCCCGGCCAGATTGCCGCACATGTTCTGCACTCCTACCCAACGCGCCGCCGCGGCCGGGCCCGCGAGGATCTGTGGAATCGCATACGTCCCAGGCGAGCCGATGCCGATGATGAGTTGATAAAAATACAGGCAGGCGATCGCACCTTCCACCGGCAGCGCCACGATGCCGATCATGCAGACGATGCCGAACAGGTGGTACGCCGCCATGATCGACTTGTGGGTGATGCTCGGCGAGTGGCCCCGTGCGATCCAGCGGTCGATGGCCCAGCCCGCACCCAAAGCCGACAGCGCGTTGATGAGGTAGGCACCTGCGGCCACGGTCGCCATGGCGGCGAGCGAGAAGCCGCGCGCGCTAACCAGATAGGCCGGGAGCCAGGCGAGGATCAGGTAGTACGAGTAGTTCATCGAGAAAAGGCCGAGCGAGGTGCCCCACACGGCGCGCTCGCCGAGAAGGCGGCGGAACGGCGGGCCCGCTTCGACCGTGCCCTTTACGGCGCGAGGCTCGTGCACCACGAGGTTGCGCCAAGGTAGTAGCCACAGCAGCGAGAGCGCGCCAAACAGCAGGAATACCGGCCGCCAGCCGTATTCCGCCATCAACAAACCACCGACGAGCGTACCGACGGCAGGGCCGATCAGATAACCGAAGGCCACGACCCCATTCGCAGCCGACAAGTGCGCCGTAGGTACGCCTACGGCGAGTAGGCGCGACATGCAGGGGAAGGAGACGCTCTCGCCGAGACCCAGTAACAGTCGAAGCAGCAGCAGGGCGACGAAGGAGGCGGCGAAACCTGTCGTCAGCGTGGCGATCGACCAGACCACGAGCCCGGCGGCCAGCACTCGCCGTGCGCCGTAGCGCTCGGCGAGCCAGCCTGCCGGAATCATTGCGGCGACGTAAGTGAAGTAGAACGCTGAGAGCAACAGGCCAAGACGCTCAGGCGATAGCGCGAACTCTTGCTGGATGAGCGTGGCGGCTGTGGAGAGATTGCCGCGATCGACGTAGCTGATGAAGAGGGCCAGCGCCGCCACGAGGGTGACCCTCGTGGCGGAACTGGCCGGCTGAATCAAGTGCGTTGGGCCTTAGAACTTCTGCGTGAACTTCAGCCCGATCGTGCGCGGCTGAGGCCGCACGCCATAGGGCTGCACACCGCACACCGACTCCGCGCACTGCGAGGTCTTGTAGAGGGCGGCGTCTTCGTTACCAACGTTCTGCACGAACAGCTCGATCGTGTAGTTGTCCTTGCCGATGCCGGCGCTGAGGTCGGCCGTCGTGTTCGCTTCGATGTCGCCGATGATGGCGTTGGCATCGAGCGCGAGTCGCGAGGGCGCCTTGCCGGAGTGCGCGACCGAGCCCTGCAGGTGGGCATCGAAACTGCCGAGATTGAAGCTGTAGCGCGCTACCACATTACCCTTGAACTTGGGCGTGATGGGCAGCTGGGTTCCCTTGGGGGCGTTGACCGACACCACATTGCCCGCCGCGTCGAAGTTCGCGTAATCGTTCTTCAACTCGGAGTCGTAGAAGGCAGCCGTGGCCGACAGCAACAGACTGTCGGTGGCCAGCCACTGCAGCTGGGTTTCGAGGCCATTGACCTCTGCCGAGGGACCGTTCGCCACCTGCGTGATGCCGTTGGCACCCTGGAAGGAAATCTGGAAATCATCCCAGCTTTGCAGGAAGAGCGCGCCGTTGAACTGCAGGCGATTGTCAAACCACGTGGTCTTCCAACCCAACTCGTAGTTGGTGAGGAAGTCAGAGATGTAATCGCCGGCGAACGGGTTGCGGTTGATGCCGCCGGGGCGGTAGCCCTCTGACCAGGTCGCGTACAGCATCACATCGTCGTTGACCGTCCAGCGCAGGTTGACGCGACCGATGTTTTCGCTCTCAGCGATGCCCTTGTTGACGTTGCGGCAGGGAGCGTCGTTGTACGAAGCCTGCGATTTGCAGCGGTACTCGCCATTGCGCGACCAGCCCTGACCCACGGGTGAGAAGGCGCCCGAGCCGCCGTTCGCCACGGCACCCGGTTCGGAACCCGAGGGCGCTCGCGCAGGGCTGAATCCAAGGCCGAAGCCGAAGAAGCCATCCACGGTCACTTCAGGTTTGAAGAAGCGGGCTCCGACGGTCAACTCGAGGTTGTCGGTGATGTCGTACGCCAACTGACCGAACACAGCCTGGTCAGTATCGATGCGGTCGAAGCTGTTGAGATACACAACGCCCGGATATTTTCGGCCGTTCGGCTCATCGCGGTTGAGCAGCATGGCATCGGCAAGCCCAACGATGTTGCCGAAGGGCTGTTCGAAATCGTGCTTCTGCTTCTGGTAGAAGAATCCGATCAAGCCGCGCAGCCGCTTCGTCGAGTCGGAGCTGAGGCGCAACTCGTGGCTGGTCTTGGTATAGCCGTCATTGTTGATGAAGCTATGTGCCGGGTTCGGACGACCGCCCGCGTTGTTGAGGAAGAGGCCGGCGAAGTAACCACTGGTGTACAGGTTGTCGTACCAGTACGAATAGTCCGAGTAGTCGAACGAGGCGTCGACATCGCGATTGAGGTAGTTACCGGCGTAGGTCACATCGAAGGTGCCCACTTGACCCTCGATGGTGAGTCCTGCCTGATACCACTTGTCGCGCGAGTACTCCTCGCGGAAGTGCTTGACCGCATACTGCCCCGCGGCAAAGTTGCTCAGGTCATCGCCCCAAGAGCCCACACTCTCCTGATCCTGATACTGCACGGATGGAGTGATCGTCCAGTTGTCGTCGAGCTCGATGCGCAGCGCGGCGCGCGCACCGATCGTCTCGAGCGTGTTGTAGTCGTCACGCGCGAGTGCGGAATTGTTGACCGTGAAGTTGTCGGCATTGGTGCTCACATCGCCCGGGTAGAGCCGCGTGCCCTTCAGGTTGTCGATCCAACCCGCTTCCTTTGTTTTCCAACCAACCAGCCGAACGGCTGCGCGCTCGCTGATGGGGAGGTTGACGAAGCCCTCGGCCACGTAGCCGTTGCTGCCCTCGCTGACGCGATTGCCCTCGAGGGCGTAGCCCGCCGAGAACTTACCGACTTCCGGCTTGTTGGTGATGATGCGGATCGTGCCTGCCTGCGAGCTGGCGCCATACAGCGTGCCCTGCGGTCCAGCGAGCGCCTCGACGCGGGCGATGTCATACAGGTGCAGATCAAGGTTGCCCTGAATGGTGGTCACCGGCTGCTCGTCGAGATAGGTGCCGACGCTCGGCAGCGAAGTGGTGGCTTGTCCGTCACCGCCGGTGACGATGCCACGCATGTAGATTGCGGAGAAACCGGCTCCGGCACCGATGCTCGGTGTTGTTGCCACGCTTGGCAGCATGCGCACGTAGTCGGTGAAATTGCGGATGTTCAGTTCTTCGAGCTTCTCGGCGCCGATTGCCTCGATGCTGATGGGCACGTCTTGCAGGTTCTCACTGCGCTTTTGCGCGGTGACGACGATTTCTTCGAGACCACCGCTGTCTTGGGCTGCGGCGATTTGCCCGCCCAGCGCGACGATCACGGCGGCGGCAATGGGTGAGTAAACGCGTGCGACGGGCATGACGGAACGTGAACGCGTGCTGCGACGTGTTTTCATGACGACCTCTTCTCCCCGAGTGAATCGACCCTTTACCGAAGACTACGCCAACTGCGCTCGCTGGCAAAGGGCTAGCGGAGGTCTGCGGGTGCCTCGGGGTAGGCCTCGAGAACACCGCCAAGGGCGCTCTTGAGCGGGTCAAGCCAGGGGTCAAATTGCCGCCACTGGTCGACCCCATCCCGGTAGATGGGTCTTCGCACCTGCTCGGAGCTTGCGGTGCGTACCGGCCGGTCGTTCTCGAAAAATCGTAGGCAACCCGGTTCGAAGGGTAGGCCGCAGTAATCGAGCAGGCGGCGCACCTCATTCTCGGTGTCCTCGACGAGCCGCTCGTAGATGACCCGGTGCACGCGGCCGGGCAGCACGGCGTCGAAATGCGCCATGAGCTCGACGTAGTCCCGGTAGTACCCGCCCATCTCCGCGAGTCCATAACTGAAGCGCTGACCCTTGGCGTACAGCTGCTTGAAATTCGAAAAGCAGCAGCCGAGCGGATGACGGCGCGCATCAATGATGCGGGCGTTGGGCAGAATGCTGTGGATCAGGCCGACATGCAGAAAGTTGTTCGGCATCTTGTCGATGAAGTAGGGCCGGTCGGTCTTACGGTAGATCCGCGTGCCGCGCAGGTAGCGCTCGCCGAGTTCCCGCAGGCTCGACGCATCCAGGCGGGCGAGCACCTCCGCGTAGCCGCGAAGTTCCGCATCATCAGCGCGGGCGCGCAGGTCCCGGGCGAGGGTGATGATGTTGGGTAGCTCCGAGGTTCCCTCCACCGCGGAGTGGCTGGCGAGGATTTGTTCGATCAGCGTCGAGCCCGCTCGAGGCATACCGAGGATAAAGATCGGCTCGCTCGACTCGTGACCCTGTCCCTTGCGTTGCGCGAAGAATTCCGGCGTGAACAGGGCTTTGAGACGGCGCATGCGTGCCGTGTTCAATGGTTGGTCGTAGGGCAGGCGCTTGCGCTGCAGGGCGTTGCCCCGCTCGTAGTGCTCGAAGGCGAGCTCCGCTTCACCGGCATCTTCGTGGGCCTTGCCGAGCGCGAAGTGGAAGTTCAGCCGATCGATGTCGCTCAGCGAGGCATCGGCCAGATGCGCGCGCAGGGTCGCAAGGTCTTCTGCCGTGAAGCGGAAGGTCTTTAGGTTGGCGAGACTCCAGTACGCTTCGCCGAGTTTCGCCTCGAGCGCGATGCACCGCCGGTAGGCGGCAATACAGTCCTGCTGCCGACCAGCGGTCTTCAGCACATGGCCGTAACTCAACCAGACTTTCGCGTTACTCGGGTACTCACGCAGCAGGCGCTCGTAGATGGCGCAGGAGCGTTCGACTTCGCCAACGTGGCTTAGCACTACGGCGTGCAAGTTCCGGTATCCCGGATTCTGCGGATCGATGGCGAGCAATCGCTCGAGTTCGGCGAGTGCCTCGGCCGCCTGATTGCGCCGGTGCAGCAACACCGCGTGGTTGTAGCGGGCTGCAGCGAAGTTCGGCGCGAGCTCTAGGCAGCGCTTGAGTAGATGCTCCGCCGCCTGATCTTGGCCGCAGCGCACCGCGACCTCAGCCAACATGCGAATCGCCGCCACGTCGGTGGGCGCGGATTTGAGGTGACTCTTGAGTAGTCGCTCGGCTTGCGGGATGTCGTTGGCCAGCATGGCCGTGGCCGCTTGGCGCAACATCGGGTCGCGCGTCGCGCATTGAATGTGACGCGAGTAGGCGAGGTCGGCCTCCGCGGTTTGACCGATCGCCATAAGGTGATCGGCAAGTACACGCCAGGCCTCCGGGTGCTCAGGTTGCAGTCGGACGATCTCGAAGAGGGCTTTGAGGGCAGCGTCGCCCTGGCCGTCTGCAGCCAATCGCCGCGCATGCTCCAACGCGGTGTCGACCGAGCCTGTGGGTGCCCTTGCCTCGCCCATGAGGCCGAATGCTACCCGAAAGGCAGCGGCTAGACGTTCGAGTCGGGCGCTGCGGCCTTGCGCCGCGCCATGAAGTCGAGCAGCGCCTCGTCGATCGCCGGGTCGAGCGGCGGGGGCACGTAGTCCTCGAGCATCCGCTTGTACTGCCGGTTCGCCCGCTGCGCCATGTCGAGAGCGCCTTCCGCATCCCACTGTTCGAAGCTGTTGTTATCGGCGAGTGGCGAGCGGTAGAACGCCGTCTCGAAGTTGGCCTGGGTGTGCGCGCAGCCAAGGAAATGCTTCCCTGGACCGACTTCCGCGATGGCGTCCATGGCCTGACCGTTTGGCGTGACGTCGACGCCCGCGAGCATGGTGTGGAACATGCCCGCCTGGTCGACGTCCATCATGAACTTCTCGTAGCCCATGGTGAGCCCACCCTCGAGCCAGCCGGCGGTGTGCAACACGAAGTTCACGCCGGCGAGACAGGTCGGCAGCATGGTTTGCGCCGACTCATACGCTGCCTGCGCATCGGCGATCTTGGAGGCGCAAAGCCCACCGCCCGAACGAAACGGTACGCCGAGACGCCGGGCGAGGGCGCCCATCACGTACAGCACGAGCGCAGGTTCAGGTGTACCGAAAGTCGGCGCACCTGATTGCATCGACATCGACGAGGCGAAGCTGCCGAAGATCACCGGTGCGCCCGGATTCAGCAATTGTACGAGCGCCATGCCGGCCAAGGCCTCGGCCAGTGTCTGGGTCGCCGTGCCGGCCACAGTGACCGGCGCCATCGCCCCGGCGAGGATGAACGGCGTGACGAGGCAGGCCTGATTGGCGCGCGCGTAGACCTTGAGGGCGCCGAGCATGGTCGCGTCATAGGTCATCGGCGAGTTGACGTTGATCAGGTTCACGAGGGCCGTGTTCGGGCGACCCGTGAGCGGATCCATGTGCCGCTCGCCTAGTGCGATCTTGGCCATCTCCACCGAGTCTGCGGCGCGATCCGGTGCGGTCACCGAACCCATGAACGCCTTATCGCTGTACTTGACGTGGCTGTAGACCATGTCGAGGTGGCGCTTGTTGACCGGTAAATCCACAGGCTCGCAGATGGTGCCGCCTGAATGGTGCAGCGAGTTCGCCATGTAGGCGAGCTTGACGAAGTTGCGGAAGTCCTCGATGCGCGCGTAACGACGCCCTTCATCGAGGTTGCGCACGAACGGCGAACCGTACGCGGGCACGAAGACCGTCGCATCGCCACCGATACGCACATCACGAGCGGGGTTGCGGGCCACCTGCGTGAACTCGCGTGGCGCGTGTTCGCGAATGAGCTGTCGGCACATGCCACGCGGCATGCGCACGCGTTCACCATCGACGTTCGCTCCGGCCTTGCGCCAGATCTCGAGAACTTCGGGGTCCTCGCGAAATTCGATGCCAACCTCTTCGAGGATGCGATCGGCGTTGTCCTCGATGATCGCGAGGCCCTCTTCGCCGAGTACTTCAAAGCGCGGGATCTTGCGCACGATGTACGGCTGGGAGGCGGCGCCTCGCGCCGTGCGTGCGGCACGCTTGGCGTCTCGGGCGTTTGGACGCCGGCTGCTTGCCGTCGTTGTCGAGGTATCGCTCATGATTCAAAAATTATGGGCAGGCCGGGGGGTGGGGACTGACCCAGAAGCGGCATCGACTTGCCTGCCCGCGTCAGTACTGCTCTTTCGCATAGTCGCCCCCGCTGATGCAGTAATAGTCGCCTTTGTCGGCGACGAAAATATGGCCGCCGAGCGTCAGGCCCGAGGGGCCATCGATCGAGCCGACGCACACCGAGGTGACCGTTGCGCCCACGCGCTTCCAGAAGAGCGACGAACCGCAGCGGTCGCAAAACCCTCGTTGGGCCTGCTCGCTCGAGCGGTACCAGCGCAGGGAGTCGCTGCTGATCAGGTGCAGGTCGGCATCGGCCGTGTGGGTTGAGGCCCAGTGGTGACCGGTCTGCTTGCGACACTGCGTGCAGTGGCAGGCGATCACCTCATCGAGTGGGCCACGCAGCTCGAAGCGCACGCCACCGCAGATACAAGAGCCGGTTTTCATCGCGGGTGTTCCCGACGCAGCGAGGCGATGTGCTCGGGGCCGACGCCGCAGCAGCCGCCGAGCGCATGCGCGCCGAGCCGCCGCCACTGGCGAGATAGAGCCGCGTATTCGTCGGGGGGTGCGACGCCGATGAACTTCCAGTCTGGCGCTTCGTAGCGTCCGCATTCCGGGTAAGCGGCGGTGGGTCCTGACCAATGGCGTCGCAGGACCTCGAGCGCGGGCAGCGTGTCGTCCACCGAGGTGTGCATGATCGCCATGGCGTCGGGCCGCAGCGCGGCGAGGCCGGCCGCGACAGGCTCCAGTTCGCAGTCTTGCCGCCCGAAGCCGACGAGCCGACCCTCGGCGTTGCGTTCTACTGAAAGACCGATCCACACCGGCAACCCGCTCGCGAGCGCTGCCTCACAGGCCCAGAGCGAGTAGTCGAGGTCGCGCATCATCTCCATGAGGATGAATTCGGCGCCGCCGTCGCGCAGGCTCGCCGCCTTGCGTGCAAAGAGGGCGCGTGCAGCCTCCTCGGTCCACCCGTGGTTCTGCTGCGTGCGGTCGGAGCCGGGGACGGTCGGGCGCATCGTCGACATGGAGCCTGCGACCACGGCGCCGCTGCTGCTCGCCGCTTCGCGCGCAACACGGAGCGCGACGGCATCGATGCGTTCCATCTCGTCCAACCGACCGAAGTGTTCGAGCAGCAATGGGCTGCTGGCGAAGGTGTTGGCGGTGACGACCTCAGCGCCGGCTGCCAGATAGTCGCGGTGGACGCGACGGACAATCTCGGGGTGGCTGAGATTGGCCTCAGCGCACCAGAGCGCGGTGCTCATCGGCGCGCCTTGACGCTGGATTTCGGTGCCTACGCCGCCATCGAGCAGCACGCACTCGCCCGCTCGCAGGCGTTGCAGCAGTGCGGCGTAGGCGGCGTTGCGCATGTGCGATGGCGGACCCGCAGCGCCTTAGGTGCGCATGCGTTGGCCGGTCGGATCCACGGCGGGTGTCGCAAGGCGCAGGGCGGGTCGACGTTCGCCGATGAGCTCGACTTCGAAACCGTGCGTGGCCTGCGCGCAGGCGGCATCCACGTAACCGAGGGCGAGTGACTTGCGCGAGGCGTGACCGTAGGCACCCGAGGTCACCCAGCCGACGACGTTGCCGTCTAGCCAAATCGGCTCATCGGCGATCGCATCGCAATCGCGCGCGTCGATTTCGAGGGTGATGAGCTTGCGCGCGCCGCCTTGTGACTTCTCGGCGACGGCGGCCTCGCGGCCGACGAACTCGGGCTTGTTGAGGTCGACGAACCGATCGAGTCCCGCTTCGTACGGGCCGTAGATCGGCCGATACTCGCGGGCCCAGCTGCCAAAGCTTTTTTCCATGCGCAGCGAGTTGAGCGCGCGCCCGCCGAAGTGCCGCAGCCCGAACGTTTTACCCGCGGCGACGAGCCGCGTGTAGAGCTCGCGCTGGAACTCGTTCTTCACCCAGATCTCGTAGCCGAGTTCACCCGTGAAAGACAGTCGACCGACGAGCGCAGGCACGAGTCCCACGTCCATCGCGCCAAAGGACATGAACGGGAATGCCTTGGTCGACAGATCCTCGTCGACGAGCGTCTGCAGCACATCGCGCGAGGCGGGTCCTGCCAGCGCGAGCCCCAGCCACTCCATTGCGCAGGCTCGAACCTGCACGTCAAAGCCTGCCGTGCGTGCTTCGAACCAGCGCTGGTAGAAGCGTTCGGCGGCGTAGGTGCCGATCAGCAAAAAGTGTTCGGCGTTGATGCGACACATCGTGAAATCACCGATGAGCTTGCCACGCTCGTTCAACATCGGTGTCAGCGTCACTCGGCCCTTGGCTGGCACCTTGTTGGCCATGACGCGTCCAAGCCAGCGTTCGGCATCCCGGCCCGTGACTTCGAACTTGCCGTAATTGGAGATCTCGATCATGCCGACGGCGTCGCGCACCGCTCGGCACTCGGCGCCCACATGTTCGTGCGCATTGGAGCGCCGGAAGGTCACCTCCTCGTGCGCCGCGCTGCCCTGCGGCGCAAACCACAAGGCATGCTCGAGACCGCAGTAATCGCCCCACAGCGGATTCTCCGCCTTCAAGGGCTCGTAGATCGGCGTGGTCTTCAGCGGTCGTGCGGCCGGCAACTCCTCGTTGGGGAAGCGGATGCGGAAGCGACGCGAGTAATTCTCGCGGACCTTGGTGTTGGTGTAGCTGCGTGTGGCCCATTCGCCATAGCGGGCGACGTCCATCGCCCAGATGTCGGCGCCCGGATCGCCATCTACCATCCAGTGCGAGAGCGCGAGGCCAACGCCGCCGCCCTGGCTGAAACCTGCCATGACGCCGCAGGCCACCCAGAAGTTGCGCAGTCCGGGCACCGGACCGACGAGCGGGTTGCCATCCGGCGCGAACGTGAACGGGCCGTTGACGATCTTGCGAATGCCGACCTCGCCGAGGCGCGGGAAATGCTTGAAGCCGACTTCGAGACTCGGCGCGATGCGCTCGAGATCATTTGGCAGCAGATCCTGCCCGAAGTCCCAGGGTGTCGTGCGCGGCGACCAGGGGACGCCGGCGCGCTCGTAGGTGCCGAGCAGCACGCCACCGCGCTCCTGGCGCATGTAGATCTCACCCTCGAAGTCGATGACGTGCAGCAACTCGGGCTGTCCGGCGAGTTCCGGCAAATCGTCGGTGATGATGTACTGGTGTTCCATCGCGAGGATGGGCAACTCGAGCCCCACCATGCGACCGACCTCGCGGGCCCAAAGGCCGCCGGCGTTGACGACGTGCTCGGCATGCACGTTGCCCTGTTCGGTGATCACATCCCAGCTGCCGTCGGCGCGCTGCCGAAGGTCGGTGACGCGACACTGGCGCACGATCTCGGCACCACCGATCTGCGCTGCCTTGGCATAGGCGTGTGTGACGCCATACGGGTCCACATGTCCTTCGATCGGATCGTAGATCGCGCCGACGAAGTGCCGCTCATCAAGCAGCGGATAACGTTTCTTCGTTTCCACCATATCGATGAGCTCGAGTTCCATGCCGAGGTATCGGCCCCGGGCTACCGTCATCTTCAGCCAGTCGAGACGCTCCGGCGTTCCGGCGAGCATCAGCCCGCCGGTGATGTGCAGACCGCAAGATTGCCCCGAAATTCGCTCAAGCTCGCGGTAGAGATTAATGGTGTACTGCTGCAGCTTCGCGACGTTCGGATCGCCATTGACCGTGTGCATGCCGCCGGCGGCGTGCCACGTCGAGCCCGAAGTGAGTTCGGCCCGTTCGATGAGCATCACGTCCCGCCAGCCTGCCTTGGTCAGGTGGTACAGCACGCTGACGCCGACCACGCCACCGCCGATCACCACCACTTGTGCCGTGTTCTTCATGTTCGATCTCTTCCGTCTGGGTTAGCTCACTGGGGGCGCGCCGCCTTCAGCGGTACGGCGGGCGACGTAATCATTGAGTGCCTCGACGATTGCCGGGTCACGCGCAGGAGGCTGGTACGCATCGACCACCTGCCGCCAGATCTCGGCGGCGCGCTCGGTGGCGGTCTTCGCTCCGGCAGCCTGCCACTGGCCGAAGTTCTGCCAGTCCGAGACAAGCGGGGCGTAGAAGGCCGTTCGGTAGCGCGCCATCGTATGGGCACAACCAAAGAAATGACCGCCTGCACCAACCTCGGCCACGGCATCAAGGGCGATGTCGTCCGCGCTCGCGCCAACGGGCTGGAAGACCTCGGCGAACATCTGCAGCATCTCGATATCGAGGATGAATTTCTCGTACGAGGTGGTCAGGCCGCCCTCGAGCCATCCGGCCGCGTGCAGGATGTAGTTGCAACCGCCCATCAACGCGCCCCAGAGGCTCATCTGCGACTCGTAGGCCGACTGCGCGTCGGCGCAGTTGGATGCGGTCGCGTTCGATGAGCGCCAGGGCAGGCCGATGTGTCGGGCGAGTTGCCCTGCGCCGAACGCGGCCTTCACGTACTCCGGGGTACCGAAGGCCGGCGAGCCCGATTTCATGTCGACGTTCGAGGTGAAGCTGCCGTAGATGATGGGCGCGCCCGGTCTCACCATTTGCGCAAGGCACAGCCCGGCCAGCGCCTCGGCGTGCGCGAGAGTGAGCGCCCCCGCAATGGTCACGGGCGCCATCGCTCCGGCGAGCGTGAAGGGCGTGATGATCAGCACTTGACCCGCTGCCGCGTAATCCATGATGCCGTTCGCCATCGGGATGTCGAGCTGCAGCGGCGAGTTCGTATTGATGATGGTGGTGACGCAGGGCCGCGACCGGAATTCTTCTTCGGTCAGTCCGTAGGCGATGCGGATCATCTCGAAGTTGTCGACGGTCTGTCCGGGGCCGCGCGCATACACCTTCGGGATCTTGTCCGACATCAAGAGCATTGCGCGCGTGGTTTCGAGATGGCGGAACTGGACCGGAATGTCCTGCGGCTCGACCAAACCTCCGAGGCCGTGCATGACTTCGAAGCTCTGGCAGATCTTGATGATGTTGCAGAAGTCCTCGAAGGACCCGGCGCGTTTGCCGCGCACGGTATCCATGATGTTCGGCGGGCCCGAGGTGGGCGCGAACATCACGTGCTTGCCCCACACCGGCATGTCGAACTCCGGCCGTGCCGCGCGCAACACGATTTCGCGCGGCGCAAGCGCAAGGCACTGTTCGACAAGTCCGCGATCCAGGCGCACGGTCAGCGTCGACTCGTCCACCTGCCCGCCGCCGCGGCGGTAGGTTTCGCGGGCCTCAGGCAGCAGCACCCGCATGCCCTGATTTTCGAGCATGGTCAGAGCGCTCTCGTGGATGGCGGCGACCTGGTCGTCGGAGAATACTTTGAGCGGCTCGAACGGATTGACAAGGTGCCGATACCGCGATTGCCGAGCGGGTGTGTCGGCGACCGGCGCAGCGGCGCGGCGACGCGGACGGCGCTCGGCCGTTGACGGAGCGTCCTGCGCGGAGTCATTCATCGGCTGTCGTCCTCATTCGAATTTCGGTGATCCTGATCGCAAGGCGCAGTGTATCCGGTTCGACTCAGCTGCCGGGATGGCGCGTTCGACGTCGCAACGACTCCCAGCCGAGGTCCGACGACCAACCGCCATCCACCGGCAGACTGACGCCGTTGATGAACGCGCTGTGCTCGCTCGCGAGGAAGTTGATCGCCGCCGCGACGTCACCCGGGTAGGCAAAGCGCGCCATCGGCACGCGATCGATGATGTCCGAATCGCTGTAGTTTCCGGAACCCTGATCGGCGACGTCCATCTCGGTCTTGATCCAACCCGGGCACACGGCATTCACGCGCACTCCGCGGCCGCCCCATTCGGCGGCGAGCGTTCGCGTAAGACCAATGAGACCGTGTTTCGAGGCGTTATAGGCACTACGGTGCGCGACCGCACCAAGGCCTGCGACCGAGGCGACGTTGATGATGCTGCCGCGACCCTTCGCGAGCATCTGACGACCGAACTCGCGGCAGAGCAGGAAGGGGCCAAGCAGATTGACGTCCATGACCCGACGCCATTGCGCCGCCGTGAGTTGCTCGGCGGGGATGATCTGGCTGATACCAGCGTTGTTCACCAGCACCTCGGCGCTGCCCATCGTCAGGGCCACTTCGGCGGCCGCTTGCTGCACGAACGCCTCGTCGGCGATGTCACCACTCAGACCGTGCGCCGTGTGGCCTTTCGCGCGAAGCTCCGTCACGATTGCATCGAGCGGTTGCAGATCGAGCAGCATGACCGCAAAGCCGGCGTCCGCGAGTGTCTCGGCCGTGACCCGACCGAGACCTTGAGCCGCACCCGTGATGACTGCCGTTCGCATCTGCGTGTTCATTGCTCGCAGATTATGCCGCCAGGTGCGAAAGGGAGCGGGGCGCAATCTAGCAAGCCAGAGTCGCTTTCCAGTCGTGTGATGACCAGTCCGTGGGCTAGCATCCGGCCGCAATATGAAGATCGCGCAACTTGAAACCTTTGCTAACGAGTTCGTCTGCTTCGTCAAACTGACGACGGATGATGGGGCGATCGGGTGGGGCCAGACTTCGACCTACAACGCCGACATCACGGCACAGGTATTTCATCGTCAGGTCGTGCCTTGGGCACTGGGGCAGCGGGCCGACGACATCCAGGCGTTGATCGATCGCGTCGAGGAGAAGGAGCATAAGTTCCCGGGCAGCTATCGCTGCCGTGCTTTGGCGGGTCTCGACACGGCACTATGGGATTTGCACGGTCGCGTGGCTGGCAAGCCGGTCGTCGAATTACTCGGTGGCAAGCCGGGGTGGTTGCGTGCCTACGCATCCTCCATGAAACGTGACATTACTCCCGAGGCCGAGGCGGAGCGGCTGGTTCGTCTGCGCGATGAACTCGGCTTCACCGCCTTCAAGTGGCGGGTGGCCGCCGAATGCGGTCGTGACATCGACGAGTGGCCGGGGCGCACCGAGAAGATCGTGCCTACCGTCGCGCGAGCCCTGGGTGATGGCATCGACAAGCTCGTCGACGCCAACAGTGGCTACTCGCCGCGCCGGGCCATCGCAGTCGGTCGGCTGCTCGAGCAGGAGGGCGTCGGTCATTTCGAGGAACCCTGTCCTTACTGGCATCTCGAGCAGACTCGCGAAGTCACTGCGGCACTGTCGCTGGATGTGACGGGCGGCGAACAGGACTGGGACCTCGCCACATGGCAACGCATGATCGATCTGCGTGCCGTGGACATCGTGCAGCCGGACGTCATGTACATGGGCGGCATGACGCGCACCTTGACCGTCGCGCGCATGGCTGCCGCAGCCGGTCTGCCGGTCACGCCACACAGTGCCAACCTGTCTCTGGTGACGATGTGCACCATGCATCTGCTCGGTGCAATTCCGAACGCGGGCAAATACCTCGAGCTCTCCATCGAAGGCGCGGATTACTACCCTTGGCAGCAGGAGTTGTTCATCGGTGATCCGTATCGCGTAGAGGCAGGTCGGGTACAAATTCCTTCGGCACCGGGCTGGGGTGTGGAAATCAACCCAGCTTGGTTGGCCCGCGCAGAGCATCGTCGCGCGGCATAAGCCAACGTCATACACAACATCCAAACGGGGCACACAGTGAAATACGGCTACATCGGTCTTGGCAATCTCGGCAAACATCTGGCGGCGAGTCTGCGGCGTGCGGGTTTCACCGTGGTGGTCAATGATTTGAACCGTGAAGCGGCACAGCCCTTGCTCGATGCGGGATGTCTGTGGGCCGATTCGCCGCGCGCACTGGCCGAGCAGGTGGACTGCGTTATCACTTGTCTGCCGTCACCGAGCGCATCGAATGCCGTGTTGACCGGTAAGGATGGCGTGCTCGAGGGCCTGCGTCGCGGTGGGACCTGGATCGAAATGAGCACCACGGACGAGCGCGAGATCAAGCGGGTGGCTGACATCGCAGCGGCGCGCGGCGTCGCGACGCTCGAGTGTCCGGTGACGGGTGGCGTGCATCTGGCTGCGGCCGGCAAGATCACGGTGCTCGTCGGGGGCGAGCAGCCGGTGTTCGAGCAGCACCGGGCGGCGCTTGAGGCCATGGGTGGGCAAATTTTTTACATGGGCGAGCTCGGCAAGGCCAGCGTGATCAAGGTGATCACCAACATGCTCGCCTTCATCCACCTCGTTGCAGCGGGTGAGGCGCTGATGCTCGCCAAGCGTGGCGGCCTTGATCTCGCGCAGGCGTTCTACGCCATCAAGGCGAGTTCGGGCACAAGCTTCGTGCACGAGACCGAGAGCCAGCTCGTGCTCAACGGCAGCTACAACATCAACTTCACCATGGACCTCGCCTGCAAGGACCTCGGCTTTGCCTACGAGTACGGCCGAAAGTTCGGCGTACCGCTCGAGATTGCGGGGCTCACCGAGCAGATTTTCCGCCGCGGCCGCTCGCAGTACGGGGGTGACGCGCAGTCGACGCAGATCGTCAAGCTGCTGGAGGATGCGTTAGGTACGGACCTGCGCGCGGCCGGGTTCCCGGCTGTTCTCGAATAGTCCGCCGAGCTCGCTAATCATCGCTGGGCCGAGATCGTCCGTGCTGCCAATGGCTACGGCCCTGCGGTAGTAATCGCCGACCTCGTGACCGATGCCTATGGCGACGAGTTCGACGGCGGCGTCTTTTTCGATCCAGCGAATGACCTGACGCAGGTGCTGGTCGAGGTAGCCCCCCGGGTTGGCTGACAGCGTGGCTTGATCGAGTGGTACGCCGTCGGAGATGGTCATGAGTATCCGCCGTCGCTCAGGTCGTGCGAGCAGTCGCTGATAAGCCCACCACAGCGCCTCGCCGTCGATGTTGTCCTTCATCAGATCATCGCGAAGCAGCAGACCGAGGTTGTTGCGCGCGCGGCGCCACGCCGTGTCGGCCGTCTTGTAGACGATGTAACGCACGTCCGTCAGTCGCCCAGGGTTACGCGGTGCGCCTGCGGCAATCCAGTCGGCGCGCGATCTTCCGCCATCCCACTCGCGCGTGGTGAAGCCAAGAATTTCCGTACGTACGCCGCAGCGCTCCAGGGTGCGCGCGAGCAGATCTGCGCAAAGGGCCGTGAGCAGGATAGGCCGGCCGCGCATGGAGCCGGAATTGTCGAGTAGCAGAGTGACCACCGTATCCTTGAAATCGGTTTCGGTCTCCTGTTTGAAAGACAGCGGAGCGAGCGGCTCGGTCAGCACGCGCGCAAGTCGCGCCGGATCGAGAATTCCCTCCTCGAGATCGAACTGCCAGCGACGACGCTGCTGCGCGCGCAGCGCGCGTTCGAGTCGGCGGGCGAGACGCGCGACGATGCCGGGCAGTTGCCGCGCCTGCTCGTCCAGCGTAGCTCGCAAACGAGCGAGCGTCGCGCTGTCACTGAGTTCCTCGGCCTCGAACACCTCGTCGTGGGCTCGGGTGAACACTCGATACGAGCGGTTCGGATGATCGCGATCGAGTTCACCGATGCGACTCAGGCGGCTGCCCTCGGGTGAGTCTGATGTCTGTTCACCCTCCGCCGGCGGCTGCGGCGAGCGTGTTTGCGCCTGCGGCGTGCGCGGTTCGATGTCGGGTTCGTCCTCTTCGGCGATTTCGTGTGCGCGTTGCACGCCCAAGTCTTCGCCTGATGTGCCGGCTGCGGTTGAACCGGGCGATGCCGGTGGGGGCGCCGCCTTGGTCTTGGCGGGTGCGGGGGGCACGACTCGGGGTTCGGCGAGCTCATGTCCCAGTCCCAAGGAGCGCAACACCCGCTGTTGCTCGCGGGCATAGGCGTCCTGGTCGTTCAACGTGCGCTCGAGGGTTGCGAGCCCGTCCTTGAGCCGCTTGTCGAAGTACGGCCGCCAGCGATCCACCAGCGGCTGTGCTTCTGCAGGTACTGACAGTCCGGCGAGCTGCTCGCGAACGAGCAGGGCGAGGGCGTGGGTCATGGCCTCGGAGTTGTCGCCGGGCCCGCGCAGCACGCCGCTGCGTTGCAGTTCTTCATGCTGGACCGCAGCGATATTGGCGGCAACGCCTTCAAGGTCACGCGCTCCCAAGGACAGACAGCGCGCTTCTTCGAGCGCGTCGAACACGGCTCGAGCGCGGTAGCCGGGTGGACGATAACGCGCGTGCACGGTCGGGTCGTGATAGGCCCGGCGCAGCGCGAGTCGGTCGGCGTGTCCGCGCAGCAGCGCGCGCTGGGCGGCCGATAACTCCGCAGGCGGCACAGGCAGCAAGAGTCGATCGCCTTCGAGCCGCGGCCCGGAAGGACCGAACACGACCTTCAGTGCCGCATCGCCGGCGAGTGCTCGGGTCGCCTCGGCGAGTACGCGTTCGAAGGGACTCGCGGTGCCGGATTTGATTACGCCGGAAACGGTCAAGTCGATACGCCGGGTCGGGACTGAGCCGCGAGCCAACTCGCTCGAAGATTGTCTGCGGTGGGACCGCGACCATCGGGTTGCCAGCCTGGCGGTCCGAAGACGTAACGAAAGACCTCACGCAGCGAGCGTGCGGAGCGAACGTCGCGGACGATGGCCGCCCACTCGTGAAAGGCAATCTTGATGGGGTTGTAGGTATCGATGTTCTTGATGAGTCCGTACCTACAGGGCTCCTGGTCGCTCTCGGCCGCGAAGGTGCCGAACAGTCGATCCCAGACCATGAGTGTGCCGCCATAGTTGCGATCGACGTAGCGCGGATTGGCGGCATGATGTACGCGATGGTGCGACGGTGTATTGAATAGATACTCGAACCAGCGCGGCATCCGTCGAATCGATTCGGTGTGCAGCCAGAACTGGTAGAGCAGACTGAAGCCGCTTTGCACAAAGATCATCTCCGGCGGAAAGCCGAGCAGCACCAACGGAAACCACGGTGCCCAGGTGCCGACCAGCACGCCCGTCCACGGCTGACGGATTGCTGTCGACAGATTGTAGTGCTGCGATGAGTGGTGATTGACGTGGGCGGCCCACCAGAATCGGCACTCGTGGCTTGCGCGATGAAACCAGTAGTAGGCGAAGTCATCGAGCACCATGAGCGCAGCCCACGTCCAGGGTGAAGCAGAGGAGATCTCGAACAGCCGGTGCTCGTACAGAAAGGCGAACACGGCCACCACCGCGCCCGCGAGCAGCACGTTGCTGAGGTAGTTGCCGGCGCGCATGCCGATCGAGGCCAGGGTGTCACGCCACTCGTAGTGGCCACGCACCAGGTGCGCCTTGACGAGTAGCATCTCCAGTCCCATGAGCGCGAAGCGCGCGATCACCAGCCATTCGGCTGAGCCTAGGGAACGGATCGACATTCACGTATCTCCGGAATGCAGGTCGCTATGAAGTATAGGCGAGGCACGCTTCAATCTTCCTCCACTGCGTCGCCGAGTTCCGTTCGGCGACGGGTCATGAACGCTTGCAGCGCTTCGTCGATCGCCGGATCGAGACCCGGGTCGACGTAGTCGGCGAGCATCTTTTTCCACACACGATTCGCGCGCTGCTCTGCGCTCAAACTGCCCTCGATCGACCACTGTTCGAACGAGGAATAGTCGGCAATCGTCGACTGATAAAAGGCGCTTTCGAAGTTGGCGAGCGTATGCGCGCAGCCTAGAAAATGGCTGCCGGGACCCACCTCGCGAATGGCGTCCATGGCTTGGCCGCGCTCGCTGAGATCCATTCCACCGGCCAAGCTGTGCAGCATCGCAAGCTGGTCGGCGTCCATGACGAACTTCTCGTAACTCGCGACGAGTCCCGCTTCGAGCCATCCGGCCGCGTGGGTCACGAGGTGTACGCCCGCCAGCACGGTGGGCAGCAGTGTGTTGGCGCTCTCGTAGCCTGCTTGGGCGTCGACCATCTTCGAGGAACACAGGCCGCCACCGCTGCGACACGGGATACCGAGACGTCGCGCGAGTTGCGCGGTCGCGAAGATCATCTGCGTAGCCTCCGGCGTGCCAAAGGTCGGTGAACCGGAGCGCATGGAGACGGCGCCGACGAACGAACCCATGATCACTGGCGCACCGGGCCGTACCAGTTGGGTGAGCGCCATGCCGGCGAGCGTCTCGGCGAGGATCTCCGCCATGCAGCCGGCCGGCGTCACCGGTCCCATGGCCCCGGCGAGCACGGCGGGCACGACGATCGTGCCCTGATTGTGCGCCGCAAACTCTCGCAGTGCACCGAGCATGCGGCCATCGAACGTCAGCGGCGAGTTGGAATTGATGTTGCCGAGCAGCACCGCGTGCGTATCGACGAAGTCGGCACCGAACACGAGTTGCGCCATGCGCACGGCGTCGGCGGCGTGTCCCGGTGTTTCGGGCGTGCCCTCGCAGGCTTGATCGCTGTGGCGGAAGTACGCGTACTGCACGTCGAGGTGACGCTTGCCCGGCGGGATGTCCATCGGCTCGCAGGCGCTGCCACCGGAAAAATGGATCGCCGGAGCCATCTGCGCGAGCTTGATGAAATTGACCAGATCCTCGAGCGTGGCGTAGCGACGACCGCGGTCGAGATCGGTGACGAAGGGCGGACCGCCGACCGGCGAGAACACAGTGACGTCACCGCCAAACTGCACCGTACGGGCCGGATTGCGCGCGTGTACCTTGAAGACGGACGGTGCACTGCGTAGTAATTGTCGGCACAAGCCACGAGGCAGCCTGACGCGTTCGCCCTGCACGTCAGCACCCGCATCGCGCCAAAGCTGCAGCGAGGGGGGATCACGCCGAAACTCGATGCCGATTTCTTCGAGGATCGTCTCAGCGTTGTGCTCGATGATTTCGACTGCCTCGGAATGCAGTAGCTCCACGGCCGGGATCCGGCGATGAATCGCGCCGAGCTTAACGAGATCGCCTTGCGCGCGCGCCGCCCGGCGCACCTCGCGTCCGCGTCGCGCCGCCAATTTGCCTTCCGTCATGACGGCACCGTGCCGCTCACGAGGGTCGCTCGCAGCGCACCAGACCCCAGAGCGCTGCGGCGACGGCGGCAAAGACGGCCCCTGCGATCCAGGCATCGTTCCAGTGGCCGTCCGCCACGAGCGTCGCCACGACGGGCTGACAGATCATTCCACCGACGTTGCCGCCTGTGTTGAGCACGCCAGTGGCTGCACCGGTGTCGGCGCGAGCGAGGTTCATCGTAGCGGCCCAGTACGGGCCCTCGTTGAGCTCCATGGCAAAGAACGCCAGCGCCAAGGCCGCCACGGCGAGCAGCACACTGTCGACGACAGGAATGGCGAGCAGCAACAGGGCGCCGACGGGCAGGCTGAAGATCGGTACGAGCCGATAACCGCGCGTGGCGCCGAGACGAGTGGCCAAGCGATCGGCAAGCACGCCGCCGATCGCGGCGCCGATCGCGGCGCCGATCCACGGAATCATCGCGGTCAGTCCGCTCTCGAGCCCGCTCAACTTGCGCTCCTGAACCAGATACATGAACGACCAGAAGCTGATCATGTAAAACACGAAGTTCATGCATAGATATGAGACGGCGAGCAGCACGATGTTCCGGTCGCGCAGTACCTCGCCCATGCGCGCAAAGGTGAGTGGCGGAGCGGGTGGCACGCTATCGAGTTCGGCGAGTTCCTCCGCTGTCACCCGTGCATGCTGCTGCGGTCGATCACGACCGTAGTGCCACCAGCCGAGAGTCAGCAGCACGGCGGGAATCGCCGTGACGAGCACGGCCTGCTGCCAGCCGAGTGTCGCGGTGAGCGCTACGAGCAGCGGCGGGGTCAAGGCACCGCCCAGCAGCATGCCGGAACTGACCACGCCATTGGCCATGGCGAACTGTCTCGACGGGAACCAGCGCTCGATCACTACGGCCAGCACCGGGAACACGGGGCCTTGACCGGCGCCGAGCAGGCTTTGCGCGACGATCAGCACGATCAACAGCGCTGCGCCGCCTAACACGTAGGGAAGCAACGCAGTGCCGAGCGTTGCGATCACGCCGATGATCCCGACCACAGTGAACATCACGCGTGGCCCGAGCCGCTGACCGAGGGCGCCGCCCGGTAGTTGGCTGAGCGCGTAGGCTGTGGTGAAGGCGAAGAATAACCAGCCGATCTGCTGCGTCGAATACTGCAGTGTCGCCGTGAGTTCGGGAGCCGCCACTGAGATGGTGGTGCGCTGCACGTAGGCCATAGCAGCGAAGGCGAACATGTACGCGTAGATCCACCAGCGAATGCGCAGCGTTTTCATGGGTCACCTACCGGATGTCGAACCATGCACTCGCCTCCACGGTGTGCGAGTCATCGCGCATGAAGCGCAACTCGTAGCTGCCGGCGGATAGGGGTTCACCCCTTAATAAGGTTGGTAGGCTGATCTCGCCCGAGTACCGTGCATCGACGTGCGTGAAGCTCAGGGCGTCGCCCGCAGCGGCACCCGCGCGGAACAAGCCGATCCAATCGTGGCGATGTCCCGGGGCATTTGACCAACGTACGCGCACCGGCTCGCCGGCCCGCACGCGACCGGACAGGGCTTGCAGCATCACTGGCGCTCCCGCATCGCGTACCACGAACCGCGTGCGGGTGAGCTCGGCATCGCGTGCATCGAGCAGGACGGCGTCGTACTCACCGGGCAGCCACTGGCGCGAAGAGATGCGCGCCGCCCGGCGCCACGCACCGACGTCTTCGACTATGCGCAGCAGCGACTTGTCGAGCGCGGCGTCAGCGGGAACGATCGTCACACGCCAACCTTCCGATTGGGGGTCAAAGCCGCGCACCAGCAGATCCGCGCCCCGCGCCACCGTGCGCGGCTCAACGCTCACGAGCGGCGGTGCGGGGGCAGGTATGACCCGAAAGCTCGACACCACACCACGATGATCGCTCGGGTAGGGCGCTACGCTGATATCGACGCCGTCCCCACCGGGCTCACCGACGATCTCGCTGCGCAGTGTCTCGGCGGCACCGCTTGCGAATACGAAGTCGATGCGATCGATGGTTTCACGCGCTCGTACGTAGGGATGCGGCATGCCGGCTGTCCAGGTGAATCCAGGACGACGCGCGGGATCGGTGTGCGCTTCACGGAACGAATCGCGCCAGCCCGAGTTCTCGAGACGCCGTGTCACCGGCCACTCGATCGGATATCGGATGACTTCGGAACGTACCGGCTGCACGGCGCTCGACCAGTCGCGGTGCGAGGGCGTGTTGAGATCGCCGGTCAAAAACAGCGGGATGTCCTTGAGTATTTCGGGAAGCGCGAGAAACGGCTCGACCTGCGGCACGCGGACGCGCTGCTCGAGTTCGAGCACGGCTGCGAGCGGTGCGCCATCGCGCACGGCTTCCGGTCCGTAGTCGTCGCTGGAAAGGTGGGTGTTGGCAATGGCGACAACCTCACCCGGCCTCACCATCACCCACGCGTACAGATGCGAGGCATCGAGTGCGGTGATGCTTGAGGGCACCGGGTCGCTGCCGGTACGCCGGCCAAGGCCTGAGTCGAAGAGCGGAAATCGCGAGATAAGGTTACGCCGCGGGTCGACATGCGCGAACCCGACCGCATCGGCGAGTCGATACAGATTGCCGTCAGGCTCCTGTATGCCGACCACGTCCGCTTGGGCGGCGCGAATGACTTCGGCGACGCTCGCGAAATTGACTTGCTCGCCGCCGTACCAAATGTTGAAAGTCATGACGCGCATCTCAAGCGGCGCAGGCTGGGTGAGGGCGGCGGGGGCGAGCGCCAGTACGGTCAGCGCGAGCGAGGCCGCGGTGACCGCCCGGCGCGAGATCACGAGCGCTCCCCGAGCAGGTTGATGATGCTTTGGTACTTTTCGATGTACCAGCGGTTCTCGTTGTTGTAGCTCGGTATGGTCACCGGGGTGACGCCATCAGGTCCCTCGCGCCACACGCAGGGGCAGGGCACGGCCAAATCACTGGTGATCGTCCCCGGCTGAGTGCCGGTTGCTGGCGCCGCGCGCAGTGCCGTGATGCTGACGCCCATGCGATCGAGCACGCGCCGCAGGCGCGTGACGTTGCGCGGTCCGCCGTTGTAGGCGGCCACCGGGAAAATACCGAGCACGGTCTTGTTGTCCCAATAGGCCTCGCGAATCTGCGCCGGCATCTGCCTCAGTTCGATATCGAAGAGGCAAATCGCCGCTTTCATGGCGTTGAGCAGGTCGGTCGCCCCCCGCTCGAAATTCGGATCGAGTCGCGCACCGGGGCAGCGGCGCACGACGAGGGCGTAGGTGCCATTGCCGCGACGATTGGTGAACTGCATCGGGCCGATCGCCTTGGCGCGAGAGATGCTGAAGCGGTAGGCCTCCTCGCGCTTGAGACCGTACTGGCTGAGCACCTCCTCGAAAGCCTTCAGCTGCGTGCGTCGGAAATCGATGTCGTCCGTCTGCTCGATCACCGCCAGCGTCATGATCACCTCAGCGGGCACGACGTCGGCCAACAGTTTGCCGGGGAACGCGCTGGAGGGCACGGCCGCACGACGCAACTCCTCGATGGCCCGTGTTGCCGTGGCCCGAAGGTAGTCACGTCCGTCGGTCACGAAGCGCGGATCGAGCGTATCGGCGGTGAAGGGCAGGTAAACAATGGGTTTGGCGGTTTCGGCAACCGCGCGCCAGCGCCGCTTGGCGATCAGCTTGCTGTCGAATACGGGGAACTTGCGGCCATACACCTTGAGTGGCTCATCGCCCTTGCGGAACGAGAACATCAGCCGCTCAGCGCCCGTGCCTTTGACGTGCTGCGCCGTGATGCCGGGAGCGCGCAGCACGAAGGGCATGGGCCGACCACCCGGTCGCCACCGGACGGGGGGACGAGGAATTTCCACATGGGCAACCGACCACGACTGACTGGCCTCGCTCCACAGCGCAAACGCCACGGGACGACCGCGTAGCGTCTCGCGACGCCCCTTGCCGGTGAACACGTATTGCAGTTCAACTTTGCGCAGCAGGTTGCGAGCTTCGACAACGAGATCGCGGATCACCTCGTGCCGATCGTCGGCCTTGGTCTCGACGACAACTTCCGCGAGTCCGTTCTTCGGGCGATCGATCCGCACCGTCTCGTCTGAGGCTCGGGCCGCCAGGGTTCCGCCGCTCAATGGCACCGAGGTCGGAGCGGCCAAAACCTCGTCGGTCGTCTCGGCGATGTAGGTGGGCTCGGGTTCGTCGGCGATCTCTTCGGTGCTCGCGCAACCGGTGAGCATCGTAAATGCGACGCAGAGCAGCGCAACTACGGCAAGCGCGCGGCGCGGGCTGGAAGAGGACTCCCACGCGTGAGTCAGTAGTGATGTCGGCTGTGCTGCGCCCATAGTGCGCGGTTCAGAGCACTTTCAATTGCGGCGAGACGAGCGGCAGCTCGACGCCGAAGGCGCGCTGGTAGAACTCGGCAATGGTGGGGCGCTCGAGCTCGTCGCAGCGGTTGAGGAAACTCACGCGAAAGGCCAGGGCAACGTCGCGGAAAATGGTCGCGTTCTGCGCCCAGGTGATAACCGTGCGCGGACTCATGACCGTGGAGATGTCGCCATTCATGAAGGCGTTGCGCGTCATGTCTGCGACCCGGACCATAGCCTTGATAGTGCGCTGCCCGGCCTCGTCGCCGTAACCCTGCACCTTGCCAGAGACGATGTTGACCTCGACCTCGTGCTGCAAGTAATTAAGCATGGCGACGATCGACCAGCGATCCATCTGTCCCTGGTTCACCTGCTGTGTGCCGTGGTAGAGGCCTGACGCATCGCCAAGCCCGATGGTGTTGCTGGTCGCGAAGAGCCTGAAATACCGATGCGGCGTGATGACCCTGTTTTGGTCGAGCAGCGTGAGCTTGCCGCTCGCCTCAAGCACCCGCTGGATGACGAACATGACGTCCGGCCGACCGGCGTCGTATTCATCGAAGAGCAGCGCGACCGGTCGCTGCAGTGCCCAGGGCAACAGTCCCTCGCGGAATTCGGTGATTTGCCGACCCTCCTGCAGCACGATGGCGTCTCGGCCGATGAGATCGATGCGGCTGACGTGCCCGTCGAGGTTGATGCGCACCAGCGGCCAGTTCAGGCGGGCGGCGACCTGCTCGATGTGCGTGGATTTGCCGGTGCCGTGATAGCCCTGCACCATCACGCGCCTATCGTGGGCGAAGCCGGCGAGGATCGCCAGCGTCGTCTCCGGGTCGAAGTGGTACGCCGGGTCGATGTCGGGGACGTATTCGGTGCGGGTGCTGAAGGCAGGCACGGCCAGGTCGATCGCAACGCCGAAGGATCGTGCGGAAACTTCGGTATCGGGTTGCAACTGCAGCAGCAAATCGGTGTCTGACATTGCGATCGTTCGGCTGAATATTCGTGAGGCAGGTGCCATACTAACGTCAAATCCCGGGGGAGATCTAAATCGTGAGTGAAGCCGCCCAAGTTGCCCGCCGTCCGTCTGGACGAGATGCCCGTCGAGCCCAGCGTTCAGGTCCCTTGCCGGAGCATCTGCGGCCGGTGCGACCCGGTATGCAAAGCGGCCGTTTCCAACCGCTGACGCAGTCTGGCATTGATCAAATCCATCAAACGGCGTTGCGGCTGCTTGCCGAGGTGGGTCTGGGTGATGCCACCGAATCGGGCATCGAGATCATGACCGCAGCCGGCTGCACCTTGAGTGACACGGGTCGCTTGCTGTTTCCGCGCTCGCTCGTCGAGGACATGGTCGCCAAGGCCGGTCGCAAGTTCGTGTTGCACGGTCAGGATCCGCGCCACGATCTGGAGCCCTGGGAAAAGCGTGCGTACTTCGGCACGGCCGGGGCTGCGGTCAACATGGTTGATGCGAACGGCGTATACCGCGAGTCGACCATTCGTGATCTCTACGACATCGGTCGCATCGTCGATCAGATGGAGCACATTCACTTCTTCCAGCGCGCCGTCGTGCCGCGTGACATCCCTGATCCGTTCGAGATGGACTTCAACACCTGCTACGCCGCGGTGATGAGTACCACCAAGCACGTGGGCAGCAGCTGGGTCCATCCGGATCACCTCGAAGCCTCGCTGCAGATGTTGCATGCGATCGCGGGCGGCGAGGACAAGTGGCGCGAGCGGCCCTTCGTCAGCCAGTCCAATTGCTTCGTGGTTCCGCCCATGAAGTTCGCAGCCGATGCCTGTAAGTGCCTCGAAATGGCGGTGCGCGGCGGCATGCCCGTGCTGTTACTGTCGGCGGGGCAGGCGGGCGCTACGGCGCCTGCGGCACTCGCCGGCGCGTTGGCGCAGGAAGTGGCCGAGGTGCTCGCGGGCATCGTCTACGTGAATGCGATCAAACCGGGCCATCCCGCGATCTTCGGCACCTGGTGCTTCGTATCGGATCTGCGCACCGGCGCAATGTCGGGCGGCAGCCCCGAGCAGGCGCTGTTGTCTGCGGCCGCGGGTCAGATGGGCAACTTCTACGACCTCACGGTCGGTACCGCCTCGGGCATGACCGACTCCAAGGTCGCCGACGCTCAGGCAGCGGGCGAGAAGGCGCTCAATCATGCCCTCGTCGGCAATTCGGGCGCGAACATGATCTACGAGTCGGCGGGCATGCACGCGAGTCTGCTCGGCTACTCGCTCGAGAGTCTCGTGATCGACAACGACATCATCGGTGCCACCCAGCGCACCATCAAAGGCATCGAGGTCAACGAAGAGCGCTTGTCGTTCGAGACCATCAAGGATGTCTGCTTGAATGGTCCCGGCCATTTCCTCGGCAGCCCGCAGACGCTCGAACTCATGCAGACGGAGTATCTGTACCCGGCGATCGGTGATCGGCGCAGCCCGAACGAGTGGACGGAGCAGGGTTCGCAGGATGCGCTGCAGCGTGCGGCACAGCGCGTGCGGGAAATTCTGGCTGAGAACTATCCGACTCACGTTCCCGAGGCCGTCGACGAGGCGATCCGTCAGCGCTACCCCGTCAAGCTCGATCGGGCGGCGATGCTGAAGCCCTGAGCTTGCCCATGTCGATCCCGAACCACGCAAACGTGGTGATCGTCGGCGGCGGCGTGGCCGGCTGTTCGATCGCCTACCATCTCACCAAGATCGGCATCACCGACGTCGTGCTGCTCGAGCGTAAGCAGCTCACGAGCGGCACGACCTGGCATGCGGCAGGGCTCGTGGGTCAATTGCGTGCGACGCGCAATCTGACTGAACTCGCCAAGTACACCGCAGACCTCTATCGCTCGCTCGAAGCCGAGACGGGTCAGGCGACGGGATTCAAGCAGAACGGCTCGATCAGCGTGGCCAAGACGCCCGCGCGTCTCGAGGAGCTCTATCGCGGCGCCTCGATGGGCAAGACCTTCGGTCTCGAGATCGATCTGCTCTCGACGGCTGAAATCCGCGAGCGCTGGCCGCTGCTCGAGGTGGGCGATTTGGTGGGCGGCATCTTCATCCGCAAGGATGGACAGACCAATCCCATCGATACCACCCAGGCCTTTGCTCGCGGCGCCCGCATGCGCGGCGCGCGGATTTTCGAGAACACCAAGGTCGAGCGCATCCGCGTCGAAAAGGGTCGTGCAGTCGGCGTCGAGACCGAGGCGGGATACATCTCGGCGGATACCGTGGTGCTGTGCGCGGGCATGTGGTCGCATGCGCTGGGGCGTGCCGCCGGCGTGTCGGTGCCGCTGCATGCGGCCGAACACTTCTACATCGTTACCGAGCCGATCAAGGACGTACCGCCCAACCTGCCGGTACTGCGCGTCTATGACGAATGCGCGTACTACAAGGAAGATGCGGGCAAGTTGCTCGTCGGCTGCTTCGAACCTGTGGCCAAGCCCTGGGGCATGAACGGTATCCCGGAGAGTTTCTGTTTCGACTCCCTGCCGGAGGATGCCGATCACTTCGAGCCCATTCTGGCCGCAGCCGTTCGTCGCGTGCCGGTGTTGGCTGATGCCGGCATACAGCTCTTCTTCAACGGGCCCGAGAGCTTCACGCCGGATGATCGCTACTACATCGGCGAGGCACCGGAGGTTCGCGATCTGTTCGTTGCCACAGGCTTCAACTCGGTGGGCATTGCCGCGAGCGGCGGCGCAGGCAAGGTCGTCGCGCAGTGGATCCAGGATCGTCGACCGCCGATGGACCTGGCCGACGTCGACATCCGTCGTGCGATGCCTTTCCAGTCCAACCGTCGCTATCTGCACGATCGCACGGTCGAGACACTGGGCCTGCTCTACGCGATGCATTGGCCGTACTACCAGTACCAGACGGCGCGCGGTGCACGACGTACCGCGTTGCATGATCGTTTGCTTGCCGTTGGCGCCTGCATGGGCGAGACGGCGGGCTGGGAGCGACCCAACTGGTTCGCGCCGAAAGGCGTCGAACCGCGCTACGAGTATTCCTACGGACGACAGAACTGGTTCGAGCACTGCGGTACGGAGTGCCGTGCAGTGCGCGATGCCGTGGCGCTCTTTGATCAGACCTGCTTCGCCAAGTATCTCGTGCAGGGTCGCGACGCCTGTGCCGTGCTCAACCAGTTGTCGACTTCGAACCTCGATGTGGCCGCGGGGCGCATCGTTTACACGCAGTGGCTCAACGAGCGCGGCGGTATCGAGGCCGACCTCACCATCACCCGCCTCACTGAGACGCAGTTTTTGGTCGTGACCTCGGCAATTTGCCAGACGCGCGATTTGGCCTGGCTGCAGCGTCATCTCGATAATCATCCGCAGTTGCACTGCACGGCGACCGACGTCACGGCGGGCATCGCCATGCTCGGCGTGATGGGGCCAAACAGCCGCGCGCTGCTCAGCGAAGTTTCGGGTGCAGATCTATCCAATGCGGCCCACCCGTTCGGTCAGTCGCGCGAGATCGAAATCGGTTACGCACGCCTGCGGGCGAGTCGCATCACCTACGTGGGCGAGCTCGGCTGGGAACTCTACATCCCTGCCGAGCAGGTGCTCGACGTCTACGAGCGCTTGCTCGAGGCGGGTGCGAAGCATGGGCTCACGCACGCCGGGTATCACGCGATGGCTGCATGCCGCGTGGAAAAAGGCTATCGACACTGGAGCCACGACATCGCCGATGAGGACACTCCACTCGAGGCGGGGCTTGGCTTCACGGTGGCTTGGGACAAGCCAGGCGGCTTCGTCGGTCGCGATGCCTTGCTGGCACAGCGTCAGCGCGGCCTGCTGCCGAAGCGGCTCGTCCAGGTCATGCTCGACGATGACTCGGCCACGGCGCCGCTGCTGTATCACGAAGAACCGATCGTCCGCGATGGCGTGATCGTGGGTTCCACCCGTTCCGGTGCCTGGGGTCATCGCATCAACCGCTCCATCGGCATGGGGTACGTGCACTGCGATACGGGGGTCACGCCTGAGTGGCTGGCCGGGGGGAAGTGGGAAATCGAAGTCGCGGGCCAGCGTCATGCGGCACGTGTGCAGTTACAGCCCTGGTACGACCCGAAGGGCGAGCGCATCAAATTCTGAGGATAGGTAGACATGAAGACGCAGGCACAGGTGGTGATCATCGGCGGCGGCTCCGTCGGCTGCAGCGCGCTGTATCACCTAACGCAACTCGGCGTCACCGATGTCGTGCTGCTCGAGCGTGATGAGCTGACGGCCGGTTCAACCTGGCACGCAGCCGGCAACTGCCCGAACTTTTCCACGTCCTGGAATCTGATCAAGCTGCAGCGTCACAGTACGCGCTTGTATTCCGAGCTCGCGCAGCGTGTCGGCTACGACATCAACTACCACATCACCGGCAGCATCCGGCTCGCCCACACGCGCGATCGCGTCGACGAGTTCAAGCACGTGGTGTCGCAGGCCCGCGCGCAGGGGATCGAGTTCGAGATGTTGACGCCTGCGCAGATCGTGGAGCGTTACCCCTACATCACCACTGACGATCTGCAGGCGGGACTCTACGACCCGTACGATGGTGACATCGACCCGGCGCAGTTGACGCAGGCGCTCGCCAAGGGCGCGCGCGATGCGGGCGCCACCATCTACAGGCACACGCGGGTGACGGCGATCGAGCGGCTGCCGTCGGGCGAATGGAATATCGTCACCGACAAGGGAGAGATCCGCGCGCAGAAGGTCATCAACGCGGCGGGCTACCGCGGTGGCGAGGTCGCGGCAATGGTCGGGCAGTACCTGCCCATGGTCACGCTGTCGCACCAATACCTGATCACCGAGGACATTCCCGAGCTCGTCGCGCGCGGCACCGATCGCTTGCCGCTGCTGCGCGACCCGGACGTCAGCTACTACCTTCGCCAGGAGCGTCACGGACTCATCCTCGGACCCTACGAGTGGGATGCCAAGGCGCACTGGCTCGACGGTCTGCCCGATCAGTTCGCGCATCAGTTGTTTGACGACGATCTCGGACGCATCGAAAAGTACATCGAGGCGGCCTGCGAGCGCGTGCCGATCCTGGGATCGGTGGGTGTGAAGCGCGTTATCAATGGTCCCATTCCGTACGCGCCCGATGGCAATCCGCTACTCGGCCCGGCGCCCGGGCTGCCCGGGTTTTATCATTGCTGCGCCTTCACCTTCGGTATCGCTCAGGCGGGTGGCGCCGGCAAACTCATCGCCGAGTGGGTGGCCCACGGTCAGCCGGAGTGGGACATGTGGCCGCTCGATTCGCGTCGCTATCTCGAGTGCCACAATCACAAGTACACGCTGGCCAAAGCCCTCGAGACCTATCAGCACGAGTACGGTATCGGTTATCCGGCCGAGGAACGCCCGGCAGGCCGGCCCGCGAAGATGTCGCCGGTGAATCCGCGCTTGCGCGACAAAGGTGCGAAGTTTGGCGCCCGCGGCGGTTGGGAACGTGCGGTGTACTTCCCGCAGTCGGGTGATCCGGTAGGTCCCGAGGTCTCGTTCCGTCGCCCTGCATGGCACGCAGCCGTGGCGCGCGAGTGCGCGGCCGTGCAGCAACGGGTCGCAGTGCTCGATCTGCCGGGCTTCACGAAATTCGAAGTCAGCGGCAGCGGTGCGGCCGAGTGGCTCGATCGCATGGTGACCGGTGTGGTACCGAAGAGCGGTCGCACCGCGCTCAACTATTTCTGCGCTCCGAGCGGCGGCATCGTCACCGAGATGACCCTGACCACCCTCGATTCGCAGCGTTTCTGGTTGATCAGCGCGGCCGCCGGCGAGCGCCACGACGAGCATTGGTTGCGCGAGCATCTGCCCTCAGCGGGCGTGCGGATCGACAATCTCTCGGCCCGTTACGGCACTTTGATCGTGGTCGGCCCCCGCTCGCGCGAGGTGCTCGGCAAACTCACGCGGGCGGATCTGTCCAACGCCGCGTTCCCGTGGCTCTCGGTGCGGGATATCGAGATCGGCTACACGCGTGCGATTGCCATGCGCGTCAACTACGTGGGTGAACTCGGTTGGGAACTGCATATTCCGGCTGAGCATCTCCTGTCGGTGTACGACCTGCTGTGGTCTGCGGGCGAAGAGTTCGGCATCCACGACTTCGGCCTCTACGCGATGGACAGCCTGCGACTCGAGAAGTGCTATCGCGGCTGGAAGGGCGATCTGACCACCGAGTACACGCCGTTCATGGCCTCGCTTGATCGCTTCGTCAAACTCGACAAGCCGAGCGGCTTCATCGGGCAGGAGGCTTTGCGTCGCGAGGCGGCACAGGGTCCGCGTGAGCGCTTCGTGCCGCTGCTCGTCGATGCCGGAGATGCCGATGCGGCTGCCGTATCCATCGTCTTTCGTGGCGATGAGCAGGTGGGTCTCGTGACCTCGGGTGGCTACGGCTACCGGCTGCAGCAAAGCATTGCGCTCGCCTACGTTCGAACGGATCTGGCGGTGGCCGGGACGGAGTTGACCGTGGAGATCCTCGGCGAGCGCCGGCGTGCGGTGGTGGCCACCGAGCCGCTGTACGATCCGCAAAATCTTCGTCTGCGCGCGTAAGCGAAGCTTGCGCTTAATTGCGTCTGCGGTCGTCGCCGCGCATCAAGAGCAGCGCGAGCGCCGCTGAGGCGACCATTAAGAACACGCTGACGGCATTCAGCACGGGCGTTGCGCCATCGCGCATGCGGCCGTACATCATCACCGTGAGCGGCGAGTCGGCACCGACCAGCATCAAGGTCGTATTGAAATTCTCGAACGACATCAGGAACACGATGGCCGCAGAGCCGATCAGCGCCGGTCGCAGGTAGGGCAGCGTGATGGTTCCAAGCACCGCGAGACGCGAGGCGCCCAAGTTGTAGGCCGCCTCCTCGAGGGTGCGATCAAAGCGCTTGAGGCGCGCGCTGATGGTCAGCGTGGCGATGGCAATCAAGTAGGAAACTTGCCCGAGCACGACGAGCGGCAACCCGGGTCGAAGGAATTCCACCTCCCAGCCAAAGAGATCGCCGAGTAAATCGGCAACGCGACTGGCGAAGGCGAGGATGGAGATGCCGAGGATCACGCCCGGAATCACGAGCGGCACCAGCATCAGCAGCGACAGCAGGCTCTGGCCGCGAAACCGCATGCGCTCCATCAGGAACGCATTGGTCGTACCGATCACGATCGACAGCAACGTGACCCAGCTGGCGACGAACAGACTAGTCAGGATACTGCCGAGCAATTCTTCGTCGCGGAACAATCCGGTGCGTCCGAGTGATTCGTTGCCGATGAACCAGTCGAGGGTGAAGCCTTGCCAGGGCGGTGCGGGGTAGGGGGCATCGTTGAAGGCGAAGGCAGCGACTGTCGCGAGCGGCATGAACAAAAACAGCAGGAACGCCAGCACGAATAGCACTGTGGCCAGGCGTAGCCACCAGGGCCGCGGGAGCGAGGGAATCATGCCGGCTCCCTCATGTACGACTCATGACGTCGGCGAACCGCTGCCCACTCAGGCGCAGTCCGATCCACACCATGACACTCGATAGCGCGAGCAGCAGAAAGCCGAACGCCGCACCCTGTTCCCAATTGAAGCGGGTGATGAACTGGGTGTAGATCTGCTCGGTGAACCACAACGAGTTCTTGCCGCCGAGCAGCGATGCGGTCAGGTAGTTGCCGAGCGTCAGCATGAACACCACGATGCAGCCAGCCGTGATGCCGGGAAGGGCATGGGGAATGACTACCGTTCGAAGCACCGTCCAGCCGTTACCGCCGAGATCGTAGGCCGCCTCGATCAACGAATCGTCGAGACTTTCGAGACTGCCGTAGAGCGGCACCACCATGAAGAGCAGTGAGGTGTAGACAAGCCCCACGAGGATGGTTGCATCGTGGTAAAGCATTTCGACAGGCGCGTCGGTCAGTCCCAGCGTGACGAGCAGACCGGGCAGCACGCCGGTTTCGCGCAGCAGGATCATCCAGCCCAGTGTGCGCACCGTTTCGCTTACCCAGAAAGGGATGAGGCATACGGCAAACAGCAGCGCACTGAGCCGGCCGCGTGTGAGCTTGGCAATCGTCCAGGCAATCGGAAACGCGAGCAGCAGCGTCAGTGCCGTCGCTACGAGCGAGACCACCGCGGTGCGCACGAATACGTCCCAGTACAGCGGTTCCGCAAAAAAGGTCCGGTACTGCTCGAGACCGAAGACGTACTCACCGGGCCCCGTACGCTCGCGGAATGAGAGCAGCGCAAGATCAAGATGCGGCAGCACGATGAGGCCGAAGAGCCATAGCAACGCCGGCGCGAGCAGCAACCACAGCAGTAGATAGTGTGATGACCGTGTGCGTGCCTCAGTCACGGCAGGCCTCAGCCATGGCGTGCCCCGGCGGCAAAGCACACGGCGCGCTCCGGAGCAAAGCTGAACATCACCGTCTCGCCGACCTTGAGATCCGCGAAGCGTCCCGTCTGCGGCAAGGCGACGCGGAACTCGGCACGCGTACGACTCTCACGCAGGAGCACCGCGGAGTTGGCGCCATCGAACAGCAGGCTTTCGACGACGCCTTGATGCACCGCAGACTCGGCCGGCATGGCGAGTTCCTCGACGCTACGGCCGAGTACGGCGACTTCCGGGCGGACGAACGCCGTTGCCGCGTCTCCCGCGGCGAGCGCGTCGTGACGCTGTGCGCGAACCGTCCAGCCCTCGGCCGTGGTCACGTCCGCCGATTCGCCGCGCAACGCGGACACTCGACCATCAATGCGATTGTTGGCACCCACGAATCCCGCCACGAACGGCGTGGCGGGGCTGTAATACAGTTCCTGTGGCGTGCCGACCTGCTCGAATCGGCCGTTGTTCATCACGGCGACCTGATCTGACAGGACGAGTGCTTCCGATTGATCGTGCGTGATGTACACGAAGGTGGTGCCGAAGGCCGCCTGCAGTTGCTTCAGCTCGATCTTCATTCGCTCGCGTAACTTCAGATCGAGCGCACCGAGCGGCTCATCGAGCAGCAGCAGCGTGGGCTCGAGCACGAGGCTGCGGGCAATGGCGACTCGCTGGCGCTGACCACCCGATAGTTCGTCGACCCGCTTGCGGGCCGAGCCGGGCAAGCCTACCCGCTCGAGCATGGCCTCTGCCTTGCGTTCACGTTCGGTACGCGGCACGCCGCGGCGCGCGAGTCCGTAGCCGACGTTTTCGCCGACCGTCATCATCGGGAAGAGGGCCAGTTGCTGGAACACCATGTTGACGGGACGTCGGTTCGGCGGCACGCCACGCATGCTGCGACCCCCGATGTCGATATCGCCGGAGTCGGGCTCAATGAAACCGGCGATCATCCGCAGCAGCGTGGTCTTGCCGCAGCCCGAGGGGCCAAGGATCGAGAAAAAACTACCGCGCCGCACGCCGAAGGAGAGCGCATCGACGGCGGTGTGACTGCCGAAGCGTTTCAGCAGGGCCTTGGCCTCGAGGTCCTTGTCGAGAATGTCCACCACGGATCAGCTGCTACTTGGCTGCCTTGATTCGATCGAGGACCCGCCCTTCGATTTCCTCAAGACCCGGCGGAATGGCCGGGTACCAGCGCACGCTCTTGAAGCCATCCGGAAAGCTTGCCGCGAACTGTGCCCGCAGCACGGGGTCGGTCAGCGCGTCGGCGCCCTTCGCGGCGGAGAAGTTGCCGATGGACTTGGCGATGCGCGCCGCAATGTCGGGCCGCAGCGTGAAGTTGATCCAGGCGTAGGCTGCGGCCTCGTTCTTGCCGCGAGCGGGCAGTGCGTAGGTGTCCAGCCAACCGAGAGCGCCCGATTTGGGCGCAATGAACTGGATGTCCGGGTTCTCGCGGTTGAGACGCCAGCCACCGGAGTCCCACATCATGGCGGCATGCAACTCCCCGGAGCGCATGCCGTTCAACAGTTGATCGCGATTGTCAAAGAAAAAGCGGAAGTTGACCTTGCAGGAGATCAGCTTGGCGCCCACCTGCTCCATGAGTGCCGTGTAGGCTTGGCGATTGCCATAGAGTGCGAACGGATCCTTGCCCATGGCAAAGGCAAACGCCATCAGCGTCGGACGGCGCAAGCGAACGGAGGTTCGACCCTTCAAGTCCGCTCGGCACAGATCAAGGTAATCATTGATCTTGGTGCGCTTGGTGTTGACGACCAGCCCCTCGGCGCCCCATACGTAGGGCAGCGCATATAGCTTGCCGCCCACCGTGGCGTTACGACGCACGGTGGCGAGCAGATCGGGTTGGATGCGCTCGATGCGCACCTTGGACAGGTCGATCGGCTTGTAGATGCCGAACTCCTGCTGCGGGCCTGCGATCCGATCCTGCGAGGGTTGCGCAAGGTCGAAGCCTGCCCCGCGTGTCGCCCGCAACTTGGAGATCATCTCCTCGTTGTTCGACAGCGCCACCTCGACCTTGATGCCCGTCTCGCGGGTGAATTGCGCTGCCACATCGGCGGGCACGTAGTCGGCCCACGTGATGATGCGCAGCGTGCCCCCCGCTTGCGCGGCGGCGGGCGCACCCGCGAGGCTCAGCGAGAGTAGAGCGCTAATCCCCGCCGTCACGAACACTCGATGTAGGGTGAACGTCACGGCGTTCGAACCTCGGCTATGGGGTCGATTCCTGTGGCACGGGTTTGGTCAGCGACGATCTGGCGTGCCGACCAGAAGTAGTGGAACGTCGCCCAGAGGCCGGTCGGTACGAGCCAGAGCATCGCGGTACGCAGTGACTGCGCGTTATCCATTCCCGTCGAGACGTAGTGGTCGCTGAGGAGGCCCACCATCTGCGGCGCGATGATGAGGTTACCGACGTTGGCCACGAATAGCGTGAACGCGCAGAACATGGCGCGCATCCGCGGTTCGGCGAGATTGTTAAGAAGGCCGAAGCAGGGGCCGATGTAGAAGTAGATCGACGGGATGAAGATCCAGAACAGCAGCTCGATGGTCTGCAACGAGTCGCTCGTGTAGATGAACCAGGACACGACGGTGGAGATGCCGATCACCGCACCCATCAGCCAGACCACGCGCCGCGGATCGATCATGGAGGGGCGGGCGACGAGCCAGGCGGTGAAGAGCGTCGCGAGCGATCCGCCCCACAGATGCATCGGACCGGTAAGGACACCCGCTTCGCCGGCGGTCAGGCCGAAATTGCGGATGAGAAACGTGGGTGTCCACCACACGAGACCCCAGCCCCAAAGGGCCGTCAGGGCGCTCGCGACCATGACGTGCACGGCGGAGCGCTGCTGCAGCAAATATTTGAAGGTATCGCCGAAACTGGGCGATTGCTCGGTCTTGTTGAGATCGAGCTGGCCGCGTTTCGGTTCGCGAACGGTGAGAAAGAGCAGTACGCCAAACAGCACGCCCGGGATGCCAAGCCACAGGAACACCTGACGCCAGCCGTAGGTATCGGCGAGTTGCCCGGCCACATCGGCACCGACCCACGCACCGATCGAGGCGCCGAGGGCGAATACTGTCAGGGCCATGGGTCGCTGCGCCGCGGGGAAATAGTCGGACAGAAGTGAGCTCGCACCGGGTGTGCCGCCGGCTTCGCCGACACCCACACCGATGCGCGAGACAAGCAACTGCCAATAGTTCTGGGCGAGACCGCAGGCGGTAGTCATCGCTGACCATACGATCACCGAGATCGCGATGATGTTGCGGCGGCTGTAGCGATCGATCAGCCAGGACAGAGGGAAGCCAAACAGTACGTAAAAGAGCGCGAGGGCCGTGCCGGTCAGGAAGGCGATGCCCGAGTCGGTGAGCTGCAGCTCAAGGCGGATTGGTTCGAGCAGCGTGGAGATGACGTAGCGGTCGGCGATGCTGAGCGCGTATACGCCCACCATCACCAGCAGCACGTACCAACGCACCCAACCTGAGTCATGTGGTGTCGGCGCTGTGACCGACTCTGTGGCCGGCGCTGTGGAATCGCTCTTGACCATGATCGCTCCCCCCGGGGTATTCCCCGAGCGCAATCATAGCGGCTTTCGGCTCGGCGCGGCTCAGCGCGCGAGCGGGCCGAGTGCGTCCTTCAACGGGCCGAGCCAGGGTTCGTAAGGCCGCCACTGATCAACGCCGTCCCGATTGATCGGTCGGCGGACCTGCTCGGCGCTCGCGGTGTGCACCCTTCGCTCCGTGCGATGGAATTCCACGCAGCCGGGTTCGAACGGCAGGCCACAGTACTCGAGGATGCGTTTGACGCTGCCCTCGAGATCGGCAAGCACGTCTTCATGCCTCATGCAGAGGACCCGGCCGGGCAACACCTGGTCCCAGTGGTCCATCAGGCTCACATAGCTGCGGTAGTAGCGACCGATGTCATCGAGGTTGTAGGCGAAGGGGTGGCCGTTGGCGTAGAGCTGCTTGAAGTTGCTGAAGCAGCAATCCATGGCATCTCGTCGGGCATCGATGATCTTCGCATTGGGCAGTATCAGCTGGATCAGCGCGATGTTGCGGAAGTTGTTCGGCATCTTGTCGATGAAGAACGGCTTGCCCGTGCGGTAGACGCGGGTATCGCGGATGTAGGCTTCACCGAATTCGCGACACTGCTCGGCGGTCAACTGGGGCAACACGCCCGGGTAGTGGGTATCCCCGAACTTGTCGCCGCTACCGAGCGAACCGACGAGCCGCGGGATGTTGGCGAGCTCCATCGTGCCTTCCACCTGTGAGTGCGAAGCCAGGATCTGCTCGAGCAGCGTGGAGCCCGCACGCGGCAGGCCCAGCACGAAAATGGGTGATGCGTCAGGGCAGCCCCAGCCGCGGCGTTCGGCGAAAAACTCGGGCGTGCAGAGTTCCATCTGCTTGTTCACTGCCCGTTCCTGCGCGGCGGCACGGTACAGACTGCCTTCTTTCTTGAGCGCGTTGCCGCGATCGTAATAGGTGAACGATTCGGCGTAGTCTCCGCGATCTTCCAGCGCCTTGCCGAGAGCGAAACACAGGTGATAGCGATCCGCCTGTTGCAGGTAGGGCTGCGCCTCGTAGTGACGCATGCGCTCTAGCTCTGCGTCGGTGAAGCGATAGGTCTTGAGGTTCGCGAGGCTCCAATAGGCTTCGCCGAAATCCGGGCGAACCTCGACGGCTCGTCGGTACGACTCGATGGCTTTGGCCGATTCGCCGTTGGTCTTGTACGCATGTCCGAGCGACTGGTGCAGTTCGGAATCGCGCGGCATCTGCTGCAGCAATGCCTGGTAGCGCTCGATCGAGCCATTGACGTCACCGAGCGCCATCAGGATGCCCGCGTGTGTCACGCGGACTCCGGGATTACGCGGCTCTGCTGCCATCAGGCGTTCGCTCTCTTCACGCGCACGCTGGTGCTTGTGCAGATCGACAAGGGTGAGAATCAGATCGTAGCGCGCTGAGTTGTAGTTCGGCGCCTTGGCGAGCAGTTTGTCGAGCAGCACCTCGGCGTCGGTGTTGTATTCGAACTGCCTCGCGAGCATCGACAGGATGCGCAGACCCTCAACGTCATCGGAACGCTGCGCGAGGAAGGCCCGGATGGTGCGCTCGGCATCCTCGTAGTCGCCATCGGCCACCATGCCGCGGGCCGCTACCACCTCCGCGGGCAGGCTCGCGAGTTTGGCTACGTGGTTACCGGCGTTGGTCGCATCCTGGGCTCGTCCCACAATTCGATACAGCCGCTCCAGTGCCTGCCAGCTCGCGGGGAGGGCCGGGTTGTAGCGGATCGCCCATTCGAAGGCCTCGATGGCCTGCTGGGCATCACGATTGAACACGTGACAGTGACCGCGCTCCTGGAAGAGTCGCGAATAGCGCGGATGGAAGGATTGCAGCGTAGCGAGAGTGCCGAGTGCTTCCGGAATCCGCTGCAGCATGCGTAGCGAGATGGCGACGAGGTAGAGCAGTTCGCGATGACCGCGGTGCTCTCCAAGATAGGCATCCGCCACCTGCAAAACTTCCGTAAAGCGACCACGACCGAGCGACGCGCGCAGCACGGGCAGCGTCGTGTCGAGATCGGGGAGCTCTACGGGTGGGGGTGCGGACTCCAAGCGTTTTCGATGCCGTGGAAGGTTACTGTCGAAAAAAGAACCGTCAAAAAAAGAGCGGCGGACCGTTGCCGATCCGCCGCTCGGGTTGCTGCGAACTTACTCGCCGAAGCGGTAGCCGAACTGCAGTCCGATCGTACGCGGCCGCGGCGGGTTACGCGTTTCGACGAACTGGGAGCTGGAGGCAAAGTCCGCCTCGTGACGATCCGTGAGGTTCGTCACCACGAGCTCAGCCGTCCAGTTGTCCTTGGCGACACCGGCCGAGATACCCACGTCCGTGTACGACTCGAGCAGGGAGGTCTGCAACCGGTTGGCCGCCGAACGGCGTTCATCCGAGTAAACGATACCCACTTGCGTGTAGTAGTCGTAGCTGTTGCGGCTCCACTCGTAGCGCGCGCGGACGTTGCCCTGGATCTCCGGGGCATTCGCTGCCGGGTCTCCCGGGACACCGAACACGTCCTTGACGCCGACCGGCGCACCGCTGCCCGCTGAACCGACCCACGCTTCCGTGATCGGCTTGCCGAAGCCCGGCGTGCCCGCGATGTTGTTGATGAACTGCGGGTTGTTGGTCAGCTCAGCCTTGTTGTAGGCCACCGCACCGTCGACGGTCAGATTTTCGGAGACGCGGGCCGACAGACTCATCTGGATGCCCTTGGTCTCGTAGCTCGGACCGTTCACGCTCACCGTCAGGTTGCCGAAGCCCGCCTGCGGAGCAAAAATGCCCGACTGCGCGTTGTCCCACTTGACCTGGTAGACCGCGCCGTTGAACTGGACGCGGTTGTCCATGAGCGTGGTCTTCCAGCCGATTTCGTAGTTCACGAGATCGTCCGACTTGAAGAACAGCGGCAGCTGGAACTGATTCGTGGCGCCGCGCTTGGCCGTGCCTGTGCTGCGATCGACAAGACGCAGCACCTGACCGGCGCCGCGGTTGAAGCCGCCCGGACGGAAGCCTTCGGACCACGTGGCGTACAGCAATACGTCGTCGGTCATCTTCCAGCTCACGTTGACGCGGCTGCGGAAGCCCGTGTCGGTGAAGCTGTTGATGGCCTGCTCGTTGACGTTGGTGCCGTACGGCGTCATGCACATGCCGGTCTTGGTCGACACGCCCGAGCCGTACTGCTTACAGGCGAAGCTGCCGACGTTGCCACCCAGCATCTGGTTGAAGCCATCGAAGTAGCGCGTGCCCGCGGTCACGGTCAGCGCATCGGTGACCTTCCAATCCACCGAGAGGAAGGCAGCCTTCTGCTCGTACACTCGCTGGAAGTCGTTGAAGAAGCCGGTCGCCGAGTTGCGGCGATTCGGGTTGTTAAACGACGCCGACGCGAACTTGGTGGTCTTGGCCGGATCGAGCCAGAAGAAGCAGCTCTGCGGGCCACCGATGGTGCACTCAGGTACCGACTTGTACAGCCACTCGGTCTGGTCGTTGACCTTGCGCTCTTCGTAGAACAAGCCGCCGACCGCACTGACGGTCCAATCCGACGGCGTGCTGAGGCGCAGTTCATGGCTGGTGTTGATGTTTTCGATCGTGTTCTGCCACACGGAGGAGGGCGTGTAGCACTTGTCTACCGAGGCGCCCGAGTAGCCCGTGCACTGGTAGTACGCGCCATAGAGGCCACGCGCGTAGTTCGTGTAGTCGCCCTGGATGAAGTTGTCTCGGTTGAGGCGCGAACCCGTGTACACGAGATCGAGGTTGCCCAGCTTGCCCGTGATGGTCAGGGCGGTGTTGGCAAACTTGTCCTTCGTGATCGAGTCGTTGAACAGCGTGACTTGGTAGTCCTGCAGCGGTCTGCCGCGGACGGCTGCGTTTTGCGGGCCACCCGTGGTGCAGGTTGACTCCTTGGTCGGGTCCGCACAGTCAGAGCCGTACGGCATTTCATAGAACACGCCGCCGCTGTCGATGTTCTGGAAGCTCTGCACGAGCAGCATGTTCCAGTCGTCGTTGGCATCGTAGGACACACTGAGGCGCGCACCGCGGTAGGTCACCGAGTTGATGTCGTCGCGGGCGATCTTGTAGTTGTCGATCACCACCGAGTCCTTCGGCACGCGGCCGCCCGTCAGCACGGCGAAGGCCGTATCAGTGCTGCGACGTGTGAAGGTGGAGGGGACGTTGTCGATATAGCCACCGCGTGAGTCGTTGTACGCGACCATGCGCACGGCGAGCTTGTCCGAGAGCGGCAGGTTCAACATGCCCTGCACGCTGCCGCTGTCTTCGCCACCCGCGGTCGTGGCGTAGCCCGCGCGGAAGGAAGCCTCGGTGACGCCCTGCTTGGGCTTGCTCGTGATGTAGCGAACGACACCCGCCTGGGCGCCGGCGCCGAACAGAGTGCCCTGCGGGCCTTCGAGCACTTCGATGCGCTCGAGGTCGGCGGCATACACGTCGAGGTTACGACCCGGCAACTGCACCGCCTGATCGTCGAGGTAGAGGCCGACCGTCGGCCACTGACCGACTGTACCGCCGCCTTGCAGCACGGCGCCGCCGATGCTGAGACCGCGGATCGAGAAGTTGCCGTGGGTCGGTCCGACTGAAGCCGCCTGCACGTTGGGCAGGAACTTCACGAACTCGTCGATCGTCGTGACCTTGAGGTTCTCCAGCGTCTCGCTGGTCAGGGCCTGTACCGTGATGGGCACGTCCTGAATGTTTTCACTGCGGCGCTGTGCCGTAACGACGATTTCGTCGAGGCTCAGGCTGTCTTCGCTGCCACTATTCTGTGCAGTGGCGTTTTGGCCTTGCGAGGCCAGTGCGGCAAAAACCGCCGCCGAGATCTTCTTGTTCACGGTGTCTCCCCTTGACAACACAGCGTGTCGTCGCTGCTTCGGTTGAGTATCCCCACGTTCACGGCGCGCTGCCAGCGAGTGACTGGCATCGTGACCGTTGGCGCTGAGGATAGAACGAGGTGCGTAATCACCACAAGATGCCGCAATGCGGGGGCGTGGTCGCGCGAGGAAAAAGCGCTCCGTAAGGGATGACGTCGCAGATAACAAATGCGACGCTCAGGCGCGACTTTACGCCGTCATGGGCGCGCAGACTCGAGGTCGACGATGGCCTGATACACCTGGTTGTGCATGTCCTGATACGTGCGGTTCGCGAGTCCGTCGGGTCCGCGCAACACTTGCGCCAGCACCACGGCGACGACGCCCGTGCTCGGGCTCACCATCCAGTTGGTATCGAGCACCCCCGGCCAGGTGTAGTCCCCGTTGCGGTTTGCTTGCGGCACGGCGCGAAAATCGATCACCGGCGAAACCCCGAGTCCGAAGCCGAGGCCACGCCAGGTGTCACCATAGGCTTTGCCCATTGCCGAGTCCGGCACCTGTTGGCTGGTCATCAACTCGACGGTCTGCGGGGCGAGATATCGCCGGCCTTCGAAGCGGCCCCCGTTGGCCAGCATCTGCGCAAAGCGTAAATAGTCCCCCGCCGTGGAGATGAGACCGCCGCCGCCCGAGATGAAGGTCGGCGCTCTGGTGGGCGGCATTCCGAGTGGTCCATCCACGCGTTCGAGACCGCCCGAGGCATTGCGCCGATAGGTGACGGCGACGCGTGATAGATCGCTGGCCGGTATGTGAAAGCCCGTGTGCGACATGCCGAGCGGGTCGAACAGGCGGACTTTCAGGAACTGCTCGAGCGGCATGCCCGAGACCACGCTGACGAGGTGCCCGAGCACATCGGTCGCGTAGCTGTAGCGCCAGTCGCTGCCGGGTTGAAAGTACAGCGGCAGTTTCGCGAGCTGCCGCATGCTCTCCGCCATGCTCTGGCCGCCGTAGGGGTTGAATGTGCCCCAGCTTTTGGCGAGCGGTGAGCTGCGATCGTAATTGATGCCGTAGCCAAGCCCGCTCGTGTGGGTCAGCAGATGGCGGACGGTGATGGGCCTACGCTGCGGTTCGGTTTCGATATTGCCGGCAGCATCCACGCCCTTGAACACGGGGGTGTCGGCGAACTCTGGCAGGTAGCGCGAGATGGGATCGTCGAGTTGCAGCTTGCCTTCCTCGTAGAGCATGAGTACGGCCACCGAAGTGACAGGCTTGCTCATGCTGAAGATGCGAAAGCGCGTGTCGAGCGACATCGGGATCGCTTTCTCCCGATCCTGCATGCCGACAGCCGTCGAGTACACGAGCTTGCCGTGACGAGCCACGAGAATGGAGTACCCGGCTGCCGAATTGCCTTGCGCTTCGCGACGAAAGAACTCGCCGAGGTTCGCGAGGCGCTCCGTCGACATGCCCATGGATTCGGGATTCGCTTTGGGCAGCGGAGTGTTCGCGGCCTTCGTCCCCTGCGCTGCGATCGGCAGGGCGTGCAGGGCGATCCACATCAAACCGGTCATCGCCGCGAGACGTCGGAACATTTGCGTCACCTGGATCGACTCCACCTTGCCTGAGAATGGCAGTATAGCGACACTACCGCGAGGGTCAGGAATTCATGAAGACATTGCAGCACTACATCGATGGCCGTTGGGTATCGCCGATCGAGCCAGGCACCGTATTTCCCGTCATCAATCCCGCCGACGAAACGCAAGTGGCCGAGATCCGCATGGGTTCGGCGGCCGACGTCGAGCTCGCCGTGGCCGCGGCGCATCGCGCGTTTGCCTCGTTCGCCTCGACCCCGCTTGACGAGCGCCTCGAGATGCTACGTCGCCTCAAAGCGATTTTCGTTCGACGTATTGATGAAATGGCCGACGCGATCACCACGGAGATGGGCGCGCCGCACGACATGTCGCGAGACGCCCAGGCCGCCTCGGGCCCGGATCATATCGAAGCGACGCTGGTCGCTGCCCTGCAACTCGACTGGGAAACACGCATCGGCACCTCTAACGTGGTGCGTGAGCCCGTGGGTGTGTGCGGCCTGGTGACGCCTTGGAACTGGCCGATCAACCAGATCATGGCGAAGGTGGCGCCTGCTATCGCGGCGGGCTGCACGGTCGTGCTCAAGCCGAGCGAGCAAGCGCCGCTCTCGGCGCAACTCGTCGCCGAGTTCATCGACGAGGCAAAGTTGCCACCTGGCGTGTTCAACATGGTGCATGGCACGGGACCCGCCGTGGGTCACGCCATGAGCGCCCATCCGCTCATCGAGATGATGTCGTTCACCGGTTCGACCCGCGCTGGCATCGATGTGGCCAAGACTGCAGCCGATACCGTCAAGCGCGTCGCGCAGGAACTCGGCGGCAAGTCGCCGAACCTCATCTTTGCCGATGCGGATCTCGAGCGCGCACTCGGCAACTCCATACGACGCTGTTTCTACAATACGGGGCAGTCTTGCAATGCGCCGACCCGCATGCTGGTCGAGCGGTCGGTATACGAGCAGGCGGTGCACATCGTGCGTCGACTCGCTGAGGCAACCGAGGTCGGTGATCCGCGGCTGCCGGGCAAGCATGTCGGTCCGCTGTCCTCGCGCATCCAGTTCGAGCGCGTGCAGGCCTACATGCAGATCGGTATTGACGAGGGTGCGCGTCTCGTCACGGGCGGTCCGGGTCGCCCACAGGGATTCGAGCGCGGGTACTACGTGCGGCCGACCGTGTTCGCCGACGTGCACAACCAGATGCGCATCGCCCGCGAAGAAATCTTTGGGCCGGTGCTGGCGATGATTCCGTTCGACTCGCTCGAAGAGGCCATAGAGATTGCCAACGACACACCGTATGGCCTTGCCGCGTACCTGCACACGAGCGACATGAGCAAGGCGCACGCGGTTGCGCGGCGATTGCGAGCCGGCAGCGTGCACATCAATGGAGCCGGGCAGGGCTATGCCGAGCCGTTCGGTGGCTTCAAGCAATCGGGCAACGGTCGCGAGTGTGGCGCATACGGTCTGCTCGAGTTCCTCGAACTCAAATCCATCAACGGTTACTACGCGGCGTGAGCCGCTAAGGGCATCGAATGATTCTCAAGGACATCGAGACTTTTGTCGTCGGCAATCCGCCGCCGGGTTTCGGCGGGCGTTATTTCGTCTTTGTAAAACTCACCACCAACGATGGCATCAGTGGCATCGGCGAGGCGTACTGCGTGCCGTTCCACCCGGATCTCGTCGCGCGCATGCTGGAAGACGTGTTCGCACGCTACGTGGCGGGTCAGGATCCGCATTCGATCGAGACGATCTGGCGGCGGGTGTATTCGAGCGGCTTCACGCAGCACCCTGATCTGACGCTGATGGGCGTATTGAGTGCGCTCGAGATGGCCTGCTGGGACATCATCGGCAAGGCGGCGGGGCAGCCGGTGTATCAGCTGCTCGGTGGGCGCGTGCACGAAAAAATTCGCACCTACACTTACATTTATCCGACGGCGAACGAAACGGATGCGATCTATCACGACGCCGAGCGTTCTGCCGAGCGCGCCGTCGAATATCAGAAGCAGGGCTTCACGGCCATCAAGTTCGATCCGGCGGGTCCGTACACGGCCTTCGATGGTCGGCAGTTATCGCTGCACGAACTCGACCGCAGTGAACGCTTCGTGCGCCTAATCCGTGAGGCGGTCGGCAACAAGGTGGATCTGCTCTTCGGTACTCACGGGCAGATGACCGCAGCCGGTGCGATCCGTCTCGCCAAGCGTCTCGAGTTCGCCGATCCGCTGTGGTTCGAGGAACCTGTGCCGCCCGACTCACCGGAGGAGATGGCGCTCGTGGCGCGCGCGACGAGTATTCCGATCGCCGCGGGTGAGCGTCTGACCACGAAGTATGATTTCGCGCGAGTGCTGCGTGCCAATGCCGCGGCCATCCTGCAGATGAACCTCGGTCGTGTCGGCGGACTGCTGGAGGCGAAGAAGATCGCCGGCATGGCCGAAGCGCAGCATGTACAGATCGCCCCGCACTTGTACTGCGGCCCCGTGGTGGGTGCGGCGAATATCCAGTTGGCCACCTGCAGCCCCAACTTTCTCATTCTCGAGGGCATTGAACGCTGGCAGGGCTTCCATGCCGACATCCTGCGCAAACCCATCGAGTGGCAGGACGGCTATGTCATCCCCTCGCGCGAGCCGGGCCTCGGCGTCGAACTGAACGAGGAGTTTGCCCGTGCGCATCCTTATCGCGGCACCATGCTGCACCTTGAAATGACGCAGCATCCTGCGCCGCTCTGAGCCTGCGACCCAAAATGAACCGAGAGACATTCGATTACGTCATCGTCGGCGGTGGGACTGCCGGGTGCGTTGTGGCAAGCCGGCTGGCCTTGCAGAGCGATGCCAGCGTATTGCTGCTTGAAGCTGGCGGCAGCGACCTTCGGCCGATGATCCAGATTCCGATCGGCTACGCGCGGTTGTTGTTCGCCAAGGGAGTCAACTGGCTCTATGAGACCGAGCCCGATCCGAGTCTGGCCGGTCGACGCAGTTTCTGGCCGCGCGGCAAGGTGCTGGGCGGCTCGGGTTCGATCAACGCGATGGTGTACATGCGTGGTCTGCGCAACGATTTCGAGGATTGGCAGGCGCTGGGTAACGCCGGTTGGGGCTACGACGACGTGCTGCCGTTTTTCAAGCGTGCGGAGGATCACGACGATGGCGATCCCGAGTACCATGGTCGTGGCGGTCCGATCCATGTGACCGACGTCTCTGGCGACGTGCACCCGCTGTGTGATCGATATGTGTCCTCGTGTGAATCGCTCGGCTTCAAGCGGACGGCGGACTTCAACGGAGCGCAGGGCGAGGGCGTCGGCGTCTACCAGATCAACACGCGCAAGGGCCTGCGCTCGTGCAGCGCCAACGAACATCTGCGCCGTGCCCGTCATCGGCCCAACCTGACGGTGTGTACCCACGCGCTAGCTACGCGCGTGCTCTTCGAGGGCAAGCGCGCCGTCGGCGTGCGTTACCTGCAGGGCGATCGCGAAGTCGAAGTGACCGCACGCCGTCAGGTCGTGCTGTCGGGCGGCGCGATCAACACGCCGCAGTTGCTGCAATTGTCTGGCGTGGGTGATGGCGAGAGACTGCAGGCACTCGGCATCGAGACGCTGCACCACAGCCCTGCGGTGGGGCGAAACCTGCAGGACCATCTGGCCGTATCGTATTTTTACGGCTCGACGGTCCCGACGCTGAACGATCAGCTCGGTCCTTTCCTTGGTAAGGTTCGCGCCGCACTGCGCTATGTGGCCACGCGACGCGGGCCGCTCGCGATGAGCGTGAACCAGGGCGGTGGCTTCGTACGCAGTGATCCTGCGCAGCCCGTGCCCAATCTGCAGTTGTACTTCAACCCGGTCAGTTACACGCAAACCCCGCTATCGGCTCGCAAACTGCTGAGCCCGGATCCGTTCTCCGCGTTCCTGATCTCCTTCAATGCCTGTCGACCCACGAGTCGTGGCGAACTGCATATCGGCTCTCGCGATCCTCGTGTCGCACCCGTCATCCGCCCAAATTACCTCTCGACCGAGCGCGATCTCGAGGAGGCGCGTGCCGGGTGTCGCTTGCTGCGGCAGATCGCAGCCGCCTCGCCGCTCGCCGATGTCATCACCGAGGAGCTGTATCCCGGGCCGGGCGTGGTCAGCGACGAGGAGTTGCTGGAGGATTTCCGGCAGCGTGCCGACACGGTCTATCACCCGACCTGCACCTGTCGTATGGGGCCGGATTCGCGCGAGGCGGTGGTCGATGCGCGGCTTCGAGCCTACGGGCTCGACAACCTGCGCATCATCGACGCCTCCGTGTTCCCGACGGTGACCTCGGGCAACACCAACGCGCCGACGGTGATGGTGGCGGAGAAGGGCGTCGCGATGATGCTCGAAGACCTCGGGGCCTGAGAGGGTCGTGCACTCCGAGCCGCATCGCAGCCGTCACGCCCAGGGCGAGCGAAACCTGCGGTTTTTCGGTTTCGACGTGCATGGACCTGTGTTTTTCTCCTCGGCAGCACTGCTGCTCGCCATCGTCGCCTGGGTGATCGCCTATCCAGCGCTCGCCACAGAATTCTTTGCCGATGCGCTCTCGTTCGTCACCACTCAAGCGGGCGGTTTGATGGGCGCGCTCGGCAATCTATTCGTGCTGTTCTGCGTGTTTCTGATCGTCTCGCCCTACGGGTCGGTGCGACTCGGTGGCCCGCAGGCGAAACCCGAGTTCTCGAACCTCGCGTGGTTCGCGATGCTGTTTGCTGCGGGGATGGGCATCGGCATGGTGTTCTACTCGGTGGCAGAGCCGATCTCGCACTTTTCAAGTTCGATGGCTGCAACCACCGCCCAGGCTGCAGCCGCTGCGCCACTCGGGGGTGCTGCGGGCGATGCTGCAGCCTCGGCGCGCCTCGCGATGTCGGCGACGATTTTTCATTGGACTTTGCATCCGTGGTCGATCTTTGCGGTGGTGGCGGTGGGGCTTGCCCTGTTCACCTACAACCACGGGCTGCCGCTGACTATTCGCTCGAGTCTCTATCCGCTGTTCGGCGAGCGCATCTGGGGGCCGCTCGGGCATGTGATCGATGGACTTGCGATTATCGCCACGGTGGCGGGGCTCGCCACCTCGTTAGGTCTCGGTGCACAGCAGGCTCTCGCCGGAATGACCTACTTGTTCGACATCGAGTTCAGTGCGCTGAATCAGATCTTGCTGATCGTCGTCATTGCTGCGGTGACCACCACCTCGGTCGTGCTCGGACTCGAGCGCGGCGTCAAATGGTTGAGCCTGATCAATGTGGGTCTGGCGGCAGCCCTGTGTGCCTTCGTCGTCGTCGTCGGGCCAACCTCGTCGATACTCGCGGGCCTCGGGCAGAACGTCGCGGCCTTGGCGCGTGAGCTGCCGGCACTGATGAGCGTGTCGGGCGGCCGGGTGGATGACTCGTTCTTTCGCGATTGGACGATCTTCTACTGGGCTTGGTGGACGGCGTGGGCGCCGTTCGTGGGTCTGTTCATCGCGCGTATCTCGCGTGGACGCACCGTCCGCGAGACGGTCTTTTACGTGGTGCTGCTGCCCTCGATCGTTTCGGTGATCTGGTTCACTGCGTTCGGCGCACTCGCGATCGAGCAGGTGGTTGCCGGCACCAATCCGGCGCTCATCGACAGTGAACTGCCTTTGAAGCTCTTTGTGGCCTTGCGTGCGTTGCCGCTGGCAGAGATCTCCTGCTTCGTTGGCATTCTGCTGGTGATGATTTTTTTCGTCACCTCCTGGGACTCCGGTACCTTGGTGCTCGATGCGTTGTCCGCGGGTGGCAAGACTGAGACGCCCAAGTTGCAGGCCGTGTTCTGGATTTTTGTGGTCGGTGCTGCCGCCGTGGCTTTGTTGCTGGGCGGCGGGCTGCGCTCGTTGCAGTCGGGCTCGGTGGTCACCGGCTTGCCCTTCATGATCGTCATCGCGCTCATTTGCGTTGGCACCTTGCGCGGTCTCGTGCAGGCGCGCCGGGCGCAAGCGGGCCCTGTTTGAAGGAGGCTGGTATGTCGCGTTGGTTTGATGTGATTCGTTCATTTGCCGTTTCGATGTTGTGCGTGACGATCGCCGTCGGTACCTCGGCACAGGCCGCCGCCGCAGTGCAGGCCGGTGCTGCTGCGGGCGCTGCGTGGGGTGCCGAGCGCAAGACCGTCGAACTCGCCAACGGCATGCGTATGGGCTACGTCGAGCTTGGCGAGAAAAACAAGCCGGTGCTGATTTTCCTTCATGGATACACCAACAGTTCGCTCGGCTACCTGCCGCTCGGTCGGCTGCTGGCCCGCGACTACCGGGTCTTTCTGCTGGATCAACGCGGTCACGGGGAGTCGAGTAAGCCCGCCTGTTGTTACACCCGACTCGACTACGCCTACGACGCCAAGCTATTTCTCGATCACTTTGGCATTACGCGAGCGCATGTGGCCGGTCATTCCCTCGGCGGCATGGTGGCGCAGACCTTCGCGGCATTCTGGCCTGAGCGTGTCGATCGATTGATGGTCATCGGTTCGACGATCGGACGGCGCAGCCGGCCGAGTCCCGATGTGCCGCTGCCGCCGCCGACGTTCGGGCCGCTTGATGCCGAAATCAAAGCCCTGAAGGATCCGATCGATCCGGACTCGGCGTTCATGAAGGAATGGTGGAACGTGCCGCGACTCGACCCGCAAATCCAGTACCACATGCGACGGGAATCGGCTCGCATCCCGGCGGACCTCTGGCGTGCCATCCTCGATCAGGGTGAGGTGTCACGTGATCTGCGCCTGACCGCACCGCGCATTAGCGCTCCGACCCTGCTGCTCTTCGGCGGCAAGGATGCCCTATTCAGCGCCGAGGACAACCAGGACATGGCACGCTGGCTGCCGCACGCCCAGGTGGTGACGCTGGCTGATCTCGGGCACTCGTTGCCCGAGGAAGACCCGCCGGCGGTGGCCGAAGCGCTGCTGAAGTTCCTCAGGTAAATCCGTCTCTGTTTACATTCTGTTGACCCACGGGGCTCCTCGGCGGGCCTACACTCGACTGATCGTTGTCACGATCGGGATGGGGGTCCTCAATGAATGCCAACGTCGACACCGCAGCAGCGGCCGGTGGTTTGAAGGGTTTCCTGGCTCGGCCCCCATGGCCGGGTCTCATGGCGTTTTTCATCGTATTCATCGTGCAGGCCCTCGGCCACACGGTGATGATCATGATGGAAGACATCTGGCCGGGTCCTGGATACGTCTACGAGTCGGCGTTCGCCATGGGAATGTTCGGTGCCGTGCTGTTGTGGCTCGGCATGCGCCATCCCAATGAAGTGGCGGCGACCTGGTACGGATTTTGGGCGGGGACCTTTCTTTGGACGGGCTGGGTCGAGTTCGCCTTCGTATGGTCCGCGCAGGTGCTCGGCGTGCCGGATCTGATGGACAAACACAGCCCAGGCAGTATTGCCACCAAGGGCGAGTATTTGGTGATGATGTCCTCGATCGGTGTGATGGGCGCGACGCTGGTGTACTTCCTTTTCAACAAAGAGACGAAGTGCAATTTCTTCATCTGGTTCCAGCGGCACCTTGGGTTGAAGACCGGCAAACCGAATCCGGCGCACCAGCGCAGCTTCGCTGGCATCACGGCGCTCGAGACGATCTACGTCATCTGGTTCTTCTATCTGTTCCTGCTATTCCTGTACGACGAGCGCTTCTTTGGAGATCGCCACCCTGCCGCGTACGTCGTGTTTGGCCTCAACCTCATCTGGGCGGTGTATCTGTTCCGTCGGCTGATGCTGTTCTGGAAAGTCACGACGGCTATTCGCTACGGCATCCCGACGGCGATCATCGCCTGGAATGCGGTGGAACTCGGCGGACGTTGGAAGCTCTTCACGGAGTTTTGGGAATACCCCGAGAAGCATGCAATCGAACTCATCGCCATCACCGTCGGTGTGGTCGTGGCGGCCTGGCTGGCCGCGCGGACGCCGATGCATCAGAAGGCGGAATTATCTCGCCAGCAGCAGGCTACGACGCCGTCAGTCGGCGAGCGGCCGTAGCGCGTCGAGGCACACCGACAGCGAGGCGAAGTCCGGCGCATCCTGTGCCGCAATATCGGCGACGACCTGTTGCCAGCGGGTGAGGGCCGCGGCGCGTGTAGCGCGCCACGGCTCAAGACCTCCGCCTGCGGCGATGCGTTCGAAAATCCTGCGCTCCAGAGTTCGGGCGCTTTCGCGTAAACCGTTGCGCGCCGCAGCTTGAAGCGCGGAGTCCACGGCGAGACCGGTGATGCTGTCCTCGAGCCAATCGAGACGCAACGCGGCCGCCACCTGGAACCAGAGTTTCGCGGTATCGCCTACACGCCGCCGGCTGACGATGGCGCTCTCGAGCACATCGAGCGCGTTATCGAGTACCCGTAACTCCGCGAGCGTTGCCACGAGCGTGGTCGGCAAGCCCGCCGCCGCGTGTTCGGTCTCCGCCGCACGATAGCGAGCCGCCGCACTGCCGGCGAGCGCGCCGGGCAGCGCATCGCGTAGCTGCCGCATCGGGGCGGCCAACTGTTTGACGGACTCGGCGACATTGAGATGCCCGTGACGATGCCGCAGCAACCACAACGTTACGTGACGTAGCAATCGGGCTGTATCGGCGTAGGCCACGTACTGGGTGCGGGCGGCAATGCGGCTATCGAGGGATTCGATTTTGCTCCACAGATCGCGCATGCCGAGGATGTCCCGAGCGATGCTGTAGGCGCGGGCGACGTCCGCGGCACTCGCGCCGCTTTCCGTACGAGCGCGCAATACGAAACTCGGGCCCATGCGATTGATCAGACTGTTGGTCACGGCTGTGGTGATGATCTCGCGCCGCAACTTGTGACGTGCGATGTCGCGCGGGAAACGGCGTCGCACGGCCATCGGGAAATAGCGCTCGAGCTCGGCGGCAAAATGCCGATCCTCGGGGAGGTCGGATGCCAGTAGCTCGCGGTTGAGTGAAATCTTGGCGTAGGCGAGCACTACGGCCAGCTCCGGTCGCGTCAAGCCGAGTCCTTGTTTGCGTCGTGCGTTGAGGGTTTCCTCGTCCGGCAGCGACTCGACCGCTCGGTCGAGTTCGCCGGCGCGCTCCAACTCGCGAATCACGCCGCGCAGTTCAGGCAGACGCTCTGCCGATTGCAGCTCCAGTGTGGAGAGTGCCTGGCTCTGCAAGTAGTTGTTGCGCAGCACCAATGTGGCGACTTCGTCGGTGAGCTTTGCGAACATCCGGTCGCGATCGCTACGCCGCAGTCGGCCACGTGCCTCGATGCCGTTGGTGAGGATTTTCAGGTTCACCTCGACGTCCGAGGTGTTCACGCCCGCTGAATTGTCGATAAAGTCAGTGTTGATGCGACCGCTCGCCAGCGCGTACTCCACACGGCCGCGCTGCGTGAAGCCAAGATTGCCACCTTCACCCACCACGCGCGCACGCAGATCGCGACCATCGATGCGCAGCGCATCGTTGCCACGATCGCCTGCTGCCGACTGCGGTTCGAAGGACGCCTTGACGTAGGTGCCGATGCCGCCGTTCCACAAAAGGTCCACGCGCATGCGCAGGATGGCGCGGATCAACTCCGTGGGGGTCAGTGTGTCGGTATCGAGATCTAGGAGTGCACGGGCCTCTGCCGAGAGGCGCACCGATTTCGCGCTGCGGTCATAGATCGCTCCGCCCCGTGACAGGAGTTTTGAGTTGTAGTCGTTCCATCCCGATCGAGGCAGTGCAAACAGTCTCGCGCGTTCGGCGAGCGAGGCGGCCGGATCGGGTGACGGGTCGATGAACACGTGGGCGTGATTGAACGCAGCGACGAGACGGATCTGCGGCGACAGCAGCATGCCGTTGCCAAACACGTCGCCCGACATATCGCCGATGCCTGCGACCGTGAAGGCTTGAGACTGAATGTCGATGCCGAGTTCGCGGAAATGTCGCTTCACGCATTCCCACGCGCCACGAGCCGTGATGCCCATCTTTTTATGGTCGTAGCCGGCCGAACCACCGGAGGCGAAGGCATCGCCCAGCCAGAAGCCGCGCGAAACCGAAATGGCGTTGGCGGTATCTGAGAAGGTTGCGGTGCCTTTGTCTGCGGCCACGACAAGATAAGGGTCGTCGCCGTCGCGCCGGCGCACACCGGCCGGGGGCACCACTCGAGAGCCGGCAAGGTTGTCGGTCACATCGAGCAGCGCGTTGATGTACGTGCGGTAGGCCGCCACGCCCTCGGCTTGAATCGCCTCGCGGCTGCCGCCTGCGGGCAGACGCCTCGGCACGAACCCACCTTTAGCGCCTTCCGGAACAATCAAGGTATTTTTGACGTTTTGTGCCTTCATCAGACCGAGCACTTCCGTACGGAAGTCTTCGCGCCGGTCCGACCAGCGCAAGCCGCCGCGCGCCACATCGCCCATGCGCAGATGCACGCCCTCAACCTGTGGCCCGAAAACGTAGATCTCGTGTTTCGGTCGCGGCAACGGCAGTGCCGGGATAGCGTGCGGATCGAGCTTGAAGGCGATGGCAGCTCGGCGCTCGCCACGCGAGTTCCGCTGATAGTGGTTGGTCCGCTCGACCGCCAGGATCAGCGAGAGGAACGCGCGGAGGATTCGATCCTCGTCGGCGCTGGCGATGGCATCGAGCTTGCGCTCGATACGTTCCTGGCACTTGTTGCTGCCATCGTTGCGTCCTTTCGCGGGCGACAGCCGCTCCTCGAAGAGGGCGTGCAGGTCCGCGACGAGTCCCGGGTGCGCGGCGAGGGTGCGTTCCATGTAGACCTGACTGAACGTACTGCCAGCCTGCAGCAGATAACGGCAGCAGGCACGCAGAACGTTGACGTCATAAGCACCGAGGCCTGCGAGCAGCACGAGGCGGTTGAAGCCGTCGTTCTCAAGTACGCCCTCACGCACGAGTTGCACCGCGCTGAGCAGGCGTTCACCGTCGCGGGCCACATCGAGCGTTGCACCGGGGCGCAACTCGAGCGCGAAGTCCTGCAGCGCGACGGGTGCTGCGTACGCTGCGCCGGCCGTGCCCGCCGCGAGCATCCAGGGCCGCTCGGCCAACATGCGAAGGCCAAAGTTTTCGAGCAGCGGCACGAGTTCGGCGATGGGCAGTGCCGTGCCATTGCGTGCGATGCGCAGATGGATCGTCTGCCGAGTCGCATCGGCGGGTCGGTGCAGCCGCAGGTGCGGTTGATGCGGTTGGGAGGCCAGCTGTTCGAGTGCCTCGAGGTCGGCGATGGCAGCCTCAGGGCTGACCTCGGTCTGGTAGGCGACCGGGAAGCGCGCGGCGTGGCGTTCGAACAGCGCGCTGGCGCGGCTGGCCGGCATCGCATCAAAAAGCGCGGCGCGCAAGGTATCGGTCCAAGTCGCCGCGGCACCAGCGACCTGCGCTTCGATGGCGGCGATGTCGAGGCGTGTCGGCAGCGCATCACCACGCACCATCACATGCAGGCGAGCGTGATTCGAAAGAGCGATCTGCACCTGCGATTCTATGTCGCGGCCGTTGCAGCGTTCGCGCAGCAACTGCTCGATGCGCAGTCGAACCTCGGTGGTGTAGCGGTCGCGCGGCACGAAGGCCATGCATGACCAGAACCGACCCGGTGCGTCGTAACGCATCATTAGACGCGTGGTGCGCCGCTCGTACAGATTGACGACGCCGCGCACGAAACTGACCAGCTCGCCGACGCTCGATTGAAAGAGTTCGTCTCGGGGCCACGTCTCCAGCACCGCGAGTACGGCCTTCCCGTCGTGACTTTGCGGGTCGAGTCCAAACCGCGACACGACGTCGGCAACCTTGCGGCGGACGACGGGAATCTCGGCAGGCGAGGCGAAGTAGGCCGTTGAGGTCCAAAGTCCGAGGAAGCGATGCTCGCCACGCACTTGGCCACGAGCGTCAAAATCCTTGATCGCCAGATGATCGAGGTGACCCGCGCGGTGTACGGTCGATAGCAGCGGAGACTTGGTGATCAGCAGCGGCGTTGTGTCGCGCATGGCATCGCGCAGCGCGCCATCGAGCTCCTCTGCGGGTGCCGTCGTGGCGTGCCGTTCGCGCAGGATGCCAAGTCCGCTTGCGCGGTTCGGCATCAGCCGGTCGCGGCGTGCGCCGCGCCGCAGAGCGTTGTAACGATAGCCCAGAAAGACGAAATGTGCGCCCTCGACCCACTGCAGCAAGGCAACGGCTTCGGCCCGATCTGGCGTACTGGCGTTCTGCAGTGCTTCGATGACGTCCATCACTTTGGAGCGCATCGCGCGCCAGTCTTCGACGGCGACCCGTACATCCTCGAGTGTCGCCCGCAGCGTTGTCTCTAGGGCGGCGAGACGCTGTGTATCGAACTGTCGGTCGATCTCGTATATCTGCCACGATTCACGGACTGCGCCCTCGGCCTGCGGGTCGACGGCGGCGTGGCGCAAGGCACCGTCCGCTTTGCGCTGGGCTGCGAGCACCGGATGGATCAGCATCTGCACGCCGATGCCTGCAGTGCTGAACGCGAGGCTCAGTGAGTCGACCAGGAAGGGACGATCGTCGGTGACGACCAGTACGTAGCTGTGGCGCTCGCCGAGCGGACTGCCTGCCTCGGGCGAGAAGGCGCGCACCAGCGTGACACCGCGTCGGCGGCGTTTCGCGAGTTCAAGATGCAGGCGGGCTAGGTGCAGCAGTGCGCCCGGTGTGCGGCTGGCGAGGTCTTCCTCGCCTACGCCTCTGAAATACTCACGCAGTACCGCGGGCGGCGGGGCGCCCTTGAACGTTCGCGCGGCGCGCACGATTCGTTCGATGAGCACAACCCGCTGTCGCGGAATTCGAGGATTGTGCACGTGACTATCGACCATGATCGTTACCTCGCTGATCGAACGCGCCGGGCTGACCCAGTGTCCGGGCCCGAGCGAGCAGGGTCATGATAATCCTCTCGAGCGCCAATCGGTCGGTCTCACCGAGGACCTCGAGCAGCGCGCGTTCGTGATCGAGCGCCAGGGGTACGACTTCGGCGTAGATTCGCGAGCCCTCGGCGGACAGTTGCAGCACGGATCGTCGACGATCATGAGTCGCCATGCTGCGTTCGAGGTGTCGTTTGCCGAGCAGCCGACCGACCGCGCGACTGACAGCGACCTTGTCCATCGCCGTACGCTCGGCGACTTCGGCCGCCGAGAGTCCGGGTTCAATGGCGAGGACCGCCATGACGCGCCACTCCGGAATGCTGAGACCGAAGCGTTCGGAGTAGCTGCTGGCGATGACCGAGCTGATGAGGTTACTGAGGATCGACAGTCGGTAGGGGAGAAAGCGATCGAGCTCGAGTTTTGGCAGCGCGGTCATCGTGACCCCAATGCTAACCCAAGGGGTGTGGCGCCACCTGCTGATCGATGCTGCCGAAGATGGAGCGGCCCACTGCATCGTGCATGTCGATCTGTACTCGATCACCCACCCGCATGAAGGGCGTACGCGGTGCGCCTGTCAGCAGCGTCTCAACGGTGCGCTGCTCGGCGATGCAGGAGTACCCGACACCGCCTTCGGAGATCGGTCTGCCCGGGCCGCCGTCTGCGCCGCGGTTCGACACCGTGCCAGAACCAATCAGTGTGCCGGCACCGAGCGCTCGCGTGCGTGCGGCGTGTGAGACGAGTGTCGGGAAATCGAAAGTCATGTCGACGCCTGCATTGGCACGCCCGAACGGCTGTCCGTTGTAGTCGACCTCCAGCGCGCGATAGACCCGACCGTCGCGCCAGTGCTTGCCAAGCTCATCCGGTGTAACCGCGACGGGTGAGAAAGCGCTGGAGGGTTTCGATTGGAAAAAACCGAAACCTTTGGCGAGTTCGTTCGGGATGAGATTGCGCAGCGAGACGTCGTTGACGAGCACAAGCAGCCGGATGTACTGCGCTGCCGTCTCCCGGTTCGCGCCTAGCGGCACATCGTCGGTGATCACGGCCACCTCGGCCTCGAAGTCCAGCCCCCAGGATTCGTCAGCCAGTGGAATGCTGCCGCGCGGCGAGAGGAAGGTGTCTGACCCGCCCTGATACATCAGGGGATCGGTCCAGAACGAGGGGGGTAATTCGGCGTTGCGCGCCTTGCGCACGAGTTCGACGTGGTTGACGTAGGCGGATCCATCGGCCCATTGATACGCACGCGGCAGCGGCGAGAGGCACTCGGCAGGATCGAACGGCGATCCCTCGCCTGCGTTGACGCGCTCGTATAGCTCCCGCAGTGAGGTCTCGACGCCGCTCCAATCGTCGAGTGCCGCTTGGAGTGTCGGCACGATCGACTCGGCGCCGAGCATCCGGGTCAGGTCGGCGGAGACCACAACGAGTCGGCCGTCGCGCCGGTGGCGGCCAGCGCCGCGCAAACTTGCGAACTTCACGAGTGACCTCCTTTGACCAGGTGATCCGACGGGGTCGTGGCGAACTGCTGCTCGTGCAGCCACGCAGCGTGACGCGGTGCCCGCTTGGTTCGGCTCCACTCCTCGAGCATGGCCGGAGCAACGTCGCGGGCGCGCTGCTCGAGTTCGGGCGTCGCCGTGTTGACGGTCAGTTCGAGTCGATGTCCGTTCGGGTCGAAGAAATAGATGGACTTGAATAGCCCATGGTCGGTGGGGCCCACAACGTCGAGCCCCCGCTCGATGAGTCGCTGTCGCATCTGATCGAGCGTGTCGAGACTATCAACCTCGAAGGCGATGTGCTGCACCCAGGTCGGTGTATTCGGGTCTCGGCCCATCGGCTCGCGTGTCGGTAACTCAAAGAAAGCCAGCACGTTGCCCATGCCCGCATCGAGAAACACGTGCATGTAGGGATCAGGCTCGTTCGTGGAGGGAACCCGGTCTTCGGCGAACGCCGTGGTGAAAGCCATGCCGAGTACATCGCGATAGAACTCGACGGTTTCGCGTGCGTCGCGGCAGCGGTAGGCAACGTGGTGGATCCTGCGCACGACGCTCATGGGCTCGATGCTCCATCTTCTTGCGATGCGCCGCGGCGTTGAAGTGTGCCCCGGCGGATCTGATCTCGTTCCAGAGATTCGAACAGCGCCTTGAAGTTGCCCTCGCCAAATCCCTCATCGCCCGCGCGCTGGATGAACTCAAAGAACACGGGGCCAACCAGACATTCGGAGAAAATTTGTAGCAGCAGTCGACGCTCGTCGCCGGTGGTGCCATCGAGCAGGATGCCGCGCTGCTGCAGCGCGGCCGTGGGCTGGCCGTGGCCGGGCAGGCGATCCTCGAGCATTTCGTAGTAGGTGGCAGGCGGTGCGCTCATGAGCGGCACGCCGCGAGAGCGCAGCGCATCGACCGTGGCGCAGAGGTCCGGTGTCGCGAGTGCGATGTGCTGGATGCCTTCCCCATTGAAGCGCATCAGATACTCGTCGATCTGTCCGCCGCCCTGGCCGCCTTCCTCGTTGAGCGGGATGCGGATCTTGTCGTCCGGCGCGGTCATGGCGCGCGACAGCAGGCCCGTGTGTTGTCCGTGGATGTCGAAGTGACGGATTTCGCGGAAGTTGAACAGACGCTCGTAGAAGTCGGCCCAGTGGTTGAGTCGCCCTCGGTACACGTTGTGAGTGAGGTGATCGATGTGGGTTAAGCCGACACCCGGCGGATGGCGCTCGGCGGCCGCTCGCCATTCGAAGTCGATGTCGTAGATGGTTGCTCCGGGCGCGTAGCGATCGATCAGGTAGAGCGCTGCGCCGCCGATGGCGCGTATGGCCGGCAAGCGCAACTCCATGGGGCCGGTCGCCATGTCGATCGGCTGCGCGCCGAGTTGTAGCGCGCGCGCGTAGGCCTGCTGCGCATTGCGCACACGGAAAGCCATGCCGCAGGCCCCCGGACCATGTTCGGCTGCGAAAAAGCCGGCTTGACTGTGGCGATCCCGGTTGACGATGAAGTTGATCCCACCCTGTCGGTACAGGGTGACGTCCTTGGAGCGGTGATCGGCCACTGCGACGAAGCCGAGGGATTCAAACAGCCGCTCGAACGGGCCTGTATCCGGGGCCGCGAATTCGACGAACTCGAAGCCGTCGAGGCCCATGGGGTTATCCCTGGGGGCGGTGGCGGGGAGCGTGCCGTCCTGGAGTGCTGCCCTCATGATCGAGACCCGTTTCGTTGCAAATGAAACAGTTTCAAACGTAACCGTTGCCAGGGCGCCTGTCTAGTCCCTATCATTTATTCAATGTTGGGAAATTTCGAAACTAAGCTAGATGCGGACGCTATGGCAAGAGCCCTGCGTGCGGTGGCGGATCCCGCGCGGGTGCGCCTGCTGCGTCTGTGCGCCGATCGTCCGACCAGCGTGTCGGAGCTCGCTGCAGCCACCTCCGACAGCGAGCCCAACGTGTCGCGCCATCTGAAGCAGTTGGCACTGGTCGGCTTGTTGCGTCGTGTTCGGCGCGGCCAACGGGTGGAATACCTGCCGGTGAGCGAGGCGGGTTTCGCTGCAGACCTGATCGGCCTGCTGTTGCAGCGTTTTTCGCCCGACGATTCCGGGCTTCGCGAGGCGCGCGCGCGGTTGCGCGCGATCGAGGCTGGTGCGCGATCAAATC